>Ga0073899_10000775_pt1 | contig 29439 bp, 22 predicted proteins | sample KloWWTmetaKNB5Ph_FD_88975 | JGI IMG/M metagenome (GOLD analysis project Ga0073899, IMG submission 88975) | Active sludge microbial communities from Klosterneuburg, Austria, studying microevolution and ecology of nitrifiers - Klosterneuburg... | ecosystem: Engineered > WWTP > Aerobic digester >... | reverse complement strand
CACCACGCTGGAAGAGGGGCGTGGAGTCTTGCTCCGCCTGGTCTACACCCTGCGGGAGCACTTCGAGAAGGAAGAGCAGTTCCTGTTCCCGATCTGCGAGCGCACCCTGGGTGACCAGAAGCTGACCGAGCTCGGCGCCGACTGGGCGAAGCGCCGCGGCCTGATGTGAGGGCCTTCAGTCCACCCGCTCGTCGTCGCGGCGCGGGCGGCGATTGCAGTCCAGCATCCGCTTGCGCACGCGCACCGAGTCCGGCGTGACCTCGACCAGCTCGTCTTTGTCGATGAACTCCATCGCGGTGTCGATGCTGAGCAGGTGCGGCGGCGACAAGATCACGTTCTCGTCGCGACCCGCCGCGCGGATGTTGATCAGCTTCTTTTCGCGCGTCACGTTGACGTCCAGATCGTTGGCGCGATTGTGCTCGCCGATGATCATGCCTTCGTAGACCTCGGTGCCGGGGTCGATGAACAGCACGCCGCGGGGCTGCAGGTGGAACAGCGCGTAGGGCGTGGCGCCGCCGGCGCGGTCCGAGACGATGGCGCCGTTGGCGCGCCGGAGCATCGGGCCGCGGTACGGCTCCCAACCCTCGAACAGGGTGTTGAGCAGACCCATGCCGCGGGTCTCGGTGAGGAACGACGAGCGGAAGCCGATCAGACCGCGTGACGGCACGATGTATTCCATCCGCGCGCGGCCGAAGCCCAGGTTGCTCATCTTGACCATCTGGCCTTTGCGCTCGCCCAGGCGGGTGGTCACCGCGCCCACGAACTGCTCGGGCACGTCCACCACCACGCGCTCGACCGGCTCCATCTTCTGGCCGTCGACCTCGCGCACCACCACTTCGGGCATCCCCAGCGCGAACTCGAAGCCCTCGCGGCGCATGGTTTCGGCCAGAATGGCCAGCATCAGCTCGCCGCGGCCATAGACCAAGAATGTGTCCGGCTCGGGGGTGTCTTCGAAGCGCAGCGCCAGGTTGCGCTTCGATTCCTTGATCAGGCGCTCGCGCACGTGTCGCGACGTGACCCACTTGCCGGCCCGGCCGGCGAACGGCGACGAGTTGACCAGAAAGCTCATCTTGATGGTCGGCTCTTCGACCTGGATGCGCGGCAGCGGGTTCGGGTGGTCCGGCGCGGCGACGGTGTCGCCGATCTGCACGTCTTCCATCCCGGCGATGGCAACGATGTCCCCCGCCGCCACCTGGCTGGCCTTCACCCGCTTGGTGCCCTCGAAGGTGAACAGGCTCGACAGCCGACACTTCACCTGAGTGGTCTCTTGCAGCAGCACCACCTCTTGGTTCACCTCGACCGCGCCCTGCCACAGCCGGCCAATGGCCAACCGACCGACGTAGTCGTCGTGCTCGATGTTGTGCACCAAGAGCTGCAGCGGCGCCTTCGGGTCGCCCTTGGGGCCCGGCACCTTGCCGATCAGCGTCTCGAACAGCGGCTTCAGATCCACGCCCTCGTCTTCCAACGAGAGCTTGGCGACACCCAGCTTGCCGATGGCATACAGGGTGGGGAAGTTGGCCTGCTCGTCGCTGGCCTCGAGCTCGCAGAACAGATCGAAGATCTCGTTGAGCACCTCGTCGGGGCGGGCGTCTTGGCGATCGATCTTGTTGATCACCACCACCACCACCAGCCCCAGCTCCAGCGCCTTCTTGAGCACGAAGCGGGTCTGGGGCAGGGGCCCCTCGGCCGCGTCGACCAGCAAGATCGCGCCGTCGGCCATCTTCAGCGTGCGCTCGACCTCGCCGCCGAAGTCGGCGTGGCCGGGCGTGTCGATGATGTTGAGCAGCACGCCGCCGTACCGGACCGAGGCGTGCTTGGCCAAGATGGTGATGCCGCGCTCGCGCTCCAGGTCGTTCGAATCCATGATCCGTTCCGCGACGACCTCGTTCGTACGGAACACGCCGGTCTGGCGCAGCATGGCGTCGACCAGCGTGGTCTTGCCGTGATCGACGTGCGCGATGATGGCGACGTTGCGCACGTCGGGGCGAGTGGGAAGGCTCATGGTGGCGCGCGGACCTAGCGCAAAGCACGCGCCGCGTCCAAGTGTATTCAGACCACCTGCAGCCGGCGCAGCACCGGCAGGCGCATGGTTTCGAAGGCTTCGGCCTGTCGCACCAGCTCGCGACGGTTGTCTTCTTCCGACTCCACGCGCTTTCCGTCGACCATCAGCCGCTGGCCCTGAGACGAAAGCACGTTCCACGCGTGCTCGGCCCAGCCCGACGGTTTGCTGGTGCCGCCCCGGGCGGCCAGCAAGAACAGCTGCTCGGTGCGCGAGGCAAAGATGCCCGCGCTGGTCACAGGCGATGCCAGGTAGACGTTCTCGGCGCTCGAGCGCGCGCGGTCGAGCAGGTGCTGGTTCAGCGCACGGGTGCGCGGCAGCGCGGCTTCGATCTCGGCGTCGGGTTGCACCACGGCCACCGCCGACTTGCCGATCAGCACGGTGACGGCCTGGACCAGGTGACCGAAGTTCGTCCCCGAGCAGGCAGACGCCAGGTCGGCCAAGCTCTTGGGCTGGGCGTTGCCCTGGGCCAGCGCGTCGATCACCGGGCGGTACACCGACTCTTGCAGCTTGGCCGTGCCCAGCGAGCCCTTCACCTCGAGCTCGATGGTGGTCGGGTCCTCGGTCAGCGCCACGCGGAACTGACGCAGCGCTTCGGTCTGCTCCAGGTTGGAAAGCCGGCGGGGCCCGCGCACGAAGTAGTCGCGCCGGAAGCCGGTGTTGGACAGGAAGTCGCGCACGGTCTCTCTCAGCACCACGTCCGAGATCCCCGACACCAGCGTCTGGCCGGCCGGGGTCAGGTGCAAAGCGTCGATCTGCTCCAGCAGCGTGGCGTTGGCGCCGTGCGCCAGCTTGGCGGCGGCAAGCTCGTCGGCCGCCTGCGCGAATGGCATCGGATGCCAGTCGGCGGTCATCAGCTCGTGCGCCACGTACTTCTTCGACTTGTCGCGGAACTTGTTCAGCCGTTCGCGCGCCCGCGGGTTGGCTTTGAAGTACAGCGAGCCGGCGTCTCCCAGCTTGTCCACGAAGTCGAGGGCTGCCTCGACGCGCTTCACGATCCCCTCGCTCTCGGTGCCCACCCGTTCGGCATGAAGTTGCAGCAGGTGGCGAACCGGCGTCATCGGGGTCCAGCCGGGCGTGGTGTTGTACGAGACGTAGACCACGCCGCCGGGGGCCAGCTTGCGCCGCAAGATGTCGACCACCACGCCGCGATTCGCTTCCGAGATCCACGACCACACGCCGTGCAGCGCGATCATGTCGAAGGTGGGCAGGTCGTCGCGCTGGGCCAGCTCGTCGAAGCTGGCCTCGGTGACCTGCGCGCCGGCACCGACCACGGCCATCAGCTCTTCGGCCTCGGCACAGTGCGCCGGGTTGAAGTCGTTGCCCCAGTACTCGCCCGCCCCGCCGGCGGCGTGGATCGCCAGCGACACCCCGCGGCCGATCCCGAGCTCGAGATAGCGGGGGCGGGTCAGATCGCGGGTTCGCACCCCGCGGCAGGTCAGGGCCCAGCGGGCCTGCAGCGGTGACAGCTCGACGAAGTACCCCGCGGTGTACTCGACCTCCGACACGTAGCCGTGGGACCAGCTCATGGCCCCGGGGATACCATGGCGGTCACGGCGGGGGTGTGAACTCGGCGCTCCACCCCAGCACTGGATCCGCAGAAAGCGCGTCGGCGCGGGCTGGCCCGGCTCGTGCTATTCGCCCCGCACCATGCGGCTCATCACTCTCGGGTTTGGCGTTCTGTTTGCGGTGGCGGCGTGCGGCGGCAGCACCGACGAAGGGCTCAGTGGCACGGGCGGAAAGACCGGGACCGGTGGGGCGGCCGGCTCGGGCGCCTCTGCCGGCAGCGGCGGGGTCGCAGGCGCGGCGGGCGCGTCCAGTGGCGGCGCCGGCGGCGCGGCCGGCGGCGGCGGTACGAACACCGGCGGGTCCGCCGGGTACACCCTCGAGAACGTCTGCGACAAGACCCAGCCCCAGGGCTGCGAGTGGGCCAAGGCCTGCTGCACGCAGAGCGGCTTTGGCTACGACCAGGCCGGCTGCGTCAAGAACGCGCTGGGCGACTGCCAGCAGAACGTGGCCGACGTGAAGGCCGGCAAGATGAAGTTCGACCCGAGCCAGATCGACACCTGCTTGTCGGCCTACAAGAAGCTGCTCACCCAGTGCACCATCAAGATGGAAGACTTCTTGTCGTCGCTCGACGCGCTGAAGGCCTGCGGCTGGGCATTCGAGGGGAAGGTGCCCACCGGCGGGGCTTGCACGCGCGACGCCGAGTGCGCCCCATCGGCCGATCCCAACGTTTTCGTGGGCTGCGACGACGACACCAAGAAGTGCACGGCCTCGAAGCGCCTGCCGGTGGGCGCCAATTGTGCCATCGGGGAGGGCGTCGCCGACTTCTGCGCCCCGGGGCTGTACTGCGACGCGGCCTGGAGCCCGACCCCGCCCTACCCGGGGGTGTGCAAGACCGCGACGCCCGAAGGCAAGAAGTGCAACGGGTTCAAGCCCTACAACCTGGAGTGCGGAGCCGGCTTCTATTGCAACAAGAGCACGAGCCTGTGCACCCAGGCCAAGGCGGGCGGCGCCAGCTGCGGCGAGACCATCGAGTGCCAGAGCTACGCGTGCGATTTCGGCAAGTGCAAGCCGGTCGAACCGGTGGTGGATCAAGCGACCTGCACTGGGTAGGCTTGGGGGGTGGGCGACCCCGAAGGCGACGACCCGGAAGAGGTGCGAGCGGTGCGCGTCGATCTGGCGAGCATTCCCGACTTCGCCGAAGCGGTTCCGGATTTCTCCGAGTCGTCGTCGTCCGAGTCCAAAGAGCTTCCAGCCCTCGACCCCGAGCACGAGCTGCACGTCGAGGTGACCATCCCCGAGCCGGAGCTGCCGGTGCTGGGCCCCGAGCACGAGGTGCACGACGACGAGTTGCCGGTGCTGGGCCCCGAGCACGAGGTGCACGACGACGAGCTGCCGGTGCTGGGTGCCGAGCACGAGGTGCGCGACGAAGCGCCGCCCGACGAGTGGCGCGCGTATCCCGGCGAGGATGACCTTCCGGACATCGACGACGACGAGCAGCCGCTGCCCGGGCTCGAGGTCGCGAGCGCCGATCGCGTGGAGCCTGCCGATGCCGAGCCGACCGACGAGCCGGAACCGGAACCGGAGCCCGAGCCGGAGCCCGAGCCCGAGCCCGAGCCGGAATCCGAGCCCGCAACGCCCGAAGAGCTGGAGGCGTCGCGCAACTATCGCCAGATCTACGAGCTCGAGCTGCGACCGCTGGAGCGCGACGCGCGCGTTCTCTTGGCGCGCACCGCCGAGGGCTCCGTGCTGTGCGCGCTGTGTCTCGACGCCGAGCCGCAGGTCATCCGGGCGGTGCTCGAGAACTCGCTCTCGGGCCTCGACCACGCTCGCCTGATCGCGCAGCACCACAAGAACCCCGTCGGGCTCGAGCTGGTGGTCCAGCGCACCGAGTTTGCTCGCGACACGCAAGTGCAGCGCCTCATGGTGCGCAACACCCAGCTCACCGAGGCCCTCTTGCGCCGGCTGATCGGTCAGAAGCCGCTGCGCGAGCTGTACAAGGTGTGTATCGATCGCGACGTGGCCGAGAAGAACCGGGTCGGCTCGCGCGGCCTGCTCCGCTCACGCTGGGGCAGCTCGTCCAGCGAAGAGCGGGCCGATTTCGTGGTGGCCACCGAGGCGCGCTGCCTGACCCTGCTGGTGGGCCAGACCTTCGACTCGCGCATGACCTCGATCTTGTGCAGCCGGCAGTTCACCTCGGTGCTGTTCATCCAGAACCTGGCGCGCTTCCCCGCCTGCCCGCCGGCGCTCTTGGTGCACCTGCTCAAGCAGCCCTTCGTGCGCAAGAGCGCCGCGCTGAAGAAGGCCATTTTCCAGCATCCGAACCTGCCGTCGACGGCGAAGAAGAACCTCTAGCGCGTCACTGGAAGCAGGCGGTCTGGCACTTCGCTGCGCTGCAGTCGTAGAACGGGCCGTAGAGGTTCGCCCCCGTCGTGTGCGCGGCGTAGCAGGCTTGCTCGCAGGCCGACGTCCCGCACTTCCGCAAGCAGTCCGAGAGGTCGCGGCAATCTTGCTCGCAGCGGCAGGCGTTGAACACGGTCGTGCACGACAGCTGCATGCAGTTGCAGCACGCGGGCGCGACGCCGGTGGGGCAGAACGGTTGATCGCACAGCGACGGACCATCCGCGGCAGCGTCGCTCGCTGCCCCGCCGCCGCCCGTGGAGCCCGCGGCGCCACCGGTGCTGGTGCCCCCGGTGGCGGCACCCCCCGTGCCCCCGCCGCCGGTGGCGAGCGTGCCGCCGCTCGCGCCGCCGCTGGCCGGGTTGGTCGAGCTGCTGCTGCAGCCCGCCCCGCCCAGGGCAAGGCCCCAACCCAGAATCATCCCCAGCGCCAGACGATGCACGCCGGTGAGGATAGCAGACTCGGCGGAAGCGTCAGTGCTCGGCCGAAAGCTCCCACGTCTCGGGGCTGCGCCAGAGGCGCGAGCGGAGGAGCTCGCGTTTGTAGAGCAGCTCTTTCGGGAGGCGATCGTAGAAGCGATCGAAATGCTCTTCGTGGGCCACCGCTTCGTGCCGGCCGGCCTCGCGGCTGACCACCATCAGCTCGTGGAACTTCTTGGGATCGTAGTCGAGCCCCTGCCAGTGGAGGTCGTCGTGGCGGGGCATCCAGCCCAGCGGGCTCTCGACCGCGTAAGCCCGACCGCGCACCCGATCGACGATCCACTTGAGCACCCGCATGTTCTCGCCGAAGCCCGGCCACATGAACTTGCCGCTCTCGTCCTTCCGGAACCAGTTCACCCGGAAGATGCGCGGCGGGTTGGGGATCTTGCGGCCCATGTTGAGCCAGTGCCCCCAGTAGTCGGCCATGTTGTAGCCACAGAAGGGCAGCATGGCCATCGGATCGCGGCGGACCGCCGCCTGACCCACCGCGGCCGCAGTCGCCTCTGACCCCATGGTGGCCGCCAGGTAGACGCCGTGGCTCCAGTTGAACGCCTGGAACACCAGCGGCATGTCCTTCGAGGTGCGGCCGCCGAAGATGAACGCGCTGATCGGCACGCCCCCGGGAGCCTCCCACGCCGGATCGGCCGTTGGGCACTGAGAGACCGGCGCGGTGAAGCGCGAGTTCGGGTGGGCTGCCGCCGTCTTGCTGTCGGGCGTCCAGTCGCGGCCCTGCCAGTCGATGCAGTGCTTCGGCGCGTCGGACAGCCCCTCCCACCAGACGTCACCGTCGTCGGTGAGCGCCACGTTGGTGAAGATGCAGTTCTTGGTGAGCGCCGCGATGGCGTTGGGGTTGGTCTTGGCGCCGGTGCCCGGCGCGACCCCGAAGAAGCCCGCCTCGGGGTTGATGGCGTACAGCTTGCCGTCCTTGCCTGGCTTGATCCAAGCGATGTCGTCGCCCACCGTCCAGATCTTCCACCCCTCGAAGCCGCTCGGCGGGACCATCATCGCGAAGTTGGTCTTGCCGCACGCGCTGGGGAAGGCCGCCCCCACGTAGGTGCGCTCGCCGTCGGGGCTCTCGACGCCCACGATCAGCATGTGCTCGGCCAGCCAGCCCTCGTCCCGCGCCATGACGCTGGCGATGCGCAGGGCGAAGCACTTCTTGCCCAGCAGCGCGTTACCGCCGTAGCCCGAGCCGAAGGACCAGATCTCACGAGTCTCGGGGAAGTGCGCGATGGTGATCTGCTCGGGGTTGCACGGCCAGGCGACGTCTTTCTCGCCCGCGGCCAGCGGCCGACCCACCGAGTGCATGCACGGCACGAACTCGCCGCCGTCCCCCAGCACGTCCAGCGCGCGCTGGCCCATGCGCGTCATGATCCGCATGTTCACCGCCACGTACGGGCTGTCGGTGACCTGCACGCCGATGTGCGCGATGGGCGAACCCAGCGGGCCCATGCTGAACGGCACGATGTACATCGTGCGGCCGCGCATGCACCCGTCGAAGCTCTTGGCCAGCTTCGCCTTCATCTCTTTCGGGTCCATCCAGTTGTTGGTGGGCCCCGCGTCGATCTTCGACGCCGAACAGATGAAGGTGCGGTCTTCGACGCGCGCCACGTCTTTCGGATCGCTGCGCGCCAAGAAGCTGTTCGGGCGCTTCTCGGGGTTCAGCTTGATGAACGTCCCGCCCTTCACCATCAGCTCGCACAGCCGGTCGTATTCCTCTTGGCTGCCGTCGCACCAGTGGACGTGATCGGGCTTGCACAGCTGCTCCATCTCGTCGATCCAGGCGAGTAGGCGAGCGTGCTTGGTCTTCGCGTTGCTCATGTCTCAACCCTTTCCGAAGCGGGGGGGCGAAAACTAGCAGTTTCGTCCGCAGCCGGGGCGAGAAAACGCGCCCCGCGCGGCGCTGCTCGATATGATCGATGTCAGCCATGGTCCCCGCGCTTTTTCCGCTGCTCGGCCGGCACCAGGTGGCGTCGTTCGTCGCGACGGCCGCCGACTTCGGCGCGATGGTGGCGCTGGTCGAGCTGGCAGGGCTCTCTCCGGTCGTCGCAGCGGCGCTGGGGGCACTGGTGGGCGCCGGGCTCAACTTCTACTTGAACCGGCGCTGGGTGTTCCGCGTCGAGCGCGAGCCGGCCCTCGGGCAGGCCGCGCGCTACGCGCTGGTGTCCGCCGCCAGCGCCGGCTGGAACGCCCTGGGCGAGCACCTGCTGTTCAAAGTGCTGGGGTTGCACTACGTGCTGGCCCGCGTGCTCGTCTCCGTCACCGTGGGCCTGGGATGGAACTTCCCGCTGCAGCGCGGGTGGGTGTTCAAGACGCACGCGGGGGAAGGGTGACCAACCTCGACGCCGTCCCGGTACGTACGCGCCGTTTCGTCGCGTTCACGTTGCGGCACGGGCGGCTGATCTGGCTCGTGGCCTTGGTGCTCGCCGTCCCCGCGGTGTGGCGTACGGCCGCGCTCTACGCCAACTTGAAGAGCGAGCTCGAGCACCTCTTGCCGCGCAGCGCCCCGAGCGTGACCGCCATCGAAGAGCTGCGCGCGCGCCTGCCGGGCCTGCAGCACCTGGGCGTGGTGGTCGACGCGGGCGGCGCGCAGAACCTCCCCGCGGGCGAGCGCTTCCTCGACGACCTGGCGGCGAGGATCCGGACCTATCCGCCCGAGTTGGTGCGCTCGGTCCGGGTGGGGAACGATGCCGAGCGCGCGTTCCTTGAGCAGCACGCGCCGCTCTATCTGGACAAGCCGGATCTGGTCACGGTCCGCGAGCGCATCGAAGCCCGACGCGACTGGGAGGTGGCGAAGGCGGCGGATCAGTTGCTCGACGACGACGAGGGCCCGCCGCCCCTGGACTTCACCGACCTCGAGAAGAAGTACGAGTCGAAGGCCGGCGGTGGCGAGCGCGTGCCCACCGGGCGGTTCTCTTCCCGCGCGATTGCGCACACGCTGCTGGTGGTGGACGTGGCGCCGTTCTCCACCGGGCAGGGGAAGGGTGCCGAGCTCTTCCGACGCGTGAAGGCCGACGTGGCGGCGCTGGGCGGGCCGGAGAAGTACGCAGCCGGGATGCGCCTGGGCTACGCCGGTGACATCGCCATCTCGGTGGAAGAGACGCAGGCGCTGAAAGAGGACCTGTCGCTGTCGTCGGTGGTGGTGCTGCTGTTGGTGGGCGGCGCGCTGCTGGTCTACTTCCGCTGGTACCGAAGTCTGCTGGCGCTCATCCCGCCGCTGCTCTTGGCCACCGTGTACACCTTTGCGCTGGCGTCGCTGCCCCCGTTTCGCGTAACCGAGCTCAACTCGAACACCGCGTTCCTGGGCTCGATCATCGTCGGCAACGGCATCAACTTCGGAATCATCTTGCTGGCTCGCTTCACCGAAGAGCGCCGCCAGGGGGTGAAGCTGGAAGACGCCATGACCATTGCGGTCTGGGGGGCCAGCCCCGGAACGCTCTCGGCGTCGCTGGCGGCCAGCGCCGCCTACGGCTCGCTGATCCTCACCGAGTTCCGAGGGTTTCGACAGTTCGGCTACATCGGCCTGATCGGCATGTTCCTGTCGTGGGCCGTTTCGTTCGTGCTGATCCCCCCGCTCACCGTCTGGCTCGATCGCAACGCCGGCTCGGCGCGAAGCCCGGCCACCACCACCGGGGTGGTGATGGGCAAGGTGGCGCATCTGGTCACGCGCTGGCCGCGGGCCATCTTGCTGGGCGGCGCCCTCTTGACGCTGGCTTCGCTGGTGAAGCTCAGCGGGGTCAGCGAACAGAACCTCGAATTCGATTTCTCGAAGCTGCGGCGCGCCGACACCTGGGTCGACGGCGAGGGGTACTGGGGCCGCAAGATGGACGCGGTGCTGGGCAGCTACTTGACCCCGACCGTGCTCTTGGCCGACTCGCCCGAGCAGGCGCGCGCGGTGCGTGAACGGCTCGAAACAGCGCGGCAGAAGCCGCCGCTGTCCGAGATGGTCACCCGGGTCTTTTCCATCGACGACGTGATCCCCGGCGATCAGCTCGACAAGCTGGAAGAAGCCAGGAAGATCCGCGCGGCGCTGACCCCCCGGGTGCGCGCGCAGATCCCCGAAGACAAGCGCAAGCTGGTCGATCGCCTGCTGTCGCACGAGCTCACGCGGCCGGTGGGCCCCGACGACCTGCCGCCGCGCCTCTTGGTGGGCCTGCGAGAGCGCGACGGGCGGGTGGGCAACACGGTAGTGGTCTTTCCGAAACCGTCACGCGAGCTGTGGCAAGGGCCACCGCTGGCAGCCTTCGTGGCTTCGCTGCGTGCTGCGGCCGACACGGGCCAGCCCGCGGCGCGGGTGGCGGGCTCGCTGCCGCTTTCGGCGGACATCCTGGCTTCGGTACGCCGGGACGGGGTGTTCGCCAGCATCGCGGCGTTCCTCGGCGTGTTCATGGTGGTCTTCGGGCTGTTCCGCTTCAGTCGGACCACGCTGCTGGTGATGGGCACGCTGGCCGTGGGCGTGGCGTGGCTCGGCGCCTTCGCCATGCTCACCGGCGTGAAGGTGAACTTCGCCAACTTCATCGCCTTCCCCATCACCTTCGGGATCGGCGTCGACTATGCGACCAACGTGATGAGCCGCTACCTGAGCGACGGCGAGCGCGACGTCGGCCCGGCGATCCGCGCCACAGGCGGCGCCGTGGCGCTGTGCTCGGTCACGACCGTGATCGGCTACTCGTCGCTGCTCTTGGCCGAAAATCGCGCGTTGTTCTTGTTCGGGCTCTTGGCGGTCTTGGGCGAGCTCGTTTGCTTGGCCGCGGGCGTGCTGCTCTTGCCGGCGCTGCTTCTGGTCTTGCCGAGGCGGCCGCGGTCGAACGTCTCGCTCGACCGCGGGATCTGAGCTCACCCGGCGGCGCGCCGCCGCAAGAGCTTTCCCGCGGCGACCACCGACACGATCGCCACCAGCCAGCCGGCGATCGCGTCGATGATCCAGTGGTGATCGAGGTACACGGCCGCCAGGAACATCACGACCGAATAGAGGATGTGAATGGGGCGCGTCTTCCAGCTAGCAGCCTTCCACGCGGTCAGGAGCCCGAGCACGGGGTATGCGCAGTGCATGCTGGGCACCGCGCCGAACACGTTCGACGAGCGGGCGTAGAAGTCGTGGAAGTAGCTGATGCCGAGCAGCGCATCGACCCGCCCGAGGCCGGCGGGGCTGGGCAGCGCTGCCAGGTCGATCGTGCAGCCGTGGGCGCGCAGGTACCACGGCGGCGCTGCCGGAAGCGCCAGCCATAGCGCGAACGAGAGGTAGTTGCCGATGGCGAACGCCCACAGATAATGGCGCATCCGGTCGCGATCGACGAAGTACAGGTAGGCCGAATAGATCAGCGCCAGGTAGGCGAAGATGGCGTAGGGCACCGCGAAGATCAGGTCGAGCACGGGGTGGGTGTGGGCCTGGGCATAGTCCTGGAAGGTTCGCCCCGAGCCTGCCGAGAACAGCGCCAGCTCTGCGTTCCGGAGCCCACAGCCCAGCACCCGGTCGGCGCTGGCCCAGGCCCTCAGCGGATAGCGGACCGCGTCGTACCCGATCAGCACTGCCAGGTATGGCCAGGCGTCGGCGAAGAACGCCTTCGACCGCGGGCCGGCGTAGGCCAAGAGGCACGCCAGCGCGATCAAGACGACGTGCTCGAACCGTGTGTCACCCCGCGCGACCACGAACGCCAGATACGCGAGCGGCAGACCCCCCGGCAGAAGCCACCATTTGCCCCAGAGCCCCCGCACGTGCTGAAGCGCCGTGGTCACGCTCCGCTCAGTCCGAGTGCGCGCGCGACTGCGGTGCCGGAGCCCCCAGCGCGTGGCGCGCCGAGCGCAGCGCCGAGATCACACCGATGAAGCTGGAGGCCGCGAGCACCGCCACGCCCAGGAGCGTGAGCGGGCCTTCTAGGCGGCCCTCTTCGCACGGCACCACCCCCGCGAACAGGGACACGGTCAGAAGCACCACCCGCTCGGCCCGGCGCATGAACAGCGGCGGGAGCACCGCGCCCAGCGCTTCGGCGCGGGCGCGCACGTAGCTCACGGTGAACGCCCCCAAGATGGCCAAGCCCGGCACCGTGACCAGCCAGCCATGGTCGGCGTAGAACACCACCAGCCCCAGCAGCGGCAAGCCGTCCGACAGCCGATCGACCGTCGAGTCCAAGAGCGCGCCCCAGCGGGAAGTGGTGCCCGTGGCCCGGGCGACCACGCCGTCGAACAAGTCCAGCGCGCCGCTGGCGACCACCAGCAACGCGGCCGTGACCAGCGAGCCCGATGCCGCGGCAAGACCCGCCAGGGCCGCCACTGCGAGCGAGAGATAGGTGAGGGCGTTGGCCGAGATGCCGGTGCGACTGAGCGTTCCCCCCAGCAGCAGCGTCCCCCGGTAAGCGCCCTCCGCCAGCGGAACGTGCTCCCACACGCTCCCGCGCAGCCGCTCTGTGGCGTACTGGGCCGATCGGCTCTCGCGCTGTTCCGCGAGCTCGGCGCTGGGGTGTGCGGCTCGTTCGGTCACCGGTATTTGGTGAGAGCCTAACGCGCGGAATTAGGTGCGCAATACTGCTCACCGATGTTCGGCCCGCGGGCTCATGAAGACCCCTACTCATCGTCCGAGCGAGCTTACCCATCGTCCGCCTGACTGATAAATAATGGCGCAACCTGCGACAGAATTGCGTCGCGCGGAGCGCGCTACAATGGCCGGACCCATGCGACCCCTTCCTGCTCTCGTCCTTCTGCTGGCGCTCGCGGCCGCGTGCGAAGAGAAGAAGAAGCCCCTGCCACCACCGCTTGCCGAAGGCACGCCCTCCGCGTCGGCCGCGCCCCCGAGCGAGGCGCCGGCGGTCGCTGCCTACCCCCCGGGCATGGCGCCGCCCGACGACGCGGGCAGCGACGCCGGCCCGGCAGAGGCCAAGACCGGTGTGTGCGCGTTCAACGAGTCCAGCTACGACGGGCAGGACACCAAGAGCAACGAGAAGATGGTGGTCAAGATCAAGGCCGACACGATCGTCGCCGCCGAGTACAGCTATCGCGGGTCGTACGCCGTCGACGGCAAGAGCGACAAGCTGAACATCCCCCTGGTCCCGAACAAGTGGCTCAAGATCGAGCTGCCGATGACCAGCGGCAGCAAGACCTTCGAGGTCAAGATCAAGGACGACGTGATCGACTTCAAGGGCGTGGCCACCGAGGGGGCCGACGGCGACTGCCAGTGGGAGAAGCCGGAGAAGGACAAGGACAAGAAAAAGAAGAAGTAGCGCGCCGGGCCTTCGAGTATTCCAGGGTCATGCTCCCGCGCAGAACGCTGCTGTCCCTCTCCGCCTTGTCCGCGCTCTCGACGGCCTGCGAAGCCATCGGGATGAAGGCGACCATCGTCACCACCAAGACGCAGAACGGTCAGACCACGACTCGCGTCCGCGAGGCGAAAAACTGGGACGAGTTCGAGCAGGCCATGGGCGAGGTCGCGACCGACTTCAGCGACTTCGCCAAGCAGGTCGGTGCGACCACCGTCGAGCTGGCCAAGAAGCTGGTCGACGTGCCGCCGCAGGGGCAGGTCACGCTGGGCCAGCTGTCGGCCTCGCTGAAGCCCTACGAGGGCGACGTGCGCTACGACTACCTGAAGGTCGCGCGCATGAACCCCGACGCGAAGTACGACTTCAAGTACGTGCAGATCGGCATGCCCGAATACGACAACTTCTTCCGCGCCTCGGCCGAGATGTACGCCACGGCCTATCAGCTGATGGAAACCGGCCGCCACGTGCACCTGGCCAAGGCCACGGTGAAGGGCGACGAGCCGCCCCCGGACGTGGAGCGGGGCCAGAAGAAGATCCGGAAGGGCGAGATCGAGGCGGCCCTCTCCGAAGTCAAAGCGGGCGCGGGTGACGGGGCAAAGAAGCTCGAAACGCTGTGGCTCACCGTCGCCGAGCTGGGCACGAAGCTGGCGGGGAAGGCCGCCGAGACCGCGTCTGCTGGCGCGGCACTGGTTGCCAGCGCGCCTGCGCAGATCCTCAACCCCAAGCTGGTGCTGCACCTGAAGCTGATCGTCAAAGGCCTCGATCAGAGCGTGAGCATGGTGAAGGACACCGGCAAGCTGCTGGGCGAGATCGTGGCCTGACCCTCAGGCGCGCGCTACGCGCTTCATGCAGTGCACGCAGCGGGTGGCTTCCGGGTGGATCAGCCCGCCGCAGTGGGGACACGGCGTGCGGATCGGCTCGGGCTTGGCCGCGACCGGCTCGGGCTCGGGCGCGCTGACCGCGGGCTCGGGCTCTGGCGCGCTGACCGCGGGTGCGGGCTCGGGCGCGCTGACCGCGGGCTCGGGCACGGGCGGGGGCACGGGCGAGGGTGCGGGGGCAGCCGCCCCGGGCCAGGCAGGCGCAAGGACCGGCTCGCCGGGCGCAGGCATTGCCGCCGGTGTGGTCGCGGGTGCCGGTGCGGGCGCAGGCGTCGGCGCCGGCGCCATGGCCTGGAGGCGTTGACGTGTCTCGAGCGCCTCGAGGCGTTCGTCGAGGCGGACCACCAGTGGCGCCAGCTTGGCCTGCATGCCGTGAAACGTGGCGGCGGACCACACCACGAAGGCGATCAGCAGCACCCCCAGCGAGATCAGCGAGAAGCCCACCCGATCGTCCGAGCGGCGCATGTTCGTTGCGGCCAGGAGGCCGATCACCGAACCAATCACCCCGAGGATGCCGACGCCCCGGGCGAACATGCTGACCGCGGAGAGATAGCGGGCCATGCGCAAGGCCTGCTGCGCGTTGGGATCGAGTTGCATCGGCCCAGGTGTACGCCGTCTCTGCCGGGGGGGAACGGGTGCGGGCCCCCCCGCCCAATCCCACCCGGATTCAGGGCGTCAGATCCAGCTCCTCCACCCCGTACGGACCGCGAGGAATGACCAGCGTGTCGCCGATCACGGTGGCGGGGTACCCGTAGTAGTCATTGGACAGGGCGTGCTTCGCGACGGTGGTCAAGGTGGGCGCCGTGGCGTTCTTGGCGTCGACCAACATCACTCGCCGGGGGTAGTTTCCGAGCAGGACCGCGCGCGTCCCGTCGGGAACGAGCTCGCTGATGTAGCCGTACTCTTCCCCGCCCGCCAGGGTCACGCTGGCGCTCTGGATCTGGCCGGCGGACCACCCGCTGAGGACGTTCACCGTCGTCGTCGACTGCGTGCACGTGGAGCAGAATTCGTAGGTGGTCATGAAGACGCGATCGGCGCCGAGCGCGATGGCGAAGAGGCGCTCTGCGGCATCCAGCTCGCGGGTGTCGAGCACGTTCGCGGCCGCGCCGCCGACCGTCACCAGCGACAGCCCCCGCAGGTAGCCCGTGCAGGTGCCCGTCTGCCAGTCGTTTGGGTCGGGCTCGAAGTCCCCCGGCCCCCACTTCTCGTAGCAGGTCTGGGGGTCGCTCTTCTCGATCACCTTCTTGTACGTCACGGTCAGCGCGCGCTTGCCTGCGCTGTCGATGGCCAGCAGCGAGCCAGGGGTGTTGGTGGACGAGAGCTTGGGCGCCGCCGGGTTCGCCAGGCTCAGACGGTCGACGTAGAAGCGGACCTTGGCCGGATCGGTGGGCGAGGGAGTCCAGTGGCTGAAGAACACGTCGCTGCCCGCGACGACCAGACCGGTGGCCCCCAGGGCCTTGGGGAACGGCACCGACGCGTGCTTGGGGCTCTTGGGACTGGAAAGGTCGATCACGTCGAGCGAATACGTGACGTCGAGCTTCTGGTTGCTCGAGTCCCACTGGCCCATGCGACGCAGTGCGACCAGCGTGCTGCCCGCCTGCGCGGTCCGCCGTCCGGCATCGATGACCGCGCCGCTGCCCTGATAGCCCGCGTAGCCGTAGGGCCACGCCGAGCCCAGGGCGGGCAGCGTCAGCTTGCCTTCGAGCACCGGGACGCCGCTCGAGACGTCGACCACGGCGACTCGGCGCTCGTCCCACCCGGCCACCACGTAGACCCGGGTGCCGTGGCTGAAGAGCTCGATGTTCTGGTAGCCATAGTGCCCGTACCAGCACTTCGCCTCGTCACCCGAGCCCAGTGCCCCCTCCAGATCGATTGCGTTCTCGCTGGGCCGTCCGAGGTTCGAGCGCGGCACGACGTCCAGCACGGTGCGTGACGTGTACCAATCGGAGCCGATGCGCGCGACCTTGTCCCCGACCGCGACGACCTTGGTCACCACGGTCGCCAGAGCCAGGTTCGCCTTGGCCTTTGGTGCATCTTGGTTGGCGATGTCGAAGGTCTCGACGGCGACGTCGGACACCGCGAACAGCCGCGAGTCGTGCAAGAAAGCTCGCCGGGCGGTGCCCCGGGCCGGGGCATTGCCGCGTTTGACCAGGTCGTCCTTGGTGAAGTTCACGATCTGGATGCCGCTCTCATAGTTGCCGCACGGCTGGCTGGAAGTACCCGACGTCCACCCGCTGTAAGGCACGAAGATCAGCCCGAGCGAGTCCAGCACGGTGAACGCCTTGTGGATTCGATCTTGGTCTTCCGCGAACTGACCCCAGTCACCCCCGAAGTCCACGCGATCGAGCAGCTTGGGCTGGGTCGCATCCGCCACGTCGAACAGCGAGACGTTGAGCGCGCCGTTCGGCTTGGCCGGGTCGAAGCCCAGGCCCAGCAGTCGGTCACCACGCGGTTCCATGTGATAGACCCACCCGGGCATCACCAGCTCGCCGACCTGCTTGGGTGCGGTCGGGTCGCTCAGATCGATCACGAACAGCGGGTCGGTCTGCCGGAAGGTGATGGCGTAGCCCCGGTTGCCGTCGAAGCGCACGCTGCGCAGGCGCTCGGGCTCGGGCAGCTTCATGGGCACGCTGGCCAGGGGCTTGATCGACTGCGCCGACACCACCTGGAAGGTCTGCACCACGGGCGGCTCGCTGGTCGACCACCACCCGGGTTGGCTGATCACCCGCAGCACGCCGTCCCGCTCGTCCATCTGCCAGCGGCTCTCGATGCTGCCCTTGACGGGTACGCTGGCGCCTTTGACCATCTTGCCCCCGGGGTCCGAGATGTCGACCACGTCGATCACCGAGCCCTGCGCTCCGGTGGTGTCGCGCCCGCCGACGAACAGCCGATTCTGCGTCGCCATGACGCTCCGCCGCCCCCAGCCGTAATCACCCGAGCCGCCGAAGGCGAGCTCGTCGACCTTGGCGACCTTGCTCGGCACCTTCACGTCCAGCGAGACGACGTTGGTGCGCTCGCTGGCGGCGCACTTCCAGCACGAGCCGTTCTCGTACGACACGGCGTAGAGCACGCTGCCCACGATGCGTGAGTCGCTGATCGCACCCGGGAGGAGGAACTCGCCCAGCTTGACGATTTTTGCTGGGTTCTTCACGTCCAGCGCAACGATCGCGCTCGACTGCACCCACTTCCAGTCGTCGCCCGAGACCTCGTAGTGCCCGAAGGACGAGTACATCGCGAAGGCGATGCCGTCCTTGATGTACATCTCGAAAGGCTCCCCGGACAGCTCGAAGCGGCCCAGCAGCTTCAACTGATCCTTGACCGAGACGTCGATCACGCTCAGCCCGCCGTAGCGCGAGAGCGCGTACAGCCGGGTCCCCTGCAACTGAATGATGTCGGCTTCTTCGATGGCCTTCGCGGCGCCGCCGCTGCCGCCGCCGCCGCCCGAGCCGCCGGTTGCCGAGCCGCCGGCTGCCCCGCCCGCCGACATTCCGCCCGAGCCGCCGGCGCTCGCGCCGCCGGCTCCGTACCCCGGATTGTCGAAGCCCGGCGCGTCGGAGTCGAAGTAGCTGGCGCCGTCCATCTCTTCGCCGTCGCCGCAACCGAAGAACACCCCCGCAATCAATGCGCCCAATAGAAGCAGCCATCGGGTCTTCATGCCCGCAAGGCTAGGCAACGCTCGTGCCAGCCAGACGTGCCAGCCTGTGCCAGCCGACCGCGCTCCACCTTCAGAGCACGAAGCGCGAAGCTCGTCCGGCGTCCAGATCGGTGATGGTCACGGCGATCACCCCCGCGGCGTCCACCTCGTAGCGTTCTTCGACCCAGGGCCCGTCGCCGGGCAGACGGCTGACCGGCGCGTCGGGCAGCGCGGCCCCGGTCAGCTCGGCCGCGAACGGAAAGAACACATCGGCGTGCGGGGTGAGGTCGCCGGTGGGGTCGCCGCGATCGTCCACGTGGGCCGACTCGACGAAGCGGAAGTGGCCGATGTTGTGCGCCGCGCGGTAGCGGCGGACGGCGACCACCGGATCGGCACCCCGTGCCGGCATGGGCGTGCCCTTCTCGAACACCGGATCGAACACCGACCGCTTGCCGCGCTCGGCCTCGCGGAACACGCCAAAGTGCCGCGACAGCCGCTCGGACAAGGCCAGCGGCTCGGCCGCCTCACCCTCCACGGCCAAGATCGCGCAGCCGATGGCGGTGGCCGCCGCGGGCTGGGGCGAGCGGTGGACGCGGCGACCGAAGTGCTCGCGCACCACTCGGTGGACGATCGGCAGCCCGCTGGCGCCGCCGACCATGTAGATGCCGGCGATGTCCCCCGCGATCTCGTCTTGGCTCAGCGCGGAAACGATCGGCTCGAGGGCGGTCAGCGTTGCCTCGACCAGCGGCCTCACGCGGTCGTAGAAATCCGACACGGGGATGACGACTGGCGTGTCGAGGTCGATCACGATCTTCTTGGTGTTGGCGTGGATCGACTCTTTCACGCCGCGGCACTCGGCCAGGCCCCGAGGGGTCGGGCCGCCGGCGAGCCCCGCGCGCTCCATCGCCAGATCGAGCAGCGCGCGATCGAAGTCGTCGCCACCCAGCGCCGGGATGCCCGACGTGAGCGCCACGTCGTGGTGGCCCCCCGCGATGTGGACCAGCGCCGCGTCGAATGTCCCGCCCCCGAGGTCGTAGACGATCACGTGCTCGCGGCGTGCCGACAGCGTGTTCGCGTGCCGGTGCGCGTATTCGATGCCGGCCGCCGACGGCTCGTTGATCACCGCGCGGGTCGAGAAGCCCGCGCGTCGGAACGCGTCCAGCGTGACGAAGCGCTGCGTGGAATGGGCATTGGCCGGTACGCTGATCACCGCTTCGAGCGGCTCGTGGAACAGCTTCGCGACATTCGACCGGGCGGCGAGATCCCGGCGCAGCGCCGAGAGAAAGCCGGTCACGAGCTCGGCCGGCGTCACCGCCACCCGCCCGATGGTGATCGTCTCGTCTTGCCGGGTGGTGGCGAGCAAGCGCTTCCACGAGCGCAGGCTGGGCGCGCCCTCGCGCTCGGCGGCCTCGGCGTCCAGGCCGTGCACCAGCTGCCCGTTCACCTCGGCGGTGACGGTCGGAAAGTGATCGACCCAGTCGCCTTCCGGCGTGACGAACGCCACGCTCGGGTAGTTGCCGCGGTCGTGAAAGGCCACGATTGTGCGGGTGGTGCCGAGATCGATCCCCAGGCGCATGCCGGCCGAACATACCAGGGGTCGGCCCAGCGGGGGCTCTCCCCGAAATCGGCCCAGCTGACGCCCGGGTGGGGTTCGTGTTACTCCGGACGCTGGAGGGTTCGTTTCATGAAAATCTCGCGCCGCATTCTCGCTCCGCTGCCCATCGTCGTGGTCGCCATCGCGCTTCTCGCATGCAAGAAGGGCGGCAGCCCCGGGGAGGTCAAGGGCAGCTGCGACATGCGCAACAGCTCGGGCGGCGGCAGCAAGATGTGCCTCGATTTTCACAGCGAGCCGAATGACCGCGTCCGCGCCATCTGCTCACCCGCCAGTGGCTATTCCATGAACACGACCCGCTGCGACACGTCGTCGGCGCTCGGCGGCTGCCAGAAGGGGAAGATCACCAACTGGTACTACAGCTCGAGCCGTCACTCGTCGGCGGACGACGTCAAACGCGAGTGCGGCTCGGATCCGTTCGTCGCACCCGGCGCGCAGTAGCTCTGGCACGAACGCCGTGCTACTAGGGGCGCCGTGGCTGCACGAAGAATGAACCGGCCCCCCAGCGAGGCATCCCAACGTGCCGCCGAGCGGCGGGAACGAGAAGACGCGGCGCCCCGCATTCACACGGTCTTGCCGCGGCTGGCCAGCCTGCGGCTCGAGATCGACGAGCGCACGGCCGGCGGCGGGCAGGCCGGCGCTGCCCACATCCGGCGCATCGTGGTCGAGCACGCGCCCGCGTTGTTCTTGCTGGCCTGCGGGGACTCGGCCTGTCGCGACGGCGGGCACGACATCACCCTTCCGGTGATGCGCGCGCTCGATCGCGGCGAGACGCGCTTCGACGGTGAAGACGCCTGCCGCGGCTCCATCGGCTCGGGCTACTGCTCGCGGATCGTGCACTGGGTGGGCGTCGCCACGTTCAACCCGTGACGCCCAGCTCGCTCGCCAGCTTCTTCACCATCAGCTTCTCGTAGACGCCGGGGGCGAGCCTGGACAGCGCGAAGGCCAGCTTGCCCACCGGGGTGTGGACCAAGAGGCGCTGCCGGCGCCGCGCTGCATCGAAGATCGCCCGGGCAACGTCGTCGGGCGAGGCCTCGGTGCCCACCCGAGAGCGCCCCCGCGTCACGCGGCCGCCGTCGGCGTCGAGCGCGCGCTGCTCGAAAGCCGAGCGGGTGAACGACGGGCAGACCATCAAGACCTCGAGCCCCGAGCCCGCCAGCTCGGCGCGCAGCGACTCGAACAGGCCATGCAGCGCGTGCTTGCTCGCGGAATACCCACTGCGACCGTAGAGCGGCGCCACCCCGGCCACGCTCGACACGACGATCACCAGCCCCTGGCGTGCGATCAACGCCTCGAGCGCCGCTTTGGTCATCTGCAGCGAGCCGAAGAAGTTCACCTCCATCACGCGCCGAAAGACGTCGAGCGCCGTGTCGCGAAACGCCGAGCGGTGCACGATGCCCGCGTTGTTGACCAGCACGTCGATCTGACCGAAGCGTGCAATGGCCTCGCGGACCGCGTGCTCGCAGTCCTCGGTGCGGGTGATGTCGCAGCGCAGGCTGACGACCGAGTGACCCGTCAGCGCACGCTCGGTCTCGACCAGGCCTTCGGCGTCCACGTCCAGCGCGACGATGCGCGCGCCTGCCCGGGCGAAACGCCGGGCGATGGCCCGGCCGATGCCGCCGGCGGCCCCGGTGATCACCACCACGCTGTCCTCGAAGGTGCGGTCGGTCATGTCAGCGGCGCACGATAGCGCTAGGCTGGACCGGTGCGAAGGTTCGTGCTGCCCGCTCTCGCCCTCGTGGCTTGCAGCAAGGCTGCGCCGTCGGACCCCGCCCCCGGAACCACGGCGCCGGCGCCCGCGGCCTCTTCCGCGGACACCGTCTCGGCCGCCAGCGAGCCCGCGTACGACGCCGGGCCCAGCGTGATCGGCAGCGACAAGGTGGACGGGGCGGCCTTGCGAAAGCGCCACGTTGCCCGCCTGAAGCAAGACCGGAGCCCCGTCACGGTCCTGTCGGGCAAGACGTCGCGCGAGCTGGGCGAGGCGATCTGCGAGCGAGTGATGCCGCGCCGGCCGAAGGCCACGCCGATCTTGCTCAAGCCGAACCTGTGCGGCTTCGACGGCATCGTCGACCCCGACAAGCGCAAGGGCGACGATGGCGTGGTCGGGCGCACCACCGACGTGGACTTCACACGCGGCGTGGTGGCCTGCCTGAAGAAGCGCGGGCACGACCGGATCACGATCGCCGAGGGGTGCGGGATCTCGCACGAGCACTGGAAGCGCGTGGTGGCGCTGACCGGCTACGAGAGCATGGCGAAAGAAGAGGGCGTGCGCCTGGTCGCCATGGACGACGACGGCGTCTACGACGTGGAGGGCGACCGTCCCGGATTGCCGCTGCCGATCACCGGCATCGCCAGCTCGCGTGTGCCGACGCTGCTGATGCCCAAGGTGCTTGCCGAGCACCTGGACCGGGGGCTCTTCGTCTCGCTGCCCAAGGTCAAGGCGCACCGCTTCAGTGTCACCTCGATGGCCATCAAGGGCATGCAGGGCACGGTGATGCTCAGCGACGCGCGCCCGGCATACAAACAGAAGTTTCGCACCCACCGCGAGCTGAACGAGCAGATCAAGGCCAAGAAGGCTGCCAAGGCCGCCGACGCCAGCCCCGCGGATCCGGCCGAAGCACGCCAGGCGCACGTCGGCGCGCTCATCGCGTTCGCCGAGCGCATGGCCGACGTGCTCGAGATCTCGACCCCCGACGTGGTGCTGGCCGAGGCCGCACCCGGCATGGGCGGCGACGGCTTCTGGCAGCTCTACCCGACCGACGAGCGGGTCGCGATCGGGGGCACTCATCCGGTCAGCGTGGATCGTGCGGGCGCCGAGCTGCTCGGGCTCTGGAACAACCCCCGCCTGGCCAGCGAGCTGGGCGGGCACAAGACCTCGCCGCTGATCACCGTGGCGGCCAAGCGTTACGGGCTGGATCTGAACGCGGTCGCCTTCGAGGGCGACGCCGCCGGCCTGCTCGGCACGCCGCGACCATTTCATTTCCGGTCGATGGCTGGTTTCGAGCTGCACTCGTCCCCGGCCGAGCCCTGGCAGCCCACCCGGAACGCGGCTCCTGCGGTTGCCGCTCCGGCGCCCGTCGCGGCCGCCCCGACCCGCGAGGCCATCGCCGTCGCACTCGGGGCCGACAGCGTGAAGCTGGACGGCAAGGGCGACGACTCGATCTGGTCGCGCGCCCCGGCTGTCAGCTGGGACACCGACTGGTCGGGCGCTTCAACCGGGATCGTGACCCGCGCGCGCTTCGCCTGGTCCAGCTCGGCACTCTACGCACTGTTCGAGCTCGAAGGTGCGGGGCTGAACGTGGACCGCGCGCGCCCGGTCGCTGTGGAGCGCGACAAGCTCTATCAAGAGGATTGCGTCGAGATCTTCTTCGGCCACGACGCCACGGACCCCAAGCACTACGCCGAGATCGAGCTCGGGCCATTCGGGCACTGGTTCGATCTGGACGTGCAGAAGGGCGGTGCGAGCGACACCGCCTGGTCCAGCGGGCTCACGGTCGCCACCACCCGCGACCCGAGCGCTCGCCGCGCCACGATCGAGGTCACGCTCACCGCGAAAGAAGTCCTCGCCGCGCTGCGCCCCGGGGCGCGCGTCCCGCTGGGCCTCTATCGGATGGAAGGCGCCGGTTCGCGCAAGTACCTGGCCTGGAGCCCCACACTGACGCGGAAGCCCAACTTCCACGTGCCCGACAGGTTCGGAGCGCTGGTCGTCCGATGAAGGATCCCTATCGCTCGCCGCCCCAGGCCGAGCTGGTGGTCGCGGGCGGCCCGCGGGCGACCGTGCTGCTCGCAGGCGCCGGGCTCGGCTTTGCTGGCCTGTTCGTGGGCCTGGAGCTGGGCACGCCGATCCGCTGGCTCGCCGTGCCGCTCGTGGTCGCGGGCGCAGCCCTGGGCGTGTTCGCCCAGGCGCGGCGGATCTCGTGGGTGTTCACGCTCGAGGGCAAGCGGCTGCGCGTCGAGCACCGCCAGGCCGCGGGGCGGGCTCGTCTCGGGGTGCTCGAGGTCTCGGACGGGATCCGCGTTTCGGTCGACGTGCCCGAGGGTGGCGGCGGCGTCGAGCCGCGGCTGCTCCTCGCGGCCGGCGGGGACGCGATCGAGCTGTTCCCCGGCACGCGCTATCGCGAAGTGCACGCCGAGCTGGTGGCCTTTCTGCAGGGGGCGGAAGTCCAGGTAGACGCGGCGAAGGATCTGCCGCGGCTCTTGCCCTGAGGTCACACCACCAGCTTTGCCTCGCCCGGCTCCGCGAACCAGTTGCGTCGCCGGAGGTCCTTCAGAGCGTCGGGGTACGGCGCATAGCGTCGGTGCGAGAACTGATGCGCCTTCACCAGCATCGCGATCAACGGCTCCGCGCGTTCGCGTCGTGACAGTGCCCGCAGCCCGCCAAGGTAGTCGTCCCGGTACACATTCGGGATGATGATGGTCGCGAGCCCGCGACTGAAGAGCTCTGCGTTCATCATGATTCGGGCGAGGCGGCCGTTCCCGTCCGTGAACGGATGAACTTCCGCCACCAGGAACATCACGAAGATCGCCCTCGCCATTCCGGGCGGAAGGTCTTGGTAGAGCGCAAAGCCGTTTTCGAGCGTGCCCCGCACGAGCTCGGGGGGGACGAAGAAGGTACTTCCAGCGCGGTTGGGTCTGTCCTTGTATCGTCCGGGCCGCGCTTCCGGGCGCTCTGCCATCAGTGTGCGGTGCCGCAGTGCCAGCAAGCGCTCGAAGTCGTGGAAACTGGCTGGAACTGAGCGCATCTGGTTGGGATCGGCCACGATGGCGTGGGTGCCCAGAATGTCGTGCGCGTCGGTCGGTCGTGCGTCGGGGATCTTCCCGTCGAACACGATCGACTCGGCCTCTTCGACCTCGAAGGTCGTGCCTTCGATGTAGTTGGAGAAGTACGCGTCGAAGAACGCCTTGTTGACGAAGTGTGCGCTGTCCGACGAATCGTCCACGAGCTCGGGCAGCGGGCAATGGCGAAGTGAGCCAAACAGAAGCTCGAGCCGGGCGAGGCGCGGGCTGTCGTAAGGCGACCCCACAGCGCGCGCGTGTGCTTGTCGAGACGTCACCCGATTGGCGTCACCGGTGCCGAGCAACGCCGCGATGATCCCGACGAGCCGCTCGTACCCTCTCTGCCAGCCTAGGTCACGCGCGATCTGACGAGAGCGATCTCTGAGGCGGTTCAGCTCGGGCTCGCCTTTGACGGCGACCAACTCTTCGAGGCGCTTCTCGATGTCCTCCATGGGCAGTGCAAGGTCTGCGCGGCGACGGGTCACCTGCAGGTTCTCGAGCAGCGCGCGCGAAAGCGAGGACGCGCGAAACGCCAAGAACGGCGGATCGTCATCCAGCGGCCCTGGACCGCGCACGAACCGCAACGTGAGCCCGGGGTAGAGGAGCTCGCGATTGGTCGTGCCGGTGAGCACGATCTCACCTCGGGGGCTCGGGCGGTACTCGAGCGCGCTGCGGTGGCTGAGCAGCGCGCCCGGGAACAGCGCCGACACCAGCGTCGACCACCCCGACCGGACCGCCTCGGGCACTTTCGACGCCGGCACCGAGCTGTACAGCCGGGGAGCGACCCGGCGGATCCGTCCGCTCTGCTCGAGCCGGGCGAGCCAGCTGCGGTCGGACCGGGTCTTCCCGGGGAACAGCAAGGGCGGCAACGGATCGACGAGCACGTATATATTTGGTCGTAAGGTGGCAGTGGTGTCAAATTCTGGTCGTAAAACAGCACATGGGAGTATTTTTGGTCGTCAGTCCAGCGTCGCGCTCTCGGGCATCGCCTCTTCGCGCTCGGCCTCTTCCACCACGCGGTGGCGCCAGAGCGCGAGGGCCACGCACGGCGGCGTGAGCACGCCCGCCAGCGAGAACACCACCGGCGACAGGCCGGGCGATGCCAGGCAGTACGCGGCCCCCGCCACCATCAACACCGCCAGCGGGGCCAGCCAAGGCAGCATCGCGACCGAGGCCACGGCAGCCACGGCGGCGAGCACCAGCAGGTCTTGGGTGAAGATCAGCGGCGCGGGCATGCGCATCCAGAGCCCGAACGATCGGCTCACGAGCAGCAAGACGCCCGAGAGCAGCATCAGCCCGGTCACGCGCCGGCTGAACTGATTGGCGAACAGCCGCTTCCGCCACAATACGGTGACCAGCAGCGTGACCGTGAACACCACCACACCGAAGACGAACAACCCCTCGGGCTTGATCTTGGCCGGGTTCGGCTGCGAGAGAGCGAACGCCGAGAGCGCCATGGCGGCTCCCGTCATGGCGGCCAGGCCCTTGGTACGCTCGCGACCGGCGACGCTGCTGTCTTGCTCGTGGGCCAGGGCACGCAGGCGTTCGTCTTCGGCCCGGGTGCGCGCGGCCTCTTTCTGCGCGCGTCGCACCCGCTCTTTCAGCTCGGGTGGGGGCGCTCCCAGCTCGGCCAAGAGCGCCTCGGCCACCTGCACGTGCCCCTGTCGCAGCTCCAGCTCCACGGCCTGCATCACCGTGCGAACCAGCCCGTCGCGGGCGTGCGTGTTGTCGCTCCACTCTTTCAGCGACTGCGCGAAACCGAAACGGCACTCCGAAACCAGTTGATAGGCGCGCCGCAGATCGCTGGGCGCGCAGCCGTCGGCGCTTTCGGCCAAGAGCGCCTCGAGGCGCGCCAGGCGCTCGCTGGCCTCGTCGGCCAGCACGATCGAGCCCTTGTGCCGCAGGTAGTCGGCGATGCCCTGCCGGAGCTCGAGCGCGCTGCCGTGCCGGGCCCCCGGCTCCCGGCGCGTGGCGCGGTTGCAGAGCTGAGCCAGCTCTTCCGGCACCGAGCTGTCGTAGGTCACCGGCTCGGAGAGGAAGGCGGACATCAGCGCGTCTTGCAGCTTCTCGCCCTCGTGGCGGAACCGCCCGGTGAGCACGTGGTGCAGCGTCGCGCCGAGCAGGTAGACGTCGGTCCACGCGCCGATGGGGCCGCCCGACACCAGCTCTGGCGGCATGTACGCCGGAGTGCCCACCAGGCCAGAGCGTTCTGCCATTCGCGGGTCGTCGCTGCGCATCGCGATACCCCAGTCCACCAGGTAGACCTCGCCATAGTTCCCGAGCATCACGTTCTCGGGCTTGATGTCGCAGTGAATCACCCCCCGATCGTGGGCGAAGTGCACCGCCTGGCAGATCTGCATCAAGATCTCGAGGTGCACCTCCAATCGATCCCCGGGGTGCAGCTTCCAGGCCGGGTGGTGAGCGTCCGCCAAGAGCGCACGCCACTCGACGCCCTCGACGCGCTTCATCACCAGCACAGGCGCGCCGCGGTCGTCCAGCCCCAGGGCGTGCACGGGGACGATGCCCGGGTGCTCGAGGCGCCCGGTGACGATGGCTTCGCGGAGCAGCGCGGCGGTCGGTCCGTCGCCGGCATTGGGGCTCTTCAGCGTCTTGAGCGCGACCTCGCGGTCGAGCGAGCGCTGGCGCGCCGCATGGACCACTCCCATGCCGCCCTCGCCGATCACCCCGTGCACCTCGAGATCCGCACGCGTGCGCGCATCGGGATTCGACGGCGGCATCGAGGCCTGCGCGAAGGACAGCGAGATGCGCGGCAGCGCGTCGGGCTCGGGCCGGGTCCACGCCCGGCCCGAGGGCGCGGCTTCAGGGCGCTGAGTGGCGTCGAGCGCGCCGGCCAATGCCGTGTCGGCGATCCCGAGCTGACTCACTCGCTCGCCGAAAGTCCGCAGAAGCTCCTGTCGCAGGGTCACGTCCCCCGGCATCTTCGCATGCCAACCCTGTCGCGAGGCTGCCAACCGCCGGTTGGCGGAAAGGCGCGCTAAGCCAGCGAAACCACGTCGTCTGGGCCTGGTGCGCGAATTGCGAAGGCTGCGGGTGTGCTGCCGCGTCTCGCCTGGGTGCTGGTGATGGTTTCGCTCCTCGTGGTGGGCTGCGGCCCCTCTGGCCAAGACGCGCCCCGCCGCGCCCGCGCCCAGCTCTCGGGTGACTCGCCGCTGGTCACGCACTTTCGCGCTGCCGAGAGAGAGAGCGGTGTTCCCGCCGAGCTCTTGGCGACCGTCGCCTTCGCCCAGACTCGGCTCAGCATGAACCTTGGCGCTTAGGGTGACTCGCACGACTCGGACCACGGGCACGCGCCGCGCGAGTGGGGTGTGATGGCCATCGGCACCGGTGGCCTCACGACCCTGGACGCCGCGGCCCTGCTCTCGGGCACCACCGTCGAGCGCGTGAAGACCGAAGCGCACGCCAACATCTCGGCGGCCGCAGCGCTGATCCGCACCTCGGGCCACGCACGTGGTGTCGGCGCGGGTGATGATCTGGTCGCCTGGGCGCCGGTCCTCGAGGCGTACGGCGGCGACACCTTGGTTCGCGAGGTGCGCGCGCTCTTGGTGAGCGGCTGGAAGGGGCACGACGATCAGGGCTTCGAGGTCGTGGTCGGCGGAGTCGGCCTGGGCGACGACGAGCTCGGCGCCGTGCAGCAAGGCCTGGGGTTTCCGGGCGCCGTCTGGAGCCCGGCCTACTCGGGCAACTACACCAACGCCTCGCGGGGCGCGGCGCAGATCAACTACGTGGTGATCCACACCACCCAGGGCAGCTACGCCGGGGCCATCTCGTGGTTCAAGAACTCGTCGTCGAACGTGTCGTCGCACTACGTCATTCGCTCGAGCGACGGGCAGGTCACGCAGATGGTGGACGACGCCGACATCGCCTGGCACGACGGCTGCTTCAACACCAACAGCATTGGCATCGAGCACGAGGGTTTCGTGGCCGATCCGGGCAAGTGGTACACCGAGGCGATGTACAAGTCGTCGGCCAAGCTGACGCGCTGGCTCTGCGATCAGTACGGGGTCCCGAAGGATCGCAAGCACATCATGGGTCACGGCGAGACGCCGGACTGCTCGGACCACACCGACCCCGGCAGCGGCTGGAACTGGACGCACTACATGGACCTGGTGCAAAACGGCGAGTGCACGCCGAAGACCGAGGTCTGCAACGGAAAGGACGACGACTGCGACGGCAAGGCCGACGAAGGCGACGTCTGCAACAAGCCACCGAAGGGCCACATCGACGAGGCGAGCTGCGACGCCATCCGCGGCTGGGCCCAGGATCCGGACGCCCCGGAGAAGTCGATCGACGTCCACCTGTACTTCGGCGGCCCCGCGGGGTCGGGCGCACCCGGCGTGCCGCTCACCGCCAAGCTGAAGCGCGACGACCTGTGCACCGCCATCGGGTCGTGCAACCACGCATTCGACGTCTTGCCGCCGCTTTCGTTGTTCGACGGCAAGCCGCACGCCGTGCACGCCTACGGCATCGACAGCGCCGGCGGCGACAACGCGCAGCTCGGCGGCAGCCCCATGAGCTTGAGCTGCGCTGCGGCCGTGCCCCAGGGGGTGCGCCGGCACGTGGTGGATCCGGCCAGCCTCGAAGCGTGGAAGCTCGATCTGTTCTGGGACGCGCTGCCCCTGTCGGACGCGCAGATCGCCACGCTCGAAGAAGCCGCGGCCTGGCCGGCCGCGCCGAAGCTGATCCAGGCGGATGACGGCTCGCCGGAGGTCTGGCTGGTGGACGGCGCGTGGCGGCGTCACGTGCCCAGCGCCGAAGCCATGGCGACCTGGTCGCTGTCGTTCGACGCCGTGAAGAAGGTGCCGGCTTCCGAGGTGGCTGCGCTGT
>Ga0073899_10000774_pt1 | contig 29446 bp, 23 predicted proteins | sample KloWWTmetaKNB5Ph_FD_88975 | JGI IMG/M metagenome (GOLD analysis project Ga0073899, IMG submission 88975) | Active sludge microbial communities from Klosterneuburg, Austria, studying microevolution and ecology of nitrifiers - Klosterneuburg... | ecosystem: Engineered > WWTP > Aerobic digester >... | reverse complement strand
GGTCAGCATCCCCAAACCGGTCAGCCCCCACACCTTTCGCCACTGCTTTGCCACGCATCTGCTCGAAGCCGGCTATGACATCCGCACCGTGCAGGAGTTGCTCGGTCACAAGGATGTCAAGACGACGCAGATTTACACCCACGTACTCAACCGTGGCCCACGCGCCGTGCGCAGCCCGCTCGATCGCTGAAACAAAAGGAGGGTGACAGCCACATCCGCCGCCACCCTCCGCCACCTCAACGTACACGCACTGGCGCCCCCAGCCGCGCACCCTCAGTTTCTCAGCTCATTGCCCACGCAATTCCCAATTCCTCCAGCCGCGCCACCGTCGGGTTGCCTGTCTCCACATCCCACCCCGCCAGCCGGTAGTAGAGATCCTTGGCCTGCTCGATCTCTTCCTCCGTCACGCGCACGCCGTCGCTCACGCCGCCCTGCAGCGGCTCGTGCAGGCGCGGCGGCAGCTTGTCGTCGTCGCGATCAAACCCTTCGCGCGCGTTGAAAACCTTCATCAGGTTGACGCGACGTGCGCCGGCCTCCATCAGCTCCGGCAGCGTCGCGTCCCAGCCGGTGACCGCGTTAACAACCTGCGCCACCGTCGACGGCCCGTAAAGCTGCCAGGTCGCGCCCCAGTCGAACTGGCAGAGGTTGAGCGTGTCCATCAGGCTCGTCCAGTACTGCGTGACCAGTGTGAACTCCACCTTGGCCGCGCCCAGGTCGGTGGCGGGCATAGGCCGCGTCAGCCCCAACTCGGCCAGCCAGCCCAAACTGCGCTCGCCCGAACCTTCCTCGTAAGAAGTGTCATGCTCGCTCGACTGGTGGTCGGCGCCGAAGGGGTTGACCGCGTAGATCAGCCCCATGCTGCGCTTGACCTGCGGCATGTGCGCCGGCGCCTCGCTGCCCTTGACCGTGATCAGCCGTGCCTGCGCGTCCGGCCCGATCTGCGCGGCCGCGCGCGCCGAGCCTTCGGCCAGCAGGTTGCCCAGCCGGCCGCGACGAAAGGCCATCGCTTCGAGCGCGGCCAGCATCGCCTGCGCGTCGCCCCAGCGCAGCGCCAGCCCGTCGGTCTCGGCGTCGCTCAGGATGCCCTCCTCGTAGCACTCGATCGCCCAGGCGATGGTCGCGCCCGCGCCGATCGTGTCGAGGCCGTAGTCGTTGCAGAGCGCGTTGGCCTTGGCGACCGCGGCCAGATCGCGCACCGCGCAGTAGGAGCCAAAGGTGGCGATCGTCTCGTACTCCGGCCCGCCCAGCTCGCGTTTGACTTGATGCGCGTCGTCGGTCTCTACCTCGCGCTTGCAGCGCACGACGCACGCGTAGCAGGTGTCGCGGTCGACCAGGATCGTCTCCGCCAGCCGCTCGCCGGAGATCTCCTCGGCGTGCGCGAAGGTTCCGGCCTGGTAGTTTCGTGTAGGCAAGCCGCCGGCAAACTCCTGGCCCAGCACCACACCCGCGGTGCCCAGCTCGCCCAACTCCTGCATGCCGCGGTTGGTTTTGTATTCCGTCGCGCCCAGCGCGGCGATCCGTTTGACGCCCCTGGCATCCGCATAGGTGGGGCGCTGCGAACCGCGTACGGCAATGGCTTTGAGGTTCTTGGATCCCATCACTGCGCCCAGGCCAGTGCGCCCCGCGGCCCGATTTCGCATATTGATAATGGCCGCTACCCGCACCAGCTTTTCGCCTGCCGGCCCACAGCACGCCACCTCGACCTTGTTGTCGCCCAATTCTTCACGAACGCGCGTCTCCGTCTCCCACGCGCCCAGCCCCCATAGGTGCGACGCGTCGCACAGCTCGGCCTGCCCATTGTTCAGCCACAGGTAGACAGGCCGCTCCGCCTTGCCTAAAAAGACGACGCCGTCAAAGCCGGCATTTTTCATCTCCGCCGGAAAGAAGCCGCCCGCCTGCGAGTCGCCGATCGCACCGGTGAGCGGGGACTTGGCATTGACCGTCATGCGGCTCTGGCCGGAGAAGGGCGCGCCGGTCAGCACGCTGAGCATGACCGTCAGCACGTTCTCCGGCCCCAGCGCATCGGCGCCGGGCGGCATGTGCTTGAGGATGTAGTACATGCCAAAGTTCGTTCCGCCCATGTAGGTGCGATACCACGCTTCGTCGTGCTCGTCGATCTGGATGCGATGGTTGCTTAAGTCGACTACAAGAATTTTGCCGTGATATCCGTGCGCCATGACTGCTTCTCCGTTTTTCGCTATGCTTTTCGCTATTCGGGCTTTTCCGCCGGCTCGACAGCCGGTGGCGCGTCGCTGGCCTTGCTTTGTCCGCCCAGGGTTTGCTTGACCAGCGCGTCAACGCTTGCACCGCCAGGCAGATGCACCTGTTCGAGGATGGTGCGGACGTTCTCCTTCAGCACCACCGTGGCCTTTTGCGCGAAGTCCTGAAGTTCGGCGTCGCTCGCCTCGCCGCGCGCGCGGACGCGCTCGACCATTTCGTTCACGTTCTTCTGAATGTCGGCCTCGGCGATTTCGCCTCGCTCGATCATGCGCGTGACAAGTTCAGCCGCCTCGTCCTTGCTCAGCGCCATGGCGCCCAGCCCAAGATGCATCACCTTTTGCCCCAGCATAAAGAGCGTGGCGGCCTGCACGATCAGCTCGTTGCGCGCGTTGATCGCCATCTCGCTAAGTTGCTCGCGCAGCTCCGGTCGTTGTTGTTCCGTCATAATGATAAACCCCTTTCTAGCTTAAACTGTATCTTCCCCACACTCAGTGTTTCACAAATCTCACACAGAGCCAACCAAAAACACAAAGATTCCTGTCTTCGTCTTTCTTTGTGCTCTCCATGACTCCGTGTGAGGCGCAATTTTGCTTTCTTGCCCAGAGGTGACAGTCACTTCCAAAAGTGACTGTCACCTGCGAAAGTGCAATGATGGTAAAAATGTGAGGCAAAATCGTGAACGATTAAAACTCGATTTTCCTTACGCCTCCCTCTCTTCGAAAGCCTGCATCGCGCGCTTGAGATGGCCGTCGTTGGCCGCCAACAAGGTTTGAATGGTCGCTTGATCCGCACCGGTGAGCAGTGCGAAGACGGCTGCCTTGACCGAGCCGTGCTCATTCAGCGCCCGCGCCGCCTGCTCCTCATCACTGCCGGTAATCTCGCGGATAATGCCCAGTGCGCGTGTTCTGAGCTTGTGGTTGGAAATTTCCACGTCGATCATGAGATTTTCGTAGACCTTGCCCAGCCGGATCATGGTGGCGGTGGTGATCATGTTGAGCACCATTTTCTGCGCAGTGCCGGCTTTCATGCGCGTCGAACCGGTGACAACTTCCGGCCCGCACAGCACAACGATCGGATAGTGGGCGACTTGCTCCATCTCGCTGCCAGGGTTGTTGACGATGCAGCCAACCTTGGCGTCGCCGTTGCGCGCATAGCGGATGGCGCCCAGTGTGTAGGGCGTGCGCCCGGACGCGGCAATGCCCACCACCACATCGTCCGCGCCTACGCCCAGTGCCCGCATGTCTTTCTCCCCCTGTTGGGCGTCGTCCTCGGCGCCTTCCACCGGGTGCCGCAGCGCGCGTTCGCCCCCCGCAATGACGCCCACCACCTGGCGTGGATCTGTGCCGAAGGTGGGCGGACATTCGGAGGCGTCGAGCACGCCCAGGCGTCCGCTCGTGCCCGCGCCGACGTAGATCAGCCGTCCGCCCGCGGCCAGCGCGGCCACCGTTGCCTCAACCAGGGCGGCAATTTCGTATAGCGCCATTTCGACCGCGGCGGCCACGCGCCCATCCTCGGCGTTGATCAGCGCCACAAGATCGGGAGTGGCAAGCTCGTCGATCGTCAATGTGTTTGGATTGCGCTGTTCCGTAATCAGTTTGCTCAGATCCATGATGTCCTCTAGATCGTCAACGTTCCCTTGGTGCTTGGCACGCCCTGACGCCGCGGGTCGATGAGCGTGGCCGCATCCAGCGCGCGCGCCAACGCCTTGAACAACGCCTCGATCTTGTGATGGTCGTTGCGCCCGTACAACACGCTGGCATGAAGGTTCAAACGCCCATGAATTGCCAGCGACTCGAACAGGTGGAAGATCAAGTCGGTGGCCAGTCCGCCGACGCGCGGCGTGGCAAACTCGCTGGCAAATACGCAGTAGGGTCGCCCCCCCAGATCGATGACGACGCGCGCCAGCGTCTCATCCATCGGTGTGTAACTGTGTGCGGTGCGCACCAACCCTTGACGGTCGCCAAGCGCCTGGTCGAGCGCCTTGCCCAGGCAGATGAAGACATCCTCCGCGGTGTGGTGCTCGTCGACGTACAAGTCCCCGCGCGCGTGGACGGTGAGGTCGAACAGGCCGTGGCTCGCAAACAGCGTCAGCATGTGATCCAGAAAGCCGATGCCGGTCGCAATGTCGGTCTTACCCGAGCCGTCAATGACAAAGGTCAACTCGATCTCGGTTTCGCCTGTTTTGCGCTGCATTGATGCGCTGCGTAGGGTCATGGCGTGTTCCCCGCTGGTGCAACAGGGCCGAGATGGCGCTGCGCCAACGCGCGTTGGTCGTCGATCAGATCGAGCACCTCGGCCGGTTTCGCCACGCCCAAAAATTCAAAGGTGTGCCCGGACGCAGACGCGGTCTGGCAGATGACATCGCCATACTCGAAAATGGTCTGGAAAATACCGCGCTTGCGAATGTTGATGTCCTGGATGTTGGTGAGCGTGGCTGTTTTGATATCCTGGTCGAACGGCGTCGTTTTGGTGGAGTCGATCAGCCGCTGGCTCGTGACGATCCACAGGTCATTCTCGTAGCGATACCAGTAGACGCCGACATAACCCACGCCGGCTAGCACGAAGATCGCCATCAGGATGTCGGCCATGACCTGCATGCCGCCGGCCAAGCTGCGCAGCCACCACCACAGCCACGCGGCAACGATCAATAGGACCACAAAGACGACAATGCGGCCAAACAAGGCAAGTGGATGCCGCTTAATGATGCGGACGACCTTCTCGTCGTCTTGTAATTGAACAGGTAGAGACATGATTCCTCAATTTGTGACGTTGTAACGTTCTAGTTGTTGCTGTAATTATACTTTGAAATCATTCATCAACTGAGATGCTCCTTAAAATCTGTGCCATCTGCGTCCTCTGTGGATAGTTCTTCCCAGCAGCAAAGAAAAATCATCCCCAGATTGCGCGGATTTCACAGAGGACGCGCTGCTTAGAATGCGCGCAGCGCCTCGATCACCCGATCCGTCTGCTCTGGTTTGCCCACCGAGATACGGATGCAATTGTCCAGCCCTGGCTTGCTGTAGTAACGCACCAGAATGCCTTGCTGCTCCAGCGCGTGTTTGACTGCTTTGGCGCTGCGCCCGCTGACCTGGCACAGCACAAAGTTCGCCTCTGACGGCTGTGGCGTCAGGTAGGGGATGGCGCGCAGCGCGTCGCTCATCCGTCGCCGCTCCGCCTTGAGCTTCTCGACCGTGGCGCGCAGATAGTCGAGGTCGCGCAGGCTGGCGAGCGCGGCCACTGTCGCCGCGACATTGACGTTGTAGGGTTGCTTGAACTTCCAAAGCTCCCCCATCAGCCACGCCGGGCAAATGCTATAGCCCAGCCGCAGCCCCGCAATGCCCGCCGCCTTGCTGAAGGTGCGCAACACGACCAGGTTCTCGTACTGCATCACCCACTCCGCCCGGCTCGGATGGTCGGCAAATTCGATATACGCTTCATCCAACACCACCATCACCGGCAGCTTGAGCAATTGTTTGAGCTCAGCCTCGGGCAGCCACGTGCCCGACGGGTTGTTGGGTGAGGTCAGAAAGAGCAGCTTGACGCGCCCCGCACTTGTCAGCACCGCACGTTCGATGGCGGCGACATCGACGCCATACGCCGCATTGCGCCACACTTCGATCACCTGTGCGCCGGCGAGTTGCGCGTCGAAGCTGTACATGCCAAAGGTCGGTGGGCAGTCAACAATCGCATCCCCGCGCTGCAAGAAGATGCGACACAGGTAGTCCAGCATTTCGTCGGCGCCGTGGCTGGGCAAGATGGATTCAGCCGGCGCGCCCACATACGCGGCCAGCGCCTCCCGCAGTTCCGTCTGCTGAGGGTCTGGGTAAATGTGATAAAAATTGTATGCTGCCAGCGCCTCGATGACAGCCGGCGCCGGCCCGTAAGGATTCTCATTGGCGTCGAGTTTGACGATCTGCGCGATGGGCAGGCCGAGACGTGCGCTCAACACCTCGAAAGGCAGGATCGGTGTGTAGGTTTCGAGGCCGGCAAGCTCCTCGCGCACTAAGCTGCGGGCGTCAAACCGGAGCGCTGCAAAAGCAGTTGTCATGCAAATCAACCTCTCCAGTGATGGTAGGCGGCTACTGTAGACGGCGTCCGACCGCAGCCGCATGGGCGGTCAGCCCTTCGGCGCGGGCCAGCACTTGCGCGGCCGGGCCAATTGCCTGCAACGCCTGCTCGTTCAGCCCAATGACGCTGACGATCTTTTGAAAGTCGTTGACGTTGATCGGGCTGGCGTAGCGTGCGGTGCCGCCGGTGGGCATGACGTGGCTGGGGCCGGCCACATAGTCGCCCAGCACCTCAAAGCTCCGCTCGCCCAGAAAGACGCCGCCCGCGTTGCGCACGTCGCCGAGATGCGTCCAGGGATCGCTCACCAGCAGACAGAGATGCTCCGGCGCGTAGGCGTTGGCAAGCTCGAACGCCTGGGCCAGCGAAGCGGTGACGACGATGCCACTGCCGCGCGCCAACGATGCGGCGATGATCTCGGCGCGTTCCAACTCTTCCACCTGCGCCAGCACCGCGGCCTGCACCTGTTCCGCCAGCTTGCGCGACGGGGTGAGCAGAATCGCGCAGGCCAGGATGTCGTGCTCGGCTTGCGCCAGCAGGTCGGCGGCGGCCAGCTGCGGGTCGGCGTTTTCGTCGGCGATGACCACGGTCTCGGTCGGCCCCGGCAGTCCGTCGATGCCGACGATGCCAAAAACCTGGCGCTTGGCGAGCGTCGTGAAGAGGCTGCCCGGCCCGAAGATCTTATCGACGCGCGCGATGGGGTCGGCGCCAAAGGCCAACGCGCCGATCGCCTGTGCGCCGCCGGCGACGTACACGGCATCCACCCCAACAATGTCCGCGGCGACCAGGATGGTGGGGTGAGGCAGGCCGGTCGTGCGCTGCGGCGGCGAGATCACGGCGACAAAGGGCGCGCCCGCCACGCGCGCCGGCACCGCGGTCATGATCAGCGAACTGGGCAGCGGCGCGGAGCCGCCCGGAATGTAGATGCCGACGCGTTCGATCGGGCGCACCAATTGGCCAAGTGTGCCCTGAGCGTCATTGTGGATCCAACTGAGCGCCGGTTGGCGGCGATGGAAAGCCTCGACGCGCGCGGCTGCCTGGCGCATCGCTGCGACGACCTCCGCATCGACTTCGGCGTAGGCCGCGCGAATCGCCGCCGCGGGTGCGAGGAGTGTGGGCGGCGTGACGCCGTCAACGCGCTGCGACCAATCGCGCACCGCGTCGGCGCCGCGCGTACGGACATCGGCGAGAATGCGTCGCACCGCCTCTTCCGGGCTGATGCGCTCACCGAACAAGGTGGCGAGCCGGTTGAGCAGCGACTCAGGAATATTCAACGCGTCCCACGCCGCGCGGCGGAGCAGCGTACTTTGCGCGGCTTCGACCTCGTAAATCTGCATCATGCGAGACCCTTGCTTGCTGGCCAATGCTGGCCGCGGGTTGGTAATTGATGGCTCACTTTACGGATCGCTACAGTCGCGGCGGAAACCGCAGACAGTGCAGGTGATCTTGCAATTGTGTTTGACGACCGCACCTCCGCAGAGCCAACAATAGGCATCGTCGTCAGGTGTGTAACGCCAGGCGTGCACCGGATGGCGTTCGGCTTGCTGTCCCGCAATGGCGGCCTCACCATGTCGCGCCATTGCGGGCGCGGGCTGTGCTTCGGCGGCGGCGCGGTCGTCGAGGGGATAGAAAACCACCTCATGGCTGCGATAGCGGCCTTCAACATAGACGAAGCTGGCCGAGAAGAAGCGCTCTTGGTCGAGCCAGGGCAGAAAGATGCGATCTCCCTCCCACAACGGCAGACCCAGCAGATCGGCGTCGTCGATCCACTGCAACACGCCTTCCGCCGAGTCGATCAATTCGCCGCTAAACGCCGTGGCGATGAACACGAACGCGTACCAATCCTCATCCCCGCGGAAAGCCGGAAAAGTCAGCAGGCCGCGCAGCGCAGGGCGCCGAATCGTCAGACCGCTTTCTTCGTAGACTTCACGGATGGCGCAGGCTTCCGGCGTCTCACCCGGCTCGAATTTGCCGCCCAGCCCATTCCATTTGCCCTGGTGCATGTCGTTGGCGCGCTTGATGCGATGGAGCATCAGCGTTTGTCCGCCGCTCCCCTCAACAAGTTGTTTTACATAGACCAACGTCGCCAATTTTAACATGCACCCTCTTGCTGCTTATGCATTGGGCCGCGGTTCATGCCGCTCCGCGCTGCTCAAATAGTAACGCACGAAGCTAGCGATGCACAAGCGCGCTGTGTTAAACTATTGCGCATGTCCACGCGTGAACGCATTCGCTCCACCCATGCCCTGATCTTGCGCCGCCGCGATGTCAACGACGCGGATCGCGTGCTGACCGTCCTGACGCCAGGCGACGGCAAGGTGGAACTGATCGCCAAGGGAGTGCGCAAGACGACCAGCCGCAAAGCCGGCCATCTGGAACTGTTCGCTCACGCCGCGCTGCTGGTGGCGCAGGGGCGCACGTGGGACATCATCACTGAGGCGCAGACCGTCGAGAGCTTCCGCCATCTGCGCGAAAATTTGGATGCTATCGCCGCGGCCAGCTATGTCTGCGAGTTGGTCGACAGCTTTGCCGAAAGCGACGACGAGGTGCGCCCACTGTGGGATCTGGCGCTCTTTGCCCTGCGCACGCTGGATGAGAGCGCCGAGCGCGATCAGGCGCCGGCGAATCTGCTGGCCTGGTTCGACCTGCAGTTGCTGAGCTTGACGGGGTTTCAACCGCAGTTGTTTCGCTGTCTGGATTGCGAAAAGACGTTGGAGCCAACGACCAATTTCCTGGCCTTGCATGAAGGCGGTGTGCTGTGCGCGCAATGCGCCGCACGGCGTACAGATGTCGAAGCGCTCGATGTGGACACGCTCAAGCTGCTGCGTTTCTTTCAGAGCCAACCCTGGGCCGCGGTGGCGCCGGTGACAGTGCGCGCCGCGATCCTGCGCCGTGTGGAGAGTGTGATCAACCGCTATCTGATCGTCATTCTGGAACGCCAGGTGCGGTCGACATTGTTTTTGCGACGCCTTGCTGCGATCTCCCATCCTGCAGAAGCGTGAGGACAGAAGTTTATGCATATCCGTGAGTACCAGGAATGGCTCGAACAATGGGACAGCGCCCGCACGTGGGAGCAGGTGACGCTGAGCCATACGCTCCTGCATGCGCTCGAAGAACTGGGTGAGGTCAGCAAGCTCGTGCAGATGATCGAAGGGTACCGCGCGCCCTCGCCCGCTGATCTGGATCAGGTGCGCGATGAGTTGGCGCTGGAACTGAGCGATCTGCAAGTCATGGTCTTCAAGATCGCCTACCTTTGTGGCATCGATATGGAAGAGGCGATGGCGCGCGGCCAACGCAAGGCCGACGCCCGCTTCCCCGACCCCGCGGCCGGCCCCACGGACCGCGCCGCCTATTGGACGCGTTACCAAGCCTACCTCCGACGCGCCGGGCTGGACGCATAAATCTGGCGCTTTCCCGATCTCAAAAAAGTAGAACAAACGTGCGTTTGGGGCTTGACATCGCACAAATGTTCGTGTACTATTTGGGAAACATTGGGAAACAAACGTTCTGTTTGGGATAACGCACTTGGGAAATCAGCCTGCTATGGGCACCCTTGCTCGCAACAGACCAGCAGAACCAGTCCAGCAAAGGAAGATCCGCCATGCATTTTTCAGACCTGTCCATGCGCCAGCAGAAGATCTTGCGCTTTATCCTGGCGTTCACAACCTCCCACCACTACCCACCCACCATCCGCGAGATCGGCGACGAGGTCGGCATCAGCAGCACCTCGGTAGTCAACTACAATCTCAGCAAGCTGGAGGATTTTGAGTTGATCTCCCGTGACCGCGAAGTGAGCCGGGGTCTGAGTCTCAACCTATCACGGCTGGCCGAAATTGGCTTGGCGTTCGATGAATCAAATGGCGACTATGCTTCGGCCATGAACGGGCTTGCGGCGTCTGCGGGAAACGCACGCTCCACTCGTTTTCGCGTCCCGGTGTTGGGAAAGATTGCCGCCGGCCAGCCGATCCCCGTGATTCCCAGCGAACCCTACGACCCAGAAGGGTGGATCGAACTTACTGAGGGGATGCTCAGCCTGCCTACTGGCCGGCTCTTTGCGTTGCGCGTCCAGGGAAATTCGATGATCGACGCCAGCGTCTTAAACGGCGACATCGTGATCTTGCAGCAACAGGAAACCGCCAACAACGGCGATATGGTGGCGGCGTGGATCGAGGGCGATGAGGAAACCACCCTGAAATATCTGAAGCGGGAAGGCGACATGGTGCATCTCATGCCTGCCAATCCTAATCCTGAATATCAGCCAATCGTGCGGCCCGCGGACAAGGTGCGCATCAACGGGAAAGTTGTCTCTGTGATCCGCATGTTGTAATTTGTCGCCAATCAAAAAAAGCGGGCACTCTGCCCGCTTTTTCGATTTCAGACCCGCGTTTACGCACCCGACGCGCCATCGAGATAATGCACCGCGTCCCCGACGGTGATGATCTTCTGTGCATCTTCGTCGTTGATCTCACCGCCAAATTCTTCTTCGAACGCCATAATTAATTCCACCAGATCCAGGCTGTCCGCCTCTAGATCGTCACGGAAGTTGGCTTCCATGGAAACTTCGTCTGCATCGACGCCGAGTTGGTCGACGATGATTGCGCGTACGCGCTCAAAGGTGCTGTTTTCCGCCATAATGGCAATCTCCTCTGTCAATGATTTAATGGTAACTGGTCGATCGTGGCGCAATCTTCTCTCGCCAGGATCGCGCATCAAGATATTGTCTCCTACGTTTTGTTTGCCGACGGGCAAAACAATAAAGTTCATTGTAGTGCAGCGCTTGTCCCCCTGTCAAACATAGCTCAATCTTCGGTCTAATTTGTATTGCACCCAATTCCCTGCTGCCCTTACCCATAACACGCGTCGTCCGCGTCAGTTGCGCCAATCGGCCAGCAATTGTAGAGGAATACTTTGGCAACCCCCTCGCAACCCTCACCCGCAATACTGGAGCCGGAGTTCTTGTTCGCTCATCTGTCGAACATTCGACGCACATTCAGGGATTTTCCCGCCGTCGCTTGTTTGACAGAGTTGTGAAGTTTGAGGGGAGCTTACTTCACAATTCGAACCAGCACCTCCTTTGGTTCCTCCTTTGTACAGGCCCGTCATCGCTTATGCGGTGGCGGGCATCTTTTTTACCAGCCCAACCGGGCGCGCACCCAATCCAGCAACAGGGCGCCCGCTGTGTCAGATAATTCCCGCTCTGTTCCCGCATAGCGCGCAGCCGCGGCTTCCACCACATCGCGCAACGGAACGGGGAGGCGTGGCCGCGTCCATGCCACCCCTTCCGCTTTTGACAGCACCCGTTGCTCTTCGACGGCCGCCAATGTACGACAGGCGTTCAGCACGGCGTACACCAGGGATGCGTTGCCGGCTATTTGCGCCCACACAAAATCACGGCGCAGCGAGCCGAGGTAATCGGCCCAAGGAACCTCGATTTTCAGCGCCTCGATCGGCGCGCCCCACAGACATAACCCGCGCTGCTGAATCACCGTGAAGTGCGCGGCGAGATCGGCGTCAACCCCGCCTTCGCCTGGCAACGCGGCCGGATTTGCCAGCATTTGCATCGCGCCGGTGCGGTGCATCTCGCTGTAATGCAGGTCGAACGGGGTTGGATGGCGCCACGGGGCGATCTGCGCATAGTGAACGGTGCTGATTTCAACCGGAGCGGGCGCGCCCGAAGCAGCCAGCAAGGCGCGCAGCATGGCGCGGTGCACGTCCGCGTGCAGAGGTTCCTGTGTGACTCCCACCAGGTCAATGTCGCTTGCCCCAGGGTGGAAGCAGCCCATTGCCAATGAGCCATGTAGATAGAGGCCAAGCAGGTTTTCCCCGGCGCCTTCGTATAGAGAACGGATGATTGCGTCGAGTTGGCGCTTGATCGGTGGTGCAATGCTCTGGAGTTGGAGTGGCAGCGTGGTAATCGATGTTCGCATATTCATTTTTTGCCCTTTAGCCTCTGGATAGGCTTGTTCGGATAGTCACAATTTAGAAAACTTTCGTGATGATTTTTCCTATTGCGCATAGAAAGATGCGATGCTATGATCGCTCTCGACTGCCGGAATTCTGACTGCACTACCGTTACCGTCTCGCAGCAGAATTGCTTTTGCCATCGAATCAGGAGGATATACTCATGTGGCAACACGTACACACGCACCTCAGACAGGTGCGGCCCAGCCGGTGGCCGCAACGTCTGAGCGGCGTAAGTCCAGGTCTTCGGCGCGGCGTAAGCCTTGTCGTGGTCGTCGCCATCATTGCCAGTATGGTTACCGTCGCCATCTGGCCGACCCCGACGAGCGCCTCGCTCACCAATGTATTGTACAACGGAGGCTTCGAGCAAGGGTTCAGCAACCAGGCCGGTTGTGGAGCCGTGGGCAGCGGTTGGCAGTGCTTCACCAATGGAGGCGCGGCTAATTATGGCTTCTATGACGACCAGTGGGATCGCGTCGTCAGCGAAGGCAGCCACAGCCAACTGATCGAAGTCAACACCAAGGGCATCATGGTGGGGGATCCGGACCGCTACGCCGGCATCTTCCAAACTGTGCCTGTCGCCAGTTGGGCCGACTATTCTTTGAGCCTGAAAGGTATCATCCGCACAACGAGCCTTGACGGCGACCCGTGGCGTTATCGGGTCCAGGTGGGGTGGACGTTCGGCCCGCACCCCGACTGGACTAGGGTTACCAACTGGCAGGATACGGGGTGGGATAAATATTATCCTCGCACCGAGCCAGGCAATTTCAGCAGCTTCCTGACCAAGTTCCGCAGCGAAGCCGACTATATGACGGTTTATATCCGAGTCTGGAAGAAATGGGGCGTGCCCAACGAAGAGTTGGATGTGAACTTCGACGCGATCTCGCTTGTCGGCCCCAGTTCGCAATGGTATGGACAGGCGCCCGTCGATCCCGGCTACGGCGTCCCGCCCGTCGATGTTGGCTATGGCGTGCCGCTTGTAGATCCCGGCTACATTGATGCCGGCTATGGTGTACAGCCGCCGGCTGTCGATCCTGGCTACGGCGCGCCGCTTGTAGACCCCGGTTATATTGACCCCGGTTACACAATGCAGCCTGTCCACCCGATCTATCCGCTTCCAGAAGGCGCGTGCGTTGGCCCAAATCTGGTGTACAACGGCGATTTCGAGCGTGGCTTCAACGCCATCTCGTTGGGAAAGGTCGGCAACAGTTGGGGCTACTTCACCAACGGCGGGGGCGCTGCCTACGGTTTTTACGATGACGAATGGTATCGCGTGCGCTCTGATGGCGCTCACAGCCAACTCATCGAAATCAACACGAAGAACCTCTTCCCTGTCGATAATGACCGCTACGCAGGCATCTATCAGTACATCACAGGGTTGCACCCTGGCGTAACCTACGAGTTTACGATGCATGGCTTGTTGCGCGGGGCAGGGAATGAGGACGATCCCTATCGGTTTGCAGCACAGTGGGGGTATGCGCCTGGCTACACCGGGGAGTGGAACGCGATCTCGAATTGGACGGAGATGAACTTCGGCCCGATCTCGAAACGCACCGACCCCGCGGCGCTGACCAGCTAAACGGCGAAGTTTGTGGCGCCATCCACCGATGTCACGCTGTTTATCCGTGGCTGGAAGAAGTGGGGCATCTCCAACGTCGAGATGGACTTCAACATCGACGGCGTAGCGCTGACAGCGTGTGGTGGACATGGTGGGCCGGTGCAACCGCCGATCTCCATCGTGCCGCCCATCGGCTGCACACCGCTGCCGGATTGCTCGGTGTGGCCGCCCGTATTCGAGCCGCCCATTGCTCAACCGCCGATCATTCAACCGCCTATCGGTGGGTGTTGGCAGAAGCCTGATTGTGGCGGGTCTTGGGGCCCGGTCGATCCTGGCTTTGGGTGCACCTATGTCGTGCAACCCGGCGACACCCTTGCCTCGATAGCCTACCAGCTTGGCGTCAGCCTGCACGAGTTGATCTATGCGAACAACATCGTGAATCCTGACCTCATCTTCGTAGGCCAGACCCTCATCCTCCCAGGGTGTGAGGGGCAGGCGATTCCTTACGATTCGTCTGTAGCGTATCCTGTTGACCCGGTTCACCCGGCGTCCGGCCAAACCTATACGGTGCAGCCCGGCGACACGTTGAGCCAAATCGCAGCGTGGTACGGCATCTCTGTCGATTACCTATGCGAGGTCAACGAACTCTGGAACCCCAACATGATCTATGTTGGGCAGGTGCTAATCATTCCGTAGACGGTACGGGTTGATTAGATAAACTCCTTCGATGGCAGTGCAGGCTGCGGTTCCGGCTCCGCAGCCTGCGCTGCATTCCAGCCCAAACATCTGGCGCCGAACACAAGGCAATCAACCGAGGGGTGATCCGGATGCCCAGAGCGTGCGAAACGCACCGGAACAACAGCAATGTCAGATGGTTGGATTGGAAGGGGAGAGACCGGCGGCGCTGTGCGGAGCGTCGCCGCTTCTGCTGTAGCTGAGACCGCAGTCAGCTAAGTTCAAGCAATAAACGAGGGCGCTCATTCACAAATGGGCGCCCTCGTTGTTTCTTGCAGCAGATTCGCGTTGCCTATTCCAGCGGGCTGAGCCAACGTTCGACATTGTCCGATTCCGCGGCCCACCCTTCGACGTCGCCGCTGTCAGAGCGGATTTGGAACCAGGTGTAGCCGTTGGACTCTTGCGGCCCGCCAGTGACGGTGAATTCCAACCCAGGGTTGACTCTGGTGACGATGGTGGCATCGGTGCCTGGCGTCTCGCGTACGGACAGTTGTCCGCCCTCGGACATCGTCACGCGCACGCGTTCGCCTACACGCGGGGAGCGATCCACCGGTTCCGGCTCGCCAAGTTGCGGGCTGAGAGTGTCGCTTTCCCCATCGTTTTCGATCGCCCAACCGACGTTGCCTTCACCGTCGTCAAGCCGCCACCAACGATAGCCTTCGCCATCCACCGGCCCTTCGACAATGGTAATTTTCAAGCGGGAAGGCAAATAGCGGATAAGCTCCGCCGAGGTGGAAGGTTCACTGCGCATGTTGACGCCATCCGGGGCGATGACGCGCGCCGATTCACCCACCGCAAGTGCTGTCCCAGGAATCGGTGTTGGTGTAAAGGTGGCGGTTGGCTCTGCCAGCGGGGTGTCGGTGACAACGGGTAGAATTGGTGTTTCCAGCGTGACCGGCCCGCCAGATGGGCCGGTAGGCTGCATGGTGGCGCTTGCATCGACGATGGGTGCGGTCGGCGTTGGCGTCGGGCGGCTGGCAAAGCTGCCACATGCCAACGTCGGCGCCAGCCAGATCAATGCAACTGCCAGCACAGCTCGTAGTTGCCAGCGCCGGCTCAACCGGGGGCGAGCGGGCGTTGGTGTATCATCAATGTTCATAAATCGAGATTATACCCTATGCATTCGTTGCTGGCTATCTCAAAAACAGGCAAATTACGTTGCTTTCAATAACGCATTACGCATCACGTATTACGCATCGCGCATTACGCATCACGCATCACGCATCACGCATTACGCATCACGCATCACGCATCACGTATTACGCATCACGTATTACGCAATAACTCGTCACAGCGTAATTGCCTTCAGCCACTGGATGTGTGGCATGGCGCTGATGGAAGCCTGCAATTGCGGCGTGGTCGCCTCATCCGTGCCGAGCGCCATAATGGCTTCACTGCGTGGGGCGCGGCGGCCAACGTGCATAAAGCTGATGTTGACATCGGCGTTGCCAAGCAATGTGCCGACCGCGCCGATGATGCCTGGCCGGTCGTTGTGGAGCGCCAGCAGCACATGGCCGGCCGCGGGAAAATCCACCCAGAGCTCGTTGATGGCGACAATGTGCGGTTCGCCTTGCAGCAGCGCGCCGCGCACGGTCCACCGCTGCGACCCCGACGTGGAACGCAGCGTCAACAAGCTTTCGTAGGCAAACTCGCGCTGGTGCTTCTTGCGTTCGATCAGGTTCATCCCGCGTTTCTCAGCCATCAAGCCGGCGTTGACCAGGTTGATGCGCACCGAGACGACATCCGCCAACATGCCTTTGATCACCGCTGCGCGAATATAGGTCAGGTCAAACTCCGCCAGATCGCCCTCTGCGGTGAACTCCACGTCGCCCATGCCCTGCGCGCCCAGTTGTTTCATAAAGCGGCCCATGCGTTCGGCAAGGTCGATGTAGGGCACCAGGAGTTCGAGATCTCGGGGCGGAATGATCGGCGCGTTGACCGCATAGCGCGCGGGCCGGTCGTTCAGCACATCGAGCACTTGCAGCGCCACATCCTCGGCGACTTTTTCCTGCGCCTCCACGGTGCTGCCGCCCAGGTGCGGTGACAGGATAATGTTCGAGCAGCGGCGCAGCGGGCTGTCGGCGTCGGGTGGCTCTTGTTCGTAGACGTCGAGCGCGGCCCCGGCCAGCTTGCCCGCTTCGACCGCTTCGACCAGCGCCTGCTCGTCGACAATTCCCCCGCGCGCGACGTTGATCAAGCGTGCGGTCGGCTGCATGATGGCCAGCCGTTCGCGGCTGATCAGGTGACGCGTCTGCGGCGTCAGCGGCACGTGCAGCGTGAGAAAGTCAGCGCGCGCCACCAGTGTGTCGAGATCGACCAGCTCGACCCCGCGCTGGTTGGCATATTCCGCGGTGACGTAGGGGTCGTAGGCCAATACATTCATGCCCAAACCTTGCGCACGCCGCGCCACTTCTTGCGCTACGCGCCCCAACCCCACCGTGCCCAGGAACTTGCCGCGCACTTCAACGCCCATAAACTTGTCGCGCTTCCACAGTCCGGCGCGCACGTGTGCGTCCGCCTGCGGAATGTTGCGCGCCAGCGCCATCAGCATGGCGACCGTGTGCTCCGCGGCCGCGACGACATTTCCAGTCGGCGCGTTGACGACGACGATGCCGGCCTGGGTGGCCGCTTCCACGTTGATGTTGTCTACGCCAACGCCGGCCCGCCCCACGACGCGCAGGCGCGTCCCTGCACGCAGCACCTCCGCCGTAACCTGCGTGGCGCTGCGCACGAGCAAAGCGTCAAATTTGGGAATGATTTCGAGCAGCTTCTCCGGGGACAGTCCCGTCTGGACTGTGACTTCTACATTGGGCGCGGCTCGCAGCGCGGCCAGGCCGACATCCGACATGCTGTCGCTCACAAGCACGCTAAATTGATTTGTCATAAATGAATTTGCTCCGAAAGCTACATGGATGTCGGCGCGCTGATGCCTAGCAGCCTCAAGGTTTTCGCCAGGCCGAGGCGGGCGGCTTCGCATAACTGCAAACGCGCAGCGCTTAGCGCTGGCTCAAGCGGATCGACGACCCGGCAATCACGGTAAAATCCGTTGAAAGTTTTTGCCAAATCCGTTCCATAATGGGTCAGATTGTGGGGAGAAAGCTTTTCGACGGCCCATTCGATCTGTTCTTCCAACTCCAGCAGCTTGCGGATCACGGCGATTTCGGCGGGATGCGTGAGCAGATCGCTGTGGTCGAGTTCGGAATCCAGGGCAACGCCATCCTGTTCGGCCTTTATCACCATCGAACAGATGCGGGCGTGGCTGTACTGCACGTAGCAAACAGGATTGTCCCACGAAGCCTGCGCGGCCAGGTTGAGGTCGAACTCGATGGCGCTCTCCGGCCCGCGCGTCAGCAGGTTGAAGCGCACGGCATCGGCGCCGACTTCGTCCACCACTTCGCCCAGGGTGATCAAGTTGCCGCGGCGCTTGCTGAGCTTGACCTCCTGCCCGTCCCGGATCAACTTGACCAGCCCGTGCAACACAATGGTCAGGCGCGCCGGGTCAAGCCCCAACGCCTGCATGATCGCGGTCATGCGCGAGACATGTCCCTGATGATCGACGCCCCACACGTTGATGACGCGGTCAAAGCCGCGCACGACAAATTTATCGTAGTGATAGGCGATGTCGCTGGCAAAGTAGGTCGGCATGCCATTGGAGCGGATAACGACGACGTCTTTGTCCACCTGCGAATATTTGCTTGCCAGAAACCAGACCGCGCCGTCACGCTCGGCAATGTCGCCCTGCGCACGCAGTTTTTCAAGGATTTCGTAGACAAGCCCGTTGTCGTAAAGCGCTTGTTCGCGAAACCAGCGGTCGTATTGGATGCCCAGCTTGCCCAGCTCTGCCTGGAGCGAGGCCAGCACGATCTCCTCACTCAGCGGCTTGAGTTCGGCGACGGCGTCGGCTTTTGACATGTGTAAGAAGCGGTCGCCGTGCTGGTCTGCCAGCATTTGCGCGTAGCCAATCATATACTCACCGGCGTACCCATCTTCTGGAATTGCCTCGTCATGGCCGAAAAGCTGTGCGTAGCGCGCGTAAAGCGTTGCTGCAAAGATGCTGAATTGATTGCCGGCGTCGTTGACATAGAACTCGCGCTGCACAACATAGCCGGCCGCTTCGAGCACATTCGCCAGCGCGTCGCCCAGCGCACCGTTGCGCGCGCCGCCATAGTGAACAGGGCCGGTGGGGTTGGCGCTTACATATTCAACTTGCCACCGTGCACCGTTGCCCAGGTTGACATTCCCGAAGTCATTACCAGCGCGCACGATGTGGTTGACCTGTTGTTGCAGCCAACGCTCCGCTAGAAAAATGTTGATAAAGCCTGGCCCCGCGATCTCGACGCGGCCAATCGGCCCATCCGCTGACACGTGATCGGCAATTATTTGAGCGATGGCGCGCGGGTTGCTGGTGTGTCCTGCCTTGCGCAACGCAGCCGCGGCCAGCATCGCAACGTTTGTGCTGTAATCGCCGTGGCCGGCCTGCTTGGGACGCAGTATCTCGATCGCAGGCAAGTCAAAGGCCGGCAGTTGTCCAGCCGCCTGCGCCGCGGCCGTCGCCTGTTCGATGGCTAACTTGATTTGATCACGCATCATGGTTGAAACCTACTTTTTCGTTGCAAGCGTGCAGGCAGGGAGGATAGTCAGAAGAAAGTGTCACGCAGTGGTCTGGTCGCGCCAGTTCGGGCCGACTTCGACGTCGACCTTGAGCGGTGTGACCAGTTGATAAGCGTTCTCCATCGTCTCGCATACGAGCGCAATGATGGCGTCCTGCTCGGCTGGCGGCGCTTCCAGCACCAGTTCATCGTGCACCTGCAGCAGCAGCCGCGCCTGATAGCCGCCTTCCACCAGCCGGTTGTGCAGCCGGATCATGGCGATCTTCATGATGTCGGCGGCCGTGCCTTGAATCGGCGCGTTGATGGCGGCGCGCTCCACGGCCGTGCGCTGATTAAAAGGCAAACGGCCGCTTTGTAGCTCGGGGAAGAAACGTTTGCGCCCCAGCAGCGTCTGCACGTAGCCGCGCTCGCGCGCCTGCACGAGGATGTTGTCGAGAAAGCCGCGAATGCTTGGGTAGCTCTGGAAATACTGGGCGAGGAACTGACGCGCCTGGTCGCGCGTCAGTTCGGTGCGGCTGCTCAGGCCAAATTCACTGACGCCATAAATGGTGGCAAAGTTGATCGTCTTGCCCAATCCGCGCTGTGCGCTCGTGACCTCGGCCAGCGGCACGCCGAAGAGCTTGGACGCGGTGACGGCGTGGATGTCCTGGTCAGCGAGAAAGGCGTCGATGAGCTGTTGCTCATTCGCCATGTGCGCCAGCACGCGCAACTCCACCTGGCTATAATCCGCCGAAATCAAGTTCCACCCTGGCGGCGCAATAATGGCGCGGCGGATTTCACGCCCAACTTTGGTGCGAATCGGGATGTTCTGCAGGTTTGGATTGCTGCTGCTCAGCCGTCCCGTGACCGCGCCAGTCTGGCTGAAGCTGGTGTGCAGCCGCCCGGTTTGCGGGTTGACCAGCGCGGGCAGCGCATCGATGTAGGTGCCGCGCAGCTTCTCCAATTGCCGTTGCTCCAGAATCATCTCGATCACACGTTGTTGTGCGTCGGAGAGTTCGCCGCCATAGGCCGCCAAAGTTTCGAGCGTATCCACCGCGGTGCTGTAATGGCCCGACGCGGTCTTCTTTAATCCGCGCGTGGGAAAGCCCATCTCGTCAAAGAGCACCTGACTCAACTGCTGGGTGCTGCGCAGATTGAACGTATGGCCGACAACTTCGCATAATGATTGCTCTAGCTCGGACAGCCGTTTGGTAAATTCGACTGACATCTGGCTGAGAAATCCAACGTCGAGCAGCACGCCGGTCATTTCCATGGCTGTCAATACAGGCAGGAGCGGGCGTTCGATCGACTCGTATAAGGGTTGCAGGCCAGATTCGTGTAGCCGTGGCAGCAGAATCTGGTAAAGCTGGATCGTCGCATCAACATCGGCGCCGCAGTAGGCGGCAACCGGCTCAATGGCAACCTGGTCGATGGTGATCTGTTTGCGACCGGAGCCGATCAGCGCGGTGATCTCCGTCATTTTCCAGCCAAGCTCTGCGTCCGCCAGCGCCTTGAGGCCGAGCGAGCGGCTGGCCGGGTCGAGCAGCCAGGCCATCAGTAGCGTATCGTCGAGCGGGCCCGCGACATCCAGCCCGTGGTGGCGCAGCACGGTGAGGTCATATTTGGCATTGTGCGCCAATTTGGGCAGCGCGGGGTCGCTGAAAGCCGGACGCAGCGCCTCACGCACGTGCTCCCAATCAAGTTGGGCCCCGGTAGTATGGGCCACGGGAATATAAGCGGCCTGACCCGGCGCCCACGCCAACCCCAGCCCAACCAGCGCCGCCTGCATGGCGTCGGTGGCGGTCGTCTCGACATCGAAGGAAATTCGCTCCGCGCCGCGCAGCGCGGCCACCAGCGCGTCAAGCGTGCTTTGGTCGTTGACGATCAAGACCTCGCATTGGGCGTCTGATGCGGTCGGCGCCAAAGGAGCCACGTCAGGAGCAGGTGCGTCCCCGAACAGCGAAATCTGGCCGCTGTCCGGCGCGCCGGCGTCCGCGGCAGATGGCGTCGTCGCCCGCGTAGAAGCTGGCAACTCTTTGATCAAGCTGCGAAATTCAAGTTCTTCAAAGAGGGCAACGACTGCTTCCTGATCATAGTCGCGCGTCGCGGCCAGGTCAGGCTCGAAGCGCAAGTCGAGATCGGTGCTGATGGTGACGAGGCGGCGATTTTGCAGCACCAGGGCGCGCGCATCGGCGAGCGCCTGACGCGTCTTTGGCCCACTGATCGCGTCGAGATGCGCGTACAGGTCATCGATCGAGCCGTATTGTTGCAAAAACTTGACCGCCGTCTTCTCGCCCACGCCCGGCACGCCGGGGATGTTGTCGGAAGCGTCGCCCGTCAGCGCCTTGAAGTCGATAAACTGTTGCGGCGTCAGCCCGTAGCGTGCGGTCACCTCAGCAAGTCCATAAACCGAGGTGATTGGATTTGGGCCGCCCGATGTGTAGAGAATCTGGATGTGGTCGTCCACCAACTGGAACATGTCGCGGTCGCCGGTCATCACCAGCACATCGAAGCCGTCGGCCTGGGCCTTGCGCGCCAGCGTGCCCAGAATATCGTCGGCCTCATAGTTGGGATAGGTGAGGATCGGAATGTTGAAGGCGTGCAACAAGGTTTCGATGCGCGTCATTTGCGTGCGCATGTCGTCGGGCATGGCGTCGCGCGTCGCCTTGTATGCCGGGAATTCGGCGTGTCGCCAGGTGTCGCCCGCGTCGAAGGCGACCGCAACGTAATCTGGCTTCACGTCGCGCAGGGTGGCCATCAGTTTGCGCGCAAAGCCATAGACGGCGCCGGTCGGTTCGCCGTCACGCGTCGACAACGGCGCTTTCATGCCGAAGTAGGCGCGATATGCTTGAGAATGTCCGTCGATCAGTAAAAGAAGCGCCATGAGTTGGAGCGGCTACTCGATTGTCAGGCTGCCATCTTCAACCAACGCCATGATCTGCTGATGCTTCAGGATCGAGCGCAGGGTGCGCATGCGACGTCCAGCGTCCAGCCGATAGCGACCGGCTGGCAGGTCCAAGATGAAATTCTGGCGCGTGCGGTTGGCAAGGAAGATGATGTCGTCGGGATTTTGCCGCCAGGTATACTCTTGTGTAGCGCTATGATTAGATGCTTTGGTTGCCATACGCCTATCCTTTGCTCAATGTCCATGTCCCTGCGGGGCGCCAATGAGAAATGAAATCGCTTTTCTCTGCGAGTCTCTGCCTCTCTGCAACTCTGCGTCAAAGCTGTTTTCCAGGTCAGATGGTGCCGTCGGGCGTCGATAGTGCATTGTACTTGGCCGGGTCAGTTCTTGACAAGAACCTGCGCCGATAGATGCGCCGCAGCAGGACAGGCGCGCGATCTTGCCAGAGTGCAATGCCGACCACCGCGCCGAAACTGGCCGCGTAGAGCAACAAAAATGCCGCTGACAGCCATCCGCTGTGATGCGCCAGCAGCCAGGCGCCGAGCAAAGCATAAAGCATCAGGCTAAGCTCGGCCAGCATGGTGCGATCCAAAGGCAGGCGATACGTGCTGCTCCACCAGCGGTCGGCCGCGCTCTCTACGTGGAATTTCGGCGTGCGCTCGAAGTCGCCCCCGCGCGTGCGCAGCCCTTGCCAGACTGCCAACGAATTGTTGAGGCAGACGCCCATGCCCAACAGCGTCAACAGCGGCAGATAGAGCCAGCCGCGCCACCAGCGACGACCATACAGTCGCTGCTGCCCGACGGCATAGAGCAGCGGCGGCCCAAAAGAAGTCAAGCCGATCAGCGGCATGGGCGAGGGCGGCGCGCCGCCCAGCAACAGCAGCGGTGGGATGGTCAGCAGCAAAAGCAGCAACATGGGGTGAATCAGGTAGCTGCCCAGGTGAATCATGGCGGCGACGCGCACCGAGAGCGGACGGTGATCCGCCCAGACGCGCGCGCCCAGCTTGCGCAACGTCTGGATGCTGCCTTTGGCCCAGCGAAACTGCTGACGCTTGTAGGCGCTCAACTGCGGCGGGATCTCGGCGGGAGCAACGACGTCATTCAAGTAGAAGGGACGCCAGCCGGCAAGCTGCGCCCGATAGCTCAGATCCAAATCTTCGCACAGGGTGTCATCCTGCCAGCCACCGGTGCGTGCATCCTCGATGCAGGCGCGCCGCCAGACGCCCGCGGACCCGTTGAAGCCAAACAGAGAGCCAGCCGCCTGGCGCCCTGCTTGCTCCACAGCAAAGTGGCCGTCCAGCGCCAACGCCTGGCTGCGCGTGAGGGGCGAGTAATCACGGTTCAAATGTCCCCAGCGCGTCTGCACGAAACCGGTCTGCGCGGCGCCGGCGGCGAGAAAGTGAGGGATGGTGCGGCGCAGGAAATCGGGCGCAGGCCGGAAGTCGGCGTCGAACACGGCGATGAAGTCACCGGCGGCAAGCGGCAGCGCATGAGCAAGCGCCCCTGCCTTGAAGCCGCTGCGCCCCTGGCGACGCACCGCGCTGATGTTGCATCCCTGCGCACGCCAGCCATCAACGCAGCGATCCACCAGCAGCGATGTGTCGTCTGTAGAGTCGTCGAGCACCTGGAGCTGGAGCCGGTCGCGCGGATAGTCGAGCAGGACGCACGCTTCGATCAACCGTTCGGCGACGTGACGTTCGTTGTAAATCGGCAACTGCACAGTCACCGCCGGCCAGACAGTGGGGGCGGGCGAGCGGGTGGCTGGGGAGGTGCGGCGCGCCTGCCAGACAAGCCAGGCCGCGTGAAGGCTATAGATGGCTAGTCCCAGTGCGCATAGCCCATAAAGCACTTGAAGGATAAAAACGATCAATTCCTGCATAATTCACTCAAAAAAGTCGAGCCGACGGCGCGTCGGCTCAATGCGGCGGATTATACTGTGTTGTCACAGGGCAAACCAAATATGATATACTCTGCAAAATAGAGGAACGGTGCGTTTGGCCTGGTGGGCTCAGGCGTCCCATCCAGAACCTTGCCGGCGATTGTGGCTGGTGAAAAGGTAGAATCATAAAAGATGCAATTATTTCTAGACCCAGATACACCGGTTATCGACCGCAATGCATTGGATGTAATTGCAGAAGTGTTCAGCCCCAATGATCCTGATGCCCTGCTTGACCTGCTGGACACTTTTCTGACGGAGTCTACCAAGCAGATTGAGGAAATGCACGCTGCGTTCCTCACTGGCGATTGGGCCACGTTGCACCGCATGGCGCACAGCCTCAAATCGAGCAGCGCGACCTTTGGCGCTACTCGACTGGCGCAGGTCTCGGCCGCGCTCGAACTTGCCGCCAAAGAGCCAGATTTCGATGATAGGCGTCTCAACTTGATTGAACAGGTGCGCCACGAACATCTGGCGGCTTGCGAGAGTCTTCGCCTAGAACTGGCGCGTCTAACCGGCGCCTGAATACAAAACTCACGACAAGCCGCAAGATGACCGTGGTTGAATCCAAAAGGCTGGGGCGCCGCTAGCGGCGCCCCAGCCTTTTGGATCTGATCAGAAAGTGATAGACGTACTAATCTTCGCTCGCCTCTTCCTTGTGTTGGGCGATGATGTCGGCGGCTGCATGGCTGGGCACCGGTTCGTAATGGTCGAACTCGATCGTGTAGACGCCGCGCCCCTGCGTCATCGAGCGTAGATCCGTGCTGTAGCGCATGATCTCGGAGAGTGGCACGGTGGCGCGCACCACCGTGCGGTTGCTCTTCTGTTCCATGCCGAGCACGCGCCCGCGACGTGTGTTGAAGTCGCTCATGACATCGCCCATGTACTCGTCGGGTACGGTTACTTCGGCAATATAGATCGGCTCCAGCAACACCGGATTGGCGGCCTTGAACGCCATTTTGAAGACTTCGCGGCCTGCGGTCTGGAAGGCAATGTCTTTGGAGTCGACCGGATGTTCCTTGCCGTCGAAGACGATCGCCTTGACATCCACCACCGGGTAGCCGGCAATAACGCCGTTATCCAGCACCGACTTGATGCCCTTTTCAATAGAAGGGAAGAAGGAATTGCTGATGGAGCCGCCAAAGACCTCGCTTGTGAATTCGTAACCACCGGCCGGCAGCGGCTCGACGCGCAGATGCACTTCGGCAAACTGACCGGCGCCGCCCGTCTGTTTCTTGTGGCGATACTGGGCGGAAGCGCTCTTCGTGACTGTCTCCTGATAAGGCACCTTGGGCGGGGCGGTTTCGACATTGGTGCCAAATTTCTGCGCCATGCGATGCACGGCCACGTCAACGTGCGTCTCCCCCATGCCTTGCAGCACCGTCTGTTTGGTGGCGGAGATGTTTTGGTAGCGCAGGGTGGGGTCTTCCTCGGCGACGCTGGTGAGCGACGGCCCCATTTTGGCGCTGTCGTTCTGGGAAACTGGTGCAACCGCGACCGAATAGAGCGGCCGTGGGTAGCTGGGCAGCGTCACCGTCACCACTTGCTCGGGCGCACAGAGTGTGTCGCCGGTTTGTACATCTTCCAACTTGGTCATGACGCCGATATCACCGGCCACCAACTCATCCAGGTTTTGCAGGTCTTTGCCGCGCACACTGAAGAGGTTGGCGACGCGCACGGTCTTGCCGGTGCGTGCGTTGGCAATTTGGGCGTCTCTGGCGATCTTACCGGAGAAAACGCGCACATAGTTCATGCGTCCGACGTAGCGGTCAATGATCGTCTTGAAAACCGCCCCTGCCACCGGCCCGTTCCCGTCAGATTCGAGTTGAATCTCACTGCCGCCTTTAGCGCCTGCCACGCCGCGTTCGTTGGGTGCGGGCACATAGCGGCGCAGCGACTGCATCAGCCGTTCGAGGCCAATGCCGCCGGTTGCAGTGCCGCAGTAGACGGGCGTGATGGCGCAGTTCTTGACGCCGACGTGCAACCCGTGGCGCACTTCGTCAATGGTCAACTCTTCGCCTTCAAGATACTTCAAAATAAGCTCATCGTCGGCTTCGGCCGCAGCCTCCACCAGCGTCACGCGTGCTTCTTCCGCTTCGGCCTGATAGTCGGCGGGGATCGGCGCCTCTTTGCCCTCGGGGCCAAGATACGCCTTCATTTCAATCAAGCTGACGACGCCTTGGAAGGACTCGGCGGCGCCGATTGGAATCTGGAAAGGGACAATTTTTTCGTCGCCTAAGGTCGTACGCATACTTTGGACGGCGTTGGTAAAATTAGCGTTTTCGCGATCCATCCGGTTGACAAAGACAATGCGCGGTTTTTGCAGATCGCACAGGCGGTCGTAGGCCAACTCGGTGCCGACCTGACAGCCGGAAACCGCATCAACCACCAGCAGCCCTGCTTCGGCCGCAAAGAGCGAACTGATCACTTCACCAACAAAGTCCTGATAGCCGGGTGCATCGATCAAATTAATTTTAAGGTTTTCAAATTCGACGGGAATGACTGACAAATTGATTGAAATGCCACGGCGGTGTTCTTCGGCGTCCCAGTCCGAGACCGTGGAGCCATCCTCCACGCGCCCCAGGCGACCGATTGCGCCTGTCTTCAACAACAACGCTTCGGTCAGTGTTGTTTTGCCTGCACCGCCGTGGCCGAGCAAAGCCACATTACGGATTTGCTCTGTTTTATACTTCGCCATAGAAGCCTCCAAACCAGCTCAATAAAAAGAGAAAGGTCGCATTCAGGCGACATGCGGATGCCTGTCGCACCGGCGCGACTATCGAAGACAAATTTTACCGCTTGCCAATGGGTTGAACCGGCGCAAAGTGCATGACCGACCCTGGTGGTCAGCCGCCAGCCCGATGATGATGGGAGCACAACGCCAAAGAGCAGAGATTTCGGTTGCGTACCTTGCTGTTATCGGATATGCATTCACGATTGGCTAAGAATTGTACGCAAAAGCGCGTCCAGGGTCAATTTACAAACCCCCGTAGGTCGGGCTACCAGCCCGGCGCCTCCCCACGCCACCCCCCGTAGGTCGGGCTACCAGCCCGACGTATCTCCGCGCGCCTTGCGCCCACCATCGCCGCCTCATTGACGGCGTGATCCACGCGACCTGCAAAAAATCTATCGATACCTGGCGTACACTTCTTCTCGACCGTCCGCCGAGAAGCCAATCACGTCGTACGGCTCCGCTTCGACTCCAGCGATTTCCATACCCGGCGACCCAACCGGCATGGCGGGCACGGCAAGGCCCGCGATAGCCGGGCGTTCGGCCAGCAAACGACGAATTTCGGTAGCGGGCACATGACCCTCAATGATATAGCCATCCACGATGGCTGTGTGGCAGGAGTGGAGTGCGGCGGGAACCTGAACCTGAGTTTTGATCGATGTCAGGTCGTGCTGGTCGATCGACTCAACCGTGAAACCGGCTTCCTTCAGGTGCGCAATCCAGTCGCCACAGCAGCCTCAGGTGGGCGATTTGTAGACAGTGACGATTTGGGCGTCGGTCCGCGGGCCTGCTGCTGGCGCAGGCGCCGACGGTTGACCGTTCTGACCGCTGCACGCCGCAAACAGGGCAAACAGCGCCAGCAACGTCATGGATGTAAACCAGCGCATACTCCTCCTTTGTTCAACTCATCATGGGGGGAAAGCGCAACGCATTGTACCACAGCGGCTTACAACTGCCATGTGTCCACCACGTGGTGGTTGACTGCCTCGACCAGCGCGCCGCCGGCCACCAGGCGACGCACGGCTTCGATGAAGGGATACAGCACCTGGTCTGCTTCAATAAAGGGGACATGGTGGCGGATCAGCGCGTAGGCGTGGCGCGTACCCTGGCCAAGCGGTGCGTCTGCGCCAAGCTGCTGCCGCCGAAAGTCCACGCCTTGCGCCGCGGCCAGCAGCTCAATCGCGAGAATATGCTCGACATTGTCGTTGATCTGGCGCAGCTTTAGCCCGGCCGTGACGCCCATGCTTACGTGATCTTCCACATTGGCCGAGGTGGGGATGGTGTCCACACTGGCCGGGTGCGCCAGCACTTTGTTTTCGGTGGCGAGCGCGGCCGCGGTGTATTGGGTGATCATCAAGCCGGAATTCAGTCCGCCATGCTGCGTGAGGAACGCGGGCAGCATGTGGGCGTTGCTCGCCTCGTCGGTCAGCCGCATAAGGCGCCGTTCGGCAATGTTGCCCAACTCTGTCATGGCGATGCCCAGGTAATCCATCGCAATCGCCAGCGGCTCGCCGTGAAAATTGCCGCCCGACAGCACCTCGATGGCGCCGCTTTGCTCGTCGATAAAGATCAACGGGTTATCCGTCACCGAATTAAGTTCGATCTCCATGGCCCAGCGTGCGTAGGCGATGGCGTCGCGCACGGCGCCGTGCACCTGGGGAATGCAGCGCAGCGTGTACGCGTCCTGCACATTGGTCGGGTCCGCGTGGCGGGTGAACGCGCTGCCCGCCAGCAACTCGCGCAGATAGGCGGCGCAATTGATCTGACGCGGAAAGGGGCGCAGCGCGTGAATGCGAGCGTCGAACGCCAGCGGCGTGCCGTGCAGCGCTTCCAGGCTGAGACAGCCCGCGATGTCGGCGACGCGGCTCAAGGCTCGCGCTCGCCAGGCCTCAAGCGTGCCCAGCGCGGCCATGACTGCGGTGCCGTTGGTGAGCGCCAGCCCTTCCTTGGCGGCCAGCGTCACCGCAGTCAACCCTGTGGCCGCCAGCGCGTCCGCACCGCTCATCACCTGGCCGTCGACTTCCGCCTCGCCCAGACCGATCATCACCAAGGCCATATGCGCCAACGGCGCCAGATCCCCGCTGGCGCCCAGCGACCCCTTGCAGGGAATCACCGGGTGCACGCCGCGGTTGAGCAACGCCAGCAGCAGATCGAGCGTCGCCGGTCGCACGCCAGAGTGGCCGCGCGCCAGTGTGTTGGCGCGGATCAGCAGGATCGCACGCGTCGTGGCGCGGTCGAAAGGCGCACCGACGCCGACGGCATGGCTCATCACGATGTTGCGCTGGAGTTGTCTGACCTCTTCGACGGGGATGATGCGATCTTTGAATGCGCCAAAGCCGGTGGTGATGCCGTAGGCGACAACGCCGTCGTCGAGCAACTGTTGCACGGCTTGCGCCGTACGCGCCACGCGTTGGCGTGCGTCCGCGGCAAGCGCCACGTCCGGCGCGCCCGTTTGCCCGCACGCTAACGCGATCACCTGGTCGATTGTCAATTGGGAGCCGTCGAGCAGCATTGTGTTCATAGATATAGGATGCAGGAGAGTGCAGTCTAACACGGATCAGCAGCGCCAGGAAAAATTTGTTGATCAATAAACAACTGTTCAGACTGATTCTAAAGACCACGGATGCGGCGGATGTGGCGGATTTTCACGGATTTCATCCGAACATATCCGGTTTTTTCCGTCTAATCCGTCTAATCCGTGGTCTACGCTTCCGATGGCTCTAGAGGCGCACAAATCATGGAAATT
>Ga0073899_10000772_pt1 | contig 29503 bp, 29 predicted proteins | sample KloWWTmetaKNB5Ph_FD_88975 | JGI IMG/M metagenome (GOLD analysis project Ga0073899, IMG submission 88975) | Active sludge microbial communities from Klosterneuburg, Austria, studying microevolution and ecology of nitrifiers - Klosterneuburg... | ecosystem: Engineered > WWTP > Aerobic digester >... | reverse complement strand
TCATTCCGCTTGCTGGCCTGATCGATTTCGAAGCCGAAAAGAAGCGGCTTGACCGCGAGATCGCCCGCGTCGAGGGCGAGATCAGGAAGTGCCAGGGCAAGCTCGCCAGTGAGACCTTCGTGGCCAATGCACCGGCAGCCGTGGTCGAGCAGGAACGCACACGTCACGCCGAGTGGACGGTGACGCTCCACGGCCTGCTGATCGAGCGCGCGAAGTTTGGTTGAAAGATCGCGGCTTGGAAGCCGCTCCCACTATGGCTCCGACAGACCTTCATGGAGGAACAGTGGGAGCGGCTTCCAAGCCGCGATCACAGCCCCCAAGCCACCCTCAAATCCAGGTACAAGCCCCAGTGGCAGCGGCTTCCAAGCCGCGATGATTCAGTCGGCCAGCAACTCGATCGCCATCACCAGCGCATCCTCGCGGCCGTTTTTCGCCGGGTAATACCGGGGGCGGCGGCCGATCTCGTTGAAGCCGAGGTCGTGGTAGAGCGCGATCGCACGCGGGTTGCTCGGGCGTACTTCGAGGAAGACGCGCTCGGCTCGATGCCAGCGCGCGAGGTCGAGCAGGCGTTTCATCAGCCGCCGGCCGTAGCCGTGGCCCTGTTCGCTCGGGTCGACGCAGACGTTGAGCACATGTGCCTCGTTGGCCGCGACCGAAAGCACGAAATAGCCGATGATCTCGGCCCGCGTCGCCAGTACGAAGCAGCCATAGCCGGCGCGCACGCAGTCCTTGAAGATGGTGATGGTCCAGGGAAATTCGTAGGCGCGGCCCTCGACCTGCACGACTTCGGCGAGATCGGCTTCGGTCATCGCGCGGATTTGTGCGCTCAAGTCGAAGGCGGCGACCACGTCAGCTCCGCGTCAAGGCGCGCAGCACTGGCTTCAGCGCCCGCCACAGCTCGCGCTTGGCGTGTGCGTTGCCGTGCAGCTCGGACAGCCGTGGCCCGGGAACAACGCAGGCGCCGTCCAGGGGCGCAATGCGTGCGGCGAGGACGATGGTGAACTCCGGCCATTGCGCGGGCGTGTCGCTGGCGTCGAGCAGGCGATGTGCCGGCAGCACGCGCCGGATGGCTTCGAGCAGATGCTTGCAGCCGGGCTCCGGCGTGCGCGGCGCCTCGACCATCAGCAACAAGCGCGGTGCGCGCGCGGCGATGCCGGGATCGTCGAGCAGCGACGGCCGTGACGGAATGGATGTCGAGTGCTGCTGAACCGCGCTGGTCGGAGCGCGCGCGCTGCGCGGTTTCGCGTCCACTGCCGGAGCGACAAGCACTGCGTTCGTCGCTGGAACTTCTGCGCGGGCCTCGGGCAAGGCACCGCGGCGCACGTAGCGATCGATGCCGATCAGACCCAGCAGGCGCGCGCGCTGCGCATCGTCGAGGCGGATTGCGGCGCTCATGGTGTGGCAAGCGCGGCGAGGTCGGCCGCGAATTCGGCGTGGCAGGCGTCGATTGCCTGCGCGAATGCGCGCACGCTGGACTGGATGGTGTCGGTTTTGGCCGCCACTTCCGATGAATAGGTCTTGAGCAGTAGCGGGGCCGCCTGGGTGTCGCGTTCGACGCGCAGTTCCAGTCGCACGCGCGCGCTCCAGCCGGTCGTACCGCGCACGCGTTCGAATTGTTCGACGCTGCCGCTGATGCGCAAGGCCGGAATCGCAGCGGGCAGACGGTCGCTGACCAGTGCCGCGGCGTGACGCGCACGCAGCGCCGCCACCAGGCGACGCTGCAGCAGCAGGCTCGGCGCCTCGTCCCAGAGTTGGTAGTGGTAGGCCTTGATGCTGCCTTCCGGCTGCAGCGCGTACAGGATCGACTGGTCGTTGTAGACGCCATTGGCGCGGAACGGCTCGACCACGATCGGCAGCGTGGATGCCGGCATCGACGTCGGCGTGGCGCTCGCGACCACTGCCGGCATGCGGTAGTACGACTGGTCCGGCACCGCAGGCGCGGCGCAAGCAGCGAGCGCGAGTGGGGCGAGCAGCGGCAGCAGGCGACGCATCATTCTTCCTCGACCTTGACCTTGTCGGCCGGCGGCGTGAACAGCAGGCGGTTCGGGTTCTTGCGGATCTCGCGGCTGAACTCGTTGACGTGGCGGCTGGCCGAATCGAGGTTCTGCGAGATGCTGTCGATGCGTTGCGCCAGCGAGCCGGTGATCTGTGCGAGGTCGGCGATCGCGTCCTTCAGCGCCGGGCGATTTTCGCTGACCGCGGCATTGGCCTCGACCATCAGCGTGTCGAGTTTCTGCTGGGTCAGGCGCAGTTCGGCGGACAATTCGCGGGCGTTGTCGGCGGTGCTGGCAAGGTCTTCCAGGGTGCTGGCGACATGGGCGCGGTTCGGCGCCGACAGCACTTCGTTCATCGCAGCCGAGGCCTGGTTGAGCCGGGTCAGCAAGGTCCTTGCGTCGTGGACCAGGATCGGCGTTGCGGTTTCGAGTTCGCCGCCGATCTTGTCGACGCTGCGCTGCAGCGACTCGACCATGGGCCGGATGCGCTCGCGGCTGAGCAGGGTGACTTCGCTGGCGAGTTCGTTCATCGCCGCGAACAGATCACCGCCGCCGAGCGACTTCAGTTCGGCGCCGGGTTTGAGCATGGTCTTGGCGCTGCCCTCGCTGATCGCGATCGAGATGTCGGCGAGCAGACCGGTCGACGCCAGTTTCGCGACCGAATCGGACGGGATCGGCCAGTCGCCGCGGATCGCCAGGTCGACGCGGTAGCGGGTGCGGCCATCTTTGCGCTCGGGCGTGATGGCGGTGACTTGGCCGATGCGGAAGCCCTCGTAAAACACCGGTGCGCCAAAGGCCAGGCCGGTCACGTTGTCGTATCGCGCCAGGTAGCCGGCCTCACCGGTGCGTGTCCCGGTGATCCGGATCAGGGTGAACAGAAGCAACGCGAAGGCCGCGAGGACCACGGCGCCGACGACGGTGTAATTGACGGTATCGCGTTTCATCCGGGCATTATGCCGGTCGCGGCCCCGTGTGACGAAGGTCATCGCCTCGCCCTGACTTCCGGCACTCAGTCGGGAAGCCTGTCGGCTGCGACGCTGGCGGCCTCGGATCGATGCCCGTGCAGGGGTTTGAGGCAGGTGCCCAGGCGGCTGCCCGGGGCGAAACTGCTACCCTAGGCGTCTTTCCAGATCAGGATTTCCGCGGATGAACATGGACATCGAACACAGCCGTTTCAACATGGTCGAGCAGCAGGTGCGGCCGTGGGACGTGGTGGATCTGCGCGTGCTCGACGCGCTCGGGCGCGTGCGCCGCGAGGACTTCGTGCCGGAGGCGCAGCGGGCCCTGGCGTTTGCCGACGTGGCGCTGCCGATCGGGCACGGCGAGTTCATGATGAAACCGGTGCTGGAAGGGCGCCTGCTGCAGGCGTTGGCCGTGGAGACCGGCGACAGCGCGCTCGAAATCGGCACCGGTTCCGGGTTCATTACCGCCTGCCTCGCAACCATGGCGCGCGACGTGACCAGCATCGAGATTCACGGTGATCTTGCGCAGGCGGCCGAGCGCAAGCTCACGCGCGCCGGCATCACCAATACCCGCGTGCACGCGGCCGACGCGCTCACGGGTTTCGCGCCGAACCGCAGTTTCGATGTCATCGCGGTCACCGGGGCCGTGCATCGCGAGCCGGATGTGCTGCGCACATGGCTCGCAATCGGCGGACGCATGTTCGTCGTGCGCGGCGAATCGCCGGCGATGGAAGCGCTGCTGGTCACGCGCGTCGGGGCCTCCGAGTTCCGCGAGCAGAGCCTGTTCGAGACCGACCTGCCTTACCTGACACATGCGGCGCCGGCAAAGCGTTTCGTGCTCTGAGCCCAATACGACAAGGACTGAGGAATAGCCCATGGCCCAACGATTCATTCTCCGCCTGAGCGCTCTGGCGCTGGCGATCTCCGGCTCGGCGTTCGGTGCCGACCTGATCGAGGTGTACGACAAGGCACGTGCCGGCGACCCGCAATTTGCGGCCGCCGAAGCGGCACGACTGAGCGCCGAGCAAGGCGTGCCGCTGGCGCGTGCCGCGCTGCTACCGCAACTCTCGGCCAGTTGGACCAAGAGTCGTTCGGAGTCCGAGGGCACGATTTTTTCGGAAGAACTGAATCGCGACGTTACGTTCAGCTCCACCAGCCGCAATGTCAACAAAGGCCTGCAGCTGAACCAGTCGATTTACGACCACGGCAATTACATGAACCTGCGCGCGGCCAAGGCCCAGGCCGCGCGCGGCGATTCCGACTACGACGCCGCTGCCGACGCGCTGCTGGTGCGGGTGGCCGAGGCCTACTTCGGCGTGCTGACGGCGCAGACCAACCTGGCGTCGGCAGAAGCAGAGGAAAAGGCGGTCGGGCGCCAGCTGGAACAGGCCGAGCAGCGGTTCGAGGTCGGCCTGACCGCGATCACCGACGTTCACGAGGCGCGCGCCCGTCACGACGGCGCGCGCGCCGCGGTGATCCTGGCGCAGAACTCGCTGGACGATGCCTTCGAGGCGCTGTCCGAGCTCACCGGTGATTCGGTGGAGGCGGTCAAAGGTCTGAAGGAGGAAATCGAGCTGGCGCGTCCGAATCCGGACAATCTCGAACGTTGGGTCGAGACTGCGCTGGACAGCAACCCGGCGCTGGCCGCGCTGCAGAAGTCTGTCGATGCCGCGAACTACTCGGCCAAGGCGGCATGGACCGACCACCTGCCCACGCTCGGCCTCTCCGGCTCCTACGGGGAGACCGATTCCGGTGGCGACATCGGGCCCTATTCGGCCAGGGATCCGAGCAGCAACTCGCTGAGCCTGAGCCTGAGCATCCCGATCTTCGCGGGTGGCGCCACCAATGCGCGCTACAAGCAGTCGCTGTACAACCGTGACGCAGCGCAGGACCAGCTGGAGCAGCAGCGCCGTGCCATCGTGCGCCAGACCCGCGGTGCGTTCCGCGGCGTCGCCGCCGGCATCAGCGAGGTCGAGGCGCGCAAGCAGGCGCTGGTTTCCGCGAAGTCCGCGCTGGAAGCGACCGAAGCCGGGTTCGAAGTCGGTACCCGCACCATCGTCGACGTGCTGCTCAGTCAGCAGCAGCAGTTCGCCGCCGAACGTGAATACGCGCGCGCCCGCCACGGCTACATCCTCGCCAACCTGCGCCTGAAGCAGGCGGCCGGCGTGATCGACGTCGCCGACCTCAAGACCGTGAACGGCATGCTGCAGTAGCAGGCTCGCCGCGAGCACCGTGCGCGGCCGCTCACCCGGCAACATCCCGAGACGCCCCGGCCAACTGGCCGGGGCGTCCTCTTTTGGGGGCGCCGACGTCACAGTTGGTCATGGCGCGGAGCACTCGCCGCGAAATTTTTCGGCCGCTGGTCGGGGGGCGTTCGCCGCTGGTCGGGCGGATGCGGGAAAGTCCCGAAAGTCGATTTGCGAATTGTCACCGCCGTGACAGAATATCATCGAGTCGGATCCTGGATGGTTCCGAAGCGCTTTCCCAAGCGATCAACCCGTACCGGCCACGAAGGCCGGCAGGGTTCTTTTGACCCTTCATCTGGCGTCGGGGCGCCGATCATCATGACCCTCCAGAAATACAACCGCGGCGTCACCCTCATCGAACTGGTGATCGCTTTGGCCGTATTGGCCATCGCTGCCTCCCTGGCCGCGCCGAGCTTCAGCGACACCATCCGCAACCAGCGCCTGTCCTCGCGCAGCTTTGCGCTGCAGGAAGACCTGGCCTTCGCCCGCGCCGAAGCGGTCAAGCTGCAGGCCAACGTCGCCCTCGCCGCCCCCACGGGCGACTTGACCGACGGCTGGGTGGTGTTTGAAGACACCGACGAAGACGAGCGCCTGGACGGCGGCGAACGCCATCTCCGCGAGCAGGGCGCGATGAATACCGGTTACAGCATGAAGGCGATGACCGGTGCCGGTGGCCCCAAGGCCGGCGTCGGATTCGACCGCCGTGGTGCAGTGGAAGGCCGCAATCCCTTGGACGTGATGCTCTGCGCCCCGGGCTGGTCGCCTTCGAAGAACAACAGTCACGCCCGCAACATCAGCATCGCCGCCAACGGTCGCGCCATGTCCGGCAAGGGCAAGGGCTCGAACGGTCACCTCGGCAACTGCCCGTGAGGAGACCAGTCATGCGACACGACACCCGCGGATTCACCCTGATCGAGGCGCTGATCGCGTTGCTGGTGCTGACGGTGGGACTGCTCGGCGCCGCGAGCATGCTGCTCACATCGGTGCGCAACAGCCACAACTCCTACCTGCGTTCGCAAGCGAGCTTCATGGCGGATTCCCTGCTGGAGCGCATGCGCGCCAATCCGTTTGCGATCTGGCGCGGGAACTACGACGGCCTGCTCGACGGCACCACGCCAGCGGCCCCGACATGCGGTGTCGGTGGTTGCACGCCGCAGCAAGTCGCCGCTTTCGATCGAGCCGCCGTAGCCCAACAGATCCTCCAGCATCTGCCCAATGGTCGCGGCCAGGTGAACTGCCAGGTCGTCGGCGCCGCCCCGGTCGTCACCTACGGAATCATGCCGGTCAATGGGAGTTGCCAGATTCAAATCAGCTGGGACGAGAAGCGTGATGTCGATGCCGACACCGGCCCCAGCGACCAGGTGTTCCAACTGGTGGTGCAGCCATGAAACGCGCGTCCGCAGGTGGATTCTCCCTGATCGAGCTGATGATCGGCCTGACGCTCGGCCTGTTCGTGCTCGGTGGCGTCATCGCGATGTTCCTGACTTCCAGTGCAACCGCGATGAACCAGCAACGGCTGGCGCAGGTGCTGGAGAACGGCCGCTTCGGCGTGCAGGTGCTGTCCGATGAATTGCGCCAGACCGGCGCACAGTACTGTTCTTCCTATGCCGCGCTGCTGCCCGGCAATAACGCCGTCAATCCGCTCCGGATGCCGCGCGTGATCGCATCGGTTACGCCTAGCTGGATGGGCGCTCCGGGCATCCCGCCCTACAAGCCGCTGGATATCAGCCGCTTCGTCCGGGGCTACGAGTGCGCCAATGACGGCTCCTGCGCGCCGACGGTGCCCACCTCAACGGCGCAGGACATCAATATCGTGCCGGCGCCCGGAATTGCCAACGGTGATCGCGTGCGCGGCACCGATGTGCTGACCATCCGCTACCTAGACAGTGACGGCGCGTCGATTCGCGGCACGGTTGCCGCGGCCCCGACCATGGCGGACCCGATCCGGACCGATCGGCCCGTAAGTGGTGACCCTCTCAACCTGGACAACGGTGATCTGGCGATGATCGCCAACTGTGCATCTGCCGAGGTATTTGTGGCGACCCGGGCGGGGGCAGGGCTGATCCTGGGGGCAGGCAACGACTCGCCTGCGCTCTCCGCCTCGTACTCGCGGCGGAAGGACGCGCGCCTGTTCAACTTCTCGCGCGACTTCCGCAGTGTCACCTATTACGTCGGGCTGCGCCCCGACCAGGCAGATCCCGCACAACTGGTCTCCTCGCTGTTCCGCATCGAGAACGGTGGTGCGCCCGAGGAGATCATCGAAGGCGTGGAGCGTTTCGATGTCACCTACTTCGTCGTCGACGGCAGGGGCCAGTCGCACTACCTGACGGCAAATGCGGTCCAAACCAACCCTGGCGCGCTGATGTGTCCGCCGGTGGATCCCGCAGACATCGGGGCGGGTCCTGCGGATTGTCTGTGGCGAGGTGTGCAGGGCATGGATGTTTCGGTGTTGGTCGCCTCCACGCGCAGCGGTCCGCAAGGCGATAACGCCTTCCGCTATTCGCCCGATGGCAATGGGCTGCAAAGCTATGCAGTGAACGCAGTGCTGCCCTCCGGCATCACCGCCGGCAATCGCCTGCGGCGCAAGTTTCGCGTCTACGCCGGCGTCCGCAATCTGAGCCGTTGAGGAATCCCCATGCGCATTCGAGCATCCCTTTCCACCCGGCCCAAGGGCGCCGCGCTGGTCATCGGGCTCATCTTTCTGCTGGTGACCACGATGATCGCCGTGCTGGCCATTGGCTCCACGGTGCTGCAGGAGCGCATGACCGGTGGTCAGCGCAATGATTCGCTGGCGCACCAGGGTGCAGAAAGCGCCTTGCGCGGTGCCGAATTGATGCTCTGGAACACCTACATCAGCAGCGGCGGCATGCAGGCGCCCACCGGTACGTTTGCGGCGCAACCGATCGATGCGGATGACGAGGCGGGGGCGGTCGATGCGTTCCGCGAGTCCGAAGGCTGGGTCGACGTCGCGGGGCAGATGGCCTATACCCAAATCAATCTGGATGGACTGCCGGACCTTGCCGGTAGTGGCCGGTTGGCGCGCGCCCCGGTGTACATCATCGAGTCGCTGGGCCAGGCCAACTTGCCCCAGCTCGAAACCCACTCGACGTTTGGTAGCGGGCAAGGTTCGCAAGGGATCGCCGAGTATTTCCGGGTGACTTCACGCAGTACCGGCGGCGATGGCCGCGTGGTCCGAACTGCGGAGAGTGTCTATGCGATGGGACGTTGAGGGAGCTGCCATGAAACACAACATTCAATTCCGCCTCGGTCTGGTGCTGGCGCTGGGAGCTACCACTGCCTCGGCGCAACTGCTGGATCTGTCCAAGGCCCCGCTGTTCCTGAACAGCGCAGTCGACCCGAACCTGATGGTCACCTTCGACGACTCCGGGTCGATGGGCTTCGGCTTCACCCCGGACAAGGTCGATGATGGCGGTAGCACCAACTGCGCCTGGCGCTACAAGCGCTACTACTCGGCCGCGTTCAACAAGCAGTACTACAACCCGGCGATTGTCTACGCGCCGCCGTTGTACCAGGACGGCAGCTCCTATCCAGACCAGACCTTCAGCAATGCGAGTACCAACGGCTTCAGCACCGTGGCTGCGAAGGTCAATCTTGGTAGTGCCTACTTCGTCACCTGGTGGGAAGGGTATAGCGGCACCGCCTCGGTGAATCGAATCAACCACAACAACACCGCAACCGCGGTCAACTGTGGCCAGGGAGATGGCAGTTCGAAGACCTACAAGTTTCCGACCGCATCGGCCAGCGCGTTCTATTGCACGCTCAACATCGGCGCGCCGAATCTGACCGACGATACCTCCTACACCTGCCAGGCACCCACGGCGACCGAGCAAACCAATTTCGCCAACTGGTTCGCCTACTACCGTTACCGTGGCAATGCGTTGAAATCGTCGGTCGCGCGGTCGTTCGGCACCCTCGGTGAAGACCTCCGCGTGGCCTGGCAAAACATGAACGCCAATCGGATTGCTGCCGCCACCGACATCGGCAGCTTCAGTGGCACCCGCCGCAAGAACTTCTTCGATTGGCTGGTTGCGTCACCGCTGAGTGGTGCCACGCCGACCCTGGACTCGGTGGTGCGGGCCGGAAACTTCTTCGCACGCTCGGGCAGCAGTGCGCTGAATCCCTACTGGGACGCAACGCTCGGCCGCGAACTGATGTGCAGGCAGAACTTCCACGTGCTGGTGACCGACGGCTACTGGAACCAGTCCACGCATCCGAGCGCATCCACCCCGGGTGCGGGGTCCATTCTGAACTCCCGGACACTTCCGGATGGGCGGGCCTTCGCCGCGGGTGCCGGCGGTGACGGAGAGCACTCGAAGTTCATCTGGAACGAAGTACCGCGAGGCGTAGCCTGCAGCGGCAGCCGCGTGTGCATCCCCTCCTATTCCGACCTGGCGTTCCACTACTGGGCGACAGATCTGCGTCCCACGCTCGACAACAAGGTGCCGGCATTTATCCCGGACCGCACCACGGGCGTGACCGGGACCGCGGTGGACACGACGCTGGCGACGGATCTTCGTGACATCCCGGAGGTCTACTGGAACCCGAAGAATGACCCGGCGACCTGGCAGCACGTGGTGCAGTTCTTCATCGGCTTCGGTGTCGACGGCCGCCTTGCCTACAACGACACCAACTACACCAGCCTGCGCACGGGGCCGCTGCAGTGGCCCTACCCGCGCAACAACGATGCCGCGGGCGTGGACGATTCCTGGCACGGCGCACTGGCCAGCCGCGGCAAGTACTTTGGGGCTTCCGACCCGAACCAGGTCTCGGAAGCGCTCAGCGAGATCCTGAGCAGCATCGTGCAGCGCAAGGGCTCGAACACGGCGGTCGCGGTGTCCACCGGCATCATCGGTCTGGATACGGCGGCCTATCAGACCCAGTTCGACTCGACCGACTGGTCCGGCAGCGTGATTGCGCGGCCGATCACTGTGAATGCAACCACGGGGCGGCCTGAGATCGGCGATCCGATCTGGGATGCGGGTTGCGTTCTCACCGGAGGCGACTGCGCCACGACCTCGGATACCGGGTTGCCCACTACCGATTGGGACAGCGGTCGACAGATCCTGACGTCCAGGGTGGCCAGTGGCTCCGACGGTGCGCCGTTCCGCGCTGGCAAGCTGGCGAGTGAGCAGTTGGACGCACTGAGCGACGACCCGGAGACCGCCGTCGTGGACAATGACGGGCTTGGGGCGGACCGCCTGGAGTATCTGCGCGGCAAGCGCGATCTGGAGGCCAGCTCCGGTGGAACCTTCCGCAATCGCAAGTCGCTGTTCGGTGCGGTCGTGCACTCCTCGGCGGTGGTTCTGGCACCTCCGGGCGTCAACACGTACAACGACAGCGACGGATGGGAAGGCGGCCCGGAAGAGTCTGCAACGGAGAATTGGAAGGACTTTGTCGACCGCGTCAAGAACGAGCCGCGCGCCGTTGCCGTGGGTGCGAACGATGGCATGCTGCACGTGCTGGACGCGGCGACGGGTGCCGAGCGCTTCGCCTATGTGCCCTACGCCACCTATCCGAATCTGTCCAAACTGACCGATCCGATGTACCAGTTCGAGCCGACGGTGGATGGAGACATCCAGATCCGGCCGGTTTTCACGCATGGCGCGTGGCGCATGCTGCTGGTCGGCTCGCTGCGAGGCGGCGGCCAGTCCCTGTTTGCACTGGACGTGACCCGGCCCAGCCTTGCCAACGAGGGCGATGCCAGTCAGATCGTGCAATGGGAGTTTTCCGACCAGGGCGATGCCGACCTCGGCTACACCTATGGCCAGCCATTTATCACCCGCCTGCGCCATGATGGCGGACGCTGGGTGGTGTTGGTGCCGGCGTCCTATAACAGCCAGCGTGTTGATGCTGCGGTCGGAACCGGGCGTGCGGTGATGCTGGTGCTGGATGCGGAGGACGGCAGCCTGATCCGCAAGTTCGACCTGACGGCGATCGATCCCAGTGCCCGTGGGCTGGCGGGTATCCAGGGCACCACCTTGGTCCATGCAGACATCAATGACTACGCCTATGCCGGTGACCTGGCCGGTCACGTCTGGCGCTTCGATCTCAGGCATCCGCGTCCGGCGAGTTGGTCGGTCAGCAAGATGTACGAGCCCAGCGTCAAGTACGCACGGCCGATCACGGCAGCGCCGCGTGCCGAGTACCATCCGGTCACGCGTCAGCCGATGATCTTCGTGGGTACCGGCAAGTACATCGAGAAGAGCGATCGTTCCACGGCCATCCCGACGCAGGCCTTCTACGGACTGATCGACCCGATGGACGGTTCGACGCTCAAGCAAGCGGACCTGCACACCTGGAAGGTCGCGACGTCGGGTAGCCGTCGCACGACCGTGGGCGCGCCGTCGCTGCTCCCGAAGAGTTGGCAGATCGAGTTCGATGAAGCCACCTTCCCTGGCGAGCGCGTGGTGTCCAGGGCGTCGTTGAACATCATCGGCCATCGGGTCATCTTCACCACGCTGATTCCGGCTGGCGATGATCCCTGTCTGCCGGGCGGCAAGAGTTTCGTGATGTTTGCCGACTTCGGCACCGGTGGCCGTGCCAGCGACAACGTCGCCTACTTCGACACCGATAACGACGGTGACATCGACGAGACCGATAATCAGAATCAGACCGGGGTGCTGTCCGACATGGTGCCGGGCGTGGCCTCGATCCTGCCCCCGGGCGGTGGTATCGGTGCCATCGTGCTGCCACCTGCGGGCGGAACCGGTACGCCGACCACGATTACCACGCGTGAGTTTGAGTGGCGCCGCCGCGCATTCCGTGACCGCACCGAGTTGCAAGGGGAGGACTGATCATGTCCACTGCCAGCCGTAGTGCGCGGGGGTTCACGCTGATCGAGATGCTGATCACGGTCTCGATCATCGCGATCATCTCGGCGATCGCGATTCCGTCCTATCAGGAACAGATCCGCAAGACGCGGCGTGCCGATGCGCGTCAGGAACTGATGCGCTTCGCGACCGCGCAGGAGCGCTTCTATACCAACTGCAATCGCTTCGCGCTGACGTTGAACGGGGCTACTGCGACCTGCTCGGGTCTGGACGGAGCGGCCGCCACGGTCACGTCATCCAATACCTACTACACCATTTCCATGGCCAGTGATGGAGCGACCTACACCTTGACTGCCGCCCCCCGCTTGGCACAGGTTGCCGATACCGGTTGCGGAAGTTTGTCGCTGACCGACGCGGGAGTGCGGGGCTCCACGGGTACCTTGCCTGCGGCGGATTGCTGGTAGGTGTCTGCGGCCAAGGTCTGAAAACAACAAGGGCGCGGAGCGATCCGCGCCCTTCTTTTTTCGCGATTGCCTCAGTGCTGTTGGTGCCGGGCGACGCGGGCGGCGCAGAGCTTTACGCCCTCGACCGATTGCGCCAAGGCGCGCGGGCCGCCTTCGAGATTGCGTACGCGCTCGGCGAAGAAGGTCTGCAGTGCCTCGGCGCCTTGCGTGCTGCATAGCGCGGCCGAGCCGTAGTAGGGGATTCGGCCTTGCCACACCGACGGTGCCTTGGCCAGCAGGGCGTCGTAATGCTGTTGCACGAACGCCCAGATCGCCGCGTGGTGGCGGGGGTTGTCGGCGGCGCCGAAGTACAGGCGCGACATTTCTCCGGCCTTGACCTCGGCGCTGATGCCGAGCGCCAGCGCGCGCTGGATCAGCGCGGCGTCGCTACTGCTGGCGAGCGCGCCCATCAACGCGCCGCGGATCACCGAGTCCTCGCTCGCAAGCAGGTGCCGTTGGATCAGGTCGAAGGCCGGCTTGCCGTCCCGATCGACCACGGCGCGCAGTGCGGGTGAAAGCAGGTCGCGATGCACGGCATCGGCATTCAACCCGGCGTCGCTGCCGAGGCCGATGACCTTGCGGCCGCGCGCGGCCAGTTCGTCCATCAGCCATTGCGGCCGGCCATGGTCGGCGAGCATGCCGATCAGGTCGACGCGCAGCGCCTTCGTCGCCTCGCTGTCGCCGTCGCGATGGTCGATGCCGAGTTCGCGCAGACGCTTGCCCCAGACCTCGCGCAGCAAGCGGTCGATGCGTTTGCTTTGGGCGCTGTTGGCGACGCGCTCCTTGATCCATTCCAGGTCGCCAAATGGCGCGGTGATCACGTCGCCCTGCTTCGCCTCGGCGAAACGCGGTGCCGCGTCGAGGTACTGCGCCACGCTCACTTCGCCGCTGCCGAACGCGGCGCTGATGCTGTCGGCGAGCACGCGCTGTTCGAAGGCATTGAGCTTGGCGAAGGCGCTGTTGAGCGCCTCTTGTGCAGACTCGTCGAGGCGGAAGCGGTAGTAGCCGGCGCCATCGGCATTCGGATGCACGTAGCTCGGGCAACCCTCGCCGGCGAGCGCAAAGCGGCTCCTGACTTCGGTCAGCAGCTTGCATTCGACGGTGCTGTTCGCGTCGCGACCGACGCGCACGCACATCGGCACCAGCCAGCGCGTGTCGCTGGCAAAGCTGGCGCCGATCGGTGTGTAGCGTGACTGCGTCACGCTCAGCGAGGCCTTGCCGTCCACACACTCGACGCGGGTATCGAGCATGGGAACGCCCGCCTGGTCGGTGAAACTGGCAAAGGCCCGGCGCAACACGTCCGGCTGCGCACTCTGTGCGGCCAGCGAATCGGCGAGGTCGGTGCTGGTGGCGTTGCCGAAGGCGAACTTGCGCATGTGCGTTCGCAGCGCGTTGCGGAATCCGATTTCGCCGAGGTAGCGCTCCATCATCGCCAGCACCGCGCCACCCTTCTGGTAAGTGATGCCGTCGAAGGTGCTGCTGACCTCGGTCCAGTCCTCGACCGGATTGTGGATGCGGCGCGCGGTCGCGAGGCTGTCTGCGGACATCGCCCCGAGGCCACCGCCAAGACGGTCCATGTCGGCTTCCAGTTCCGGATAGATGCCCTGGATGATCTTGGCTGATACCCAGGTGGCGAACGCTTCGTTCAGCCAAATGTCGTCCCACCACGGCATCGTCACCAGATCGCCGAACCACTGGTGGCCGAGTTCGTGCGCATGCGTGCCGAGCGCGCCGCGGCGCTGCGAGGTGGCCGAGGTCAGGTCGGCGAACATCAGCGAATCGCGGTAGGTGATCAGGCCCGGGTTTTCCATCGCGCCGTAGGCGAAGTCGGGCGCGGCGAGCAGGTCGAGCTTGTCGTAGGGATAGGGGTAGCCGAAATAGTCCTCGAGCGCGATGACGATCTTCGCCGTCTCGCCGAGCATGAACTTCATGCGCCCAGACTGGCCGCGGGCAGCGACACCGCGCAGCGGAATGGCATGGTCGCGCAAGCTCGTCTTGGGGATGGCGGCAAAATCGATCAGCTCCCACGGCCCGACTGCGAACGCGATCAGATAACTCGGCAGCGGCTCGGTGGTTGCATAGCGGTGTCGCTGCCAGCCGTCGTCGAGGTCCTCGACCGCAGTCTCGCGGGTGTTGAACACGGCGCTGTCGCCCTTTGGCACCGTCAGGGTGAAGGTCCACGGCACCTTGAAGGCGGGCTCGTCGAAGTTCGGGAACGCATTGCGCGCGCCCAGCGGTTCCATCTGCGTCATCACGTAGTCGGCGCCGCCGGTGCGCACCTTGTAGGCGCCCTGCAGCCGCTGGTCGTAGGGCGCGTCGAAACTGATCTGCAACTGCCAGCGGCCGCGCTCGAGCGGCTTCGGTGACGCGATGCGGACCACGCCGCCCTCGGCGTCGACCAACTCGCTGCTGGCGTCGAGTGCGGCGGCGTCGCCCTGACGCAGCCGCAGCGACAGCAGCTTGCTGCCGCGCGCGTGCAGGTAGAAATGCTCGGTGGCCTCGCGCACATCGAGTTCGATGCGCACTTCGCCGCGGTAGCGATCGGCGCGCGCATCCATGCGCAGATCGACTTCATAGGAGATCGGAACGACCTGCCGCGGCAGCTTGCCACGCGGCACTTCATCCGCAGCGGCGACGATTTGGGTCGCGATGGCGACGACACAGCAAAGCAGGGTTCTGAACATGGCAGGCCTCCGAGGTCCGCCGATGCTAGCGATGCCGCCGCGCTGCGCGCGTGTTGCGGGACGGATCGTGCGCGGCCTGCGCTTGGCCGTGGCGCGCGTCAGCCGTCGCCGAGGTACAGCCGTTGCAGCAGGGCGTTGAATGCGGTGCTGCGCGCGGGTTCGATGGGGCCGAGAAAATCGTGCTGCTGCAGGATGCCGAGCAACTTGTCGGGAACGTTGCTGTGGTCGCCGACGATCTCGACGTGTCCGGCCCGCACTTCGCGCACCGCGATCGGCCCGCTGCGGTCGACCACCGGCTGGCGTTGTTCGTCGAGGCTGAAGACGAAGTCGTCCTCGTCGCAGCCGCCATCATCACGCCGCCGCCGGCAGCTGTCGCGTTCATCCGTCTCGACCTTCAGATAAGCGGTGACCTGCGGCGCCAGTGCGCCGGGGCTGCGGATGAAGTCGGAGGTCGCGGTGATCTCGCGCCACTTGGCGCCGGTGACCAGGTTGCAGATCGCGTTGACCACGCCGAGGCTGGCGCGGCGCAGCAGTTTCGATCCGCAGTGGTCGGCGGCGGCGATGCCGGAGAAGGGCGATGAGATGGTCGCCAGTTGCAGGTGCGCGTCGGCCGGCAGCGCCTTGGTTGCAGTCAAGGCGCGCCGCGCCACCAGTCCGCCCTGGCTGTGGCCGAGCAGGCGGAACTCGCGATTCGGGGTCTGCGCTGCGAGCGCGCGCAGCGCCGTCTGCAGGCGCTCGGCGCTGTCGCTCAGGGTGGCGCGATCGTCGTAGCTGAAACAAAGCGCCTGGCGGCCCTGGAACGCATGCACCTGCGCCAGTGCGCGAAAGCGGCCGGCGGAACTGAAACAGCCATGTACCAGCACCGTGACCGGCGCCCGCGAATCGAGGTGCAGGGTGCGGTCGGGGCCGTCGTCGCAGGGACCAAGGTCGGGAATGGCGAGCGCGACATCGGGCGCCGGCAGGCGGCTGCGGTCGATCGGTTCAGATGCCGTCGGGTTGATCGGTAGCGAGGCGCAGCCGGCGAGCACGCAGGCAGCGAGCGCAAGCCAGCGATGGGGGCGAGGGCAGTTCATCGGACGTGATCTCCGGAGGTGTGGGCGGGGCGCTGGCAAGTGCATACACGGTCTTTCCTGGCGCGACAGCATGGTTCGATGGTAGCGAGTCATGCCTCCGTCATCGCGGCTTCATGCTGGCGTCAAGCGCTGCAGTGAAGATGCACGGGAAACCGGGAAAGCGCATGCGCATCGCTGTTGTCACCGAGACCTATCCGCCCGAGATCAACGGCGTCGCACTGACCGTGCAGAACTTCGTCGAGCAATTGTCGGCGCTGGGCCACGAGGTGCTGCTGACGCGTCCGCGTCAGCCCGACGCCGAATCGCCGGCGCTGGCGCACGGCGTGCGCGAGCACCTGGTTCGCGGTGCCTCGCTGCCACGCTATGCCGGGCTGCGCTTCGGCCTGCCGAGCGGCGCCGAGTTGCGGCGCGTGTGGCGCGAACACGCGCCGGAGGCGGTGTACGTGGCGACCGAAGGCCCGCTCGGTTGGTCCGCGGTCGCAGCTGCCGAAGCGCTCGGCATTCCCGCAGCCACCGGATTCCACACCCGCTTCGACGATTTCGTGGCGCACTACGGCGCTGGCTTCCTGTCGCCGCTGGTGTTCGCCTGGTTGCGCCGCTTTCACAACCGCGCGCAGGCGACCTTGGTGCCGACGCGGCAGCTGCACGCCGAGCTCGCTGCCAAGGGTTTCCGCCATGTGCGCCACCTGGCGCGTGGCGTCGACACCAGTCGTTTTCATCCCGGCAAGCGCTCGCTGGAACTGCGCAAGTCATGGGGGCTGGAACCCGGCCAGCTGGCGGTGATCCACGTCGGTCGCATCGCTGCGGAAAAGAACCTGGCCTTGCTGGCGCGCGCTTTCCACGCCATCCACAGTGTGCGCGGCGAGGCGCGTTGCATCATCGTCGGCGACGGCCCGGCGTTGGCCAGCCTGCGCGAGCGCCATCCCGAGTTCGTCTATGCCGGCATGCGTCAAGGCGAGGACCTCGCGGCGCATTTCGCGTCCGGAGACCTGTTCCTGTTCCCGAGCCTGACCGAGACCTTCGGCAACGTCACGCTGGAGGCGATGGCCAGCGGTGTGGCCACGGTCGCGTTCGACTACGGCGCGGCGCGCGAACACCTGCGCGACGGTCGATCGGGTGCCACGGTGGCTTTTGGCAACGAGAGCGCGTTCGTGCACGCCGCGATCGAGCTGGCATTGAAGGACGACCTGCGACAGCGCTGTGCGCTGGCGGCGCTCGACACCGTGCAGGGGCTGAGCCAGCGCGCAGTCGCAGAAGCGCTGGTGCAGCTGTTGCGCGAGGCGAATGCGCCGGCCGCGAGGGCCGCATGATGCGCGCCGTGACCCTGCTCGATCTGGCAGTGAGCGCGCCCGAACTGCGCCTGTGCCTGGGCATGAACCGGCTCGGCACCCGCCCGCGGCTGCTGCGTTTCTTCGCCGTGATCAGCAGGCTCGGCGATGGCGTGGTCTGGTATGTGCTGATGTTCGCGCTCGCCTTGTTCGGTGGGCGCGCCGGGGTGCAGGCCAGCCTGCATCTGGCCCTGGTCGGGCTGGTTGCGCTGGCGCTCTATCGCAGCCTGAAGCGCTACACGCGGCGGCCGCGTCCGTTCGTGCGTCACGGTTCGATCACCGCGCATGTGGCGCCGCTCGACGAGTTTTCATTCCCGTCCGGGCATACCCTGCACGCGGTGAGCTTCACCCTGGTGGCGGTGCACCATTACCCGGCGCTGGGTCTGTTGCTGTGGCCGTTTGCCGTGCTGGTCGGGCTGTCGCGGGTGGCACTCGGCCTGCACTACCCAAGCGACGTGCTGGCTGCAACCGTGATCGCCGTCACACTTTCCCGCCTCAGCTTCGCGCTGGTCGGTTGAGCCGGGCGTGGCGCAGCCCTTGCGCGGCGGGCAGTTGCGTGCCGATACTCGCATTTGCCGTGTCCATGGAACGGGGCCGATGAACTATCGCCACAGCTATCACGCAGGCAATTTCGCCGATGTGCTCAAGCACGTCGTGCTGATTGCGTTGATCGAGGCGCTGAAGGCCAAGCATACGCCGATGGCGGTGCTCGACACGCACGCTGGCGCCGGAGCCTATTCGCTGGCGTCGGAGGAGGCGCTGAAGACCGGCGAGTTCCGCGATGGTGTGTTGCGCCTGATGCACGTCGAGCGCCTGCCGACCCTGCTGCACGCTTACCTCAATATGGTCCGAGTCCACAACGGCGTGCAGACCTATCCGGGTTCGCCGCTGATCGCCGCGCAAATGTTGCGCGACGACGATCGGCTGATGCTGTGTGAGGTGCAGGATGCCGAGACCGCGGCGCTGCGCCAGCTGTTCGCGCGCGACACCCGCGTCGCGGTGCATCAACGCGACGGCTACCAGGCGATGGCCGCGCTGCTGCCGCCGAAGGAGAAGCGCGGCCTGGTGCTGATCGACCCGCCGTTCGAGGCGCAGGAGCAGGAGTTCCGCATCATCGAGCAAGCACTGGCAGCGGCGCACAAGCGCTTCGCCCATGGCGTCTACGCGGTCTGGTATCCGATCAAGCTGCGCCAGTCGGTGCTGCCGTTCCATCGCTGGCTGCAGCAATCCGGCATGCGCAAGGTCTTGCTCGTCGAGCTGTGCGTGCACCCGGACAACTCCGCACTGCGCCTGAATGGCTGCGGCATGGCCATCATCAACGCGCCCTACAAGCTCGATCGCACGCTCGCCGAACTGCTGCCGGTGCTGGCCACTGCTTTGGCCCAGAGCCGCTACGCGCAACACCGGCTCGAATGGCTGGTCGAAGACTGACGCTGGCGGCGTTCGCCGCACTGCTCGCCGCCTGCGCGGCGCCGGCACCGTTCCTGGCCGATGGCGCGCGCCTTGATCTGGCGCCGTACGTCGTTGCCGATCAGGATCCGGGCGACATCGAAGTGATCTGGGGCGGCATGATCGTGGCCTTGCGCGTCGGCGACGAGGGCAGCGAAATCGAAGTGCTGGCGCATCCGCTCGATCGCCGCCAGCGGCCATTGACGCGGGTCCCGAGCCAAGGGCGTTTCGTCATCCGGGTGCCGCAGCGGCTTGCGCGCGGCGATGCCCCCGAAGGCCGCTACCTGACCGTGCGCGGTCGCGTTGTCGGTCGCGGCGAAGGCAGCATCGGGAACTCGCCCTATCACTATCCGGTGCTGGGACAGGCGCGTTGGGCGCTGTGGAAATCCGGCTTCCAGTACGAACAGCCGCAATGGTCGTTCGGCGTCGGCGTGGCGCTGTGACGCACGCCCGATGAGCACGCCACGCACGGTGGTGCGGCGCTCGAGCATCCACGGCCGCGGCGTGTTCGCAAACACCGACCTGCCCGCCGCCACGCGCCTGCTCGAATACCGCGGCGAACGCATCGACAGCCGCGAAGCGCACCGTCGCTACGGCGACAACAGCGGCCTCGGCGAAACCTACCTGTTCGCGGTCAACGCGCACTGGCTGATCGACGGCAACGTCGGCGGCAGCAGCGCGCGCTTCGTCAACCACAGTTGCAACCCCAACTGCGACGCCGTGATCTGGGTCGATATCGACGGTGACGAACGCCGCGACCGCGTCTACATTGAATCCCGCCGCCGCATCCGCAAAGGCGAAGAGCTCACCTTCGACTATGCCCTCGACCTCAGCCGCGCCATCACCGCCAGCGAACGCCAACGCTGGCGCTGCCACTGCGGCAGCAAACACTGCCGCGGGACGATGTTGGCAGAGTGAGGCGGCGCCTCAATCCCGCGTATCCGGCTCGACAAAGCTGAAGCGGATTTCCGGGTGGGCCTGGCGGATGGCGACTTCGACGCGGTTGATGGCCTCGCAGGCTTCTTGCATGCTGCCGTTGGCGGCGAGTTCGATCTTGGCGGCGAGCATCACGTCGTTACCGAGTTGCAGCGTGATCAGGTTGAACACGCGTGCCACTTCCGGCTGGCGTTCGATCAGGGCGCGCAGTTCGCGGTTCAACGCCGGGTCGGCGCTCTGGCCGATCAGTAGCGCCTTGACCTCGATCGAGATGAACAGCGCGATCACGATCAGCAGTACACCGATCGCGAACGTGCCGTAGGCGTCGTAGACCGGATTGCCGGTGGCCATGGTGACCAGCACCGCAGCCAGTGCGAAAGCCAGTCCGAACAGCGCTGCCAGGTCCTCGCCGAAGATCACGATCAGCTCGCTCTGACGCGAGTCGCGGAACCACTGCCACAGGTTTTGCTTGCCGCGCGACTTGTTCACTTCGCGCAGGCAGCCCCACATCGAGAAGCTCTCGGCGACAATGCCGAAGCCGAGCACGCCTACGGCGAGCCACGGCATCTGCAGCGGTTCCGGGTGCTGCAGCTTGTGCAAGCCTTCGTAGATCGAGAACATGCCGCCGACCGAGAACAGCATCAGCGCGACCAGGAAGGACCAGAAGTAGATCGCTTTGCCGAAACCGAGCGGGAAGTCCGGCGTCGGCGGGCTCTTGGAGCGCTTCAGTCCCCACAGCAACAGCCCCTGGTTGCCGCAGTCGGCGAGCGAGTGCACGGCTTCGGCCATCATTGCGCCGGACTTGGTGACGCTGGCGGCGAACAGCTTGGCCAGGAAAATCGCGAAGTTGGCCGCGAGCGCGAACAGGATCGCCTTGGTCGAATCGCCCTTGCCTGCCATGCGGAAATCCTGCGGATTGAAACGGGCCGCGATTATGCCCGAGCGCGGCGGCGCTCGAGCACGTGCTCGCCGGGCGCGGGCGCATAATGCCGTGGCCATGAATGCGCTACCGAAATCCCCGCTCCGGCGCGCGTCGATCCGACGCCAGCGCATCGGTGTCTGGCGCGAGCGCCTGTGGTTGCCGGACGGGCGCGAAGTGCTGTTGCGCCCGATCGAGCCGGTCGATGCCGAACCGCTGCGCCAGAGTTTCGCGCGGCTGTCGCCGGAGGAGGTGCGGTTGCGCTTCCTGCATCCGATCACCAAACTGACGCCGGCTTTCGCGCAGCAACTGTGCGACCTCGATCCGGCGACCGGTTTCGCGCTCGTGGTCAGCGAGCCGCTGCCCGCGGGCAGCGCCCTGATCGGCGCGGTGGCGCGACTCGCCATCGACCGCGAAGCCGGCGTTGCCGATTTCGCGCTGATCGTCGGTCGCGAGATCTCGGGGCAGGGCGTTGGCAGCCTTCTGGTCAGGCGCCTGATCGACTATGCGCGGCGACGGCGCCTGGACGAGATCCGCGGCGACGTGCTCGAAGACAATGCACCGATGCTCGCGTTGTGCGATCGGCTTGGATTCAGTCGCAGCCACCAGCCCGAGGAGCCGGGCATGGTGCGCGTGCGCCGCTCATTGCGGCGCGGCGCCTGAGCCGAGTTCGCGTTGTACCTTCTTGGTCAGCTTGTTGCGCACCAGTTCGTAGGAATGGCGCACCAGCGCCTTCAGTTCCTCGGCGGGCATCGCCGCCGAGCTCAGTACCGAAACCCAGTGCGCGCGCGCCATGTACGGCGCCGGCACGATGTGCGGGCGGTCGGTGATTTCGAGGAAGCGATCGTCCTCGACCTTGAACGACACCTGGCCGCGGTACTTGCCCTGGAAGCAGTAGACGCAGAACATCTTGCCGGCGACCAGGAACACCAGGTCGTCGTGCCACTTGACCTCGTGACTGACACCGGGCCAATCGTGCACCCACGATTCGATCGTCGCCTGATCCATCGCACGCTCCCGAATTTCGCCACAGTCTAGCCTGCACGCGCGGCCATCGTGTCGCGCTAGATTCTGCGGATGATTTCAAAGCTTCCGACCTGGGTGTGGATCTGGGCATGGCTGCTGGCTTTCATGGCCGGCATGATGAATGTCGTCGGCTTCCTGAGCTTCGAGCCGCAGGCGATCACACACATGACCGGCACCACCTCGCTGCTCGCGGTGGCGGTCGTGCAGCGCGATGCCGCCATGGCCTGGCATTGGCTGTCGATCATCGCCGCGTTCGTGTTCGGCGCCATGCTCAGCGGGCTGCTGCTGCGACACAGTGCGCTGCGCCTCGGTCGTCGTTATGGCGTCGCCCTGATCGTCGAGGCTTTGTTGCTGTTGATCGCCGCGCAACTGCTGGCGCGGCATAACGCCGCCGGCATCTATCTCACCGGCATCGCCTGCGGCCTGCAGAATGCGATGGCCACCACCTACAGCGGCACCGTGTTGCGCACCTCGCACCTGACCGGCATGTTCACCGATCTCGGCATCGCGCTCGGCCACGTGCTGCGCGGTTCCGGCTACGACCGCCGCCGCCTGCAGTTGTGCCTGATCGTGATCTCCGCGTTTTTTGCGGGTGGCCTGGCCAGTGCCCTGCTGTTCCCGCACCTGCGTTACGCGACGCTGTACATCCCCGCGGCGATTGCACTGCTGTTCGCGGCTGGTTACGCCGTGTATCGCGTCCACAAGCAGATCGTTGCCCAGGACAACGTCGCCGGCAGTTGAGTGCTCAGTGGTAGTCGTCCTCGCGCTGATGGCGCACCGCGATCAGGGTGACGGTCTGCGCATCGGTGATCTTGTAGAGCGCGAGGTATCCGGCTGATCCGAATGGAATCAGCAACTCGCGCAGGAGTGGATCACTCGGCGTCGCCTTGCGACAGCTGAAGGGAGACCGTTCCAGCAGGCGAACCCCGGCGCGTATTGCGTCCAATGCGCGTTCGGCAAGAGCGAAATCGCCGTCGCTGAGTTCGAGGATAAAGTCGTACAGCCTCAGCAGATCAACCTCCGCTTCAGCCGAATAGTGAACCTGGTAGCTCACGTGCGTGCTTTTGACTTGGCCTTCGCGGCGGCGAGGCGCGCTTCCAGCTTCTTCATGACTTCGTCCGCGGGAATAAACACGCCAGTGCGGCAAGCCTTTTCATAAGATGCGAGTCCGCGCGCGATGAACTCGCGTTGCGTCTGGCGCTTCTCGACCCCACTTCGAATCGCCGATTCGACAAAGCTGGAGAGGGTCTCGCCGTTCTCCAGAACCGACTCCGCTGCTTCACGCAACGCGGGATCCACACGCAGCGAAGGGATCGTTGCCGTCTTCATCGAAACCTCCATGCGCTGCAATTGCGATGCAGTATGCCGACCGATGCCCGGCAGCGCAATTCCACGCCGCTCAGGGTCCGTCGGGGTTCACGAGTGCATAGCGATCGCTGCGCAACGCGACCGCGGGCGGCTTGTAAGTGCGCTCGAACGCGGCGTCGATCAAGGCAAGATCGCGCCAGAAATCGAGCCAGGGTGAGCTCGCCTGCGTGCGTTCCCATCCTGGTGCGAAGCGGAACGGCAGCGCGTGCACCTGCACGCTGCGCTGACCGTTCGCGAGTGCGGCGGCGAGCAGCGAGTAGATCTGCTCGATGCCGGCGTCGGTCATCGCGTAGCAGCCGATCGAGACGCAGCTGCCATGCACCATCAGATAGCCGCCGGTGCGCCGGTGCGCACGGTCGAATGCGTTTGGATAGCCGAGATCGAAACTCAGGTGGTAGCTGCTGTACGGGTTCATCTGGCCGCGGCCTACCTGATAGACGCCCTCCGGCGCCTGACCATCACCCTCGCGCAGCTTCGGCCCGAGCTCACCCGAGAAGGTGCAGATCGGCCAGGTGTCGAGCAGGGCATACAGACCGGTGCCGGTGCGCGCCCACACTTCCAGCTCGCGCTCCTGCTTGTAGATTCGCACGAACACCGGCGCGCCCCAGTTGGACTGGATGGCCTGGAGCCGCGCCGTCAGATCCTCTCGCACCCGCTGCTCGGCATGGGTCGCGCGCTGCGAGGAGGCGAGGCCGGTGGCGGCGAGCGCGGAGCGACCGATCCATGGCCAGATGCCAGCGAGCACAAGTAGCGTCGCGCAGATGCAGAGAGCGGCGGCCAGTCGGGAGCGGTTCGTCAAGTTGTTTCTCGGTCACAGGGCAGCAGGCTGGTTGATCATCGCGCATGCGGCTGAAGCGTGGGCAAATGCGCTGGCCTTGACCCCGAGTACGCGCCCAGCCGCTATCCTTCGCGCCCATTTTTAGAACGGTTGTCGACGTGGCTTCGATTTTCGATCCGGTGTTGCCGAGTGGCACGCAACTGCGAGCCTACTGGCGTGTGCCGGAAGGCGCGGCGCTGGCGCTCGCTCTGGTGCAGGCGGCGCGCAAGCATGCCGGGCTGCTGGTGGCGGTCACTGCCGACACCCACGCCGCGCACGCGCTCGAGGCCGAGCTCGGCGTATTTGCGGGCGGCGAGTTGTCGATTCTGCATCTGCCGGACTGGGAGACGCTGCCCTACGACGTGTTTTCGCCGCATCCGGAAATCGCCGCGTCGCGCATCAGTACGCTGTATCGGCTGCCGGCGCTGACGCGCGGCGTGCTGGTGGTGCCGGTGTCGACGCTGATGCAGCGGGTGACGCCGAAGCGTTGGCTGATGGGCCAGAGCCTGGTGCTCAAGGTCGGGCAGAAGTTCGACCTCGAAGCCGAGAAGCGCATGCTCGAAGCGGCGGGGTATCGACACGTGCCGCAGGTGTTCGAGCCGGGCGACTACGCGACGCGTGGTGCGTTGCTCGACCTGTATCCGTCCGGTAGTGCGGCGCCCTATCGCATCGAACTGCTCGACGACGAGATCGACTCGATCCGCAGCTTCGATCCGGAAACGCAGCGCTCGCAGGAGAAAGTCGCGCAGGTGTCGATGTTGCCAGCGCGCGAATTCCCGCTCACCGAGGCCGCGACCAAGGCCTTCAAGAACGAGTTGCGCGAGCGCTTCGACATCGACCCGCGGCGCTCGCCGCTGTATCTCGACCTGCGCGAAGGAGCGGCACCGGCCGGCATCGAGTCCTATCTGCCGCTGTTCTTCGAGTCGCTCGACACCCTGTTCGACTACCTCGGTGGTACGCCGCTGTTCGCTTTGGCGCCCGGCGTGCTCGAAGCCGCCGAGCACTTCTGGGCACAGACCGCCACGCGCCACGAATCGCGTCGCCACGACATCGAGCGGCCGGTGTTGTCACCGGGTGAGTTGTTCGTGCCGCCGCAGCAGTTGCGCGAGATGCTGAACCTGCACCCGCGCATCGAGCTGCTGCCGGGGGCGAGCGACAAGCCGATGACGCGGCTCGGCACGCAGCCGGCGCCGAGCCTGCCGATCGATCGGAAACACCAAGACCCGGCTGCAAGCCTGCGCCAATTCCTGAGCAGCTACCGCGGCCGCGTGCTGATCGCCGCCGACTCGCCCGGGCGGCGCGAAGGCATCGCCGACCTGCTCGCAAGTTTCGAGCTGCGTCCGCTCACGCTCGGCTCGTGGCAGAGCTTCCTCGCCTCCGATGTGCGCTTCGCCATCACCGTTGCGCCACTCGAAGACGGCCTCGCTCTTGATGACCCGCAACTGGTCGTGCTCACCGAGCGCCAGTTGTACGGCGAACGCGTGCAGCAGGTGCGCCGGCGCAAGCGCGCCGGGCGCGATCCCGAAACCATCATCCGTGATCTTGGCGAACTCGCGATCGGTGCACCGGTGGTGCACGAAGACCACGGCGTCGGCCGTTACCTCGGCTTGATGACGCTCGAAGTCGGCGGCCAGAGCGGCGAGTTTCTCGCCATCGAGTACGCCAAAGGCGACAAGCTCTACGTCCCGGTGGCGAACCTGCATCTGGTCGGTCGCTACACCGGAGCCGCGCCGGAGCAGGCGCCGTTGCATTCGCTTGGCGGCGAGGCCTGGGCCCGCGCCAAGCGTCGTGCTGCGGAAAAGGTGCGCGACGCCGCCGCCGAACTGCTCGAAATCTACGCACGGCGCGCGGCCAAGCCGGGCATCGAGATTCCCCTCGACGCGCCTGCCTACGCCCAGTTCGCGGCGAGCTTCCCGTTCGAGGAGACGCCGGACCAGGCGAGTGCGATCGAGACGGTGATCGCCGATCTCGGCCGGCCTGCGCCGATGGATCGCGTGGTTTGCGGCGATGTCGGTTTCGGCAAGACCGAAGTCGCGTTGCGCGCGGCCTTCGTCGTCGCCCAGGCCGGCAAGCAGGTCGCGGTGCTGGTGCCGACAACGTTGCTGGCGCAGCAGCACTACCAGAATTTCCGCGACCGTTTTGCCGACTGGCCGATCCGCGTCGAAGTGCTGTCGCGCTTCAAGTCGGGCAAGGAGATCAACGACGCGCTGAAGCTGCTCGCGGATGGTTCGCTCGACGTCGTGATCGGCACGCACAAGCTGCTCGCACCCGAGGTGCGTTTCAAGGACCTCGGCCTCGTCATCGTCGACGAGGAACAGCGCTTCGGCGTGCGCCACAAGGAAATGTTCCGCAAGTTGCGCGCGGAGGTGGACCTGCTGACCCTGACCGCGACGCCGATCCCGCGCACGCTGAACATGGCCATGGCCGGGCTGCGGGATCTGTCGATCATCGGCACGCCGCCGGCGCATCGCGTCGCGGTGCAGACCTTCGTCACGCCCTGGGACAACGCGCTGCTGCGCGAGGCCTTCCAGCGCGAACTGGCGCGCGGCGGCCAGATCTATTTCCTGCACAACGAGGTCGAGAGCATCCAGAAGATGGCGGCGACCCTGGCCGAGCTGGTGCCCGAAGCACGCATCCGCATCGCGCATGGACAGATGGCCGAGCGCGATCTGGAACAGGTGATGTTCGATTTCTATCGCCAGCGCTTCAACGTGCTGCTGTGCACGACCATCATCGAGTCGGGCATCGACGTGCCGAGCGCGAACACGATCATCATCCACCGCGCCGACAAGTTCGGCCTGTCGCAGTTGCACCAGTTGCGCGGCCGCGTCGGGCGCTCGCACCATCGCGCCTATGCCTATCTGGTCACGCCCGAGCGCAAGTCGATGACCGCCGATGCCGAGAAGCGGCTGGATGCGATCGCATCACTCGACGAACTCGGTGCCGGCTTCACGCTCGCCACCCACGATCTCGAAATTCGCGGAGCCGGCGAATTGCTCGGCGAGGAGCAGAGCGGCCAGATCAGCGAGGTCGGGTTCACGCTCTACACCGAGATGCTGGAACGGGCGGTGGCCGCGCTCAAGGCCGGCAAGGTGCCGGACCTGGAGAACGCGCATGCCGATCGCGTCGATGTCGAGCTGCGTGTGCCGGCGTTGATCCCCGAGGACTACCTCGGCGATGTGCACGAGCGCCTCACGCTCTACAAGCGCATCAGCATGGCCCGCGACGACGACGCGCTGCGCGATCTTCAGGTCGAGATGATTGACCGATTCGGCCTGCTGCCGGCGCAGGCGCAATCCCTGTTCGCGGTGGCGCGGCTGAAGCTGCACTGCGAACGCCTCGGCATCCGCAAGCTCGACGTCGATCGTGCCGGCGGCCGCATCCACTTCCGCGCGCAGCCGAATGTCGAGCCACGGATCATCATCAGGCTGATCCAGGACCAACCCAAGGTCTATGCACTCGACGGCCAGGACAAGCTGCGCTTCCGTCAGGAACTGCCCGAGCCGGCACAGCGCATCACGTTTGTGCAGAAGCTGCTGGAGCGATTGTCGGGGCGCGGCTGAGCTCCAGTTCCACGCGCACTTCGACCTGGTGGCCGATGTCTTCGTCGCTCGCCCAGTCGCCGGCACCAATGCCGAAGGCGAGGCGGTCGAGCGTGACCTTGGCGGTCAGGCGTGCGCCGTCCGCCGTGGCCTCAAAGGTGAACGGAAACTTCAATGCCACGGTCTTGTCGCGGATGGTGAGGGTGGCGTCAGCTTCGAAATGGGTGGCGTCGATCGCGCGCATTGAGCCGGTCACGAAGCGTGCCTTCGGGAATGCTCCGATCGCGAAGAAGTCCTCGCCCTTCAGCGCCTCATCGCGTTCCTCGTTGTCGGTGTTGGCGCTGGCGAGTTCGATCAATACGTCGAAGCGGCTGGCGGCGAGGTCGTTGGCATCGAAGCGGATGTTCGGGGTGAATCGCTCGAAGCGGCCTTCGAAGCGCTCGCCCTGTTGCTCGCCGCTGAACTGCAGGCGGCCAGTGCGCATCGCGTAGTCGGCAGCACACACGCTGGGGGCGAGGAACTGCAGCAACAGCGCAGCGACAAGGGCAAGGCGGTGGGTCATGGCGAATCCTGGTTCGGTGCAGCAGGCGCGGTGGCTGCGCGCGCCTTGGCGAAGGGCAACATGCGGCGCAGCGTATCGTCGCGGTCGATCAGGTGATGCTTGAGCGCGCCGGCGACGTGCACGATCAACAGCGCGATGATGGTGTAGGCGAGCACTTCGTGGACCTCGTGCGCGAGCTGCTTGAGCGCCTTGTCCGGTGCCACCAGTGCCGGCAATTGCACCCGCCCGAACCAGCGCAGCGGGAAGTTCGCCGCCGAGTTGTACACCCAGCCCGAGATCGGCATGGCGATCAGCAGCACGTAGAACAGCCGGTGCGCCGCGCGCGCCGCGAACATGAGCCAGGGGTGGTCGCCGCCATTCTCGCGCGGGCGCGGATCGATGCCGCGCCAGGCCAGGCGCAGCAGCATCAGCGCCAGCACGGTGATGCCGACCGACTTGTGCAGCGCATACAACTGGAACTTCTGCGGCGAGGTCTTGAGGTCGGTCATGGTCAGGCCGCCGACGAGCAGGCCGATCACGGCGATCGCGACCGTCCAGTGCAGCAGCTTGGCCACCGCGCCCCAGCGCGTTGCATCACTTCTTGCGATCACGTTTGCGGCCCTCGCGGATGCCTTCGATGTCGAGGCGGATCTCGATGTCGTCGCCGACCTCGGGGAGAAAACGGGTCATGCCGAAGTCGCTGCGCTTGAGCGTCGCGTGCGCCTCGAAGCCGGCGACCTGCTGCAGCGAATACTTGTGCACGCCGGCGCGGTTGAAACGCAACCGCAGCGTCACCGGGCGGGTGATGCCGCGCAGGCTCAGCTCGCCCTCGATGCGGCCTTCACGCTCGCCCTCACGCACCACTTGCAGGCAGCGATAGTGCATCTGCGGGTGGTGCTCGGCATCGAACCAGCGCTCGCCGAGCAGGGTGCGGTTCCAGGCGTCGTCGTCGAGGTCGATCGAGGCGACACCGATGCGCACGTCGCAAGCCGATTTCGACCAGTCGTCGGGGTCGAAGCGAAAGCCGCCGTCGAGGTCATGGAACTCGCCCTCGGACATCGAGAAGCCCAGGTGCGAAACCCGAAACTGCACCTGCGAATGCACCTTGTCAAAGCGATAGTCGCTGGCCGCGGCGACCGGCAGGGCGGCAAGTACGGCGAGCAGCGGCAGCAGCAGGTTTCTCATGGTGCCGACTTTGCCACGCCCGCGACCGATCAGCAGCCACAGCTTGCGCAATCTGCTTTGGCGAAACTGCAAGCGCGGCTCTGGTTGCGGCAGCCATTGCCTTTCGATTGGCGCCTGCAGCGGCCACGGTGCATGGCCG
>Ga0073899_10000771_pt1 | contig 29535 bp, 23 predicted proteins | sample KloWWTmetaKNB5Ph_FD_88975 | JGI IMG/M metagenome (GOLD analysis project Ga0073899, IMG submission 88975) | Active sludge microbial communities from Klosterneuburg, Austria, studying microevolution and ecology of nitrifiers - Klosterneuburg... | ecosystem: Engineered > WWTP > Aerobic digester >... | reverse complement strand
TTCAGGTCCTGCTGGTAGATCGTCACGCCGTAGCGCTGCAGTCGGCGCATCAGCCAGCGCGAGGGGCCGTCGCGCTCCAGTAGGCCGAGCAGGGCATTCACGTCCTCCCGGCAGCGCGGGCTGTGCCAGCGCACGAAGACGGTGGCGGCGTCCTGGTTGTCGATCAGGCGGAACTTGTCGGCGGCGCTGCGGAAGTTCACGGCCAGCGTGCCGGCGCAGCGGTCGATTTCCAGCCTGAGCAGTTCCGCGATGCCGTGGCGGTCCAGTTCGGCGCCGCCGTAGAGGCGGGCGAAGTAGCACGACACCCGCTCCAATGCGAGTGGGTCGTCGTCACCGGACGGTTCCAACCCGTCCCAGACCAGCGTGCAGGCCTGCGCCGCCTGGCGCAGCAGGCCGGGCGGAGGTGCCTTGGGTGGCACGAAGATGTGCACTTCTCCCCGGTCGAGCCGACCCTCGCGGTTGCAGCGCCCGGCCGCCTGGGCGATCGAGTCCAGGCCGGCCAGTGCCCGGTAGACCACCGGGAAGTCCAGATCGACGCCGGCCTCCACGAGCTGGGTCGAGATCACCCGCACGGGTGCCGTCGGCTCGCCGCGGGCCAGGGTCTCGCGGCGGGCAATGAGGGCGGCCTTGATGTCGGCGATGACTTCGCTGCGGTGCTGCGGGCACATCAGCGCCGAGAGGTGCCACAGGCCTTCGCGGCCGGTGGGCAGCTCGCGGGCGAGGCGCTCGTAGAGTTCGCGGGCATCGGCGCGGCGGCCGACGATGGCCAGCACGGCGTCGTGGCGGGCCAAGGCCTCGGCGGTGACCTCCCAGGGCTGGGGCTGCGTCAGGCTGGCGGGCAGGCGCACACGCACGCGCTGCAGGGCGTCGTACAGGGCGGGTTCGTTGTCGATGATCGCGGTGACCTCACCGGGTGCGTAGCCGCGCAGGCCGCGCCCGCCAAAGTGGCGCTGCTCGGTGAGCGTCGGCTGGGTGGCGGTGCAGAGCACGACGGTGGCGCCGTGGTCGCGCACCAGCAGGCGCAGCACGTCCACCACCGGCTGCAGGAAGTCCACCGGCAGCAGCTGGGCCTCGTCGATCACGATCACGCTGCCGCGCAGGGCGTGCAGCTTGCGGCAGCGCGAGGTCCGGCGGGCGAACAGGCTTTCGAAGAGCTGCACGCTGGTGGTGACGACGACGGGGGCGTCCCAGTTCTCGCAGGCCACGCGGGAGCCGGCGGTTTCGGCCGCCTCACCCGGCTCGGCGGCGTTGCTGTGGTGCTCCAGGACGATGCGATCTGCGACCTCTGCACCCAGCGGCGCGAAGACCTCGCGGTAGACCTCGGCGGTCTGCTCGATGATGCTGGTGTAGGGGATCACCATCACCACCCGCCGCAGGCCGTGCTGCTGCGCGTGGGTGAGTGCAAAGGCCAGGCTGGCCAGCGTCTTGCCGCCGCCGGTGGGCACGGTCAGCGTGTAGGTGCCGCGGGTACCGGCCGCCTTGGCGCGGCAGGCGGCCAGCACCTCGGCGCGGCGGCGGTTGACGGGGCTCGCGGCCAGCCCGGCGGACTCGACCGCAGCGGCCTTGTGCGCCATGTAGGCGTCGAAAGCGGCGAGCAGGTCGGCCATCGACGGTGCCGCAGCCTCGCGCACCGCTGCCGCGCGCGGGTTCATGAAGGCCTCGGTATCGAGGAAATCGGCGTCCACCAGGGCTGAGAAGAGCATGCGCACCCACAGGGCGAGGCGGCCGGGGATCTCTTCGCGACCTGTTCGCAGGTCCATGGGCAGGCTGGTCGGTTCGGGCGCGCTGCGGCTGGGAGCCAGTACGTCTGCGGGGGGGCTTGCGTCCAGGGCTTCAGAGAACTCGCGCAGTGTTTCCGGTCGTACCAGCCGCTCTGCCAGACCGTCGTGCCAGTCGTCCAGGCCGGCATGGTGGCCAGCGATGACGTACTGCAGCAGCCTCGCGCTCAACAGTCCGGCGCCGCCGTGGGCCTTGCGCAGCCACTGCTCGGCGTGCAGCGCGCCTGCCGCGGAGTGGGTCTTGTCACTCCCCTGCGGGAGCCGGCCTTCGATGTGTGCTTCGGCCACCTGCCGGATGTAGCGCTGAAAGCCCGGCCGGTACTTGCCCAGGTCGTGCCACAGGCCGGCGAGTTCAGCCAGGGCGGTCAGCGCCGGATCGTCGCGGCCGGCCCTGATAGCCTGGGCAGCGAGTCGGGCGACGGCCTGCAGGTGGTCGCTCAGCGCATGCGGTGCGCCGCCGTCCGGGGCGCTGTGGGCAATGGGCGGTTGGCCATCGTGCATTTGTTGTTCCTCCCTGATGTGGATTGTTCACATAGGGATGCACGATAGCCATGCAGTGGCTCACTGGGTGAGCCCATCCGGAAGGATGGTGGCGTGAAAAAGTAACGGTTTGAGTTTGGTCGAGCGGCGTTTGCGCAACCCGGACGTGCCTACGGCGGCGGCTCGGCAAGCCTCAGCTGGCAATCGCCCGCAGCAGCCGCACCAGCGCCTCTGGCTCGCTGACCATCGGGCAGTGGCCGGTGGCCATTTCGTGCACGGTGAAGCCCGGCAGGCTGCGGGCGCGCTGGCGCATCGCGGAGATGGTCGGGTAGGCCGGCTCGGTGCAGTCGATGAAGTGGCGCGGCAGCTGCGCCCAGCGTGTGGCGTCGTAGTCCAGCGGCTCGCGGTAGGGGCCGTGTGGGTGCGGGCCGAAGGGGTGGGGCACCTGGCGGCGCAGCAGCCAGTCGCGGTCGGCGCCGGTGAGGCCGAAGTCGGCCGGGTCGGGGGGCGGCAGGGCGTAGCCGTTGGCATGGGCCGCGGCGGTGCGCGCGGCGACGATCTCCGGGCTGTGCTGCTGGCCCCAGCCTTCGCCGGGCAGGGGGATCATCGCGTCGAGGTAGACGAGGCTGCGCAGCGTCTGCGGATCCTGCGCGGTGAGGCGGTCGGCCGCGCCGGTGACCACCATGCCGCCGTAGCTGTGGCCGACCAGCACGATGTCGCGCAGCTCCTCGGCCTGCACCAGGCCGACCACGTCGGCGATGTGGGTCTGCAGGGTGACGCCGGGCTCGCAGACCTGGGTGCGCAGGTGGGCACGTTCGCCGTCGCCGGTCAGCGTGACGGCGTGGACCTCGTGGCCGGCGGCGCGCAGGGGCGCGAGGATGCGGCGCCAGATCCATGCACCGCCCCAGGCGCCGTGGACGAGGACGATCGGGGGGCGGCTCATGGCGGTCTCCTGGGCGATGGGGCTGCAGCCATTCTGCCGCCGGTGCGAATGCCAGGCGCTGCCACAATGAACCGATGAACGCTGCACCGCAGGATCCCGCCGAACCGGTCGCACCGCCTGGCCCCGACGGCGCCAGCCCGGCCGCGACCTGGCGGCTGTCGGCCCAGGGGCGGCAGGCGCGTGAGGAGCTGCTCGCCGAGGAAGTGCCGGTGGCGCTGGTCTACAACGGCATCTCGCACGCGGTGATGCTGGCCAGCCCGCTGGACCTGGAGGACTTCGCGCTGGGCTTCTCGCTGTCCGAAGGGATCATCGACCGGGCCGACGACCTGCTCGACTTCGAGGAAGACGTCGTGGAAGGGGTGGCGCCGGTGGGCATCACGCTGCAGCTGCGGGTGACGCTGCGCAGCTTCATGCGGTTGAAGGAGCGCCGCCGCACGCTGGCCGGGCGCACCGGCTGCGGGCTGTGCGGCACCGAGAGCCTGGCCGAGGCGGTGCGGCCGGTGCGGCGGGCCGTGCCGGCCGTGCGGGTGGAGGCGGCGGCGCTGCAGCGGGCGATGGACGCGCTCGATGCCGCGCAGCAGCTGCAGCGTGCCACCGGCGCCACACACGCCGCTGGCTGGTTCGACCTCGATGGGCGGCTGTTGCTGGCGCGCGAGGATGTGGGCCGCCACAACGCGCTGGACAAGGTGATCGGCGCGGCGGCGCGCGCTGGGCTGGACCCGGCGCAGGCCTTCGCAGCGGTGACCAGCCGGGCGAGCTACGAGATGGTCTACAAGACCGCGCAGGCCGGCGTGGGCCTGCTGGCGGCGATCTCGGCGCCCACCGCGCTGGCGGTGCGCACCGCCGAGGCGGCCGCTCTGGTGCTGGCGGGCTTCGTGCGCCAGGGGAGGGTCACCGTCTACGCAGGCGCCGAGCGGGTGTCGGCCGCGGGCTGATCGCTCTGCGCCGAGGCGCCAGGCTCAGCCGGGCGTGACGCGCAGCAGCTTGCCGCTGTCGGTCAGCAGCAGCAGCGCGCCGTCGCTGGCCTGGCGCACGCAGCGCAGGCGCTCGCCCAGATCGGCCAGCAGGCGCTCGCGGGCCACCTCGCGCGGCGCCTCCGGCGTGCCGCCGACCACCACGCGCCAGAGAGCAGCGCCGGCCAGCGAAGGGATCAGCGCACTGACCTGGCCGGGGCCAGGGTTCTGCCAGCCAGCGAACAGGCGGCCGGTATAGAACAGCAGGTCCGACGGCGCGATCGAGGTCGGCACCCAGGTGGCGATGGGCTCCTCGAAGTCCGGCACATGCCGCCCGCCGCCGACGCGGCAGGCCTCGCCCACCGGCGAGCCGTAGGGGCAGCCGTGGCTGCGCAGCGGCCAGCCGTGGTTGCGCCCGGGCCGCACGCGGTTGAGTTCGTCGCCACCCTGCGGGCCGTGTTCGACCAGCCAGAGGTCGCCGGTGGCCGGGTGCAGTGCGGCGCCCTGCGGGTTGCGGTGGCCGTAGCTCCAGATGCCGGGCAGGGCGTGGCCCTCGGATGCAGGGAACTCGGGGTTGTCGGTGGGGATTCGCCCGTCGCGGTGGATGCGCACCACCTTGCCCAGCGTGGTGGCCAGGTTCTGCGCAAAGGCGCGGCCGGGCGCGCGCGGGTCATCGGCCTGGCGGTCACCGACGGTGATGAAGAGCGTGCCGTCGGGGCGGAACACCAGCCGGGCGCCGAAGTGGCCGCTGCCGCTGCGCTTGGGCTGCTGGCGCCAGATCACGGCCACATCGCGCAGCCGGTCCCCCGCCAGCCGGCCGCGGGCCACCGCCGTGCCGCTGGTGGCGCCGAAGCCGGCCACGCCGCTGTCGCCCGGCTCGCTGTACGCCCAATAGATCCAGGGGTCGCGGGCAAAGTCCGGGTCCAGCGCCACGTCGAGCAGCCCGCCCTGGCCGCGTGCCGCCACGGGCGGCAACCCGGCCAGCGTGGCGAGCACGCGCCGGCCATCCGCGCTGAGCATGCGCATGCGGCCGGGCTTCTCCGTGACGAGCAGCCGGCCATCTGGCAGGGTGGCCAGCGCCCAGGGCTGCTCCAGTTCGCTGTGGAGCGTGCGCACCTGCAGGGCGGTGGTGGGCGTGCGGCCGTCGTCGCCTGTGCCGGCGGCGCGGGCCGGCGAGGCGACCATCCCGGCGGCCCCGGCCGCGCAGACGGCCCCGAGCTGTGCGAGCACAGCCCGGCGGGTGCAGCCCGGGTCAGCGGCGCTGGCCGACATAGCGGGTCACCAGTCCCTGGCCTTGATGGCCTGGGCCTTCATCGAGGGTCACTTCGCCCTCCCAGCCGAGCGTCTCGTCGAGCCGGTCGGCGAAGTCGCTGCGCAGGTCGGCCAGGGTGTAGAGCATGTCCACGTCCTTCGGCCCGCCGCTGCTGCGGCCGAGCTGGCTGGGGTGGAAGGCTTCGAGGATCAGCCGGCCGCCGGGCTTCAGTGCCGCAGCCAGGCGCGGATGAGCCAGGCGCCGCAGTGCCGAGGGCAGGTGGCAGAAGACCAGCACCACGGCGTCGAAGCGGCCCTCGGGCGGAACCCAGTCGGCCAGGTCGGCCCACTGCGTGGTCAGCCGCGCAGCGGTGTCGGCGCCGCGCTCGGCGGCGAGCGTGCGGGCCTTGGCCAGGCCGACCTCGGAGTAGTCCACCGCCAGCACCGTGTGGCCCCGCTCGGCCAGCCAGACGCCGTTGCGGCCCTCGCCGTCACCCGGCACCAGCACGCGCGCAGCGGCCGGAAAATCAGCGGCCTGCTCGCACAGGAAGGCGTTCGGCGCGGTGCCGTACTTGAAGCCGGGTTTGGCAAAGCGTTCGTCCCAGAAATTCGGCATGGAGGGTGTTGTGTGGACGTTGCAGAGTGGCACGGTGGCCCGTTGATCATAGTCAAGCAGGGGCCGATCCGCTGACGGGCCTGGCGCGCCTTCCCCCTCTGGTGGGTTGCTTCTGGTTACATCCAGCCCGCCGGCGGCGATTGCTGGCGTCACACCCGATGTGCCAACATTTCACACATCAAGTGTGGGGGGAAGCAGGATGCGAGGCAGGGAGGTGGGCCGTCGACCGGCGGCGGCAGTGTGGCGGTTGTCCGCAGTGGCGATCGGGTTGTTCCTGGCGGGCTGCGTGAGCCTGCCGGCGAACAAGGGCAGCACGCAGGAGGCGCCTCCCCGGGCGGGCGACAAGGGTGTCACGCGTGGGCCGGTCGGACCCGGCGAGGTGCGTATCGCCATCGAGCCGGCCGCGCGGGCCGAGGAGCCCCCCCGTTCGGCGCGCCCGCGCCCGGTGACCTCGCGGCCAATGGCCAAGCTCCAGGCGTTGTTCTCGATGGGCACCGTCTCGGGCGAGGACCTGCTGCTGGAGTTGCGCGCGATCCGCACGGCGATGGCGGAACAGCGCACCGCCAATGCGACCACGGCGTTGCTCGGCTCGCTGCAACTGGCCGCCAAATCCGGCGCGCCGGGCCGGACTGGTACCGGCGGTACGACGAAGGCCGGGCCCAACCGCACCGCCAAGGGCCAGCCAGCGCCAGCCAAGGGGTCGGGCAAGGCGAGCGACGTGCTGACGGCCGCGGGCCTGGCGTTGCTGGATGCCCTGCTGGACCAGTACGTAGCGACGGTCGCGCAGGCGGCACTCGATCGCCACCTGGCCAGCCTGATCGGGCAGACGGGCGCGCTGGCCGAGGAGAGGATCGCCCTGCCGTCACCCCAGGGCCTGAGCGAGGGCGCCCTGCAGCGCACCGCCACCATGGCTGCGCTGGTGGTCGGCATGCGCCTGACCAACCGCGTGCTGGGGCAGGCGCAGAAGGATTTCGAGGGCGTCGAGGGCGAGTACAGCGCGCTGCTCAGGCAGCGCGAGGCGTCCGCCGGCCTGCTCTACGAGCTGCTGATGCAGCGCTCGGCTGGCGACGCCCAGGCGCGCCAGGCGCTGGAGCGTTCGCTGCCCGCCAAGGACCTGGCCTACCTGGACGCACGCGTCACCGGCCTGAGCTTGCGCGAGTTCTCCGCCGACATGGGGGCGCAGAACCTGGCGCTGGCCTACCTGCGCCAGACGGATCCGCGCGCGGCCCAGGGCTACGAGGCGGCGTCAGCCGATGCCGTCAAGCGTACCCAGGCCTATGTGCGCACGGTCAGCGGCGTGGCGGCCTTTGGCGGACTGCTGGCGGCCTATGCCCGGGAGATCAGCAAGCTGTCGCGCAGCCACGATGCGCAGCAGGTGGTCGCGGCCTTGCCCTTCGTCGTCGAGTTCATCAAGGAGGTGCCGCCGCTGGTCAAGGTGGCGGCCAGTGTGGGTGCGAACGGCGTGGTCGTCGATGTGGGCGCCGGCATGTTCCCGAAGCGCTTCCGCGTGGCCGATGCTGCAGGCAGCGAGGACGTGAGCGATGCCGCCGCGGTCTACAAGCAGCTCAAGACCCGCCAGGCCGATGCGCTGCTGGGCTCGGCGCTGTTCCAGGACAGCTCCACCGGGCTGCTCAACCGGGTCTGGCAGTGCGATGCGCGCGCCGCGGGCTTCATGCTCGACCAGGCCGTGCCCGATGCGCAGCGTAGCGAGTTTGCCCAACGCTACCTCGCACAGGACGGCGCCGATTTCCTCTTCGCGGATTTCTTCGAGCGCCCGCACCGCACGGGCAAGGCGCGCGAGTTGCCGCTGCAGCTGCTGGGGCGTGACCACCGCCGCAACACCAGCGATGCCACCCGCTCGGTGGCTGCCCTGCAGAGCCAGGTAGCCGAGGGCTACGGCAAGTGGGGCGATGAGCAGCTCATGCGCCTGATCTTCGCGAACCGGGAGGGCTCGGCGGCGCATGCCACGCTGCAGCTCGGTGAGGTCACGGTGCGCCCGATCCCCTCGGCGCAGTCGCTGTACGTGTACGAATCGCTCGCGGACCGCTGCCGTTCCGCGCTCGGTACCGGGGCGGTGCAGGCCTCCCGGTAGCGCCCGGGCCGGCTCCGGTGTTGCGCCCTTTGTGGTCAGTGTCCCCTTCGTTGTCGATCCCCTGGCTGCCGGCCGACCGGCGGCCGCTGCCTCCCGAATGTGAGCTCGCCCATGCCCTCTTCGACCTTGTCTCCCCTCCTGCCGCGTGCCGCCCGCCTCGTGCTGGCGGCCGGCGTCGCGGCCCTGGCCGCCGGCTGTGCCGGTCCCAAGCCGGCTGCGCCCGTCGATCCCCACGCCAAGGTGGTGCAGCCGGTGGCGGTCGGCAACATCCGCATGCCGCAGGGCGTGGACCTGGATCGCCTGAAGCTCATCGAGCAGCTGCGCCGCCCGAAGATCTACGCGGAGGTGATCGGCCGCGGTGACGTGGGCAGGGAGAAGCTGCTGTTCAACGAAGAGATGGGTCGCGCGCTCGGCCTGACCGACCGGCAGGTGACGCGCCGCTTCATCGACACCGTGGCGCGCAGCCGGCGCTTCGAGATCTATGACAGCACGGCCTCCGTGACGGCCGAGCAGTCCGACTTCGTGGTCGATGCGCAGGTCACCAGCGCCACCCAGGAGCTCGTGCCGATCGAAGGCGGGCTGCGGGTCTCGCGCACGCGGGTGCGCCTGTCGGTGCAACTGAAGAACCGCTACACCGGCGGCAGCACCGAAGGTGAACCGATGTTCGACAAGCCGGTCGAGGTGGTCGGAGAAACCGGCCTCGTCACCAACGACCGGGTGGTGCTGCGCGCCAGCGAGTCCCTGGGTGATCCGACAGTGCAGCGCCGCCTGGGCGTGGACTACGAGCGGGCGTTGCAACGTGCCTTCGACGGCGCGGCCGAGCGCATCGAGAGCGTGCTGCGTCCGCTGGGCAAGGTGGTCAGCGTCGAGGGGCGGTCGGTGGGCATCCTGGGCGGGATCCGCCACGGGCTGCAGGGCGACGATGAGCTGGTGGTGTTCCGCGCCAAGGTGATCCGCGTGGGTGGGCGGGATGCGCCGGCCAGCACCCGTGCCGTGGCAGTCATCCGCTGCGATGGGGTGGGATCGACCACCAGCCAGTGCGACGTCATTCGCCAGCACCCGGATTTCAAGCCGCAGGAAGGCGACTTTGCCGTGCTGAGCGACCACTCGGCCCACGCCGTGCCACGCGTCAATTGAAGGATCGTCGCCATGTCCACGCCCATGCTGCCAGGCGATCCTGGCCACTGCCCGACTGCCGCCCTGACTCGCCGCGAGGCCCTGGCGCTGGCGACCTCCGCAGCGTTGCCTCGGTGGCCGGCGCTGCCGGCGGCTACCGCGTTGGCCGGCGGGCTGGCCGGAGCGCTGCTGGTGCCCGGCGCCGTGCAGGCCGCGGTGCCAACTGACCGCATCACGGTGCTCTACCAGCGCGAGTCGGACAAGGCTGTCACCCGGCTCGATGCGGTTGTGCAGGCGGCCACCCTGGCTCTGGAGGACGAGATGCTGCGCCAGGGTTTCCGGGTCGTGCAGCCCGACGCCACTGCCTATGCGGTGATGGACCGGGGGCCCGAGGTCATCGTCACCTTCGCACCTGATGCCGGCTTCTCCTTCGTCTTCTCGCTGTACCGGGATCTGCGGCCCGCGCCGGCGGGGGCGATTGCGGAGGTGCGGCTGCAGGCGCGCGTGTTCGTCGGCCGCGTGATCCTCACTGCCGAGGACGGGCGCGGCCAGATGTTCACCCGCCAGGACGCGGGCACCCGCGAGTTCGGCGAGCGCCGGGCCATGGAGTTGGCTGCCAAGCGGGCCGCCGCGGAGATCGTCGAGAAGACGGCACGCCGGCTCAAGGACCTCAGTGCCGCGCGCATCAACGAGATGGTCGCCCTGGGTACGGTGGGCAACGTGGCGTCGTCCCAGACGGTGCTGCCGCCTGCCCCGCCGGCCGCTCCGGCGGGTCCAGTCACACCGCCGCCGCCCGCCGCTGCACCAGCGCCCGTGCCTGCCGCGTCGCCAGTGGCAGCGCCTGCGCAACCCACTCCCGCCGCCCCTCCACGCCCGCCGGCTGCGACCGCTCCGACGACGGGGCCGCTTCCGGCACCCGCCAACCGCTGGGCGGTGGTGGCCGGGGTGTCCGATTACGGCCCGACCCGCCAGCGTCGGGGGATCACCAAAGAGTCCGACCTGTCCAACCTGCCGGGCGTCCGCAGGGATGTCGAGCAGGTCACGCAGACCCTGCTGGACCTCGGCTTCCCGCCGAAGCAGGTTGCTTCCCTGCTGAATGAGGACGCCTTAAGCGCTGCGCTCAGGCTGTTGCTGAAGAAGCTGGCCCGCCTGGTTGGCCCCGAGGACCTGGTGGTGCTTTTCTTGTCGGCGCATGGAGCCCCCAAGGAAGGCAGTGTTTCAGGGTATGGCCGTCCGGTCCTGGCCGATGACGGCGGGGCTTCCGATCCGAACACGTTGGATTTCTGGGAGCTGCAGGGCCTGACGCGCAACTTGCCGGCGCGCAACGTGCTGTGGGTCATCGACACCTGCTTCTCCGGCAACGCCGCGCGCAACGTGGTGACGGCGCAGATCTCCGCCTCCGGCGTCACCGCCGTACAGGGCCAGGTCGGGCCTGATGCCTCGGCCGTTGCCAGGAATGCCGACCAGGGCCAGAACTTCGCCGTGATCACGGCCTCCGCAAGTGATGAGGTGTCGCTTGATACGGAGGGTGGGGGGCTGTTCACCGTCCACTTCCTCAAGGGGCTGCGTAGCACACGGGGCAGTGCCTCGGTGGAGCAGATCATCAGGCAGCACGTCATGGGGCCGGTGCTGGATCAGTCCCGGCAGAATTGCCGCAGGAAAGGGCCTGAATGTCGCTTTCCCCAGCAGACGCCCCAGTTGGCATTCACCGGGCGCGGCAACCAGATCCGGCTCTGACACCGGTGGAGCCAGGCTCGGCGAGCGAGGACGGGCAGGCGTGATAGCTTTGGCGCTGTCCGCCATTGACCGCGACTGACTGTCATTGCCACTCCACTGCCCGATGCGCCCGTCCTCTCCCCCTTCTTCGTCGGCAGCCTCCACCAGCCGCCTCGTCTACTCCACCGACAGTGGCCGCATGTGCCCCGCTTGCCGCCAGCCGGTGGCCGATTGCGTCTGCAAGGCGGCTGCTGCGCCACCAGCGGGTGACGGCATCGTGCGCGTCTCACGCGAGACCAAGGGGCGCGGCGGCAAGGCGGTGACGCTGGTGCGCGGCGTGCCGCTGGCCGGCGAGGAGCTGGCCGCGCTGGGCAAGCGGCTGCGCTCGGCCTGCGGTGCGGGCGGCACGGTCAAGGACGGGGTGATCGAGGTGCAGGGCGACCATGCCGAGCGGCTGGTCGAGCTGCTGGCGGCGCAGGGCTGGCGCGTCAAGCGGGCAGGGGGCTGACGCCCGCTGCCCGCCTGTGTTCAGCCTGGCCGCCGGCGCGTCACTGCGCCAGGCCCAGGAAGGAGGCCGGGATGCGGTCGGCGCCGTAGCCGCTGCGGCCCACGGCCGGCAGGTCCAGCCAGGCGTCCGTGGCGCGGCCCCAGCCGTCGTTGGTGACGGTGGAGGTGTCACCGGGGTGGCCGTTGGTGACGCGCAGCTGCGGGTGGTCGAAGGGGGCGGCGTGCTTGCGCACGCGCTCGTCGGTCAGGGCCTTGAGGAAGGCGACCAGTGCATCCTTCTCGGTGGCGCTCAGGCCCAGCGGCTGGATGTCGGCATCGAGGTTGGCGATGTTGGCGCGGGCGAAGTTGCCGCCGCGGTTGTAGAACTCGACCACCTGCGCCAGCGTGGCCGTGCCACCGTTGTGGAAGTAGGGCGCCGTCAGCCCGACGTTGCGCAGGCCGGGCGTCTTGAAGGCGCCCTGCACGGCGATGCGGGTCAGAGGGGTCACCAGCTGGTTGGGCAGGGCCTGCTCGTACAGGTTGAACAGCAGGGCCGACTTCTTGGCCAGGCCGGAGAAGGACAGCGGGTTGCCGAAGGGGTCGTTGCCGCCCACGCCGATGTCCTCGGGCGTCGGCGTGACGCCGATGTTGTAGAAGCCCTCGTCGTAGACCGCCACGCCGCCGTTGCCCATCGTCATGCGGTTCATGCGGTCGGTGATCAGCCGGCGGTGGATGCTGGCGTTGGTGAAGGCCGCGCCGCCGTGGCAGGAGGCGCACTTGCCCTTGCCGGTGAACACCCCCCAGCCCATGAGCTGCTGGGAGGTCAGCGCGGAGCCATTGCCCTCGGCAAAGGTGTCGAAGGGGGTCCGGTCGGACACCAGCGTGGCCTGGTACATCTGCAGCGCCAGGCCAAAGAAGAGGCTGAAGTTGGCCTCCATCTGGGTGTAGCTCGCGCCGCCGATGGTCACGTTCTTGCTGCCGTTCCACCACTCGGAGCGGAAGGCCTTCTTGACCAGGTCGGCGTAGTTGGCTGCGGCGAGGCCGTCGCCATTGCCGGCCCGCCAGCTGGCGAGCACGCTGTCGTCGCCCGCCACCTGCTGGCCGGCCAGGGGGCGCAGCGAGTACATCTTGCGGCCCAGGTCAGAGAAACGCCGGCCGTCGGCGCTCATCTCCAGGTTGCTCAGCGGCGGGCCCGAGGCCTGCGAGGCGAGGCTGGAGTCGTTGAGGGTGGCCTGCACGGCGTTGATCTGCTCCTTCCAGCCCAGCAGCGTCCAGGTGCGGTCATTGCGGTACACGCGTGCGCCGGTGTCACGCTTGCCGAAGGGGTTCACGCCGTTGAAGATCGTCTGGGCGCGACCGTCCCAGAAGTTGCGCAGGTTGAACACCGCGTTGATCACGCTGGGCGTGTTGCGGGGTTCGACCTGGCGGGTGTTGACCGCGCCGACGTGGAACACCGGGTCGTAGACGACCTGGCGGGTGTCCTCCGCCTGGCCGGGCACCACGCCGTTGAAACGCTCGCGGAACACGCCCTGCGAGCTGGTCACCGCGGCGATGCTGCGCAGCACGGCGGAGTCGCGGTTGCTGGGGTCGGAGAGCTTGTGGAAAGGGTAGTCGCCGGCCGAGAGCTGGTGGTTCGGCCCGGCCAGGGCGAAGCTGGTGCCGTTGGGGCCGCGCGAGAGCTGGTTCTTCGAGCGCGGGTCGGCGCCGGCGTGGAAGTGGCACGACGCGCAGGCGGTGCGGCCGTCGCTGCCCACCTGCATGTCCCAGAACAGGGCCTTGCCCAGGGCGACGGCCGAGCTGCGGTCCACCACGTAGCTGCCGAGGTTGGACGGCTCGGGCCGCGAGGCGCGTGCCAGCGAGCTGGGGGTCTGCGCCTGCGCGGACAGCGTGAGCAGGGCGGCGGTGGCGGTGAGGGTCACCGCGCGCCAGGCTCGGACGTGCAGGGTGGGGACGTGGTCTCGGGGGCTCGGTTGCATGAAGCCTCTCAGTGGCAGATGGGGTTTGCGGGCACAAAATGTGACTAACGTCACAAGTAGTATCAAAATGTAAAGTTGACGTTGACAATCGTCAATGCCGGTGGGGGTACTGGGCACCCGAGTCCGCAGATCCGGCCCCCAAGACGGGCGGAGGCTGGCTGCCCAATCTGCGAGCGTGGCCTGGCCTGTGTGGCGTTGCATACACTCGACGCCCGGTTTTGCCGGCTTTCGCCGTCGCCCTCGTCACCGCCCCGGCCGCCCTTTCTTCCCGTCCGCACGCCAGGTCCATGCGCCGCAAACTGCCTTCCACCGCCGCCCTGGCTGCCTTCGAGGCGGCGGCGCGGCACCAGAGCTTCACCCGCGCGGCCGACGAGCTGGCGCTGACGCAGAGCGCCGTGTGCCGGCAGATCGCTGCGCTGGAGGCCTTCGTCGGCGTGGCGCTGTTCCGGCGCACCCGGCGTGGCGTGCTGCTGACCGATGCCGGCGCGGCCTACAGCCGGCGGGTGCGCGCCCGGCTGGAGGAGGTGGAGCGCGACACGCTGGAGCTGATGACCACTGGCAGCGCCGGCGGCGTGCTGGAGCTGGGCGTGCTGCCCACCTTTGCGGCCAAGTGGCTGCTGCCACGCCTGCGCGGCTACCTGGAGGCGCACCCGGGCGTGACGGTGAACCTGACGCCGCGCACGCGGCCCTTCCTGTTCGACGAGACGGGGCTCGACGCCACGATCTACGCCGGAGAGGCCGGCTGGCCCGGGACGGAGGCGCACTTCCTGCGGGCCGAAACGCTGATCGCCGTGGGCAGCCCGGCGCTGCAGGCCGAGGCGCTGCGGGGCCGCAGCGAGCCGCTGCAGGCGGGCGACCTGGCGCGCCTGCCACGCCTGCAGATCAGCACGCGGCCGCAACTGTGGCGCCAGTGGTTCGAGCAGGCCGGCGTGGAGGTGCGCGACGCGATGGCGGGCTCGCGCATGGAGCTGTTCTCGCTGATCAGCGAGGCGGCGGTGCAGGGGCTGGGGGCAGCGCTGGTGCCACGCTTCCTGGTCGAGGCCGAGCTGGTGCGCGGCTCGCTGGTGCAGCTGGTCGAGATGGAGCTGCCCAGCGACCGGGCCTACTGGCTAATCGTGCCGCAGCGCCGCTCGGCCAACCCGCTGGTGGCGGGCTTCCGGGACTGGCTGGTCGCACAGGCCGCGGCCACGGATGAGCCGCTCAGGCCGACGGCAGGCGCACGGTGAAGCGCGCGCCGCGGCCTTCGCCCGCAGGCCGCACGGTGGCCTGCAGCTCGCCGCCGTAGCGCTCCAGCAGGCCGCGGCTGATCCACAGGCCCAGGCCGTTGCCGTCGCGCTTGGTGGTGAAGAAGGGCTCGAACAGCCGCGCCAGCGTGGCCGCATCCAGGCCCGGGCCACTGTCGGTGACGCTGACGATCACGCCGTCGTTGCCGCCCTCGTTGCCGCCCTGGTTGCCACCGTCGGCGCAGTCGCGGCTGTGGATCTCGATGCGCCCGCCCTCGGGCATGGCCTGGGCGGCGTTGACGAGCAGGTTGATCAGCACCTGCTGCAGCTCCTGCCGGTTGATGGCCACCTGCCGGGTCGCCTGGTCATGCCGCTCGATGCGGATGTGCTGGCGCTGCAGCAGGTGGTTGACCAGCACCAGGCTGGCGCCGATCACCTCGCGCACGTCCAGCGGCTCGACGTAGCCGGCGAACTCGTTGGGGCGGGCGAACTGCAGCAGCTGGGTGACGATCAGCCGCATGCGCTCGATCTGCTCGTCGATCAGGCGCAACTCGGTGCGGGCGGGTTCAGCCGCTGCGCCCAGCAGCAGGCGCAGCAGGTCCAGGTTGCCCTGGATGACGGCGATGGGGTTGTTGACCTCGTGCGCGATGCTGGCGGTGAGCTGGCCGATGGCGGCGAGCTTTTCGCTGCGCACCAGCTGCTGCTGTGCGGCGCGCAGGCTGGCGTGGCTCGCCTCCAGTTCGCGGGTGCGCTCGGCCACCTTGAGGTCCAGCTCCTCGCCCCAGCGTTGCAGTGCCCGCGTCTTGTCGTCGATGACGTCGAGCAGGTGGTCCAGCGTGGTGGCCAGGTGCGTGATCTCCTGCGGCGCCCGCCCGCTCCCGCGTGCGCTCCCGCCGGTCGCACTGAACGGCCCGACGCGGGCCGTCAGCTCGCCGTGCTCCACGCGCTGCAGCGTGGCCGTCATGCGCTCCAGCGGGCGGTAGATCAGCCCGGCCGCGCGCAGCGACCACCAAGCGGCCACGATCATCACCGCGAAGAAGATCACCCCGATGCTGGCCAGTACGGCGTACTTGGCCCAGGTGAAGGGCTGCTCCAGGTAGCCCACGTAGAGCATGCCCACGCGCCGGCCATCCGCATCGGCCAGCGGCAGGTAGGCCGAGACGTACCAGTCCTTGACCACGAAGGCGCGGTCCAGCCAGGTCTCGCCGCGTCCCAGCACCGCCTCGCGCACGGCCATCGACACCCGGGTGCCGATGGCGCGCTGCTCGCCCTCGGTGACCTGGCCGGGGTCGGCGAACAGGCGCACGTTGGTGGTGACGCGCACGTCGTCCAGGAACAGCGTGGCAGTGCCCTGGCTGCCGAAGGGCAGCGAGCCCTCGGGGTAGACGATCTCGTTGATGTGGTCGATGAAGCCCAGGTTGCGGTTGAGCATCACACCGCCCCGCAGCCAGCCGAGCAGCCGGGCCTGGTCGCCGTGCACCGGCGCCAGGGTGGTCAGCAGCAGGGCACGGTCCTCCACCGTCCGGGCGGTGGGCGCCGCGTTGCGGGTGGGCACCAGGTGGACGCGGGCCCGCTCGGCCAGGGCCGGGCCCAGGCGCTGCAGCTCGTCGGGGCCGGTCAGGGCGATGCTGGCCAGCGGCCCGCTGCCGTGCTGGGCCGCGTCGGGCGGCAGCAGGCGCAGGAAGTCCAGGCGCTGCGCCTGGCGCTCGGCCTCCAGCAGCGCGGCCAGCTCGGCCGGTCGGCCCAGGGCACGCTGCAGCCGGTGCGAGTGCGCCACCGCCAGCGTGCCGCTGCCCACCTCGGCCTGCACGCGCTCGAAGTAGCCCTGCGCCACCGCCAAGTCGCTGCGCACCTTGCCGATGAGCAGGCGGTCGATGGCGGTGTTGCCCCAGAGCAGCAGGATCAGGCCGAGCAGCGGCAGCACGCCCAGCAGGGGCAGCAGGGCCAGTGCGAGCAGGCGCGCCCGCAGCGAGCCACGGGCCGCGGCGAGAGGGGCGAAGCGCTGAAAGGGCACGGTGGATGGGGGTCGCGAGGGGCCGTGGCATTGTCCGCGGCGGCGGCCGGCGCGGCTATGCTCGCTGCGCCGGAGGATCCCGCCGATGACCTCACCGATGACCTCACCGATCACCCCAGCCAACCCGTTCCCCACTTCCTACGCCCACGACTACCTGGCCCAACTTGAACGACTGGGCGGCGTCGCCGGGTTGCCCAGGGTGAAGGCGCTGCACCTGCCGCCGCGCGAGGCCGCCGATGGCGCGCGGGCCGAGGCGCGCGGCGAGTTCTGCGCGCTTGAACTGGCCGACGGCACGCTCGGCCTGGCCTATGTGCTGCTCGATGACACGCATGGCGAGCTGGCCGCGGCGAGCTGGCGCCATGACCTGGCCGGCAGCGATGCGCTGGACCTCGTGTGCGCCGGTTTTGCCTCGCCTGGGGGCGCATTGCGCTCGGCCGGCCACGCGGCGGCGGCGGCGCTGACGCGCTGGTGCTTCGACCGCGCGGGCTTCATGCCGCCGGCCAGCGGCGACTCGGTGGGGGCGCTGCAGGCCGAGCCAGGCGAGCGTGTGGGCATGATCGGCCTGTTCGGCCCGCTCATCGACCGCCTGCTGGCGCGCGGTGTGCAGCTCACCGTGCTGGAACTGCGCGCGGACCTGCTGGACGCCCGCCCCGGCCTGGAGGTGACGCTGGACCCGGCGCGCCTGCGCGGCTGCCAGAAGGTGATCTGCACCAGCACCGTGCTGCTCAACGACACGCTCGATGCCGTGCTGGCCGCCTGCGCCGATGCCCGCTGGCTGGCGATGCTCGGGCCCGGGGCAGGCTGCCTGCCCGACGGGCTGTTCGCGCGGGGCGTGACCGCGTTGGGCGGCACCTGGATCACCGACGGGCCGGCCTACGTCGCCGGGCTGGTCGAGGGCCGCGCGGCCGGCGCCGCGGCGCGCAAGTTCACCCTCACGCCGGCCGACTACCCCGGCTTCGACGCCCTGCTGGGCCGGTTGTCCGGGCGTGGCTGAGGCGCCTCCCCCGGACCCTGCCAGGGCCCCAGCGGGCGCCAATGCCTGAAGCCCGCTGGGGCGTGCGAGACCACCGAGGAGGCGGCCACCAGCAGCCAGAACAGCGGCTGGGCCAGCGCGGGCAAGGCGATCATGCCGGCCACGCCCGCCAGCTTGAGCGGGATGAACAGCCCGGCCAGCTCGCCACGGTGCTTCGGGTTGGACCAGAGCTCGATGCCCCACAGCCCCAGCCCGGTCAGCAGCAGGCCCCAGGCGGCCCAACCGGGGGGCGAGCCCGTGGACAGCACCGCCACGGCCAGCGGCATCAGCGCGACCAGGTGCAGCGAGCGCAGCCCGACGATCAGCCAGCGCCTGCCGGGAAAGTCACGGCGGGGGGAAGGGGGGGAGGCGGGGCGCGGCATGGGTCGCGGCGTTGGGCGCGGCAGCAGATCGGGTGGGGCGCATTGTCGCGCCGCGCCCGGCGCGGTTCAGCCGGCCACCACCCGCATGGTCGGCGGCAGCGGCTCCGGTTCGGAGTCGAAACGGTCGAAGCCCGTGTAGCAGAGGAAGTGCCGGTTGGCCGCGCGGCCGAACAGCGTCATGCCCAGCCGGGTGGCCAGCGCGTGGCCCATCTGGGTGACGCCGTTGCGCGAGACGACGATGGGGATGCCCATCTGCGCGGCCTTCAGCACCATCTCGCTGGTGAGGCGGCCGGTGGTGTAGAAGGTCTTGTCGCCGCCCGTCACACCGTGGAGCGCCATCCAGCCGGCGATGGTGTCGATGGCGTTGTGGCGCCCGACGTCCTCGATGAAGATCAGCTGCTCGCTGGCCGGCTGGCGGCCGGGCTGCGGGGCGCTGAACAGCGCGCAGCCGTGCACCGAGCCGGCGCGGCGGTGGATGTCGTCCTGCCGGCGCATTTGCTCGAGCATGCTGTGCAGGTCACTCTGGCGGATGCGCGCACTGGCCGCGTCGGGCAGCCGGATCTGGTCGAGCTGTTCCATCGCGTCGCCAAAGACCGTGCCCTGTCCGCAGCCGGTGGTGACCACCCGGCGCGCGGTGCGCGACTCCAGGTCGGGGATGCCGCCGCGGGTGCGCACCGCAGCCGCATCGACTTCCCAATCGACGGTGATCGACTCGACCTCGTCGGCCGACGTGATCAGCCGCTGGTTGATCAGGTAGCCCAGCACCAGCAGCTCGGGCGACTCGCCCAGCGTCATCAGCGTGACCAGCTCACGCCTGTCGACGAAGACCGTCAGCGGCCGCTCGACCGGGATCGCGATGCAGCGGCGCTGCCCGTGCTGGTCGAGGATCTCGATCTCGCGGGTCAGGGCATCCCTGGCCTGGGTCAGGACCGTGGCGGCCTTCGCCTGAGGCAGGTCCCGGGCCGAAGACGGCGCAACGTCGTCGGCATTCCAGAGGGGGGCGCGTTCGCTGACGGGGGCCATGGCGACCTCCTGGGGTCAGGGCTTCTTGGCAGGCGCGGCGGCGGTGGCCGTCGCCGGTGCAGCGGCGGGGGCGCCCGAGGCCGCCACTGGCGGCGTGTACACGAACGGGCCGGGGTCGGTGCAGGGCGGCGTGGCTACTGGCGGCTTGACGTCCTTGCCGGCCTTCTTCGCGTCGGCCAGGTGCTGGGCGGCGATGCGGTCCTGCGCCTTGCAGAGCTGGAAGTCTGCGGTCTTGTTGCCGTGCGCGGTCTTGGCGGCGGCTTCGGCCGCCTTGGCCTTGGCCTCGTCGCTGGGGGCGGGCAGCTTGGCGATGGCGCTGCTGCCCAGGGCGGCGGCCAGCAGCACGAGCAGCGGGAGGGCGATGGGGGGGGGCTTCATCATCGGTTCCTTGCGGGGGCGTCGGATGCGGCGGCGGGGTCAAGCCCGGCCCTGTGCGGGAGCGGTCGGTCGGGTCGAGGCGGGGGGCGTGTCCGGCTGGCTGGAGCGCTGCGCCGGGATCTTGCCGGCGTCGATATCGTCCAGCCAGAGCGAGTGGTGCTCGCGGGCCCAGGAGGCGTCCACCCAGCCGGTGTGCATCGCGTCCAGCGCGCCGCGGGTGCCTATGGTGCCCATGTAGATGTGGCCCATCAGCATCGCGACCATCACCACCGCGGCACTGGCGTGGATCATGTGGGCGATCTGCATGTCGCCGCGCAGGTAGGCCAGGCCGGGCAGGAGCTGGTCCAGCACCAGACCGGAGGCGACGATGATCAGCCCGGGGATGGTCACGCCCCACCAGAAGATGCCCTTCTCGCCGGCGTTGAAGCGGTGCGACGGGATCTCGTGGTCACCCAGCATGCCGCCGGCCTTGCTGAGCCAGACGAAGTCGGCCTTGCTGGCGATGTTGTCCTTCACGAAGGTGAGGACCACGATCGCCAGCGACACCGCGAACAGCGGGCCGACGAAGTTGTGCATCGTCTTGAGCAGCCAGGTCAGCCAGCCGAACAGCGTGCTGCCGATCACCGGCAGCAGGAAGAACTTGCCGAAGGCCATCACGATGCCGGAGACCGCCAGCAGCACGAAGGCCGCGGCGTTGGCACCGTGGGCGGCGCGCTCGAAGGGGGTGAAGCGCTCCACCTTGCGGCCGGTGTCGCGCACCGGAGAGCCCAGCGGCCCCTTGCGCCAGTAGAAGATGGCGATGGCGAGCAGGACGATCAGCAGGAATGAGCCGCCGTAGGGCAGGATCCAGCGGTTGCGCACCTCGCGCCAGGCTTCGCCGGCGTTGGTCAGGCGCGAGCCGGGATACTGCACAAAGGGCTGGATCAGCATGCCCTGCTCGGCCCCGGGCAGGCTGCTGTAGCCGGGTTTGTCGCCGCTGTCGCGCGCCGCACGCCAAACGGGCGCATTGTTGCCGGGCTGGGTCTTGGCGCGCAGTGCGGCACCCTCGTCGGCCTTCGGCTCTGCCGGGGCGGCAAAGCCGGCTGGCGCGCCGCCGTTGGCGGTGGGCAGCTCGCGGGTGGCCTTCTGCGGCGTGGTGGCCGCCTCGGGGGGGGCGGGGGGGCTCTGCGCCCAGGCCAGGCCACCGGCCAGCAGGGCGGTGGCGAGCAGGGCGGTGCGGATCAGTCCCGGCATGACATCTCCTCGGTCGGACGGCACGGTCGGCGGTGCGGCGGGCGGCGCATGAGCGTCACGGCGCGCGTCCCGCGCTGCGCGAGTACTCGTTCTGGTTCAGCATGCGGCTGCGGATCTGGCTGTGCCAGGCCTCGGCGTCGCCGGCCTTCCAGCCGGCCGCGGCGTAGGGGTCGGCGCTGCCCGCGCCCTCCCAGGGCTTGGCATCGCTGATGCGGCCGCTGGAAATGGTCTGCGGCGACTCGCCACAGCCGGCCAGCGCCAGCAGCGCCGCCGTGAGCGTGGCCGACAGGGTCAGGGGGTGCCGCTTCATGACTTGCCCGGCTCCTTGGCTGGTGCCGCGGTGGCACCACCGGCGGGCTTGCCGTAGGCAGTGCCCCAGCCCCAGACCTCGCTGCCCTTGCCGCGCTGGATCACGCGGGTGCGGAAGATGTCGGCCACGATGTCGCCGTCGCCGCCCAGCAGGGCCTTGGTGGAGCACATCTCGGCGCAGGCGGGCAGCTTGCCCTCGGCCAGGCGGTTGCGGCCGTATTTCTCGAATTCGGCGGCGCTGCCGTTGGCCTCCGGGCCGCCAGCGCAGAAGGTGCACTTGTCCATCTTGCCGCGCAGGCCGAAGGTGCCGTTGCTGGGGAACTGCGGTGCGCCGAAGGGGCAGGCGTAGCTGCAGTAGCCGCAGCCGATGCACACGTCCTTGTCGTGCAGCACCACGCCCTCGTCGGTGCGGTAGAAGCAGTCGACCGGGCACACCGCCATGCAGGGCGCGTCGCTGCAATGCATGCAGGCCACCGAGATGGACTTCTCGCCCGGGACGCCGTCGTTGAGGGTGACGACGCGGCGGCGATTCACGCCCCAGGGCACGTCGTGCTCGGCCTTGCAGGCGGTGACGCAGCCGTTGCACTCGATGCAGCGCTCGGAGTCGCAGATGAACTTCATTCGTGCCATGACAATTCCTTGCGCTTAAGCGGTGGCCTTCTCGACCTGGCAGACGGTGGTCTTGGTCTCTTGCATCATCGTCACGCTGTCGTAGCCGTAGGTGGTGGCGGTGTTGACCGCCTCGCCACGCACCACCGGCTTGGCGCCTTCGGGGTAGTACGCCGCCAGGTCGACGCCGCCCCAGCGGCCGGAGAAGTGGAAGGGCAGCCAGACGGTCTCGGCGTCCACCCGCTCGGTCACCAGGGCCTTGACGCGCAGGCCCTTGAAGTCCGGCACCGCGGCCATCGGCGGGGTCCGGACCCAGACCCAGTCGCCATTGCGGATGCCCCGGTCGTTGGCGGCCTTGGGGTTGATCTCGACGAACATGTCCTGCTGCAACTCGGCCAGCCAGGGGTTGGAGCGGGTTTCCTCGCCGCCGCCCTCGTACTCCACCAGCCGGCCGCTGGACATGATCAGCGGGAAGGTCTTGCCGATGTCCTTGTTCTTCTCCTGCACGCTCTTGTAGAGCGTGGGCAGGCGCCAGAAGGCCTTCTTGTCGTCGTGGGTCGGGTACTTGGCGATCAGATCCGGGCGGGTGGAGTACAGCGGCTCGCGGTGCTGCGGGATCGGGTCCGGGAAGTTCCAGACCACCGCGCGCGCCTTGGCATTGCCGAAGGGGTGGCAGCCGTGCACCTTCATCGCCACGCGGATGATGCCGCCCGAGGAGTCGGTCTTCCAGTTCTTGCCCTCGGCGGCCTTCTGCTCGTCCTCGGTCAGGTCGCCCCACCAGCCCAGCTTCTTGAGCAGCACGTGGTCGAACTCGGGGTAGCCGGTGGTCAGGTCCGCGCCCAGGGAGTGCGAACCGTCGGCGGCCAGCAGCGAGACGCCCTCGCGCTCCACGCCGAAGTTGGCGCGGAAGTTGCCGCCGCCCTCCATCACGTGCTTGCTCGGGTCGTAGAGGTTGGGCGAACCGGGGTGCTTGAGCTCGGGCGTGCCGTAGCAGGGCCAGGGCAGGCCGAAGTAGTCACCGTCGAGGCTGTAGCCGGTTTCCTTGTCCACACCGCCCTTGGCCTTGAGCGTCTTGACGTCGAAGACGTTCATGTTGCGCATGTGCGCCTTGAGCCGCTCCGGGCTCTGGCCGGTGTAGCCGATGGTCCAGACGCACTTGTTGATCTCGCGCAGGATCGACTCGACCTCGGGCTCCATGCCACCCTTGCCCTGAACCATCTTGTAGTTCTTGACCAGCTCCTTGCCGAAGCCGAGCTTCTCGGCCAGCTGGTACATGATCATGTGGTCGGTGCGACTCTCCCAGAGCGGGTCGATGACCTTCTCGCGCCACTGCAGCGAGCGGTTGGAGGCGGTGCAGGAGCCGCTGGTCTCGAACTGCGTGGCCGCCGGGAGCAGGTAGACGGCGCGGTTGGGGTTCAGGTCGTCCTTGCTTCCCGTGGCACTGGGCATGGCCGCCATCGCGGCGGTGGCGCTGGGGAAGGGATCGACCACGACCAGCAGGTCGAGCTTGTCCATCGCCCTCTTCATCTCCAGCCCGCGGGTCTGCGAGTTGGGCGCGTGGCCCCAGAAGAACAGGCCGCGCAGGTTGCTGTCCTGGTCGATCAGCTCGTTCTTCTCCAGCACGCCGTCGATCCAGCGCGACACCGTCATGCCGGACTTGGTCATCATCGCGGGCGACGCGTACTGCTTCTTGATCCACTCGAAGTCGACGCCCCAGGCCTTGGCGAAGTGTTTCCAGGAGCCCTCGGCCAGGCCGTAGTAGCCCGGCAGCGAATCCGGGTTCGGGCCCACGTCGGTGGCACCCTGCACGTTGTCGTGGCCGCGGAAGATGTTGGTGCCGCCGCCGCTCTTGCCGACGTTGCCCAGCGCCAGCTGCAGCAGGCAGGAGGCGCGCACGATGGCGTTGCCGATGCTGTGCTGGGTCTGGCCCATGCACCAGACGATGGTGCCCGGGCGGTTCTCGGCCAGGATCCTGGCCACCTTCAGGCAGGTGGCCTCATCGACGCCGCAGGCCTCCTGCACCTTGTCCGGCGTCCACTTGGCGAGGATGTCCTCCTTCACCTTGTCCATGCCGTAGACGCGGTCCTCCAGGTACTTCCGGTCTTCCCAGCCGTTCTTGAAGATGTGCCACATCACCCCGAACAGGAAGGGAATGTCCGAGCCGGATCGGATGCGCACGTACTCGTCGGCCTTGGCGGCCGTGCGGGTGAAGCGCGGGTCCACCACGATCATCTTGCAGCCGCTCTCCTTGGCATGCAGCATGTGCAGCATCGACACCGGGTGGGCTTCCGCCGCGTTGCTGCCGATGTAGATCGCCGCGCGGGCGTTCTGCATGTCGTTGTAGGAGTTGGTCATCGCGCCATACCCCCAGGTATTGGCGACGCCCGCGACGGTGGTGGAGTGGCAGATGCGCGCCTGGTGGTCGGTGTTGTTCGTGCCCCAGAACGACACCCACTTGCGCAGCAGGTAGGCCTGCTCGTTGTTGTGCTTGGAGGAGCCGACCACGAAGATCGAGTCCGGGCCGCTGGCCTTGCGCAGCTCCAGCATCTTCTTGGCGATCTCGTCGAGCGCCTGGTCCCAGCTGATGCGCTGGTACTTGCCGTCGACCAGCTTCATCGGCGTGCGCAGGCGGTACTCGCCGTGGCCATGCTCGCGCACTGCTGCGCCCTTGGCGCAGTGCGCACCCAGGTTGATGGGCGAGTCGAACACCGGCTCCTGGCGCACCCACACGCCGTTCTCCACCACCGCGTCGATCGCGCAGCCCACCGAGCAGTGGCCGCAGACCGTGCGCTTGACCTCGACCTTCCTGGCCGAGCCGTCGGCCGCCTTGGGGGCGTCGGCGGCGTCGGCGCGCCGCACCAGTGCGAGCTGGCTGGCGGCCAGGCCGACCCCCACGCCCAGGCCGCTGCGGCGCAGGAAGCTGCGCCGGTCGACGATGGGCACGCTGCGCGCCAGTCCGCCCACCAGGCGGTCGACCAGCGGTGAGCCTCCACGGGGGCTCGTGTCGGCGGTTCGGGAGGGGGGGCGTCGGGTCAGCAACATGGCAGGCCTCTTGGTGCGGTGGGCTCGGGGAGGTTCTTCAGACCTTGGCGGTCTGGTAGTAGCGCTGCACGTGCTGCGTCAGCTGATAGCCGCCGCCCTTCTCGGGGGCCGGCCTGGCAGCGATGGGCGCCGGATCCGCGGGGGCGCAACCGGGCAGCAGCGTGGTGGCCGCGGCGGCGGCGCCCATCGCGCCCAGGCCGGTGAACAGGCGCCGACGACCGGCGGCCGGTTCGCCAGACGGCACGGGGGCAGGGGAAGACGGGGTTCGCGGGCTCATGGGCTGGGCCTCCTGGGGTGGTGGGCGGTAGCGGGCGGTCGTGGCCGGTAGGCTGGGTCGAGTGGGCGCGGGGCAGGGCTTGCGCGCAGTTCTGCACACCCGTGCATAGGTGCCAACGCTCCGATTAGCCGTCGCGCGGCCGGCAGTGAACATCGGGAACTCCCCGGGGTCTGCTGCGACAACTTGTCGTGCGGACTGCGACAACTTGTCGCGCCGGGCTGGCCACAATGCCTGCCACTCACCGAGGTGACAGCCTGGGGCGCTTTCGGAATCCCCAGGAGGCCTTCCCCCGCCCACGACAGATGGCCGACCGGCCGATTCCGCGATGGACACCACCCTGCCTGCCGAGCCTGCGCCTGTGGCGCGCGAGGAACACTGGCCGCACGCCGCGGTGCTGGTCGTCGATGACGAGCCGGGCATGCGCAGTTTCCTGGCCAAGACGTTGGCCACCCGGGTGGGGCAGGTGGAGGTGGCCGGCTCGGCGGAGGCGGCCGACCAGCTGGTGCGGCGCCACCGTTTCGACCTGGTGGTGCTGGACATCTCGCTGCCGGGCAAGACCGGCATCGCCTGGCTGAAGGAGCTGCGCGCCCAGGGCAACGCCAGCGAGGTGGTGCTGATCACCGCCTTCGCCGATCTGGACACCGCCATCGAGGCGCTGCGTGCCGGGGCGAGCGACTTCATCCTCAAGCCCTTCCGCCTGACGCAGATCGTCAACGCGGTGCAGCAGTGCCTGGAGCGTGCGTTCCTCAAGCGCGAGAACTGGGTGCTGCGCCGCACGCTGTCGCAGTGCACCCCGGCGGCCGACGGGCTGGTGGGCACGTCGATCGTGATCCAGGGGCTGCGCGCCGCGATCCGCCGCGTGGCCGGGGTGGGCAGCACGGTGCTGCTGGCTGGCGAGTCCGGCACCGGCAAGGAGCTGGCCGCGCTGGCGCTGCACCGCAACAGCCCGCGCGCGGCGGCGCCCTTCGTGCCGGTCAACTGCGCGACCTTGTCGCCCGACCTGATCGAGGCCGAGCTGTTCGGCCAAGCGCCGGGCCTGCGCGGGCGGGAGGCGCCGGGGCGTGACGGCCTGTTCGTCTACGCCCAGAGCGGCACGCTCTTCCTCGACGAGATCGGCGAGCTGCCTGCGCCCCTGCAGGCCACGCTGCTGCGGGTGCTGGAGGAGCGGCGCATCCGCCCGGTGGGCAGCGAGCAGGAGATCCCGGTGGACGTGCGCATCATCGCTGCCACCCACCGCCGCCTGGCCGACGAGGTGGAGGCCGGGCGATTCCGCAAGGACCTGTACTACCGCCTGCAGGTGGTGGAGATCCACCTGCCGCCGCTGCGCTCGCACAAGGAGGACATCCCGGCCCTGGTGGCGCACTTCGTCGCCACGCTGGCGCCGCAGCTGGGGGTCGCCGCCATCGAGGTGACCGCCGACGAGATGGCCTACCTGCAGCAGTACGACTGGCCCGGCAACGTGCGCGAGCTGCGCAACCTGATCGAGCGCTCGCTGATCCTCGGTGCACTCAACGTCTCGGCCCTCTACCAGGGGCTGCAGCGCCAGGCGCCGGCCGCGGCGGTGCGCCTGCCGGTCACCACCGACCTGCACACGCTGGAGAAGCAGCACATCCAGGCCGTGCTGACCTCGGTGGAGGGCGACAAGACCCGCGCGGCCCAGCTGCCGGGCATCTCCCGGCGCACGCTGGAGCGGCGCTGCGCGGAGTGGGGGGCGGGCTGATCGCCGTGCGGCTGGCGTGCTAAGGACTTTCCCTTGGCCGGGGGCGCAGGCCGGCCCTGGCGACAACTTGTCGCGGCCGCGCTGGCTAGACTGGCCCGGATATGTCCATCCCTGCAAAACTGTGCCCATGAGTGAGCCGTCCCCTGTCGAGCCGACCTCACTGGAGCCCTTGCGCGGCGACGCCCCGATGGTCGATGTGCCCCCGCGCACGCCCGAGCCGCTGCGCGTGGCGGTGCTGATGGAGCGCGAGGCGGCGCCCAACCGCTGGGAGGACTGGCGCTTTCGCGTCGCCGACGTCGAGCTGGACGTTGGCCAGTTCGGCCGCACGTCCCGTTGCCTGCGCGACGACGGCCGCATGGCGCTGTTTGCTCACCCGGGCCTGGCGGTGGCGCTCTTTCCGGACGAGGGCGAGGGCTACCACCTCAACCTCACTTCCGGCGCACCGGTGTGGTTCGTGATGTGGCGCGTGCAGGAGGACGACCCCTCGCAGGCTCGGCCGGAGTGCGTCACCCTGTCCTACAACGAGGCCGGCCGGCTGCTGGACGCGCAGGAGCGGGTGGACAACACGCCGCTGGGCGCCGAGGTGCGCGGCTGGCTGCAGGCCTACACCGACGCCCACTACCGCCCGGAGCCCAAGCAGCGCCGCCGCCCGGCCTCCTTCGTGGCGCCGGGGCAGCGCGCCCGCCGCATGCCCGAGCCCGGCGAGAGCCGCTGAGGCGCGGATGGGTGAAGCGGACGGCTTCTTCTCGCGCTGGTCGCGCCGCAAGGTGGCGGCCCGGCAGGGCGAGGCACTGGTCGAGCCGACGGTGCCGGTGCCCACGTCCGGCGCGGCGGCCGCGCCGGTGGTCGTGGCGCCGCAGGGGATCGAGCCGACCGCGGCCGAGCCCGAGCCGACGCTCGACGACGTGGCGGCGCTGGAGACCGGGGCCGAGGTGGCCCGCTTCGTCGCCCCGGGCGTGGCCCGCCAGGTGAAGAACGCGGCGCTGAAGAAGCTCTTCGCCGATCCGCATTTCAATGTGATGGACGGGCTGGACGTCTACATCGAGGACTTCGGCCGCCCGGACCCGCTGCCGCCCGAGATGCTGCAGTCGATGCTTGATTCGCCCTCCTTCCGCTTCCTGGCGCCGCCGCCAGAACAGCAGGAAGCGCGGGAAGTGCAGGAACCCGAGAAACAGCTTCCTGAAGCTTCAATCCCCGAACCCCTGGCCGCGCCGCTGCCCGCGGCCGCCCTGCCTCCTTGCCACGATTGCCCTGATGGCCCCGATGAAGACCCTGATCTGCGACTGCAACCGATCGATGCCGTTGACGCCGGCCCTGCTGGGCCAGGTGCGCCAGGGCCTGGCGGCGACGCCGGGCGCCTCGCCTGACGGCCTGGAGGCGGCGCACCACCTGCTGTGCCGGCGCGAGGCCAGTGCCTTCCAGCGCGCGGCGCAAGGCGGCGAGCCGCTGCTGGTGGGCTGCACCCAGGAGCAGCGCCTGTTCACCGAGCTGGCGGCGCAGACCGCCGGGGCGCCGGGGCTGCAGGAGCGGCCGATCCGCTTCGTCAACCTGCGCGAGACGGCCGGCTGGTCGCGCGAGGCGGCGCAAGCGGGGCCGAAGCTGGCGGCGCTGATCGCCGCGGCGCAGCGCCCCGAGCCGGAGCCGGTGCCGGCGGTGAGCTACCGCAGCGAGGGCCGCTGCCTGGTGATCGGCCCGGCCGAAGCCGCCGAGGCGGCGGCACGGCAGCTCGCCGGCGCGCTGGACGTGACGCTGCTGGTCGACGCGGCCCGTGGCGGCGCGCTGACGCAGCCGCACGACTTCCCGGTGCACGCCGGCTCGCTGCGCCGCCTGTCGGGTTGGCTGGGCGCCTTCGAGGCCGAGTGGGAGAGCCGCAACCCGATCGACCTGGACCTGTGCACGCGCTGCAACGCCTGCATCCTTGCCTGCCCGGAGGGGGCGATCGACCTGGCCTGGCAGGTCGACCTGACGGCCTGCCGCGGCCACCGCACCTGTGTGGCGGCCTGCGACAGCGCCGGGGCGATCGACTTCGGCCGCGCGCCGCTGGTCAGTTCCGAGCGCTTTGACCTGGTGCTGGACCTGCGTGCGAGCCCGGCCTTCACGATGCACCAGCCGCCGCAAGGCTACCTGCATGCCGGTGCGGACCCGCTGCGCCGCGCGATGGCGCTGGTGCAACTGCGCGAATGGGTGGGCGAGTTCGACAAGCCGCGCTTCGTGCACTACGAGCAGCGCCTGTGTGCCCACAGCCGCAATGAGCAGATCGGCTGCGACGCCTGTGTGGAGGTCTGCTCCACCCGGGCGATCCGCAGCGAGCCTTCGGCCAAGGGGCAGACCCAGGGCGCCGGCGCGGCGCGCTCGCGCGGCCCCGGCTCTGCGGGCCTGCCGCCGGCGCTGGGCGGGCGCATCGTGGTCGAGCCGCACCTGTGTGCCGGCTGCGGCGCCTGCACCACCGTCTGCCCGACCGGCGCGCTCAGCTTCCGGGGCCCCAGCGCCGCGGAGCAGGGCCGGCGCTGGCAGGCGATGCTCGCGGCCTACCGCGCGGCCGGAGGACGCGATGCCGCGCTGCTGCTGCACAGCGAGGAAGGCGGCACGCGGCTGATCGACGAACTGGGCCGGGCCGCCCGCCTGGACGCCTCGGTGCACGGCCTGCCGGCGCGGGTGCTGCCGGTGGCGCTGTGGCACACCGCCAGCACCGGGCTGGAGGCCTGGCTGATGGCGTTGGCGCAAGGCGCCTCGCAGGTGTGGGTGCTGCTGACGGGCGAGGAGGCGCCACAGTACCGCCAGGCTCTGGGCGAGCAGATGGCCATCGCCCAGGCGGTGGTGTCAGGGCTGGGGTATGCCGGCGAGCACTTCCGGCTGATCGAGGCCCGCGATGCGCGGGACCTGGCGGCGCTGGACACCGCGCTGC
>Ga0073899_10000770_pt1 | contig 29565 bp, 19 predicted proteins | sample KloWWTmetaKNB5Ph_FD_88975 | JGI IMG/M metagenome (GOLD analysis project Ga0073899, IMG submission 88975) | Active sludge microbial communities from Klosterneuburg, Austria, studying microevolution and ecology of nitrifiers - Klosterneuburg... | ecosystem: Engineered > WWTP > Aerobic digester >... | reverse complement strand
GGCGACGACCACCTGCCCGTCTTCCATCCCGCCCAGCTCGACCCCCGCTTGGTGGATCCGGCCGTCCGCCGCGCCGAGGGCGAACACCACATCAGCGACTTCGCGCTCGTGGACCAGTCGGCCGACACCGTTCGGCTGGCCGATCTCGAGGGCCGCATCCTGGTGGCCGATTTCTTCTTCACCACCTGCGCCACCATCTGCCCCAAGATGAGCATGCAGATGGCCCGCGTGCAGGAAGCCTTCCGCGAAGAGCCCCGCGTCGTCCTGCTCAGCCATTCGGTGACCCCGGAGATGGACAGCGTGCCCGTGCTGGCCGAGTATGCCGCACGCCATGGGGCCCTGAACGACCGCTGGCACTTCCTCACCGGCGACCGACGGCAGATCTATGCGCTCGCCCGACGCAGCTACTTCGCCGCGCTGGACCAGGGCGATGGCGGTCCGGACGACTTCGTGCACACCGAGAACTTCGTGCTCGTGGACCCGCAGCACCGCATCCGCGGCTTCTACGATGGCACCAGCACGGCCGATGTGGACCGCCTGATCGCCGACCTCCGGAAGCTGCTGGCGGAAACGCCCTGATCGGCGCGGTCGACCGGACTACCTTTGCCGCCGCTCCAGGCGACCCCCATGCGCAAGTGGCTCGACCGTTACTACGGCAGGCTTCGCACCATCAAGGCGAACTATGTGCTGCTGAACCTGCTGAACTATCGGCGGCTGGGCCATGCGCGGCGCATGTTCCGCCAGTACGGCCTGGTGCGCAGCCCCCTCCTGCCCGTCTCCAGCGGCGACATGCCGAACACCCCGGGCGAGACGCCCTGGCTGGACCGCCCCGACGCCCGGGAACGGATGCTGGCGGACACCAGGGTGCAGGCATTGCCCGAGCCCCTGCGCCAGGGCGTGCTCGACTGGCCCGACAAGGGCTACCTCATCCTCCGGGGCCTGTTCAGCCCCGCCGAGGTCGAACGGGTCAACACGGAGCTGCAGCAGCTCATCGACAACGGCGCGGTCGACTTCAACTTCACCGGCCGAAAGGTGATGTTCGCCTTCCGGCAGAGCCCGGCCATCAAGGCCATGGCCAACGACCGGCGCATCCTCGATGTGCTCGACCTGCTGCTGGGTCGTCGCATGCACGTGTTCCAGACGATCAACTTCCAAACGGGCAGCGAACAGGCCGCGCACTCGGACAGCATCCACATGACCACCTACCCGCTGGGCTATCTGGCCGCAGCCTGGGTGGCCCTGGAGCCCATCACCGCGGACAACGGTCCCCTGATGTACTTCCCCGGCAGCCACAAGCTGCCCTACCTGCTCAACGACGGCTTCGATCATGGCGGCGGGCGCTTCACCATCGGCGAGGACGCCTATGCGCATTACGAAACGGCCGTGCAGCGCAGCATCGATGACGGCCGCTTCACGCCCCACGAGTTCCACGCAGAGCCGGGCGATGTGCTCATCTGGCACGCCAACCTGCTGCACGGCGGCAAGAAGATGGCCACCCCCAACGCCAGCCGCAGGAGCATGGCCGTGCATTACTTCGCCGAGGACGTCCTCTGCTACCACGAGCTCACCCAGCGCGCGGCCATGATCGACGAGGACCACTGAGCCGGCGACCGACCCATGAACGTCCTTTCCGTCGAAAAGCTCAGCAAGCGCTACGGTCCCCGCCAGCTGTTCGAGAACGTGAGCTTCGGCCTGGAGAAGGGCCAGAAGACCGCCATCGTGGCGCGCAACGGCACGGGCAAGAGCACCCTGCTGAAGTGCATCGCCGGTGTGGAGAAGCCCGACAGCGGCATCATCACCTTCAACAAGGGCATCCGCACCGGCTACCTCGATCAGAACGTGCTGATGAACAGCGCGCGCAGCGTGGTGGACGAGATGCTGGACCGCGACGACCCCGTGAGCGCGGCGATCAAGGCGTATGAACATGCGCTGGCCCAGCACACCGACGGCCGGGCGCTGCAGCAGGCCATCGACCGCATGGAGGAGCTCAAGGCCTGGGACCATGAGGCCCGCGTGAAGGCCCTCGCCCACCGCTTCGGCCTGCGCGACCTCGAACAAGCGGTGAACACCCTGAGCGGCGGCCAGCAGAAGCGCCTGGCCATGGCCAAGGTGCTCATCGACCTGCCCGACGTGCTCATCCTCGACGAGCCCACCAACCACCTCGACCTCACCATGATCGAGCAGCTGGAGGAGGAGCTCAACAGGCCCGGCATCACCCTGCTGCTGGTGACGCACGACCGCTACTTCCTGGACAACGTGTGCGACGAGATCATCGAGATGGAGTTCGGCACCTTCACGCGCTACAAGGGCAACTACACCTGGTACCTGGAGAAGAAGGCCCTGGCCGATGAGGTGCGCGAGGCCACCCAGCAGCACCTGCGGGGCCTGATGAAGCGCGAGCTGGAATGGGTGCGCAAGATGCCCCGCGCCCGAGGCACCAAGAGCAAGAGCCGGCTGGACAAGTTCGAGGACATCAAGGCCGCCGCCACACGCCGCTTCGACCGCGACGAGGTGAAGCTCGAGGTGAAGACCGACCGCCTCGGCGGCAAGGTCATCGAGGCCCGCAACCTCACCAAAGCGTTCGGTTCACCGGAGAGGCCGGAGTCCTACCGGCCCATCGTGTCCCACTTCAGCTACTCCCTGAAGCGCGGCGACCGCATCGGGATCGTGGGCCCGAACGGCATCGGCAAGAGCACCTTCATCGAACTGCTGGTGGGCCGCATGCGCCCCGACCAGGGCACGGTGAGCATCGGCGACACCGTCGTCCTCGGCACCTTCGGACAACTGATGCCGCCCTTCAAGGAGGACCAGCGCATCATCGAGGCGGTACGCGACATCGCCGAGGTGATCCCCCTCAACAAGGGCCGCACCCTGAGCGCCTCCCAGCTCCTGGAGCGCTTCCTCTTCGACAAGGAGCAGCAGTACCAGCGCATCGACACGCTCAGCGGTGGTGAGCGACGGCGGCTCTACCTGTGCACGGTGCTGATGAAGAACCCCAATGTGCTGATCCTCGACGAGCCCACCAACGATCTGGACATCCCCACCCTGAACGCCCTGGAGGACTTCCTGCTGGACCTGGACGCGTGCCAGCTGATCGTGAGCCACGACCGCTTCTTCATGGACAAGCTGTGCACCAAGCTGCTGGTGTTCAAAGGCGACGGTGTGATCACGGAGTGGGTGGGCAGCTATACGGAGCTGCGCGAGTCCGAGCGGGAGGCCCGGGCGAGCGAGGAGAAGGGGAAGGCGGAGCGCAACAGACGAAAGGACCAGGAGGAGGAGGCCGCGAAGCCGGCCACGCCCGCCGGTGCCAGGAAGCTCTCTTACGCCGAGCGCCTCGAACTGCAACGGATCGACAAGGAGATGCCCAGGCTGGAGGCCCGCAAGGCGGAGCTGCTGGCCCTCATGGCGGCCGGCGGCACGGACCACCATGCGATGATGGCGCACAGCATCGAACTGGAGAAGGCCATCAAGGACCTGGACCGCATGGCGGACCGTTGGCTCGAGCTTTCGGACCGCCCCGGGTGACCCCGGTCAGAACTTGGCGCAGGGCACCACGCGCCGCTTGGCGATGGACCTTTTCCTCCGCCGGTCGGCGAGCTCGTATCCCAGGGTGATCTCATGCGCCCCACCGGTGCGGCCGGCGAGGCGGGAGAGCGTGAGGTCGTAGCTGTAGCCCACCCTCAGGTCCTTCACCATGAAGCCCAGCAGCACGGCCAGTGCATCGGTGTTGCCGTGGCCCGGCGCATACGCCTTGAACACCGGGATGCCGCGGTACCACAACCCTGCGAAGAAGGGTTCCCGCTCATAATAGGCACCGATGTCCAACTGGTCGTACCGGCCCTGCGCGCGGTAGTTGAACGCCAGCACCACATGCTCGGCGTGCTGCTTGATCACGCGCCCCAGGAGGCGCATGCGGTACCCGCCGTGCAGGCTGAACTTGCGTGGCACGGTGCTCTCATTGAGCAGCAGCGACTGGTTCGGCTCATTGAGGTGGTGCATCGAAGCGCCGAGCCACAGCTTGGGGGTGAAGAACAGGATCCCCGCGCCGATGTCGCCGTAGCGGATGCTGCGACCATCGGCGTACTCCTGCGTGGGCACGGCGCCACCGCGGGCGAGCTGGTCGCCGAAGGTGAGCTTGCTGAGGTCCACCGCATGGTTCACGAAGCCGAACTGCATTGCGGGCCGGATGAACACCTTGCGCTTGAGCTCGACCTCATACGCGTACTGTGCCGACACGCTCGTGTAGCGAAGCGCGCCGGTGCCCGCGCGGTCGTGCGTCATCAGCAGGCCCACCCCGCTGTTCAGGTTCTGCATGTAGTGGTCCCACGCGGCGTTGTAGCTCACGAAGGCCCCCGGGATGCTCGGCCACTGATCGCGCCAGGCCAGCCCGAAACGGCTCTGCAGGCCGGTGCCCGCGAAGGCCGGGCTCACGTATGTGGGCATGGCGTAGAACTGGGTGAACTGCGGGTCCTGCGCGTGCGCGAAGGCCACGGAACCCACCAGAAGGGCCAGCAGCGTGGTCCGCTTACCGCTCATTCCGGGTCATGCCTTCCACCTGCTCCAGGGGCAGCAGCTGGGTCTCCTTGCTGATCTCGCGACCTTGGTCCGGCGCAGTGGCCGTCAGCACCTCTTCCACCACCGCATGGCCCTCCGCCTCGGTGCGCAGGTGGTAGCGCGCGCCCGGCTTCAGCACCATCAGGTAGCGGCCGGTGGCCGCATTGGTGTTGTACACCCCCACGATCTCCTCACGCGCCTCGTCCTCCACCACGATCCGCGCCCGCAGGGGCTCATCGCGATGGTCGACCACGAGGCCACGCACGATGAAGAACTCCAGCTGGCTGGACGGGAAGATGACCTGGTAGATGTCCTGAGCCCCCAGCCCGCCGGGCCGCTCGGAGGAGAAATAGCCCGTGGTGCCGTCCTCGCTCAGGCAGAAGTAGATGTCGTCGTTCACCGTGTTCAGCGGGTAGCCCATGTTCTCCGGGTCGCCCCAGGTGCACTGGTCATGGTCCAGCATCACGCTCTTGAAGATGTCGTACCCGCCCATGGTGCCATGGCCGTTCGAGCTGAAGAACAGGGTGGTGCCGTCGCTGTGCAGGAAGGGCGCATCCTCATCGAACGGCGTGTTGATGGTGGGTCCGAGGTTCATCGGCAGGCTCCATTCCCCGTTGGGCAGACGCCGGATCCGGTACAGGTCGCGCCCTCCGTACCCACCGGGCCGGTCGCTGGTGAAGTAGATCTCCTCCCCGTCGGGGCTCAGCGTGGCACTGGGCTCGTGGTGCTCGCTGTTGATGCGCTCGGTCATCAGCTCGGGCATGTTCCACAGGGCCACCGATCGCTTGCTCTCGAACAGGTCGCCGCTCACCAGGCCCTGCCCCGTACGGTAGATGATCATGCTGGTTCCGTCCGCGGAAAGGCCCACCGTGGCATCCTGCAGGGCGGTGTTCAGCGGTACGCCCGCGTTCACGGCGTTCGACCACACCTCGTCCACCCGTCGCGCCATGTAGATGTCCTCGAACCACTGGCCGTCCGGGTCCTTCAGGCCGCCCGTGGTGCCTTCGCGGCGCGAGGTGAAGTACATCGTGTTGCCATCGGCCGTCACCAGCGGGCAGTAGTCGTGCGCCGGCGAGTTGATCAGCGCGCCCAGGTTCCGGACGGTCAGGTCCACAGGGGTGCGCACCAGCGCCTTCGCGTTGCGGCAGATGGCGATCGAGCGGTCCACCTCCGCATCGGCCACCAGCCGGTGTTTGGTGGCCTTGTACCGGTTCAGGAGGTCGATGGCCTCATCGAAGCGCTCCTGGCGGTGACGGGCCAGGCCCAGGTGGTACAGGGCCTCGGGATGACCGTTCCGCAACGCACGCTCGAACAGGGGTGCGGCCTTGTGCCGTGCACCGGGGATCTGCGCGTAGCACAGGCCCAGTTCGTGCGCCACCTCGGCGAACGTGGTGTCCACGTTCTCCAGCCGTCGATAGATCTTGGCCGCCTCCACATGGTCCTCCACCGCCAGCAACATCTTGGCCTCATCCAGCATGCGGTTGTGCACGCGGGTGTAGTTGGCCTGGCCCCAGGCGGCCACGGGCGCGATCAGCATCAACAGGAACGGGAACGGGTAGCGGTGGCTCATGCGGTTCAGGTTCATCGGATCAAGGTCACATCTCCCTTCAGGGTCTCCTCCCGGCCGTCGCTGAAGCGGGCCCGGGCCTTCCAGGCGTAAACGTCCTGCTTCGCGGGCTGCCCCCGGTAGAAGCCGTCCCAGCCCTGCTTCACGTCGAACGTCTCGAAGACCAGCTCCCCCCATCGGTTGAAGACCTGGAGGTGGTAGTCCTCCACGCCCTCCTGCACGGGGAAGAAGAAGTCATTGCTCATCGAATTCGGGTCGTACAGCCCGTCGGTGGGCCCGTCGCTGTTCGGGGTGAACGCGTTGGGGAAGGCGATCCCGCCGGAAGCGATGCCGGTCACCGCATCGGCCACCACGAAGGTGTCCGGGCAGTTCCAGGCGTTGTTGGCGATCAGGCTCACGGTGTAGCTGCCCGGATCGGTGTAGGTGTGCACCGGGTTCAGCACCGTGCTCGTGGAGCCGTCGCCGAAGTCCCAGGTGTAGCTGTCCGCGTTGCCGCTCAGGTTGTAGCAGTACACGGGCTGCCCCGGCACCACCACCTCCTCGGGCTGCAGCACGAAGTAGGCCGTGGCGCTCGGATGCACCACGATGGAATCGATGTGCACCGCCGTGTTCACCGTGCCGCCCGGCCCGTAAGCCGTCAGCATCACGGTGTAGGTGCCCGGCACGGTATACGTGTACACGGGATCGTCGGCCGTGCTCGAACCACCGTCACCGAAGTTCCACAGATAACCTTCGCCGAGGAGCGAGGTGTTCGTGTAGTGCACGGTGAGCGGCGCACAGCCCTCCCCCGATCCGATGAAGGCGGCCGTGGGATAGGGCGGTTCGATGGTCACCACCTGTGTCGCCGTATCGCTGCACACGTTGTCCGTCACCACCAGCGTGATGGTGAACTGGCCCCAGGTGCCGTAGGTGTACGAGCCGGGTTGAACACCCGTCAGCGCACCGCCATCGCCCATGGTCCAGTTGTGGGTCCAGGGCCCCGGTCCGGTGTTGTTGATCAAGGTCACTGTCGAGGCCGGGAACTGCTGGATGAAGGGCGTGGCCTGGAACTGCGCGGTGGGTGAAGGATGCACCACCACGTTCACCTGACCGGTATCCGTACACCCCCAGGCCGAAGTGGCCGTGAGCGTCACCGTCCAGGTCTGGTTCGCGGGTGTGCCGTTCACATAGATATGCGTGGGGTCGGGGCCCACGAGCGTCACGCCGTCGCCCATGTCCCACAGGAAGCTCGAGGCCCCCGTGCTCGTGTTCACCGGTGCGTAGGCGAGCGGCGAACATCCGTTGGACGGTGCGGTGAACGCCGCGGTCACCACCGGGTACACCTGGATCACCGCCTGCGCCGTGTCCGTGCAACCGTGTACGCTAGTGCCCACCTGGATGATGGTGAACGACACCGGTGCGCTGTCGGCATGGGCATAGGTGTGCACAGCGTTGCCCGGGCCGCCGCTTTGCTGGGTCCCATCTCCCCAGGTCCAGGTGAGCGTCGCCGCCCCGATGGACAGGTCCTGCACGCTCACCGGGAACGGCTGGCATCCCGCCAGCGCGCTCGGCACGAACTGGGCGATCGGCGTGGGATGCACCAGCACGTCCACCTGGGCCGTATCGCTGCATCCGTAGGAGGAGGTGGCCACCAGCGTCGGAGTGAACACCACGTCGTTGAGGCCCTGGCTGAGGTAGGTGTGCGCCGGGCTGGGCTGTGAGCTGGCACCACCGTCGCCGAAGGTCCAGAAGTGGCTCGCGGCACCGATGGAGAGGTTGGCGAGGTCCGGGTCGAAGGGCGCACAGCCCACCGTGTCCGCCGTGAACTGGGCGATCACCGCAGGGAACACCTGCACCTGGCCGTTGGCCGTGGCGCTGCACCCATGCACGTTCGTGGCCGTCAGCCCGATGGTGAACGTCTGCGGCGTGGTCAGGAAGTTGGACCAGGTGTGGCCGTGCACCGCGGCCGACGTGTCCGAGGTGCCGCCGTCGCCGTAGCTCCAGTTGTACGCCACCGCGCCCTGGCTTGCATTCGTGAGCTGAGCGGTGAGCGGGTGGCAACCTTGCAGCACATCGGTGGTGAAGGCCGCCGTGGGCATGGGGAACACGGTCACCTGGTCGTAGGTGGTGTCAACACATCCGAAGGCGTTCGCCCCGATCATCGTCACCGGGAAGGTGACCACGGCGCTCGTGGTGTTGAGGTAGGTGTGCGTGGGCGAGGGACCCGTTCCCGTGGCACCGTCGCCGAAATCCCACTGATGGCTCACCGCACCGACGATGGTGGGGAAGTTGACCGTGAGCGGAGAGCATCCGCTGTCCGGCTGGGTGGCGAAGGTGAACTGCGGCATCGGATACACCAGCAGCGTCGTCGTCGCCGTGTCCACGCAGCCCGCGGCCGAGGTGGCGATGAGCTGCACGATGTTCGTCTGTAGGAACAGGGTATTGTTCACGTACTGATGCGCCGGGGACACGGCGGTGCTCGTGCCGCCGTCACCGAAGTCCCAGGCGTAGGAACCGGCCCCCGTGCTGGTGTTGGTGAACTGCACGTCGAGCGGAGCGCAGCCGGGAAGGGCGTTGTGGGTGAATCCGGCCACCACAGGCGGGGCCACGGTGATCAGCGCTGTGGCCGTGTCCGAGCAGCCGAACAAGGTGCTCGCGATCAGCATCACGGTGTCCACCACATCGGTGGGGCCTGCGTTCAGGAAGGTGTGCACCGGCGCGATGGCGGTGCTCGTGGCGCCATCACCGAAGTCCCAGGCGTAGCTCACCGCCCCGGAGCTGGTGTTGGTGAACTGCACGTCCAGGGGCGAACAGCCGATGCTCGGTACCGGCAGGAAGGCGGCCGTGGGCAGGGCTTCCACCAGCACGTTCTGCACCCCGGTGCCCCCGCAATAGGGCGTGGTCACGGTCAGGGTCACGGTATACCCACCGTTGCCGGCATAGAGATGCGTGGGATCCTCCAGCGTGGAGGTGGCGCCATCGCCGAAGTCCCAGGCCCACTGCATCACCGGGTTGCCCGGCTCGGTCACCGTCTGGTCCGAGAACTGCGCCGCCACGCCTTCGCACACGTTCTGCGCTCCGACCTGCACCACCGGCGGGGAATACACGTGGATGTCATGCGAGTGCGTGTCCTGGCAGCCGTCCGCGTTGGTCACCGTCAGCGTCACCGTGTAGGTGCCCGGTGTGCCATAGAAGTGCGGTGCCGGCTCGAAGGCCGTGACGACCGTACCGTCCCCCAGGTCCCAGACATGGCTCACCGCGTTCACCGAGGTGTTGGTGAAGGCCACCGTGAGGGAGTCGCAGGCCGCGTCCTGGTCCACCATGAAGTCCGCCGTGGGGCTGGGCAGCACCACGACGGTCACTGATGCGGTATCGGCGCAGCCCGCCGTGGCGCCTTGGATGCTGGCGGCGTAGGAGACCACGAAGGTGCCCGGCGTGCCGTAGGTGTGCGTCTGATCCCCGGCACCGGTCCATTGGAATCCCGCACCCGTGCCGAAATCCCACTCGAAGAAGTTGGCCCCGCCCCCGGTGGTCTCGTCGAAGGCGATGGTGCCTCCGGCACATACCGTTTCCGGTGTGGCGCTGAGCGCGACGTTCGGGGGAGGCACGATGGTGATCTGCACATAGGCCGTGTCGATCCCGCAATAGTTGCTGTCCAGCAGCATCACCTCGTAGGTGCCGATGCCAGGATACTCGATGGTGCGCGGGAACGTGGGCGGCCAGGGCGCCCAGTCGATGATCGAATCCTGGCCCTGGCCCCAATAGTCGCCGAAGTTCCAGTACTCGAAGCGCTGGTAGATGTTGCCCTGCTGAAGGCAGTTGCGGTCGGTGACGTTCAGAAAGGTCACCGTCCGGTCCGGCCAGCACAACAGCGTGGCGCTGGGGGCGATCTGCGCGCTGTCGATGTCCCACACCCGGATCGGATTGAAGGTGGCCACGCTCGGTCCACCCTGCAGCGTGTTGCATTCGTTCTCCGCATACAGACGCACCGTGGTCTCACAGCTCACCGTGCCCGGCATGTAGGTGTGGGTCACCGTCTGCCCCAGGTTGGTATGGTCGTAAACCAGCTGGGTGCTCGCGTCGCCGAAATCCCAGGTGAACACCGTGTTGGGCGAGACGTTGGTGCTGGAGTTGATGAAGTCCACCGCCTGCGGGGCGCAGACCTGGGTGAGGCCGCCCACGGGGATCTGGATGGAGGCGCTCGTGCTCTCCTCCATGATCACGGTGCCGGTGACCACGCATCCGCTCACCAGTTCGGTGAAGGTCACGGTGTACTCGGCCACGGCCGGGGCGTAGACGTGCGTCACCGTGCCCGGGGCGATCAGCGAGCCGCCCACATGCAGCGAGCTGCCATCGCCCCAGTTGATGGTGAAACCGCCGACGATGTTCTGCGGGGAGGCGATCACCAGCGTGTAGGTGCCGCCCGAGCAGCTGTACCACTCGGCGGTGTCGCTCGGGTTGCCCCAATAGTCGTAGAGCTGCGGGCATTGTGCCTGCCCCGGTCCCGCCAGGGACAAGGCCGCCAGCAGGCCGGCCACGCGCACGAAGCTCATCGGGGTCCGCATCATTCCGCCCCTTCCTACGGCGACCGCAGGGCGAAGGATACCGGCGAACCCTGGCCTTCGACCGGCGTACAACGGCCATCGACCACTTCCCTTCCCCCATGGAACGATTCGACCTCTGCGTCATCGGTGGTGGGCCCGCCGGCTATGCGGCCGCCATGCGCGCCATCGATCTTGGCCTGCACACCCTGCTGGTGGAGAAGGACCGCATCGGTGGCACCGGCATCTACAACGGCGCCCTGATGTCCAAAACGCTGTGGGAGATCGCCCAACGTGTGGCCAGCACCAATGCCATGGTCCGCACCCGCGGCATCCCGCCCTTTCAGCCATCGTGGTCGGGCATCACCCGCTCGGTGAACGAGGCCGTCTTCGAGCGCAAATACCTCTACGCATGCCACATGCAGCTGCTGGAAAGTCAGGGCCGCCTGTTCCAGCACGCCCGTGGCAACGCGTCCTTCATCGGACCGCATCACGTGACCATCGAGCTGGCCGGCCAGCGCCGGGTGATCGAGGCGGACCATGTGGTGATCGCCACCGGCTCCAAGCCACGCTCACTGCCGGGCCTGGCCGCCGATGAGCGGCGCATCCTCACCAGCGATGGCATCTTCCAGCTCGATGAGCTGCCGGAGAGCATCGTCATCGTCGGCGCCGGCGTCATCGGTTGTGAGTTCGCCACCATCCTCAGCCACCTGGGCCGCACCCGCGTGCACCTCATCGACCGTGCCGAGCGCATCCTGCCCTTCGAGGACGCCGACATCAGTGAGCTGGTGGCCGGCAACCTGGAGCGCAACGGTGTGGTGATCCACCGCTCCGCCAAGCTCGAACGCCTGGAAGCCATGCCCCACGGCGTGGAGTACGACCTGAGCTACGCGAACGGTGGCACCGAACGGGTCACCGTCGAGAAGGCCCTGTTGTCCGTGGGACGTACGCCCAACCTTCTCGGCCTTGGCCTGGAACAGGCCGGTCTCACTGTGGACCCGCGCACCGGGACCCTCGCCGTGGAGGGCATCCGCACCGCACAGGACCACATCCTGGTGGTGGGCGACGCGACGGGGAGCAACATGCTGGTGAACCTCGGCGAGCTCGAGGGCCGCCATGCCGTCGAGCTCATCGCCGGGCGGCAGCCCAAGCCCATCAGCTACGGGCAGGTCAGCTCGATCATGTTCCTCGAACCGGAAGTGGCCGGGGTGGGGCTCAACGAACAGGAGTGCCGCCGTCAAGGCATCGCACACCGTATGGCCCGGATCGACTACAGCTGCCTGGCCCGCGCCATCGCCATGCGCCGCACCCAGGGCTTCTTCAAGGTCATCGTCACCGACGATGAGCACATGCACATCCTGGGCATGCGCGCCGTGGGCGAGCACGCCTCCAGCGCGATCGAGGCGGTGGCCCTGCTGATGCACATGGGGCAGGGCATCCAGCACCTGGCCGAACTGGTGCATCCCCATCCGAGCATCACCGAAGGGGTGCAGGAATGCGCCCGCATCCTGATGGGCACCAGCATCTTCAAGCCCGAGGTGTTCGGCGATCGCATGCAGAGCCGCACCTGGCGACCGTCCGCCACAGTGGAGCGGGCCGCCTGATCAGGGCGTGCCGGGGTCCTGGAAGCGCGGGTCGTTCACGAAGTCGTGGTCCGTCAACGCGTTGAGGAAGGCCACCAGCGCCGCCTTGTCCGCCGCAGGCAGTTGCAGCCCGCCCTGCGTGTGCTTCATGAACGGGCTGATCGTCTCCGACGGGATGCCGCCCGAGTTGTAGTGTTCGATCACTTCCTCCAGGGTCTGAAAGCGGCCATCGTGCATGTAGGGCCCCGAGAGCGCCACGTTGCGCAGGGTGGGCACCTTGAACTTGGCCCGGTCCAGCGGATCGCCCGTCACCTCGTACCGGCCAAGGTCCGTGAAGATGGAATCCAGTCCGTTGTTCTCGAACTGACCGTTCGTGAACAGCCCGCCCACCTGCGTGTGGCAGTGGAAACAGTCGGCGCCCCACTGTCCGCCCTGACCCTCTGCCGGATCCCCACCCTCCAGCTGCGTGAGGATGAAGCCGCGCTGCTCCTGCTGCGTGAAGACCGCCTCGCCCCGCGCCACCTTGTCCACCTTGGAGTTGGCGCTGATCATGGTGCGGAGGAACTGGGCCATGGCCTTGGCGACCAAGGTGCTGTCGATCACCTCGGTGTTGAACGCCTCGATGAACAACGCCCTGTACGCGCTGTCCGCCTGCAGCTTCCCCACGGCGTTGGGCCAGGTCTCGTGCATCTCGATCGGGTCGATCACGGGCATCAGGATCTGCTCCTCCAGGGTGGCTTTACGGCCATCCCAGAAGAAGCTCGTCTCCCAACCGAGGTTCATCAGCGCCATGCTGTTGCGCCGGCCCTCGATACCATCGATGCCCGTACTGAAAGCGTTCGGACCGTCGCTGAAGGCCGTGGCGGGCGCATGGCAGCTCGAACAGCTCTGCGTGTTGTCCCCGCTCAGGCGTTCCTCATAGAACAGATAGCGTCCCAGTTCCACCCCTTTCACCGTGATCGGGTTGTCCGCCGGGATCACCATCGGCGGGAAGTTCGCCGGCGTCACCAGCGGATAGGGCGTAGGGTCATAGACCGGACCGCCAGCGCCGCCGCCCCCACCTCCCGAGGGCGGGTCCGGGTCGGGCTTGCGGCAACTGGCGATGGCCATCACGCCGAAGGCGATGGCCGCTAGGATGCGGGTGCGTGTTCCGATCATGGCACTTGGTCCAGGCTGCGTTCGTCCGTCAGGGCGTTCAGGAAGGCCAGCAGGTCGCCTCGCTCCTGCGCGGAGAGTGTGAACGGGGTCATCTGCGGGTCCTTGTTGGGGTGCGACAGGCCACCGCTCGCGAAGTGGTCCACCACGTCCTCCAGCGTCGCCATGGCTCCGTCGTGCATGTACGGCGCCGTGAGAGCGATGTTGCGCAGGGTGGGCACCTTGAACTTGCCTTCGTCCGCGGGATCGAGGGAGATCCGCGCCCGTCCCGGGTCCGTGTAGGTGCTGTACTGGCCCACGTTGCGGTAACTATGGTCGCTGAGGTCGAAGCCCCCGTGGCAACCCGTGCAGCCCGCCACCGGTCCGGAGAACAGCTCCCAGCCACGCACCTCACTTTCGGTGAGCGCCGTGGTCTCGCCCTGGTACAGATAGCGGTCGAAGCGCGACCAGCCGCTGATGAGCGTGCGTTCGTAGTTGGCGATGGCCCGGGTGATCACGTACGGGTCCAGTGGGCGACCATAGGCCTGCTGGCTCAGGCTGCGGTAGGGTTCCACCTCACGCAGGTCATCGGCCGCGGTGATGATGCTGTGGTCCATCTCCAGGTCGTCGTGGATGGGCGCCAGCACCTGCAGTTCCAGGGTGGGTACGCCGCCATCGCGGAAGAGCGCCGGGTGGTAGGCCACATTGGCCAGGGTGGGTGAATTGCGAAGCCCGGGCTGGCCGGCCACCCCGATGCTGAGCGCCACCGTATCGCTGAAGGCCCGGTCCGTGAAATGACAGCCGGCGCAGCTCAAGGTGCCCGTGCGGGAGAGGCGGGGCTCGAAGAAGAGCTGCTTGCCCAGTGCCACGCTGGCCTTGGTCAGCGGATTATCGGCCGGCACCGGGGGTGCGGGCATCCAGGCCGGCAGGTCCAGCACGAAGGATCCTGCCCCGCCGCCCTGCTGCATCAGTTCATCCTTCCGACAGCCCGTCAGCGCGATCACCATCACCGCTATCCCCACCCGTCCGTTCACTCCACGACGATGCTGTTGAGCACGTTGTCCGTAAAGCGCATGGCCAGCGTCAGGTTGTCCCCATGGGCCTGGTGGTCCACGGCCAGGTCGATCACGACCCCGTTGTCATGGAAGAACCGGTCCACCTCGAAGCGAAGGACGAGCTCGGTGGTGTCGCCCCCCACCACGGTGAACGGCGCGGCGAAGTCCAGGTCGCGCACCCGGTAGCAGGGCTCCATGCCGGTATGGATGGAGAACAGGCTCATCGGTGTGCCGGTGCCGTTCGGATCGGTGTCGTACCGGCCATCGAACATCACGAAGCGATAGCCGGTGGCCCAGGTCCAATAGGTGCCGTTGCTCACGCTCAGCGGGTGCCCCACCGGATAGAGCACGGGGTCGGAGCTGTTCAGGTCCTGCGGCACGCCCAGGCCCAGGTGCAGCCCGCTGTAGCTGCCGGCCTCGGCGGTGTACACCTCGCTGTCCCCCCCGTTCAGGGCGTCGAAGAGCGCGATGTCCGTCAGGGCGGATGCGCCACCCGGTCCGGTCAAACGCAGTTCGGCGAGGTACATCTTCAGCACCTCCACCTGGGTGCGGTAGTTGCTCACGTTCAGATGAACCTCGCCGGCCTGGAGCGGCTGCCCCTGCCAGGTGGCCTCCACCTTCAGGCGGACGTAGCCTTCAGGACCATCCACGGTGTAAGGCTTGTGGCAGCCGGCCAGCAGGGCGGCCGAGACGGTCATCAGCGCGGTGGTGCGGAAGATGGGGAGCATGCGCGTTCGGGTGTGGTGAATGGATGCGTCACGGCAGCGGTCCGATGCCTGACGCTCAAAGGTATGGTGGTACCGGGCTGCGTAGGGGTGAGCTTGGTCACGTGCATGGGATCCTACCCGGAACGGTTGGCCGGGTGGTGCGGTTCGGGGGGAGGCGCTGACCCACAGTTGTTCAGCATCCCCATTGGACCGCGGACAAGGAGCGACCGGGCAGGCGGAAAGGCGTCCGCTACGGTGAAGCCACCCCGCCTTCGCCAAGGCTATGGCGGAGATACCCCGCCTTCGCCAAGGCTATGGCGGAGATACCCCACCTTCGCCAAGGCTATGGCGGAGATACCACCACCTTCGCCCCGCTCAACCATCGCGACCCGTCCAGCAGATGCACATGGTACAGGCCTGGGGGAAAAGCTGAAAGGGGAAAGCTGAAACCTGAAACAGCCTGCGGCAGGGTTTCCTCCTGCACCAAGCGCCCCTGCGCATCCGTCAACGCCAGGCGCAAAGCCCCCCGCGCTGAAAAGCCCGCCGGCAGCTCGATCGCCACCTGCACCTGTCCCTGCACCTGCACCGGGTTCGGCCACACCCGTAGCGCATCCCGCAGGTCCGTCACCTGCTCCACCACCGCGTCGAACACCTGGCAGCCCGGCACCAGGCACCCGAAGCTGTCCACCTTCACCAGCCACGCGTCCTGGCTCACCAGCGCGCTGTCAAAGGCCGTGCCCGCCAGAATGAAGCCCCCGTCCAGGGTGCGACGGATGTCGTACACGTATTGGTCCAGCACATTGTTCGTGCTGTAGGTGCGGTGCCAGATCGGGTCCCCGTCCACCGCCAGTCGCATGGCCATGCCCAGCACAGTGCCCGTCAGGGTGTCGCTCGCTGTGCCGCCCACCACACAGCCTCCATCGCCCATCTCGATGGGGCGGGTGAAGAAGACCCGGTTGCCATGCTCGGGATACACTTGGCTCCACTGGGCGATCCCATCCTCCGCCAGCCGATAGAGCGCCGGCTTGGGCAGGTCCTGTGCGCTGAGCCTGCGGGCCCCGGCCAACAAGTAGCCGCCTGCGCTGTGTCGGGTGATGAACCCCACGTTGTCGCTCCACGGACTGCCATAGCTCCGCTGCCACTGCAACTGCCCGTTGGCGTCCGTCTTCATCACGTGCATGTCGTACTGGCCCCCGGTCTGCACCTTGTAGCCGGCCAATATGAAGCCGCCATCCGCTGTAGTGTCTATGCTGTAGGCCATTTCTGATAGTTGCGGGTTCCCCAAGGTTCTGGTCCAGAGCGTATCACCGTTGTCCGCGAAGCGCATCAAATAGAACTGGTTCAAACCCGGATCGGAAAAACCGGCGACAGCGAATCCGCCGTCCGGCAACAGCACGGTACCGTTGGGTCCATCGTAGATAGGCGTCGCGATCTGTTTGGTCCAAAGGCTATCGCCTTCGGCGCTGAAGCAGGTCACCACAACGTCCAGATCGGTTGTTCCTGTAGGGTACAGTGCACCCACCCATAGCCACGTTCCATCCGCTCGGACGCCTACGCATCGTGAGAGTCCACATTGGAGTGTTCCAGCGCTGTAGCTCGTCGGTTTCCACCACAACAGATCGCCGTTCGTGTCCAATCCGCAGGCCACCGCTACACCTGTCGCACCGGTGCTATACCGCACGATCGTCCGGTAGGTGCTGTCCGGGGCTTGGTCCACGCCACCGATCAGGTCGGGGCCACCTGCACCATGCAGCAGCTTCATCCACCGGTCGTCCTGGCCCAACACGGGGGCCGCGCACAGCACAAGTGCGGCGAAAAGCTCCCTATGGATCATGGGCTTGAAAGGATCAGACGCAATTGTTCGACATGTCCATCGCTGTGCTCGATCACCACCAGATATACCCCAGGGGTTGCTGTGCCAGGTTGATAAACCCTACCAGTGCTGGTCAAGTGCTGTTCACACCCCTCTACGCTGTACATGCGGATGGCCTGTATCAACGCTCCATCAGGAACCAGCACCTGGAATGTGCCGTTCGTAGGATTCGGATATAACCTGCATCGGGTTCCATCCTCTTCTTCCGGTCGCACTTCCATGCTTCGGATCCCCGGCAGGTCATCGTTCATCTTCCAGGGGCACCGCATATAGGGCTCTCGGGTCACGTGGCGTAGCAGGGCCTTGGGCCCCATGGCCCCGTGCGGGTCGGCTGCGATCAGTTCACGCAACCAGGTCACATAGGCGGGGTCCTGCTGGCTCAGCCCGGACAGAATGCTCATCGACAGCACCATCGTCCACACCACGGCCGGCAGCAGGTTCAGCGCTTCCATCGGGTGGGGTGTTCGTGGGTTGAAGGTAGGGAGACCCCACCTATACCGGTCACTACCTTCGAACCCCATGTTCCAGGTGCTGCACAGCTCCGCCGGTTCGGGCAAGACCCATGCCCTGGTGAAGCGCTATCTGGTGCTGGCCCTGCGGCCTGACCGGCCCACCGCCTACCGCGGGATCCTGGCGCTGACCTTCACCAACAAGGCCGCCGGCGAGATGAAGGAGCGCGTGCTGCACTACCTGCGGCTGCTGGCCGACCGCGCGCACGACGACGCCCGGATCACCGACCTGCTGGACGCCCTGCGGAGCGCGCACGGTCTTGCACCCGACGCCGCGGCCGCCCACGCCCACACCGTGCTGCGCCACATGCTGCACCACTGGTCCGACCTTTCGATCACCACCATCGACGCCTTCGTGCGCCGCCTGGTGCGCCCCTTCGCGCGCGATCTTCAATTGGACCACGAGCTGCGCATGACCACCGACCAGCAGTGGTACCGCGACCGCGCGGTGGACCTGCTGCTGGAGGCCGCCGGCCGCGACCCCGCCCTCACCGAGGTGTTGGTGGCCGCGTGCAGCCGTCTGGTGGAGGACGAGGCGCGGTGGAACCCGGCCGCCCCCTTTTCCGAGCTGGTGAAGATGCTCGACGACGAGGAGAGCGTGCGTCATCTGGAGCAGCTCACCACCGTGAGCGCCGAGACCCTGCTGCGCACCGATGCGGCGCTCCGCTCCGCGATCCACGCCTTCCGCCAGGAGGCCCGCACCCTGGGCCGCACCGCCCTGGACGCCCTGGCCGCCGCCCGACTGGAGGATGCGGATCTGGCGAACACCACGAGGGGGTTCGTGTCGGTGTTGAACAAGCTGGCCGACTTCAAGGACGATCCGGTCGAGGTGGGCGCGTACGCAGCAAAGCCGCTGAGCACGGGCGTGTGGTGGAGCGGCAAAGCCTCCGCTTCCGCACGGGAAGCCCTGCAGCGCCTGGCCCCGGAGCTTGCGCGTGTGCTCACGACCGTGCAGCGCTGGCAGGAGGAAGGCCGCTTCACGGACCACTGGCTGCGGCTCCTCATCCGCCGCGACCTGATGGCGATGGGCGCCATGAGCGCCCTGTCCGATGCGCTGCGCAGGGCCAAGGACGAGGATGGCGTCACCTTCTTCCAGGACCTCACCCGCGCGGTGGAGCGCGTGGTGCGCGAAGAGCCCGTGCCCTTCCTGTACGAACGCCTTGGCCAGCGTTTCCAGCACTTCCTGATCGACGAGTTCCAGGACACCTCGGTGATGCAGTGGCACGCGCTTCTGCCGCTGGCGGAGAACGCCCTGGCCAACGGTGGGTCGGTGCTGCTGGTGGGCGATGCCAAGCAGGCCATCTACCGCTGGCGCAACGGCGAGGTCCGCCAGTTCAAGGCCCTGCCCGCCCTGCACGGGCGCGAGCAGCTGGCCGACGGGGAGCGCCGCGAAGCCTTCCTGAAGGTCTCCGCCGTGCCGATCGAACCGCTGCGCGACAATCACCGCTCGTCAGCCACCATCGTGGGGTTCAACAACGCCTTGTTCGACCGGTTGCACGCGCTGCTGCCCGATGCGCTGCGCCCCATCTACGATGAACAGGCGCAGACCGCGCGCAAGCCCGCCGGCGGGCTCGTGCGCCTGGACGCGGTGCCGCTCACGAAGGAAGAGCAGGAGGAGATGCCCTGGATCGAAGCCTGGTTGCTGCGCGGCGTGGCCGAATGCGTGGAGGACGGTCACCGCGCCGGGGACATCGCCGTGCTGGTGCGCACCGGTGCGCAGGGTTCACAGGTGGCCCGCGCCCTGAGCCGTGCCGGTCATGCAGTGATCAGCCCCGACGGTCTGCGCCTGAAGGGCGACGCGGCCGTGGACCTGGTGCTGGCCCTGTTGCGCCTGGATCAACGGGCGGACGACCACACGGCCTTGCAGGCCCTGGCCGCGGCCGTGGCGGCTGGCGTGCTGCCCCTGGATCGCATCAACCCTCCGGAGGACGCACCGCCCGGCACCGCGCTCCAGCGCCTGCACGCCTGCCTTCCCCCGAACAAGCGCCCCCCCGCCACCCTGCTCGACCGCGTGCTGGGTCATGTGGAACGGTGCGGCCTCGACCCCGCGACCGACGCCTTCCTCAACGCGCTGTTGGACGCCGTGCGCGAACACCAGCAGGCCCATGGCCACGACCCGGCCGGATTCCTGGACCACTGGGAACGGGGCTATTCGGAACGATCCATCACAGCCCCCGCCGGGCTGAACGCCATCCAGGTGATGACCATCCACAAGGCCAAGGGCCTGCAGTTCCCCGTGGTCCTCGTGCCCTTCACCAGGATGTCCGGCGGCGGCAACTCGGGCACGAGCGTGTGGACCCCGCCCGGTGAACTGGCATCGGAACTACCCACCGCACGGCTCACCTTCAAAGGACGCAAGGCCCCCGGGATCCCCGCCGTCGTGAACGAACTGGCCATGCAGGACCTGGATGCGCTCGATCTTCTGTATGTGGCCTTCACCCGGCCGGAGCAGCGTCTGTACGCCGCCGTTCCCCAGAAACACGGCGACCCGATCACCGCGGCCCTGTTGGTCCACCTGGTGACGTTGGGCGGCACGCTGGAGACGGGGCTCACCATCGGGGAGCGGACCGCTGCCGGTGCATCCTCACGTCCGGTCTCCGACGATCCGGTGCTGCGCACGCTGCCTCCCGGTGGTGGAGCGCAGCTGCTGGTGCGCGACACCCTGCGCGATGACGCGCCCCCCGGGGCGGATGCCCGGCGCCTCACCGGCCAGGCCTTGCACGATCTGTTGGCACGGGTGCGCACTGCGGCGGACCTTGACGCGGCATTGACCGCCGCGGTGGCCTGCGGCGACCTGCGTCCGGAGGACCGTGATGAATGGCGACCCCGGCTCTCGGCCCTGCTGGACCGGGCGGACCTCGAACCGTGGTTCGGACCGGGGCTCGATGTGCTCACCGAAACGCCCTTGATCCTCAGCGATGGTCGCAGTGCCCGCCCCGACCGGCTCGTGCGCGCCGACGGCGGCTGGGGCGTGCTCGACATCAAGACCGGTCATCCGCACGCCGCCCACGCCGAACAGGTGCGCGGGTACATGAACGCGCTGCGCAGCGTCACCGGATCACCCGTGCACGGCGCATTGCTCTACCTCGCCTCCGGAACCCTCGAACCCATCGCATGAGCACCACGGTCACCTGGCGGGCCCTCCCCTTCGACGCGCTCGATGTGGACACCCTGTACGCGCTGCTGCGCCTGCGCACCGACGTGTTCGTGGTGGAACAGAACTGCCCCTACCCCGAACTGGACGACCGCGACCAGACGGCCCTGCATGTGATCGGCCGCGATGCTTCAGGTCATGTGCTGGCCTATGCGCGCATCCTTCCGCCTGACGAGGACGGCATGCCGGCGGTGGGCCGCGTGGTGGTGGACAGCGGACAACGGGGCACCGGCCTCGGACACGCGCTGATGCGCGAAGTGCTCACCGTGCTCCAACGCACCTATGGCAGGATCGACAGCCGCATGTCGGCACAGGCCCACCTGGAGGGCTTCTATGCCGCCCACGGGTACGCGCGGCACGGCGACGTCTTCGACCTGGACGGCATTCCGCACATCGCCATGCGCCTCAGCGCACCAGCGTGATGGACCCGACGAACTCGTAGCGCTCCGGGCCGTGCTCGGCCAGCCACGCCTTGTAGGTGTACACCCCGATCGGCAGCCCGGCTCCATCCCAACCCGCCTTGGGGTCCTGCGTATGGAAAAGGCGCGTGCCCCAGCGGTCGAAGATGGCCAGATCGTACTCGCGCGCTCCGATCACCACCGGCAGCCACAGGTCGTTCAGTCCATCCCCGTCCGGGGTGAACGCGTTCGGTGCGTGGAACAGCGACCCGGTGACGATCACGCGGATGCTCGTGGTGTCCCTGCAGCCCAGTCCGCTCGTCACCACCTGCACCACCTCGAACGTGCCCGCTTCCTGGAACGCGTACGTGAAGGTGGGCGTGGTGAAGGTGCTTCCTTCCACCGTGTACAGCCAGCTGTCGGCATCCACCGAGGCGTCGTTGATCGTCACCTCGGGGTTCAGCACATCCACCACCGGCGTGCTGGTGTACAAGCCCGCGGTCGGAGGATCCCAGACCAGGACGGCCGAGGGGCGCAGCAGGCTCACCGTGTCGATGCACCCACTGTCCGTCATCACCGTGAGCCGCACGTCGTACTGGCCCTCCACGGTGTAGGTGTGTACCGGCAGGCTGTCCGTGCTCGCGGTGCCATCGCCGAGGTCCCAGAGGTAGCGCATGGGCGTCCAGGCCGTGCTCAGGTTGTTGAACCGCACCTCCAAGGGCAGACAGCCCATCGTGTCCGTGGTGAATAGGGGGACCGGTGGGGGGAACACCTTCACCGTGTCCGTGTAGCTGTCCGTGCAGCCATGATCCGATAGTGTGACCGTGACGAGCTGGTCGCCCGGTTGCACGAAGGTGGCGGCGATGGTCGGCCCGTTCATCTGCTGCGGCGTCGCGCCGGGCCCGAGGTCCCACAACACGCTCGCCTGTGCGGTGAAGTTGCCCGTAACGGTCAAGGGCACCGGGCCTGCGCCCAGGCATTGGATGGGCGGCGGTGTGAAGGCCGGCTGCAGCGGTGGATAGATCTCGAACGTTGCGTAGGAGGTGTCGCCACAGGGCCATCCGGGGTTCACGATCAGCATCACGCTGTACACGCCCGTATCACCATAGGTGTAGGTGGGTGCGAACTGACTGCTGGTGTCGGCGCTGCTGTTCGGGTCGCCGAAGTCCCAGAAATAGCTGCTGCCGCCGATGCTCTGGTTCACCATGTTCACCTGGTAGCCGTCACAGAAGGTCTGTTGCTGCTGGATGGAGCTGAGGATCGTGACCACGCAGGGCACCGCGTCGAAACGGAAGTCCCTCCGCACCTCGCTGAGCAGCACACCCGCGCGGTACTCCTTCACGCACACGCCCACCACGTAGCTGCCCACCTGGCTTGGCGTTACGGTAAGCTGGCCCGTGACCGGATCGACGGCCAGCGGCGGGTTCGCGTCCATCTGGTACGCCTGCGAATAGCCCGGCGCCCAGAGCACCGGCGTATACGGCGGCCCGGAAGGCGGCGATGGCAGCGGATTGAACGGATCGCCACCGGTGAACGGGGTGCACAGTTCATACACCAGCAGATCGCCGTCGGGGTCCGTGGCCGAATGGTCGAAGGTCATGTTCTGCCCCACGCACAGCGCGATCGGCGGGTATGCGTTGAACGCCGGGCTCGAGTTGGCACCGGTCTGGTTGGCGTCAGGCACCGCCACGGTGCAGGTGAGCCCCTCATCGCCCGGATTGGCCACATTGAGAATGCTCGGTGTGCGGCAGCAGCGCTGGTAGCTCACGACGTAACCGCCCGGGATGGGAGGCAGATCGAGCACGATGCTGTACTCCGCCTGCTCCACGCAGATGGTGGGCGGCGCCGTGAGGCAGGGATTGTTGAGCACCACGGGCACCGGCGTGGAGCCCGGGAAGGGGACGAACTCCGAGAACAGGTACGTCCCCGACGCGTCGAAGATGCCCAGCTCGGCCTGCGCGTCAAAGCCGGTCCCGTTGACGTTGTTGGGCCCGCAGTCGCGGTACAGCTGCAGGGTGAACAGGTAGCTGTCGCCCCCCTGATGCACGTAATACAACTCGCCGCCGGTGATGTGCGTGGCCAGGGCCGGAAGAGCCCTGCACAAGATCCCGAACAGCACCAGGGTGCGCATCATCCGTGGGAATGACGACAAGGTACGTCCTCCGGTTGTTCGGACGGTCCGCTCGAACGAGGACCGGGGATCAGCCGACGACCCGCGCGGCCAGCACCGCGTACTCCATCTCGGACACCGGGAGGTAGGACCCGTCGGCCCCGCCCAGCATGTCCATCACCCGCACCCGCTCGGGATAGGCACGGGCCTCCACCGTGTGCCGGATCACCTTGTTGCCGATGAGCTGCAGTTCCTCGAAGCGGTCCGCCGCATCGATGCGGTAGTAGTTCGTGCCATGGGCCGAACGCCGGTACTGGGGAAAGTCGCTGTGCATGCCCGGGACGCCGATCGCGCCGCTAATTTGCACGCCCCGATGGCATTCCTGCGCCTCCTGGCCGAGCGGCTGCTCTACGATCATGGCACGGACCTGGCGCGCGTGGCCGTGGTGCTGCCCAGTCGGCGCGCGGGGCTTCACCTCCAGCGGCACCTGGCCCGCGCGCATGGCGGCCCGCTCTGGAGCCCCGACCTGCTCACGCCCGATGGCTTCCTCGAGCGGTTGTCCGGTCTGCGCGAACAACCCGTGCACCTCACCCTGCTCGAGCTGCACGCGGTGCATCGCCATCTGAAGGGCCCCGCAGCGGACGACCTCCACACCTTCCTGGGCTGGGCCCCCACCGCCCTGCACGACATGAACGAGGTGGACGAGCACCTGCTGGACCGCGCGGTGGCCTACCGCGACCTGCGGCACATCGAGGAGATCGACGCCTGGAGCTTCCGAGGGGGCTCATTGAGCGAAGGCCAGCAACGCCTGGCGCACCATTGGGCGCACCATGCCGCCCTGCACCAGGGTCTGGAGGAACGGCTGTTGCCCGGTGGTACAGGCACCCGTGGCCTCATCGCCCGTGCAGCGGCATCGCGCATCGCCGACGCGGCCCTCCACCTGCCGTGGACGCGGGTGTGGTGCGCGGGCCTCAACGCGCTCTCGCCCGCGATGCACCGCGTTCTGGACGCGCTTCAGCTTCGCGGCATCGCCCGCTTCGCGTGGGATGCCGACGGCCATTACCTGAACGACCCCTTGCAGGAGGCCGGCCGTGCCCTGCGCAGTGCCATCGAGCGCCACGGACCCGGTGAACTGCCCGTCAGCACACGGATCGCGCACGACCCGCCCACCGTGCACACCATCGCCCTGCCCAACACGATGGCCATGGTGCATGCGGCCGTGGTGCAGGTGACGGCGCTGAGCGAGGAGGAACGGGCGCGCACCTGCGTGCTGCTGGCCGACCCGCACACCCTGCTTCCCTTCCTCAGCCTGCTTCCGCCATCCTGCGCTCCGGTGAACGTGACCATGGGCCTTCCGCTGACCCAGCTGCCCCTGCACGGCCTCTTTGCGCAGCATGCCCGGTTGCGCAGCGGCACCGATGGGCGATCGTTGCGTACCCGCGAGCTTTCGGCCCTCCTGGACCATCCGGCCTGGGCGGATGCGCGGCCCATCGCCGGGCTGCGCGACCGTGTGGCGAACGAGCGCCGCTCCCACCTGCCGGTCGCTGCACAGTTCCACGAAAGGGACGATGCCGTCCTCGAGGCGCTTCATCGCGCGCTATCGGCCGAAGGCACGGCCGCGCGCACGGCCTTGGTGGAAGCGGTGGTGCGGGCGAACCCCGACCCCTTCGTGCAGGAGCAGGCCCAGCGCATCGGACAGGCGCTCGACCAAGCCGCCACCGCCCTGGCCCGGAGCGGCCATCAGACCGGAGAAGCCGGCACGGCCGGCCTGGAGGATCGCCTGCTTCGACAGGCCCGCGTGGACCTGCGCGGCGAACCGATGGCCGGCCTTCAGGTGATGGGCATGCTGGAATCCCGGGCCACGGACCATGACCGTGTGATCGTCGTGGGGGCCAACGAAGGCAGTCTGCCTCCGGCCGAGCCCCCACAGAGCTTCATCCCCGGCGAACTGCGCCACGCGCTCGGCCTTCCCCTGCGCGCAGACACCGACGCGGTGGCGGCCCACACCTTCATGCGGCTGCTGCATCACGCCCGGGAGATCACCCTGCTGCACGTCTCGGGCGGCGATGTGGAACAGGAGCGCAGCCGTTTCATCCTTCAGCTCGAGCACGAACTCCCCGGCGTCATGCGCCATTCCAGCCTGCGGCCGTCCATGCCCAGGCGGCCTGATGCGCCCTTGCAGCTGACGCTGACGTCCGAACTGCGGCATCGCCTTCAGCGCAAGGCCGAGCTTGGATTCAGTCCGACGGCGCTCGGCGACCTGCTCACCTGCCCGCTCAACTTCGTGTTCCGCCACGGTTGGGGGGTGACCGAGGAGCAACCGCCCGCCGCAGCCTTGGCGGATAATGAACTGGGCACCCTGGTACACGCCGTGTTCGAGTCCCTCTACGGGCCGTTCGTAGGGGGCATCATCCAGCCCGATGCACTGACCGCCGGGCTGCCCGCGGCCTTGCGCATGCTCGTGGACCGGATGCCCGGAGGGCTCAGCGGCGCGGAAGGTCCCGTGCTGCTTCAGTTGGGAATGGCCCGCCAGGCGATCGAACGCGCGGTGCGTCACGAGGCGTCGACCCTGCGCAGTGGCACCGCTGTCACGCTTCTGGGCCTGGAATCGCTGCTTTCCGCCGAGCTGCCGGAGGTCTCCCATGGCCAGCGGCATCCGGTGCGCCTGCACGGCCGCGTGGACCGCATCGACCGGCGAGATGGGCATGTGCATCTGGTGGACCTGAAGACCGGTCGTGTGGCCCCGGGCGATCTCCGGCTCACCCTGCCCGGTCCGCTGAAGGCCGACCACGGCAAGGCCGTGCAGTTGCTGACCTATGCCTGGCTGTGGCTCCGCAACGACCCGGAATGCACGGGGGTGACCGCCGAGCTGCGTCCGTTGCGCAGCACCGAGGCCGCCGCAGGCCTGCCGCTGATCCTGAACGGCACCACCACCATCCACAGGAAGGACATGCCGCTGATCGAGGAGGCATTGGGGGCACTGATCCGTACGCTCTTCGATCCGGATGCGGTGTTCGCCCATCGGCAGAAGAGCGTGTATTGCACCATCTGCCGCGGCTGAGCCCTGAACGAACAAAGGGCGCCGAAGCACCCTTTGTCATGCCGTCAGGGGACCGGTCAGCGGTAGACGATCTTGTGCACGTCGGTGGTGCCGTTGCGCGTGATCTTCAGGTAGTAGATGCCGTTGCTGGAGGTGCGCAGGTCCATCTCCTTGCGGTAGGTGCCCTCGAAGCCGCGCAGCAGGTCGGTGAACACGCTTTGACCGAGGGTGTTCACCACCTCCACCTGGATGTCGGCCGGCGAGGCCACCAGGAAGGAGAAGATGAACTGTCCGTCGTTCGGGTTCGGGAGGATGGTCACTGCGCCGTCGAGCTCGCTGGCATTGATCGACTTCTGATAGATGGTGCCGGTGCGGTCGAGGCCGCCCAGGGACAGGTAATAGTCCGCATTGTTGAGCGTCTCACCCGTCCAGCTGTCGTTCATCAGTTCCACTGCAGCCTCGCCGGTGAAGGGGATGCTGAGCACGGTGTACTCCCGGCCACCTTCCCAATTGACGCCGGTGTTGCGGATGGCTTCGAAGCCGAAGCCGGCATAGACCTGATAATTGAACGAGCCGCTTTCGCGAACGCCACCCGAAGGGGCGATCGGGATGTAGGTACGGGGACCCTCCGGCTGGGTGGCGTCGCCCAACTGGACGTTGGCACTGCGGTCCCAGCGCAGGGTGAAGACCACCGAGCTGAAGATGCCGTCGAAATCCGCCGTGGGGCGGACGCGGACCTCCAACTGGCCGTTGTTGGCGAACAGGCCGATGTCGACCGGGCTCTGGGCCTGGACCATGGCGGCGGCGCCCAGCATCAAGGCCAGGCCGGTGGAACGAAGGGTAGTGGTGCTCATGCGCGTGCGGGGTTCAAGTGGTGTTCACAACCTCGGGAACGGACCCTGCCCGTTCCCAAGGACGAGACGAAAGTAAGGCGAAGGGGATGCCTTGCGCAAGCCCACCCCCTTGGACACGGAGCGGATCACGCCGACCGGCGACGAACGGCCGACGAAACCGCTGGAACGCACCGCCGGAAAACCGAACAGGGGCCCGGTGTGGGCCCCTGCGCGGTAAACCTGCAAGGAATAGGATGGAACCAACGTCAGGGGTGGAAGAAGTTCCCACTGACACCATCAAGACGCGGACCTGTCCGGAAGGTTGCCTGGCCGATGGGATCAGGACATGAACTTGTACCCCACCCCGCGGATGCTGAGGAAATGCACCGGGTTGCGCGGGTCAGGCTCGAACAATTTGCGGAAGGCCACGATGAAATTGTCGATGGTACGGGTGGTCGGGAAGACATCGTAGCCCCAGACCTTGTGGAGGATCTCCTCCCGGGAGACCACCTCGCCGGCGTGCTCGATCAGCAAGCGAAGGAGCATCACCTCGCGCTGGGAGAGGGTGCGCGCGCCCCCCACCCCGCGCGCCTCGAAGGCCACCAGGTCCACCTCGTTGGGCCCGAAACGGACCTTGTCCGGAACGGCGGCAGGAGGCCGCTCGTCCGATCGCGCCACCAACTTGGCCACGCGCAGCATCAGCTCCTCCAGGTCGAAGGGTTTGCCCAGATGGTCTTCGCCGGTCCGCAGCCCGCGCACGCGATCGGCGGCGGCCGTGCGCGCCGTCAGGAAAAGCACCGGCGTCCGGTCGCCTTCCAATCGGGCCTTCTCGCACACGGAGAACCCGTCCATCCCCGGCAGCATCACGTCCATCACCGCCGCATCGAACCGGGCACCCCGCAAGCGCTCCAAGGCCTCCGGGCCTGTGGCCGCAGTGGTCACATGGTAGCCTTCCAGTTCCAGGTTCAGGCGCAGCGTATGGCGCAGGCCCTCTTCATCCTCGACGAGCAGCACACGGGGCTTGGTGGCCTTTTGCATGGGGGACAAAGTTCGGCACGGGTACCTTTGGCCCATGCGCTTCACCCCGGCACACGCTGAACAGGCGGACCGCTTCCGCCCCGGCACGCTGTCCGAACACCTGGACATCCGTTTCGGGGTCGATCCGGACGGTCGCCTGACCGCCTCCCTGCCGGTGGACGCCCGCACCGTGCAGCCCATGGGCCTTCTGCACGGCGGGGCCACCGCGGCCCTGGCCGAAACACTGGGCAGTGTGGCCTCGGCCCTGCTGGTGCTGCCCGAGGGCCGGCAGGTGGTGGGCATCGAGGTGAACGCCAATCACCTGAAGGCCGTACGCGACGGTCGGGTGACCGCCACCGCCGAGGCACTGCACCTGGGCCGCACCACCCACGTGTGGGACATCCGCGTGCGGAACGCCGCAGGTGAGCTTTGCGCGGTGTGCAGACTGACCAATGTGGTGCTGCCCGGCACCGCAACACCGCCCCTCGCATGAGCACGACCAGCCCCCTGCATCAGGCCCTCGGCCTCTGCCTGGAACATCGATTCACCTTCGCCGCGTTCCGCGTCCCTGGCGGCCCGGTGACCCTTTGGGTCCAGCGCAACCCCGACCTGGAACCGGTCGACGCCGCCTACCTCGGTCGCCTCAATGAGGCCTTCCTGGTGGCCCCGTTCACCTACGACCCGCAGGCCACTCACTTCGTGCGCAACGACGTGGAACTGACGTTCGGCGAACTTCCCGTGACGCTCGAGCCCCTTCACGGGTGTGTCGGTGGCACTGCTGCCGAACGCAGCCGGCCTCACGATGCGCAGCGCTCGGACTATGAGGCCCTCGTCCGGGAGGCCAAGAACGCCATCGCCGCAGGCACGCTGGACAAAGTGGTCGCCTCGCGCACCGTGACGATGCCGTTGGAACGCGCCCAGCTGGCCGCGCTCTTCGAAGATGCGCTGGACCGGATGCCCCATGCGTTCGTGGCCCTGCTGAACACCCCGGAGCACGGCACCTGGCTTGGTGCGTCGCCCGAACGGTTGCTGACGGCCGAGGACGAGCTGGTGCGCCTGGACGCCCTCGCAGGCACACGGCCCCGCTCGGACGCGCCGGCCCTCGCGGAGGAATGGAGCCCCAAGGAGCGCCGCGAACAGGCGCTCGTCACCCGGGAGATCGTGGGCCAGCTGATCGAGCTCGGACTGCCGCGCATCGCCCTGCACGGTCCGCGGCCGGTGGAGGCCGGTGGGGTGAGCCACCTGCGCACGGAGATGGAGGCCGACCTCGGGCACCGCTCGCTCGACGAAGTGCTCGTGGCCGTGCACCCCACACCGGCCGTGTGCGGCACGCCACGGCCGGCCGCGAACGCCTTCATCGCCGCCCACGATGGTCCTGAGCGCGGCCTCTACACCGGCTTCTGGGGGCCCTGGAACGCCGACGGGCGCACCGAGATCTTCGTGAACATCCGGTGCATGCAGGCCTTCGACGACGCCGTGGCCCTGCACGTGGGCGCCGGGGTCACCGACGG
>Ga0073899_10000769_pt1 | contig 29639 bp, 23 predicted proteins | sample KloWWTmetaKNB5Ph_FD_88975 | JGI IMG/M metagenome (GOLD analysis project Ga0073899, IMG submission 88975) | Active sludge microbial communities from Klosterneuburg, Austria, studying microevolution and ecology of nitrifiers - Klosterneuburg... | ecosystem: Engineered > WWTP > Aerobic digester >... | reverse complement strand
TCCTCGAGCTCGGCCCCGGGCAGTACGCGCTGCGCGGCGACGGCGCCCACCTGCGCAGCGCGCTCGATCGCCGGTTGCGCTGCCTGGCGATCGGCGCCGGCGCCGAGCCGTGGCACCTGCCCAGCGTCGAGTCGACCGCCGATCTGTTGCGGATGACCGGGTACTTCACCAGCCACCCGCAGCACGTCACCTGGGGCTTCCACCTGCCGCCGCACTTCGACGAGCTCAAGCGGTTCGCCCACGACGCGCGCGCCGACGGGCTGGCGGCGCCGCCGCCCGAGCGCGCGCAGCCGACCGGCTTCATCCTCGAGCCGTTCGTGTGCCACAACGTCTACCGCGCGCTGCGCGGCGCGCGGCTGCCCCACGGCCAGGCGATCACCGCGCTCGGCAACAGCTACCGCTACGAGGGCCACCGCTTCGCGCCGCTCGAGCGGCAGTGGGAGTTCTCGATGCGCGAGGCGGTGCTGCTGGGCGAGCGCGACTACGTCGTCGCGACGCGCGCCCGGCTGATCGAGCTGACCCAGGCGCTGTGCGCCGAGCTCGACCTCGACGCCGCGCTCGAGGTGGCGACCGATCCGTTCTTCGCCGCCGAGGCCGCGTCGCTGCGCACCTTCCAGGCGATGCGCTCGACCAAGCTCGAGCTGCGGCTGGCGATCGGCGGCGGCGCCACCGTCGCGGCGGCGTCCTTCAACCTGCACGGCGGCTGCTTCGCCACGCCGATGGACATCCGCCGCGGCGACGACCTCGCCGAGACCGCGTGCGTCGGCTGGGGCCTCGAGCGGTGGATGGCCGCGGTGGTCACCCGCTGGGGCGGCGACCCGGCCCGGTGGCCGGCGGCGCTGCGGGGATGACCGCGGCGGGGCGATACCGCCGCGCGCCGAAACCCGCGATGCTCACGCCATGCCCGCCCTGCCCGCCCCGTTCGCCGCGCTGATCGCCGATCAGCCGCTCCCGCTCGACGACTTCGCCGCCCAGGGGCTGGGCGATCTCCCGCGCCCGACGCTGCTGGTGATCGCGCGCCAGGCCGCCGAGCTGCTGGGCGCCGGCGTCGGCGCGCTGCTGGTCGAGCTGGGCGTCGCGCGCGAGGCGATCCGCGCGCCGCTCGCGACCGCCGACCTGCGCGCGCCGACGCTGAGCAGCGTGCGCGCCGGCCGCGCGGTGGTCGATCGCGCCGATCGCGACGGCGCGCGGGTGCAGCTGGTGCAGCGCGCGTTGCAGGCGGTGGCGGCGCGGGTGCCGGGCGCGCCGGCCGAGCTGCGGCTGCCGGCCTGGGGCTCCGACGGCAGCTTCGGCGCCGAGGCGACCGCGGCGGTGACCGCGCTGCAGCGGTGGCGTGGCCTGCCGACGAGCGGCGGCTTCGGGCGCGCCGAGCTGGCCGCCGTCGAGGAGCTGCTGCGCGAGCGGCCGGTGCCGGATCTGTTCGGCGGCGATCATCCGGTCGCGGCCCTCAGCAAGGGCGCGCGCCGGATCGTCGGCGTCGCCCGCGCGATCTGCGCCGCGTCGGCGGCCGCGCCGTTCGCGACCCGCGTCGACGGCGTGCGCTACGCGTGCCACGCCCAGCAGTTCGGCGTCGCGCCGACGCCGGGCACGCTGCGGTTGCCGGGCGGCGTCGGCTACCACCTCGCGGGCGCGGGGTACTGGAAGTGCAACGTCTTCGGCGGCGCGGTGGTGGCGCTGGCCGACCTGCCGGTGCCGACGTTCCAGGCCGGGACCTACCGCCACTTCCCGCGGGCCGAGCGGTTCGGCGACGCGCTCGCGAAGAAGCCGGGCTGGCAGCTGGTCACCTACCTCGACCACCGCGATCCCGCCGATCCCGAGCGCGCGCGCGCCAGCGCGGCGAACGACCGCGCGATCGCCCGGCTGCTGGCCGCGGTGCGCCCCGGCGACCTGCTGTTCGTCGATCACCCGGGCCCGCCCGGCGACGACGGCGGCCACACCCGGGTGTGCACCCGCGCCGCGCGCACCAGCGACGCCGATCGCGCCCCGACCTTCGCCCAGGCCCGCTTCGATCAGGCCCGCGAGGAAGCGGACGGCCTGGCCGAGCTGGCCGGCGGCCGCGAGGTGCAGTTCTGGCACCTGCGCCCGCTGCTGTAACGCTGGCGCGCGGGGGGGCGCACCGGCGATACTGGGGGCGCATGATCGACCTCGACGCCCCGGTCGCCGACCTGGTCCTGGCGCACTCGGCCACCGCCACCGTGCTCGACCGCCGCCACATCGACTACTGTTGCGAGGGCCACCGGCTGCTCGGCCAGGTGATCGCGGAGCGTCAGCTCGATCGCGAGGCGCTGATGGCGGAGCTGGCCGCGGCCATGGCCGAGCCGGACCCCGAGGCCGACCCACGCACCGCGACCACCTCGGCGCTGATCAGCCGCGCGCTGGCCCGTCAGCACCGGCACCTGCGCGCGCTGCTGGCCCTGCTCGGCCACCAGTCCCGCGAGCTGATGATCCAGCACGCTACCCAGTTCCCGGGGCTGCGCCAGCTGGCCAACGGCATCGACGATCTGGGGACCCACATGCTCGCGCACCTCGACGAGGAGGAGGACGAGCTGTTCCCCGCGATGCTCAAGAACGAGATGACGCCCGAGCTCCGCGCCAAGCTCGGCACCATGTTCGATGAGCACCGCGAGTTCGGCCTGATGTTCAAGCGCCTGCGCACCGCCACCAACGACTACCAGGCCCCGGCCGGCGCCTCCGACGAGGTGGTCGAGCTGTACGCCGCGGTCCACGAGTTCGAGATCCTGGTGGCGCGCCACCACCACGTCGAGAATCACGTGCTGCTGCCGCGGTTCCGCTGACCGCGCGACGCCGATCACGCTGGCCGCGCCGCCGGCGCCAACCCGCCGCGCGGCGGGCGATGCTGGGGCATGCGATCGATCGCCGTGCTCGGCCTCGCTCTGACCTGCCCGGCCTGCCTGACCGCGCGCACCGACGCGCGCATCCGCCCCGGCGTCTCGGGCGGCGTCACCGCTACCCTGATGCGGACGCCCGACGCCGTGACCTACACGCCCGACGCCTTCCTGATCGGCGTGCCCGAGCGCTACCCGGCCGCCCGGGTGCGCGGCCAGCTCGAGGGCCACCTCGGCTTCGGCTGGCGCCGCGCCCAGCTCACGCTGCGGCCGCTGTCGGTGCGGTTCTCGGCCGAGCCCGATGAGCCCGGCTCCTCGGAGACGTCGCGGGTGGTGCCGACCAGCCACCTCGACCTGTACGTCAAGGCGGTCACCCGCGGGCCGTGGCACGCCGGCTTCGGCGTCGAGACCTCGCCGGGCGGCTACGCCATCGGCACCTACGAGTGGACCGCGCACGACGCCACCAGCGTCACCGTGCGCGGCGTCTTCGGCGGCCGCGACGGCTCGAAGGCGATGCCGCGCTACAACACCCAGCTGCAGGTGCAGGCCTCGTACCTGCGCACCGTCGGGCGCACCGACCTCACCGCGTTCATCGGCGCGTCCAACCTGCTCGGCGACGGCGACGGCAGCGTGCTCTACGCCGAGCCGGTGCAGGACTCGTCGGAGACCACCTACACCCGCGCCGCCTACGCCGGCGTCAGCGCGACGTGGTGGTGACCCGGGCCGGCGGCGTTCACTGCCCGGGGCGATCGGGCAACGGCCGCGGCAGCCGCAACGCGCCGGCCTGGGTGCAGACGCCCAGATCCATGTCGGCGCCGCTGAACAGCGTCCCGCCCTCGAAGCGCTGCGACCGGGTGCCAGCCAGGGTGGTCTGCGCATCGGCGATCGGGTAGCCGAGGAACGACAGCGCGCCGCCCAGGGCCTGGTAGCGGGCGAGGATCGCGCCGTCCACGACGAACGCCGCGCCGACGCCCTTGGCGAACAGCTGCGCGCCGTTCTCGAGCAGCGCGGTCTGGCCGGCTGGCTGCGACGCGATCGTGCCCGACCAGGTCGGGAACGCGGCCCCGCCGGCCCGCATCAGCTCGAGGTGCCGGACCGCCAGCTCGCCGCGCAGGACCACGGTGCCCAGCGCCGCCTTCCAGAACACCGCGCCCTTGTCGAAGTACTGGTACGCGCCGCCGCCGTGGTAGCGCTCGTCGGTGATCGGGTAGCCCAGCGCGCCGTTCTCCGCCGCGAGCTCGAACCACTTGGCGCGGATGCCGTTGAACACGACGTACGCGCAGCCGAACGAGCTGCCCGCGCCCGGCCAGACGTGCGGGTTGAAGTACAGCGACGCCACGCCCCAGCCGAGGTTGAAGTGCTGGCCGTGGCCGCCGTCGACGAGCCAGCTGTTCGACGGGAACACCGCGCTGGTCGCGACGCCGTTCCAGCCGTTGGCGGCGCGGCGCGCGGCGATGGCGTAGAACGACCGCCACGGATCCCCGGGCCAGGTGCCGGGGCTGCCCGTGTAGTACGTCCCGTCGAAGCACTGGCTGTTGAGGCCGCGATCGAACAGCCGTCCCTGGCGCCGATCGACCCGCACGGCCTCGACGGTGCTCGCCGCCTCGAACGGGGCGGGCGGCGGGACGGTGCCGACCACCGGCGGCACCACGCCGGTCGGCAGCGGCGGCGGCGTCACCGCCCACACCGGGTTGGTGAACGCCCACCGCTCCAGGCACTCCTCGCGCAGCGGATCACACGCCTCGCCGGGCACCGGCGGCTTGCCGGCGCTGCGGACGAACGCGCGCACGAACAATCGGTCGGGCATCTCGAGCCGATCGACCGCCTCGTTGCAGTCAAAGGACAGCACCGGGAACCGCGCCGGGTCGAGCTCGAAGGTGCGCCGCACGACCTGCCCGAAGGCATGATCGGCGACGCCGAGCCGCAACGTCACGTCGCCCCAGTAGTGATCGTTCAAGCGCTCGAAGCGCCGGCCGGTCGGGGCGTGGACGTGGGTCTGGGCCCAGGTCCCCTGTAGGTCGACGTCGCCGTCGCCGTTGACGTCGGTGACCTCGTCGCCGTGGAGGCCGTGATCGAACGGCGCGTAGATCATCCCCTGGCGGAGCGCGTCGGCGTGGACGCCGACGTACAGGTCGATGCCGGTGACCTTGCCGAACTCCGGCGTCGACATGAACTCCACGACGATCGGCAGCCGCTCGCCCTTGGCGGCCGTGCGGACGCCACCCATCGCGACGTCGCCGTCGTCGATCAGGCCGTTGTGGTTGACGTCGATCGCCATCCGCACCGCCGGTCCGTCGGTGACCGCGAACTGCCCGGACGCCAGGCCGCCCACCAGCTGGGCCTGGCTCCACGAGCGCGGCTGCGAGCCGTCTGGCGCCGCGTCGCCCCCGGCGGGGGCGCCGACGAACACCAGGTTGCGCGGCTTGCCGATGGCGGTGTCGGTGACCTCGTCGGTGCCCTTCACCGCGCCGTCGCGCCGCACGTTGAGGTCACCGTGGGCGTCCGAGCCGCCGGCCATGAACACCCGCCGCGGCTGCCCGGGCGTCAGCCACGCCAGGCCCCCGGTGCGCGCGGGATCGAGCCCCCACAGCAACAGCTTGTCCCACGCCGCTGCCCCCTGTTGCAGCCCGCGCGCCGGCGACCGCCGCTGCGCGAAGCCCCAGCGCCAGCTCGGCCACCAGTCGAGCTCGATCGCGCCGGAGGCCCGGGCGGTGACCCAGTTGATCGCGCCGACGCCGGCGCCCGGCAGCGGCGTGGCGACACGCGCGTCCTCGTTCCACAGCTGCAAGCCGAGCACGTGCCGCGACGCGAACGCGGTCTCGAGCTGGGCGTCGCTGTACGGGACGATGTCGGGGCCGACGCGCCCGAAGCCCTTGCCGCTGGCGGCGGCGACCGGGTGCGCCAGGAAGGCGTGGCCGAGGCCGCGCTGCTCGAAGTCCTGACGGAGGATGTCCGCCAGCCGGCGGCTGCCGCCGCCCCAGGTGCCGGTGCTCGACGACACGAAGCCGTCGTGGTCGAGCGTGCGCGGGACGTAGATGAGGTGCTGGCGGGCGAAGCCGAGGCCACGCCCTTGCGGATCCTTGAGCAGGTAGCGGCCGGGCTCGCGTGCCTCGACCAGGCCGGCGCGGACCTTGGCCATGTTCAACGTCAACTGCCCCGACCCCGGGACCGGATCGTAGAACCCGTCGCACGGGTAGTCCCACGGCAGCCCGAGGATCGCCGGCGGGAGCTCGCGGCACGCGTCGAACCAGCGGTAGCGCCGGCCGTTGCCGTAGCGCAGGCCGTCGGCGAGATCCGCGGTCCCGAGCTCCGGGATCGCGTCGACCTCACCGCCGAGGATGAGCTGCGGGATCGCCGGCAGCCCCCAGTCCTGCCAGCGGTAGGTCTGCGCCACCTGATGGTTGCCGCCGCCCGCCAGGTACAGCCAGTCGTGGAGGTGGCGGTAGCGCGCTGGGGACATGTCGCGGAGCGCGTTGAAGTTGGACTCGATGAAGGTCCACGACGCGATGTCGACCGGGTCGACGTTGGTGGCCTGGGCGCTGTTCGAGGCGTGGTCGGCCGCGACCACGAAGTCGAGGCCCATGGCGGCCATCGCCTGCAACACGCCGCGGTAGGCGTAGGCCGACTCGCCGTCGTTGTCGGTGCCTTGCGAGTGGTAGTGCAGATCGCCGTACGCCCACCCCGGGCCGAACCGCGGCAGCGACGCCGCCGCGAGGTGCACGCGCAGGTGCTCGGTGATCCGGTAGTCACCTTCGCCGGCGCCGTCCCGCCGCGAGATGCGCATCGTCACGTCGAGCTCGACGTCGGTGCCCAGCGCCTGCGCGCGCGGGCGGTACATCAGCGTCGCGTGCCACTCGTTGGTGTTACCGACGTCGCGGAAGCTCGGCGCGCACCACGGGTTCTCCCAGGCCTTGCAGACGCGATGATCGGGTTGATAGCTCGCCGCACCGGCGCGGTTCGGGTTGGGCCACGCGGCCGCCAAGGTCTCGATCTCGCGCAGCTGGCCGATCTGGAACGTGCGGACGTCGGTGTGCCCCTCGGCGCGCTCGGTGACGGTCACGTCGAGGAAGTCGCCGAGCTGGAGCTCGGCGTAGGTGGGCGGCGTCCCGGTCGTCGGCGGCAACGCGTCGGTGAAGGCGTCGGCGTCGTGCACAGTGAGCTGGATCGGGATCGCCGGGTAGCGCACGACGCAGCCGGCGCCGAAGCACTCCTGGCCGGGTTGCGGCTCGGGGTTCGCGACGAGCTGCGTGCGCGGCTCGATGCGCCACGGCGCATCGATGGCGACGTCGAACTTGCCCTCATTCGAGGCGATCGCTTGATCGTCCTGCGCGAGGTCGGGCGCCGGTTCGGACACGCACGCGGTCAGCGCCATGGCCGCGGCGAAGGGAACGGTCTTGATGCGAGACATGGCGCGCCGCTCTGCACCCGTCGTGCCGCGCCGCAGGCACGCGAGGCACGCGGTTCGTGGGCGGTGTCACGCGATCGGCGCGTGACAGCACACGACGGCGGTGACACCCGCGGCATCGCCGCCGTGGCGTGCCGGCACGGCGCTGTCACGCCGCGCGTGGTGTGACAGGCGCGGCCGGTTCGCAGCGCGACGCCTCGGCGGCTGGCGCGCCCCCTGCAGTGACGGCCGGCAGGTGCATCGATGAGCTCTCCCTACCTCCGCCTGTCGCGCATCGAGGCCGACCTCGATGTCGTCGACCGATCGTCACGCCACACCGAACCCACCACCGCGGCCGACGAGCGCCACCGCCCAGACGCCCGCAGCGACGAGGCCGCAGCGACGACGCTCGACGCCGCGCTGCGCGAACTCGAGTACGAGTACTTCTTCGGCAAGCTCGCGCGCCGCATCGGCCGAGCCGGCAAGGCGCTGCTCAAGAAGGGCCTCGCCGCGGCAGCGCCGGCGACGCCGATCCTCAGCGTCGCGCGCGCGGTCACCGACCTCGGCCGCGGGCATCTGCGGCGCGGCCTGGTCGGCCTGACGCGCGGCGCCGCGCGCGCGGGGCTCGCCGCCAGCGCGCCGTGGGCGCTGCCGGCCGTGGAGGCGCTGGGCGCGCCGCGCCGCACCCGTGATCGCGACCCAGCCGGGCCCGCCGCCGTGGCCGCCCCTGCCGACGCGGTCGAGGGGCCCGACGAGCTTCCGGCCGACGGCGCGTCCGACGCGATCGTGGAGCCCGACGAGCTGCCGGCCGACGTCGACGCGATCGCCGAGCGGGCCTACGAGCTGCTCGCCGAGCGCCTGGGCCCGGAGATCGCGACGCCGGCCGGCGCCGCGCGGGTGGCCGCCGACGCGCTCGCCGACGCGGTGCGCGAACTGCGGCGCCCGTGCACCTGCCAGCGGCGCGGGCGTCGCCGGTGACGGCCGGTCAGGCCGCCTCCCTGGCGGCGCGGATCGATGCCCTCGGCGGGCTGCGCGAGCTCGTCGCGCTCCCGGGTGACCACGACCTCGCGTCCGCGCAGTGGGACGCGATCCTGGCGCCGCTCCGTCGCCTCCAGCGCACGCTCCGGGCCCGGCTCGCGGCCGCGCTCACCGCGCGGGGTGCGGCCGTGGCCGATCGGCTCGGCACCGTCGAGCTCGAGGTCGGCGCCGCCTTCGGTGCGTTCGACACCTTCGCCGACGTCCTGACCCAGCGCGCGGCGCCGCGGCTGGGCCGCGAGCTGGCAGGGTGCGACGCCTTGGCGGACGACGCGCTCCGGCGCCCGGATCCGCGGCTGGCGGCGCTGGCGCCGCCGCTGGTGTACTGCGACCGTGGCCTGGGCGCCGCGATCCTGCGCCAGGGCGTCCACGCGGGTGGCGAGGTGATCTGCCCGATCCCGCTGATCCAGATCCCCTACGCGCGCCTCGTCGACAAGCTGACCCTGACCTCGATCCTGCACGAGGTCGGTCACCAGGCGCTCGCCGCGCTCGGCATCGGCGACGAGCTCGCCCGCGCCGTCGGCGAGCTCGCGACCGGGCATACCGCCGTCGACCTCGCGCGCTGGGCGCCGGAGATCGGCGCCGATCTCTGGTCGTTCCTGTGCGCCGGGCCAGCGCACGCCTACGCCGCGGTCGAGCTGTTCGCGTTGCCGCACGCGGTGGCGCTGGCGCGCGGCCGCGGCCCGCACCCACCACCGGCGCTCCGCGTCGAGCTGGCGCTGGCGTGGTGCCAGGCGACCTGGCCGCGCGGCCCCTGGGCGGCGCTCGCGGGACGCTGGCGTGCGCGGTTCGACGCGCTCCCCGGTGCCGCGGCGACGCTGGCCGCAGTGCGCCGGCTCGCGCCACCGCTGGCGCGCGCCACGCTGTCGGCCCGCTTCGCGACGCTCGATCACCAGCCGCTGACACGCCTGTTCGACCTGGCCGCGCTGGCGCCAGCCCGGCTGGCGACGCTTGGCGGCGCAGCGTTCGCGGCCGCGCGACCGTGCGTGCAACTCGCGGCGCTGCGGGTCGCGGCCACCGAGACACCGTCCGCGGCGGTGGCCCGCCGCGCGACCGACTGGCTCTCGTCTCTGCGGTCGCGACGATGCGATCGCCCCCTGTCCCCAGGAGGATTCCGATGCCTGATCTGACCAAGCTGCTGACCGACACCCTGGCCGCGGGATTCGCCGCGGAGCCGCCGCAGCCGGCGTTGTTCGACCCAGCGACCGACCTGCTGCTGGCCCTGGTCGCGCCGACCGCCGATCGCGACACCGACGACCTCGCGCTGCACTTCCGCGAGTACTTCGTCGCCGGGCAGATGCCCCCGATCGAAGGCCCCGCGCCGCCGCGGCCGCGCGTGCTCGGTGATCTGATAGCGCCGGTGGGCTGCGCTGGCCACTACCCCGGGACCTGGCCGGTCCCCGACCCGTGCCTCGCCGTCGACGGCCGGCGGGGCACCACGTCGCAGCGACTCACCCGGCTCTTCGCCGGCGATCTGCTGTGGCTGTACTTCATGGAGCGGATGGGGGTGTTCCAGATCGTGGGGTCCCTCCTCGACGACTACGCGCTGTTGCGCCGCTTCCCGATCGCGTCGCGTCGACGCGCGACGGTGGTGGTCGAGGCGATGGTGCGCGACCTGCGCGCCGGGGTGAGCTCGACGACGCGCGACCGCGACGTGGCGTACCGCACCTGCCTGGGCTGGACCTCCGAGCTGGGCGCCACGCTCGGCAGCGAGGCGCAGGCGAACCGCGCGTTCTCGATCCAGTTCCACCGGCTGATCCGGCTGGCGCTGCAGTTCTACAGCGCCCGCCAGCTCGCCGTCGCGATCAAGGACGCGGCGTCGCCGGCGCGCGCGTCGACGGCGACGCTGATCGCGATCCGCGACACGCTGCGCATCCTGCAGAAGACCTGCGAGACGTTCGAGTACGGGCGCACCTACACCACGACGCTCAACGGCATCGTGTGGGTCATCGGCAGCCTGGCGGTCGTCCGCGACCTGCGGCGCGACCTCGGCATCGCCGACATGTACGAACAGCCGTACGAGTACGTGCCCGCGGCCTACGACCTGCTCGTCCGCGGCGACGGCAAGGCCGGCCAGCCAGACCCGACGCGGTACTTCGCCAACCACGAGTGCGCCAACACCGGCCGCGACCTGATGCTCGACGTCCAGGTCTTGCCGGTCGAGGCCCCCAACTTCGCGGCGACCGGCGGGCTGCTCGAGGCGTGGCTCGACCTGGTCGAGCAGCGCGTCGAGGGCTACCGCACCGCCTACCACGCCCTCACCCAGCTCGACCTGAGCGCGGCCGACGTCGCCGCGCCCCAGCTCGCATGACCCCGGAGGCGACCATGTTCGACCCGACCCAGTTCGAATCCGAGATGGCGGCGCTCCTCACGGACGACGCGCCGACGCCCAGCGAGGAGCTCGCTGAGGAGCTTGCCGACGAGGAACTCGCCGACGAGCTCGCCGACGAGGAGCTCAGCGCCAGCTGGAACGGGGCGGTCGACGCCCCGGCCGCCGAACTCGGCGATGGGCGCGTCGACGAACTCGATGGCGGGCCCGAGGTGCTGGAGTTCGACGGCGCGGCGATGATGGCGACGCCCGGCGAGCGTGCGGCGGCGTTCGTGGACGACCCGCGCGATGACGAGCATGGGTTGGAGATGGAGTTGCGGGCCCAGCTAGACCGGCGACGACGCTCGACGCGCGGCGGTCCAGGCGCGCGCGATCCGCGCGGCGGGCGCCCAGCCCGCGCCACCGACCGATCCGACGGGCTCGGTCGACCGGGTGACGATGCCCTGCTCGCCGCCATCGTGGCCTCTGACCTGGATCGCGCAGAAGCCGCGGTCGACGCGATCTCGCCGCTCCACCTACCGAGGCTGCTCTCGCGCCTGCGCGTCCCGACACCGGGTGACGCGCTCGCCCTCGAGTTGACCCGCGCCTCGTCGCCCGCGTTTCGGATGCAGGTGATCACCCTGCTAAAGCGGAAGATCGCGGAGCATCAACTCGGGGCCCGGCTCGCCGTCGCGGTGGCCCCGGGCAACCTCGACGTCGTGCGCGCGTCGCAGGGCGCCAAGCCACAACTCGTCGCGACCGGGCATGACGCGCTTCGCTGGGTCGGGCGGCACATCGGTCGTACCAAGCTGACGGTCGCCTCCTCGTACGGTCCCGTCGACTTGACCCCGGGGACGATCTGGGATGGTGGCAAGCTGCTCGTGCTCGTCGACGCCCAGACGGTGCACTACACGGTCGGGCGGAACCTCTATCGCTGGAACACCTCCGACTTCATCCGCGATGAGTGGCTCGGAGCGCTCGCGCGCGCGGCGCACAACGCTCGCGGCATGGTGACGCTGGTCAAGGTGGAGGTCGAGTTCCTCACGGGTCTGCTGGTCGGTCCCGAGATTGTGCTCGCGGTGAGTGCCGCCCGGATCGCCTGGTTCGCCCACCGCAACTACAAGCTCCTGGGGGAGCTGTGGGCCCACGCGGATCAGTTCACGAACGCCTGGCGCGCGTTCGCGGCGCTGTGCCCGAAGACCCACGCCCTCGTCGACCGCGAGGTATGGCGCGCCGTGGTGCGAGGGATCACGGGCGCCCGGCCCGACGCCGCCGAGGGTGCGTTCCTGCTCGGGCGGCTCATCCGCGGCGGGGCGATGCTGCAGCTCTTCACGCCCGCGACGTTTCTGAAGATGGCCGTGCAGACGACGACGCTGGTCACGGTGATCGACTCGCTCGCGATCATCTCGCGCGGCCTCGCCGCCACCGCGCGGACCACCGCGACCGCGCTTCGGACCTCGGCGACGCTTCGCGAGCGGCTCGCCAAGGCACACATCCGCGTCTCGGACCGTGAACTCGGCGTCCTCGTCGCAGAGATGTACGAAGTCACACGCAGCCGCGCCGCGGCCCTCGCCGCGGTGGTGGCGCGGATCGTCGTGGTCGGTGCGGAGTTCGCCGCCGCGGCGCAACGCGTCGCTGACCGCTGGGAAGCGATGACCGACTGAGCGACCGACGGGCGGCGGGGCCCCCGGAGTGGTACGCGGACCCGGGCCAGTGAGCGTCAGCGGCACGCCGCTCGGGTAGGATGCCGGCATGGCCGGGCCCCGGGTCGAGACGGTGACGTTGGTGCGCGACGAGGACGGGCGCGCGGCCGGCGAGGCGGCCCAGCTGATCGTGGCGCTGGCGGCGGATCAGCCGCGGGCGGCGAGCTCGCGGCACCTGCTCGACGACGTGGATCAGGTCGAGCTGGGGCGCGGCGCGGGGCGGGACGTCGAGCGGCGGACGAGCGGCGGGCGGCGCCGGCTGACCGTACGGTTGGCCGACGCCGCGGCCTCCGAGCAGCACGCGCGGCTGACGCGCGTCCACGGCGCGTGGATCGTCGAGGACCTCGGCGCCAAGAACCGCACGTTCGTCAACGGGCGGGCCGTCAGCCGCGCGACGGTCGCCGACGGCGACGTGCTCGAGATCGGTCGCACGCTGGTGCTGTTCCGCGACGGCGCGGTACCGGTCGCCGGCGCGCCCGACCTGCGGGTCGAGCAGCTCGTGCCCGGCCTCCCCGGACTGCCGACGTTCGCCGGCGAGCTGGCGACCCTGCTGGCAGCCGCGGCGACCGCCGCGCGCGCCGGGATCGCGGTGCTGGTGCGCGGCGAGACCGGCACCGGCAAGGAGCTGGTGGCGCGCGCCATCCACGCCGCGTCGCACCGGCGCGGCGCCTTCGTCGCGGTGAACTGCGGGGCGTTGCCGGCCAACCTGGTCGAGGCCGAGCTGTTCGGTCACAAGAAGGGTGCGTTCTCGGGCGCGGTCGACGATCGTCCCGGGCACGTCCGCAGCGCCGACAAGGGGACGCTGCTGCTCGACGAGATCGGCGACCTGCCGGCGCCGGCCCAGGCCGCGCTGCTGCGGGTCTTGCAGGAGCGCGAGGTGGTGCCGGTCGGCGAGTCGTTGCCGGTCAAGGTCGACGTGCGCATCATCGCCGCGACCCACGTCGATCTCGGGGCGCAGGTCACCGCCGGGCGCTTCCGCCGCGATCTGCTGGCCCGCCTGGCCGGCCTCGAGCTCTCGCTGCCGTCGCTCGCCGAGCGACGCGAGGACCTCGGCCTGCTGGTGGGCGCCATCCTGGCGCGCCACGGCGGCGCCGACGCGCGGTTCACGCTCGCCGCGGCACGCGCGCTGTTCCAGCACGACTGGCCCAGCAACGTGCGCGAGCTCGACATGGCGCTGGTCACGGCGCTGGCGCTCGCCGGCGCCGGCCCGATCGATCTGCCGCACCTGCCGCGGGCCGTGCGCGACGCCACGCAGCTCGCGCCGCCCGCGCCGCGCGAGCCGACGCCGGAGTCCGAGGCCGACGCGGCGCTGCGGGCCCAGCTGGTGGCGCTGCTCGGCGAGCACGCCGGCAACATCAGCGCGATCGCGCGCGCGACCGGCAAGGCGCGCTGGCAGGTGCACCGCTGGCTGCGTCGGCTCGGGCTCGACTCCGAGGCGTACCGGCGGTGATCGACGGGCCGTCCACGCTCGCCGTCGGCGATCACCTCGGCCGCTACCGCCTGGTGCGCCGGCTCGGCGCCGGCGGCATGGGCGAGGTGTGGGCCGCCGACGATCCCGAGCTGGGGCGGACCGTCGCGCTCAAGGTGCTGCGCCCCGGCTTCGGCGACGGCGACCGGCTGCGCCGCGAGGCGCGGACGATGGCGCGGCTCGATCATCCGAACCTGGTGCCGATCCACGACATCGGCGTCCACGACGGGCGGATGTACCTCGCGATGGCGCTGTGGAGCGGCGGCGATCTCCGGACGTGGATGACGCCGCGCCGCCCGTGGCGCGAGGTGGTGACGGCGTTCATCGCGGCCGGCCGCGGGCTGGCGGCGGCGCACGCGGCCGGCGTGATCCACCGCGACTTCAAGCCGGACAACGTCTTGATCGACGGCGCGCGCGTCGCGGTGACCGACTTCGGCATCGCCGCGGACACCGGTGGCGCCCGGCCGCACGGCGACGACGCCGTCACGGCGCCCGCCGCGGGCGATGCCCCCCTCGGGCTGGACGCGACGCGGTCGTCGGCCAGCGCGCTCGCCGGCACGCCAGCGTACATGGCGCCCGAGCGGCACCTCGGCCGCCCCGGCGACGCCGCGGCGGACCAGTTCGCGTTCTGCGTCGCGCTGTGGGAGGCGCTGTACGGCCAGCGGCCGTTCCGCGCCCCGAACGTCGTGGCCGACGCGCCCACGATGACCAGCGAACCGCTGCCCCCGGCGATGGCGGTCGCGCTGGAGATCATCGACGGTCGACGCACGCTCCCGCCACCGACAGTGCCGGCGCCCGGCTGGCTCCGGCGCGCGATCGACCGCGGCCTCGACGGCGACCCCGCGCGACGGCACGCGTCGATGGCCGCGCTGGTCGCGGCGCTCGAGCGCGGGCTGGGCCGCCGGCGTCGCGGGGCGCTCGCCGCCGCGGGCGTCGGGACGCTCGGCGCCTTCGCCGCGGTGGTGCTGTGGACGCGCGCCGCGCCGGCTCAGCCGCGATGCGATGCCCGCGATCAGGTGGCCGAGGTGTGGTCACCGACACGCGCGGCTGCGCTGACCAGCGCGCTGGTGGCCAGTGGTCGCCCGCACGCCCCCGCCACCGCGGCGCGCGTCGCTGGGCTGATCGACGCCTACCTCGGGCGCTGGGTGGCGATGCGCGACGACGCCTGCCGCGCCGCGCGGATCGACCGCGCCCAGTCGGCCGAGCTGCTCGACCTGCGCAACGCCTGCCTCGACCGCCGACGCGCCGAGCTGGACGCCACGGTGCGGGCGCTGTCGGAGCGGGTCGACGGCCCGGTCGCCGACCGGGCCGTCACCGCGGTGGCCAGCCTCGAGTCGCTGGACGCCTGTGCCGATCCGATCGCGCTGCGGGCCGCCGCGCCGTGGCCGCGTGATCCCGCGATCCGCGCGCGCCTCGACGCGGTCCGCGCGCAGGTCGTGGCCGCCCGCGCCGACCAGCGGGTCGGGCGCTACCGCGAGGCCCGCGCCACGGCCACGGCCGCGGTGACCGCGGCGGCCGCGACCGGTTTCGGGCCGGCGTGGGCCGAGGCGTTGAGCGTGGCTGGCGACGTCGCCTCGGACCTAGACGACAACGCCACCGCCCGCGCCGAGCTGGCCGACGCCGCGCGCCGGGCCGGTGAGGTCAAGGACGACGACCTCGCGGCGCGCGCGAGCATCGCGCTGTACTTCGTGGTCGGGGTCGCGCTGGGCGAGTTCGACGAGGCGCGCGCGATGGAGCCGTTGGTCGAGGCGTTGGTGGCGCGCAGCGGCGACGCGTCGGCGCGGCTCGCGTTCATCCGCCACCGGGCCGGGCTGCGGATGACCACCGGCGACCTCGACGCCGCGCGGACCGGCTTCGAGCAGGCGCTCGGGCTCGCTGAGGCGCAGGCCGCGATCACGCGCCAGATCGATCTGCTGGGCGACCTGGCCAACGTCGCGCTGCTGCAGGGACGGCCCCAAGACGCGCTCGGGCTGCGCGCCCGCGCCCGCGCGGCCATCGAACAGACCTACGGCGCCGATCACCCCGCGGTGGCGGCCAACCTGCACGGCACGGCCCGGGCGTTGCTGCGGCTGAACCGCGCCGCCGAGGCCGTGCCGATGCTGGAGCAGGCGCTCGCGATCCGACGCCGCGCGCTCGGCGACGAGCACCACGCGATCACCGACACGCTGAACACGCTCGGCAACGCGCAGCTCGCGCTGGGCGATCGCGCCGGCGCGCTGGCGCGCTACCGCGAGGCGCTGGCCCGCGCCGAGCGCGCGCACGACGCCGCCGCCCGGGCCACGGCGCTGACGGCGATCGGTCTGGCCGAACAGCAAGCGGGCGACTGGGTGCAGGGCCGCCGCCACCTCGAGCAGGCGCTCGCGGCGCGCGCCGCCCTCGGGACCGTCGAGACCGTCGCGTACGCCACCACCGAATACAACCTCGCCGACGGCCTCGCGAACCACGGCGACTGCGCCGCGGCGGCGCCGCTGCTGACGCACGTCGAGCGGCTGTTCACCGGGTCGATGCGGGCGTACCCCCAGCTGACCCGCGCGACCTGCGCGCTCGCCGCCGGCGATCTCGCCGCCGCCGCCACGCTCGCCGCCGGCGTTGGGGCTGCGTGCGCGGACCAATGCGAGGCCGTGCTCCCGGCCACGGCCGACGCGCTCGTCGCGCAGGTGCGTTGGCTGCGTGGCGACCACCGCGGCGGTGCCGCCGCGCTGCGCGCCGCGCGGGACGCGCTGGCCGCCATCCCCGACGCCGGTCCCACGCTGGCCGGCCTCGACGCCTGGCTCGCGGCGCACCGCGTGCCCTGACCCACGGCCGCCGCGCGATCCGGCCACAGGAGTGCTAGGGTGCCGCCGCTCGCATGCCGGCGCCCGCTCCGCTCCACGTCGACGACCTCGGTCGGCTCGACTACCGCGCCGCCTGGGCCCGGCAGCTGGCGCTTGTCGACGAGCGCAAGACCGGCGCCGGCGCCGATCGGGTGCTGGTGGTCGAGCACCCGCACGTGTTCACGCTGGGCCGCGCGCAGAAGGCGGTGGCCAACGTGCTGGCTCCCGGCGAGGTCGAGGTGATCGAGATCGAGCGCGGCGGCGACGTCACCTACCACGGCCCCGGCCAGCTGGTGGCGTACCCGATCCTGGCGCTCGGCGACGGCGAGCGCGACCTGCACCGCTTCCTGCGCAACCTCGAGGAGGCGGTGATCCGCACCTGCGCGGGGTTCGGCCTCGCCACCGATCGCCAGCCGGGCGCCACCGGCGTGTGGTGCACCGATCGCGCCGGCGCGCGCAAGAAGCTGTGCTCGATCGGCATCGCGTGTCGCCGCTGGGTGACGTTCCACGGCCTGGCGCTCAACGTCGCCACTGACCTGGCGTACTTCCAGCGCATCAACCCGTGCGGGTTCGCGTCGTCGGTGATGACCTCGATGGCGGTCGAGCTCGACCGCCCGCTGACCGTCGCCGAGGTGACGCCGATCTTGACCCGCGAGCTGGCGGCGACGCTGGGACGGACGCTGGCGTGACCGCGCCGGCCGAGTGGACCCCGCGCGCCCGCTGCCCGCGCTGCCGGCGCCCGACGTCGGTGTGCTACTGCGCGCACCTGCCGGCGCTCGAGACCCGCACCAAGGTCGTCATCCTGCAGCACCCGCGCGAGCGCGACATGCCGATCGGCACCGCGCGCATGGCCAGCCTGTGCCTGCCCGGCTCGGCGCTGCACGTCGGCATCGACTGGAGCCGCCACGCGCCGCTGGCCGCGGCGCTGACCGATCCGACCCGCACGCCGATCCTGCTGTACCCGGGGCCGGGCGCGCGCGACATCCTGCGCGAGCCGCCGGCCGGGCCGGTGACGCTGGTGGTCGTCGACGGCACCTGGTCGCAGGCCAAGACCGTGGTCCGCGACAACCCGGTGCTGCACGCGCTGCCGCGCTACGCGTTCGTCGCGCCCGAGGTGTCGGAGTACCGCATCCGCCGCGAGCCCGACGACGCCTACTGCTCGACGATCGAGGCGCTGATGCACGTGCTGGGCGCGCTCGAGGGCGACCCGGCTCGGTTCCGCGCGATGCTGGCGCCGTTCCGCGCGATGATCGACGCGCAGCTCGCCCGGCAGGCCAGCGAGCCGAGCCCGCGGCCGCGGCCGGTGCGCCCGCCGCGCGCGCCGTGGGACCGCCTGCCGCCGGAGATCGCGACCCGCTGGGACGACCTGGTGTGCGTGGTCGGCGAGGCCAACGCCTGGCCGTACCGCGACGCGCCCGACCACCAGCCCGACGAGCTGATCCACTGGGTCGCCCACCGCCCGGCGACCGGCGCGACGTTCGAGGCGCTGGCCGCGCCGCGCGGCGCGCTGTCGCCGTCGACGCCGTACCACACCCGGCTGGCCGCCGACGCGATCACCGCGGCGCCGCCGCTGGCCGCGCTGCTCGCCGGCTACGCGGCGTTCGCGCGCCCGACCGACGTGGTGTGCGCGTGGGGCCACCACGGCGCGCAGCTGATGTGCGCGACGGGCGGCGCGCTGCCGGTGCCGGTGCTCGACCTGCGGGTCGCGGTGCAGCGCGCGCTGCACCAGAAGTTCGGCAGCCTCGAGGACTTCGCCGCGACGCTGGGGCCGCCGCCGGCGCCGCTGGGCGCCGGGCGCGCCGGGCAGCGGGTGGCGCTGCTGGCGCAGGTGGTCCACGCGTGGCGCGCCCGGTTCCCGGCGTCCGCCGCGTGAGTCACAGCGAGCTGCGGGCCGCGTTGATCTCGGTCTTGCCGGGCGGTGGCGGCGGCGCCGCGAACCGGGTCGGGTCCTCGAGGTCGGCGCGCAGGATCTCCAGCGACTGCGCGGCGTAGTAGCCGTCGCAGATCCGCTCGTCGAGCGTGAACCGCAAGCGCAGCGTCGGCCGCGTCGCCGGCGCGCCGTCGGGCCCCACCACCAGCCGCGGTCGCAGCCCGCCGATCACGCAGAACAGGCTGACCGTGCCGTGCTCGAACAGGTGGTGCCACGCGCGATCGATGCCCAGGCTGCCGAGGTTGGCGACGAACACGCTGGAGAACAGCGGGTCATCGCGCATCAGCGACGCTGGCAGGCAGTTCCAGCGATCGAGCCAGCGGGCCATGCGCACGACCGGTGACAGCACGAAGTCGGGCAGCTTGCCCAGGGTCGACATCTCGCGATCGACCGGGCGATCGTCGCGGGTCCGGCCGGCGTGCACCGCGGCGTGGATGCGGGCGGCGGTGGCGTCGAGCGCCTCGCCCGTCACCACCGGCAGCTTGATGGTCTTGAGCGCCGCGCCGTCGGCGAACTCGCGCTTGGCCGCGAACGCGATCGACGGCTGCGTGCGCTGCCACAGCCGCCGCCCCGCGACGAAGCGATCGAGCGCCGGGCGCGCGGTGATCATGCGCCCCAGCGCCGCCACCACGCAGTGCAGCGGCGTGAGCTTGGGGCCGTCGCCGCGGTTGTGCGCGTCGAGGAACGCCACCAGCGCGGTCGCGTCGATGATCTGCTCGTAGTACACGACCGCCTCGCCGCGGGTCGGCATGAGCATCGGCATCATGCGGCGCATCGGGTCGAGGCCGCGCAGGCGGGTGCCATCGGATCGCCAGAACAGCATGGCCGCAGTATGCCGCCGCGCGGCGGTCGCTCGGGTAGCATCGCGCGATGCGAAGCGCGATCTCGGTGGTGGCCCTCGCGGCGTGCGCGGCGGCGTGCGGCAAGTCGTCGACGAAGCCAGCGCCCGGCGGTGGCGGGACCACGGCCGCGAGTGACGCCGGGAGCGGCAAGGGGTCGCAGGCGGCCGCCGCCGATCGATGGAAGCCGATCGTGCCGCCGCCGGTGTCGCCCGCGTGCGCCGCGGCGCGCCGCTACTTCGGCTACGCCGCCACCTGCGTCGAACAGCCGTTGCCCGAGCTGACCACCGCCGCCGGCACGGTGGCGCGGCTGTGGGCGACCGACGATCCCACCCGGGCCTGGGCGTACGTGCTGACGCCACCCAGCGGCCCGCCGATCGCCGCCAAGGCCGGCCCGTACGACGACCAGATCCTGCGCAAGATCACCGCGCAGCTCGACCTGCCGGCGACGCCGCCCGACGTGCTGGCCCGGCTGTACGCGGCGCTGCTGCTGCAGGCCGCCGAGGTGCGCTGCGTCGACGGGCCCGCGCCGACCGGACGGTCGATGTCGCAGCGGCCGTGCGCGGCGCCGCGGTTCGCCACCGTCGGCGGCAAGCCGGTGCTGCAGTTCGCCGTCGAGGAGTACCCGCACCCGACGCTGCTCAACCGCGACCAGCACCGGCTGTACTGGTACCAGGTCGAGGTGCTGCCGCACGAGCTGTCGTCGATGGAGGGCGAGGGCCTGGCGATGCTCGAGCCGGCGACGCCGCCGTTGCCGGCGTCGGCCCCGCCGCTCCCGACGATGACCGCGCCCCCGACGTACCTGGGCACCCCCGAACCGGCGCCCGCCGACCTCGACGCCGCGCTGTGCAAGGCGGCGGCCGACACGCTGAGCGGCATGGCTGGTCGCGCGTGCAAGGCCTACCGCTACCCGGCGCTCGCGTTGCCCACCGGCGAGCTGTTCTACCTCGCCAACGACGCCGGGCAGCCGCACCTGGTGGCCAGCCGCGCCCCCGACGGCACGATCCGCGTCGGCTTCGATGTCGAGACCCACTCACCGCTGGGGGCGCTGGTCCCGACCTACGATCCGGCGGTGGTCCCGCCGGCCACGTTCCTCGCGGCGTACCTGCTGCTGTCGGGCAAGCCGGCGCGCATCCTGTGCCTGCCCGGCTCGGGCGACGCGCTGCCCGACGATCCCTGCGCGCCGCCCACCGCCGAGAAGCAGGGCGACCAGCTGATGATCAAGGCGATCATCGCCGAGCTGCCGCTGCCCGGCAGCGCCGTCCGCGAGAGCGAGCCGGCGGTGCGCCGCATCGCGTGGGAGTTCTCGCCCGGCGGCGGCATGACGGGCGGCGGGACGCGCCTGGTCGATCTGCGCGCGCCGACGCCGTAGCGGCGCCGGTCAGAAGAACGTCATCGCCGCGCCGACGCCGATGTTCCGACCCACGACGTCGGGGTCGCCGTTGCCGTTCTTGTCCTCGGCGTAGAAGCCGATGCCGGCGCGCGCCTGGACGTCGATCGCCCACTTCGGCCCGCGCACCACCTCGAGGCCGGCGGCGAACAGCGCCGCGCCGACCACGTCGGACTGGGCCTGCAGGCCCAGGGTCTCGTAGCGCAGCCGCGCCTGGGCGCTGCCGAGGCCGGCGGTGAGCGTGAGGATCGGCACCGGGCGCCACTTCACGCCGGCGGTCACGACGTTGTGGGTGAAGGTCCAGTTGTTCTCGCTGTGGACCATCGGGAACACGTCGAAGTACGCGCCGAGGTGGGGGCGGAAGAAGTAGTTCACGTGCAGATCGATGCCGCCCGCCTCGGTGACGCCGTCGCAGAAGTCGCCGTTCTCGTTCTCGCAGTTGATCTCGCCGCCGTAGAGGCCGAAGCCGACCTCCCAGCCGACCCGCGGGCCCGGCGGCGGCGGCGGCTGGTTGAGGTTCTGGGCCTGGGCGGAGGTGACGCCGGCGAGCCCGACGGCGAGGGCGATGGCGGGGAACACGACGCGGGGGTTCGACATGATCCGCGATCATCGCAAGCCGCCGGCCAGCGGGGAAGCGTCAAGCCTCCACCACCGACGCCGCCATCCGCGCGAGATCAGCGGCCCACGCGGCGCGCCACACCGCGTGAACCGCCTGCGACGTCGCGCATCCCTACAGCCGCTGTGGCCAAAGCCGACGGCCGCGGCGAGCCACCGTCAGGTGAACGACGGGCGATGGCGCCGCGTGGTCTTGCCGACCGCCGCGAGGTGTAGCTGCTGCACCCAGCGCAGCTCCTCGAGCAGCGCCTCGGCCGAGGCGGGCCGGCCGTCGGGGTCCTTGCTGAGGCACGCGCCGATCAGGTCGGCGACGTCGGGGTGCAGGTCCTCGGGCAGCGGCGCCGGTGCGTCGGTCACGACCGCCAGCAGATCGTCGCGCACCGAGGCGCCGGGCGCGAACGGCGGCCGCGCGCAGATCATCTCGTACAGGAGGACGCCGATGCCCCAGATGTCGGTGCGGCCGTCGATCGGCTCGCGCGCGACCTGCTCGGGCGCCATGATCCGCGGCGTGCCGACCACGCCGGCCGCGACCTCGGCGCCGGCGCCGTCGAGGCTGCAGGCGATGCCGAAGTCGATCAGCTTGGGCACGTGGCGGCGACCGTCGTCGGTCAGCATCACGTTCTCGCTCTTGATGTCGCGGTGGACGTAGCCGGCGCGGTGCACCGCGGCCACCGCGTCGGTGACGCCGACGGCGATCTCGAGCGCGTGCGCGACCGGCAGCGGCCCGCGCTGCACCCGCGCCATCAGCGTGGTGCCGCGCGCCAGCTCCATCACGAAGTACGGCCGCCCCTGCGCGTCGTAGCCGAAGTCGAACACCTCGACGACGCCGGGGTGGCGCACCGCGCCGGCGATGCGCGCCTCGCGGAGGAACAGCGCGTGGGCCTCGGGCAGGTGGGCCAGCTCGGGCGCGAGCCGCTTGATCGCGACCGCGCGATCGATCACCGCGTGGCGCGCCAGGAACACCGCGGCCATGCCGCCCTCGCCGAGCTGGCACTCGACCTCGTAGCAGCCGAGCCGCTCGCGGCGCGGCGCGCTGGGCCGCGTGCCGCGCGGCGCCCGCGCCCGCATGTCGACGCGGGTCGGGCCGCTCCAGGTCGCGGTCGACGGCCGCGCCGCGCTCTCGATGTGCGGTCCCTCCACGCAGCCAGGCAAACATCGATGCGCGGCGCGGGCAATTTTTCGGCGCGCCGGGCGCGCGCACCTACAGTGTGCGCGACGCGGTCTCCGCAGGTTGCGACGCGACCGCGCTCGTCGACGTCACATGAGGCGGGCGCCGGCGCTGGTGCCGGCGCTCGGCCGCGGCGCCGCCGGGAACTCCTCGAAGTTGCGCTCGGGGAGCGGTAGCTCGCCCACGGTCGTGGCGAGCATCGGTCGGAGCTGCTTGATGGTGCGCGCCAGCAGCGCCCGATGGGCGACGACGCCCACGACGGACGCGACCGCGAGGCCGACTACGACCGCGCTGGTCGAGTGCGCGACCAGCATCGCCAGCGCCGCGATCGCGCCGGCGACGCCGCCGAGCGTCCAGGCGACCGCGGACAGCCCGCCGCGGCGGCGATCGAGCGCCTGGCCGCAGCGATCGCACAGCCCGCGCGCGACGTGCTCGCCGCAGCGCGGTCGACGACAGCAGCGGCAGCGCCGCACCATGGCGGCGTCACAGAAGCAGCGCTCGGCGCTGCGCTCGACGTAGGGCTGCGTCCGAAACGGCCCCGCGAGGCTCATCTCCGACGCGCGATCTCGCTCGTGGGCGACCAGTCCGCCCGGAGGTTCGTCCATGTCGGATCACCGTAAGGCGCGCGGCACGGCGATCAAGTGGCATACGCTGGCATGCGCCGACACGGTCAGAGGCCGGCGATGCGAGAGTCGATCCCGGTGTTGCTCGGCGGCGGAAACTGATCGTAGTCGCGGGCGGGCGCGGGCAGCTCACCGACCGTCGTCGCGAGGCCAGGTCGGAGCTGCTTGACCGTGCGCGCGAGCAGCACCCGCTCGCTGCCGACCCGAACCGCCGCGGCGAGCACGACGGCGCCGAGGGCCCCGGCCGGCAGGCCCACCGCGATCATCGCGACGGTGAGCGCGACGCCGACCACGCCGCTAAGCAGCCACGCCTGCGAGGCGATCCCCGCGCGGCGTCGATCGATCGCCTGGCCGCAGCGGTTGCACAGTCCGTGCTCGACGTGCTCGGCGCAGCGCGGCCGCCGACAGCACCGACAGCGCCGCGCCATCGTCGCGTCACAGAAGCACCGCTCGGCGCTGCGCTCGACGTACGCCTGGTCGCGGTAGGCCATGGCTACAGCAGCCCCCGCGGCGGCCGCCGCGTGATCAACGCGATCGCCACGGTCGCGGCGACGCCGCCGGCGATCGCCAGCGTCCGCCGCCGCGCGGCCGCGCGGGTGCGCAGCTCGTCGGCGAGCCGATGGCCCCGCGCCATCGCCGCGACGTGGGCCTGGATGTCGGCGACGCGGCGACGCACCGCTGGGTGGCTGCGCCGCGTCCGCTGCGACGTGACGTCGTCGATCACCCCGTCGACGTCGCCCCAGTCGAGCGCCTCGTGCTCCATGCGAGCCAGCGCCACCAAGCAATCGTCGACGTCGTAGCCCGCCGCGATGCACAGCTCGATCGCGCGGAGATCGGCGTCGCGCTCGCGACCGGGCGTGTGCACCAGGCGCTGCAGCATCGCCAGCGCGAGCTTCGGCGCCGCGCGCCAGCCCGGCGACAGTCGCGGCAGGTGGCCGAGCCGGTGGTGCGCCAGCTCGTGGGCGACGACGAACGCCGCCGCGGCGTCGGTCGGCAAGGTCTCGAGCAGCCGCCGGCTGACGTAGATCGTGTGGCCAGGCCCCGTGAAAGCGGTCCACTGGTTCATCCACAGCACGAGCGTGTCGAGGCGCTCGCCGACCGGCACGTCGCGCTGCAATTCCGCGGTGACGCGGTCGACCCGCTCCCCGGCCCAACCATCTCGCTCGACGACGTACTCGGCTTCGATCCGGCTCCGCAGCCAGTCAACCCGCGGTTCGTGCATTGCCTTGAACGTGGGGCCGGAGATCGGGCGCGTCAAGCGGCTCCGGCGGCGTGCCGACGCGCTCAGCGGTATCCGCGGGCCTGCAGGTTGAACAGCGTGGCGTAGCGGCCGCCGGCGGCCACCAGCTCGTCGTGGCTGCCGCGCTCGAGCACGCGGCCGCCGTCGAGCACGACGATCGTGTCGGCCATGCGCACGGTCGAGAAGCGGTGCGAGATCACGATCGCGATCTGATCCTTGGTGCGCTCGCGGAAGCGATCGAAGATCGCCACCTCGGCGGCGGCGTCCATCGACGCGGTCGGCTCGTCGAGCACGAGGATGTCGGCGTCCTTGCGCATGAACGCGCGGGCCAGCGCCACCTTCTGCCACTGCCCCAGCGACAGCTCGCGGCCGTCCTTGAACCACTTGCCCAGCCGGGTGTCGTAGCCGGCCGGCAGCTCGGCGACCACCGGCGCGGCCAGGCCCTGCTCGGCGGCCGCCGCCCAGCGGTCGCGATCGTCGAACGCGCGCTCGTCGCCGGCGCCGATGTTCTCGCCGACCGTGAGCTGGTAGCGCACGAAGTCCTGGAAGATGACGCCGATGCGCCGGCGCAGCGCCATCGGATCCCAGGCGCGCACCGGCGTGCCGTCGACGCGCACCTCGCCGCTGGTCGGCTGGTACAGGCCGGCCAGCAGCTTGATCAGCGTGGTCTTGCCCGAGCCGTTCTCGCCGACGATCGCCAGCTTCGAGCCGGGCGGCACGTGCAGCGACACGTTGGCCAGCGCCGGCTCGGTCGAGCCCGGGTAGCAGAAGCTGACGTCGTCGAAGCGCACGCCGTCGCCGGGCGTCGCGCCGACGGTCGCGCCGCCGGTGCGCGGCGCGGTCGGCAGATCGAGCAGCTCGTAGAGCGTCGACAGGTACAGGTTGTCCTCGTACAGGCCGCCGACGTCGCCCAGCACCGCGGCCAGCGACGCCTGCGCCTGGCGGAACACGACGACGTACATCGTCATCGCGCCCAGCGAGATCGCGCCGGCGATCGCCGCGCGCGCGACCCACAGGTACATGCCGTAGAACGCGACGGTGCCGAGCACGCCGAGGCCCAGGCCCCACAGCCCGCGCCGCCACGCCAGCTTGGCGTCGCCGGCGTAGACCAGCTCGAAGATCTCCTGGTAGCGCCGCAAGAACCGCGGCCCGAGGTCGTACAGCTTCACCTCCTTGGCGTGGTCGTCGCGGGCCAGCGCGCTCTCGAGGTAGGCCTGCTCGCTGGTCTCGGGCGTGCGCCAGCGGAACAGCCGGAACGCGTCGCCCGAGAACTTGGCCTCGACGAGGAACGCCGGGATCGCCGCGGCCAGCAGCACCGCCAGCGCCGCCGGCGAGAACCCGGCGAGCAGCGCCGCGAGGCTGACCAGCGAGATCAGCTGCTGGCCGATCGAGAACGTGCTCATCACCATCGACAGCGGCCGCGACGACGCCTCGCGGCGCGCCCGGGTCAGCATGTCGTAGACCTCGGAGTCCTCGAAGTGGGTCAGGTCGAACGCCAGCGCCTTGTCGAGGATCATCACGTTGATGCGGTTGCCGAGCTGGGCGCGCAGGAGCGAGCGCAAGATCGACAGCACCCGGCTCGTGGTGGCCAGCGCGATCGCCAGGCCGAGCTCGACGCCGACCCACACCAGCGCGCGGTGCTGCGCCGCCTCCTCGCCGGTGGCCGCGGCGTGAACCACCGCGTCGACCAGCCGCTTGCCGGTCCAGGCCATCGCGCCCGGCATCAGGCCGAGCAGCACGCTGCCGACCGCGAGCGCGATCGTGATCGCGCGGCTGGTGGTCCAGACCAGGCCCAGCGCGCGGCGCGCGTAGCCGGCGACGCCGAGCAGATCGCGCAGCTTGGGTGCTGCGGCCGGAGCGGCGCCGTGGTGCGCGGGGCGAGGGCGGCGGACGGCCATGGACGCGCACTGTACCGGGCGTCGCTGCGCGCACCACTACCGGCCCGGGCAGGAACGGGTGTCGCCACCGACGACAGACCAGTCGATCAGCCAGGTCAGGCGGGCAGGCAAGCGCCGCGATCCTGCACGGTTGGGCGCGGTCCGCGGCTTGCTAATCGGGCGGCCATGCTGCGCCTTGGCCCCTCGCTGTTCGCCGCCGTCGTGTTGCTGGTCGGGTGCGTCGCCACCGACGACTCCTACGATGAGGCCGAGTCGGTCGCCGCGGCCGACGGCAAGGCCGACGCCACCAGCGAGCTGCGCGTCCGCGCCGGCGACACCACGGTGTGGATGACCACGGCGCTGGCACGGGTCGAGGACGATCGCGGCCCGGCGTTCGTGCTGCGCGGCCGGGCCAGCCGCGAGGTCACCGACGGCAACGCCTACGTCTTCGACGACGTCTACGGCGAGTTCGGGCTGCGCGGCCCGCGCTCGTTCGAGGTGCGCTGGGACATCCGCTCCAACACCGCGCCGCTGATCCAGGGCGTGCAGCAGTACCAGTCGCTGTCCTTCGTCCACAGCGCGACCCGCCCTGATCACCTGACCAGCCGCGTGATCGTGCGGCCGCGCCTCGACAGCTTCAGCGGCGCGACGTCGATCTACCTGACCGCTGAGCTGACGCCGGTGGTGGTCGACGGCCGCGTCGTGTACCGGCTGGCCGGCAAGTCGTCGCGGGCGTTCAGCGCGGTGGTGGCGATCCGCGGCGACATCGCGATGGACGCGCGCGCGGTCGACGCGAAGCGCTTCGTCGTCGATCTGAGCCAGGCCGACGTCGACGCGCTGGCCGGCGCCACCGGCGCGCAGCTCGAGGTCGTGCTCGACGGCGCCACCCGCAAGCGCGCGCACCTCGGCCTCGCCATCAAGGCGCTGGCGATCACCACCGGCGACGCCTACGAGACCTGGCCGCCGCCGACCTGCACCGCCGCGACCCAGGCGTGCCTGGCCGCGCTGCCCGCCGGCACCACCGACCTGTCGAGCTGCGGCGAGGCGGTGCTGGTGCGGGCCTGCCCCCGCTGATCACGACGCGCGGACCAGCTGCGGGACGCCGTCGGGGATCCACCGCTCGCTGGTGACGCCGCGGTAGGCCGCGCCGCTGGCCTCGCCCGGCAGCGGCCGCAGCCGGCCGCGGATCTCGACGCGATCGCCGTCGGCGAGCACGACCTGGCGCACGTGGGTGGCGGCGAACGGATCGAGGTCGTCGACGCCGCGGCGCTGCGGATCGATCACGTCGAGGTGCGCGGCGAAGGTCGGCGCCACCGCGCGCGCCGGCGCGCCGTCGACGTCGAGGGCCAGCGGGCCGGCCGGGATCGCGACCACCGCGCCGTCGTCGAGCACCACGTCGAAGCCGACGCCGACGCCGTCGCGCAGCATCACCCGCTCGCCGCGATCGCGATAGACCGCTTGCAGCGCGTAGGCCACGCACGGCGCGTCGCCGATGGCCGCCGGCGCGGCGGCCCGCGCGACCACGGTGCCGGTGCGGCCGGCGAAGCGCCCGACCGCGAGCCCCCGGGCCTCGGCGCCGTTGGGGCGGACCGGCGGCGGCCGGCGCCACCAGCGCCACAGCGCCCGCACGCCGATCGCCAGCAGGTAGATCGCGACGAAGACGAACGCGACGACCAGGATCACCGCGACGATCTCGCCGACCGAGCCGCCGGCCTCGATCACGCCGCAGCCGTCGCAGCCGCTGCACGCCTCGAGGCCACCGCCGGTGGCGCCGCCGGTGCTGCCGACCTTGGCCGCGGTGCGGATGCGGCGACGCATCGACGGGCTGCCCCAGGCGCGCTCGAGCAGCGCCGCGCGCCCGGGGGGGGCGGTCAGGTCGGCCAGGCGGTGGTGGGCGCTGGCCAGGCAGCGATCGGCGGCGGGCTGGAGCGTGCGGCAGTCGAGGCAGATCGCGGGGCGCGGCGGCCAGGCGGGCATGTCCAGCATCGTGCGTCGGCGCGGGCCGCGAGACGAGATAATCGCGGGGCGAGATTTCTCCCTGTCCCCGCTACAGTGCCGACCGTGTGGTGGAACCGCGAAAAGAAAGAGGTCTCGGAGTTCCTGTACCGGCTGCTGGTGGCCGAGGCCCCGCGCGGCCACGCCCAGGGGGTCGCGTCGCGGATGGAGGTGCCGTACCCGACGCTGTCGAAGTACTGGCTCGGCCACCGGCGGTTCCCGGCGGCCTTGCTGAAGCCGCTGTTCCTGGCGACCGATCAGGACCCGCGCGTCGGCGAGTTCTTCCTGACCGACGGGACCGACTACGCGCTGACCCGGCGGACGCCAGCGGCGGCGCCGCCCGATCGCGCCCGCGCGCTGGTCGAGCTGCAGCACCTGCAGGGCCGGCTGTCGGCGCTGTTCCTGGGCGCCACCAGCCCCGACAGCGAGGCCGGCCCGGCGGTGAGCCCGACCGAGGCCACCGCGCTGCGCGGCGCGCTCGACGAGCTGATCACCGCCGCCCAGCGCCTGCGCGCCGCGTTCTGAGTGCCCCGACGGGGCCCCCACCCGAGACCACCCGAGACGCGAAACTCGCGACGCGTCGACCGGTGCTCGACCGAACACGGCCACGGCTGATCGGTCACCCCGGCGGCGGCGGCGCCGGGTCGCGCCACCAGGTCGCGGCGTCGACGTAGCGCAGGCCGAGGCGCTCGGCGAAGCCGCGATCGGCGGCGCCGGCGCCGACGTGGACCGCCCGCGCGAGGTCGACGCCGTGGCGGTGCGCGAGCTCGACGCCCAGCGACGGCAGCGGCTTGCGACACCAGCACACCGGCGGGCCGGCGCCGTGGCGGCACCAGGCGATCGGCAGCGCCGCGCCGAGCAGCGCGGCCGCCCGCGCGGCCAGCCCGTCGAGCGCGTCGGCCGCGATCCGCCCCTCGGCGACCGCGGGCGCCCAGCCGGTCGCGACCACCGCCCAGCCGGCGGCGCGCCAGCGATCGATCGCCGCCGCCGCGCCGTCGATCAGCGCGACGTCGTCGGGGCGCTCGGGCCGGCCGCGCCACACGACGTCGGCCAGCTCGACGATCAGCGCCGGCGCGCCGCCGGGCCCGGGCTGGCGGGTGAAGCCGCGGCGCTCGATCGCCACGAAGCCCTCGTCGTCGCCGGGCGGCTCGAGCTCGCGGCGCCAGCGGAACAGCGCCGCGGGCGGCAGCAGCACCGGGGCGCGGCCGCGGATCAGCTCGGCGGGCTCGGGCTGCCGGCCGAGCCGCGCGTACGCGCGCGCCGCGGCGTTGACCTGCGCGTCCTCGAGCGACGTGTCGAGCCACACCAGGCGCACGCTCGCCCCGTGGCGGCCGGCCGCGGCGATCACGTCGGCGCGCTGGGCCCGCGTCGGGTAGGTGTTGTCGAGCACGACGCGGGTCGCGCC
>Ga0073899_10000768_pt1 | contig 29662 bp, 25 predicted proteins | sample KloWWTmetaKNB5Ph_FD_88975 | JGI IMG/M metagenome (GOLD analysis project Ga0073899, IMG submission 88975) | Active sludge microbial communities from Klosterneuburg, Austria, studying microevolution and ecology of nitrifiers - Klosterneuburg... | ecosystem: Engineered > WWTP > Aerobic digester >... | reverse complement strand
TGGAACCTGCGTGATGGCCAGCGTGACCGCAGCGCACTGTTTGCCGAATGGGAAAAACGCTACAACCCGCAATGGACCAGCCTGATCGGTGCCCGCCATGAACAAATCAAGGCAAGCGCCGGCAATGCCCGCGGCTACAGCGCCATGGCCATGGCCATGGGCGGGCAGGTCACCGAATCGAACGCCTTCAATGCCCGGGATCATGAACGGCGCGACGGCAACTGGGACCTTGCTGCACTGGCGCGCTACAGCGGCGACGCCACACAGGACATCGAATTCGGCCTAGCCCGCAAGGTACGCGCACCCAACCTGTATGAACGCTACACCTGGTCGAGCTGGCCGATGGCCGCGACGATGAACAACTTCGTCGGCGACGGCAATGGCTATGTCGGCAACCTGAATCTCAAACCCGAAGTCGCCCACACACTCTCGGCCACCTTCGATTGGCATGCCGCCGACCGCGCCTGGGAATTCAAGGCCACACCCTATGTCACCCGCGTCCGCGACTACATCGATGCCGTCCGGACGGCCAGCTTCACCACCAGCAAGTTCAATGTCCTCAGCTACGCCAATCAGTCTGCACGCCTTGCCGGGCTTGATCTCTCTGGCCGCCTGCCGCTGGCCAGCAATGATTACGGCCAGTTCGGACTCAAGGGCGTGGTGAGCTACGTCCACGGCCAGAACCGCGACACCGGCAGCCCGCTCTATAACCTCATGCCGCTCAATGCCCGTCTGACCCTGAGCCACACACTCGGCCACTGGGACAGCGCACTCGAATTCGTCGCCGTGCAGCAGAAGAACGACCTCTCGATCCTGCGCAACGAAATCCGCACCCCGGGCTACAGCCTGGTCAACCTGCGCACCAGCACCCAGTGGCAGCAGGTTCGCATCGACCTGGGCATCGACAACCTCTTCAACCGTGCCTACGCCCTGCCACTGGGCGGTGCCTACCTGGGCCAGGGCACGACCATGAGCATGAATGGCCTCCCCTGGGGCGTGGCCGTCCCCGGCATGGGACGCTCGATCCATGTCGGTGCCAGCCTCAAGTTCTGAGGCCGGTTGCAACCTCCCGCACTTGAGCAACCGGACGGCAGCCACCAAACCCACGGTGGCCGCCACCGGAAAACCGTCCTCCGGACTACGGCTGTTTTTTGCGTTGCGGCGGCAAATCGGTACAACTGCCGTGTGCCGCTTCCGCCGCCAGGCCGATGGTCTCGCCCAGTGTCGGGTGCGGATGGATGGTCTTGCCGATGTCGAGCGCATCCGCACCCATCTCGATCGCCAGGGCGATTTCGCCGATCATGTCACCCGCCCCAGGACCAACGATGGCACCACCGACGATGCGTTGTGTCGCCGCATCGAACAGCAGCTTGGTGACACCGTATTCCGCTTCGTTGGCAATGGCGCGACCCGAAGCTGCCCACGGAAACAGCCCTTTTTCAACCGCCACGCCAGCGCTCTTCGCCTGAGTTTCCGTCAGGCCGACCCAGGCAATTTCCGGATGGGTATACGCCACGGCCGGAATCACGCGGGCATCGAAAAAGGACTTCTGCCCGGCAGCGGCTTCGGCAGCCACATGCGCCTCATGCACGGCCTTGTGCGCCAGCATCGGCTGACCAACAATGTCGCCGATGGCAAAGACGTGACTGACGTTGGTACGTTGTTGCCGATCGACCGGAATGAAGCCGCGCTCATCGACGACCACTCCCGCCTGTCCGGCACCAATCTTTTTGCCATTGGGCGCACGCCCTGCCGAGACGAGAATGAAATCGTAATCCTGCGGCTGCACCGGAGCCTGCTCACCTTCAAAATGAACACGCAGGCCTTCCGACCGCGCCTCGACAGCCGTCACCCGGGTCTTCAGCATCACCTGTTCGAAGCGCGAAGCATTGCGCTTTTCAAAGATTTTGACCAGATCACGATCGACACCGGGCATCAGCCCGTCTGTCATTTCCACGACGCTGACGCGTGCCCCGAGTGCGGAATAAACCGTGGCCATTTCCAGGCCGATGATGCCACCACCAATCACCAGCATGTGCTGCGGCACGCAGGGCAGCTTCAGTGCGCCAGTTGAAGTGACGATGCGCGGGTCTTCCGGCAGGAAGGGCAATCTCACGGCTTCCGAACCGGCGGCGATGATGGCCTGACGAAAAGCAATGGTCTGCTCGCCGCCATCCGTAGTCACGGATAGGTGGTGAGCATCCACAAACTGACCCGTCCCCTGCACCACCGTCACCTTGCGCGCCTTGGCCATGCCGGCCAGCCCCTGGGTGAGTTTGCCGACCACCTGTTCCTTGTGCGCCCGCAACCGGTCGAGATCAATCTGCGGCGCAGCAAAGTGCACACCAAAGTTCTGTCCCTGCTGCGCTTCTTCAATCACGGCCGCCACATGCAGCAAGGCTTTGGAAGGGATGCAGCCCACATTCAGGCAGACCCCGCCCAGCGTCGGATAGCGTTCGACCAGCACCACCTTGAGCCCCAGGTCGGCCGCCCGAAACGCCGCCGAATAACCCCCCGGCCCACCGCCCAGCACCAGCAGATCGGCCGCATCCGGTGACAGATTGCCGGCGGGCGGTGCCGCAGCTGCAACAACTGCGGCGGGGGCAACCGGCGCAGCCGGTGGCGAAGGCGCCGCTGCTGCAACGGAAGCATCCGTCGCATCGGTTTCGAGTATGGCGATGAGATGCCCCTGGGCCACCTTGTCGCCCACCTTGACCCTGAGTTCCTTCACCACACCACCCACCGGGGCCGGAACATCGAGCGTGGCCTTGTCGGATTCGAGCGTCAACAGCAAGGCCTCTGCTGCAATGCGCTGACCTGGGCGAACGTGGATTTCGATGACGGGAACATCGTGAAAATCGCCAATATCCGGCACCTTGATGTCGATGAGATTGCTCACAGCAAAACCCTCCGCATATCCGCCAGCAATTGGCCCAGATAGGTGATGAACCGTGCCGCTGCGGCGCCGTCGATGACCCGATGATCGTAGGAAAGCGACAGCGGCAGCATCAAGCGCGGCTGAAACTGGCTGCCGTCCCATTTCGGCTTCATCTCGCCCTTGGAAACGCCAAGGATGGCGACTTCCGGCGCGTTGATAATGGGCGTGAAAGCTGTTCCGCCGATACCACCGAGGCTGGAAATCGAGAAGCAACCCCCTTGCATCTGTGCCGGTTGCAACTTGCCGTCCCGCGCACTCTTCGACAGGCTGGCCATTTCTTCGGCAATCGCCAGCAGCCCTTTCTGATCGACATCGCGGATCACCGGCACAACCAGACCATTCGGCGTGTCGGCGGCAAAACCGATGTGGTAGTACTGCTTGAGGATGAGATTGTCACCATCGAGCGAGGCATTGAACTCGGGAAATTTCTTGAGCGCAGCAACGCTGGCCTTGATGAGAAAAGCCAGCAGGGTGAGCTTGATACCAGACTTTTCGCCGGACTTTTCATTTTCCTTGTTCAGCGCAACGCGGAATTCTTCCAGCACACCAATGTCGACCTCGTCGAACTGGGTGACATGCGGAATCATCGCCCAGTTGCGCGCGAGATTGGCACCGGAAATCTTTTTGATACGCGACAACGGCTTGCTTTCGATCGCGCCGAACTTGCTGAAATCGACATTCGGCCAGGACAGCAAATTCAGTCCACTGCCAGTACCAACCGCTGTAGCGAGTGCGGGCTTCGCGAGCGTGGCCTTGACGTAGTTCTGCACGTCGTCCTTGTTGATGCGACCGCCACGGGCCGTGCCGCTGACCTTGCCGAGATCGACGCCGAGTTCGCGTGCGAACAGCCGCACTGCGGGCGACGCATACGGCAATGCGGTGCCGACCAATTGGGTCGCGTCATGCGTATGCGCCAGCGCCGATTCTGCTGCAGGAGCGACCTTGGTCGCGACCGGTGTTGCGGCGGGCGCGGCGGGTGCGGCGGGTGCGGCGGGTGTTGCAGCAGTCGCAGCGAGAGCGGGCGCTTCGGTGGTCTCGATGATCGCGACCAGCGCGCCTTCGGAGAGTTGGTCGCCGAGTTTGACCTTGATGTCGCGCACGACGCCGGCGAAGGCGGATGGAACTTCCATCGTCGCCTTGTCGGATTCGAGCGTAATCAGCCCCTGATCCTTCTTCACCGTGTCGCCAACCTTGACCAGCAACTCGATGACCGGCACCTCACTGCTGCCCCCGAGATCCGGGACGCGGGCTTCCTTCAGATCGGCCATGACTCCTCCATCCAAACTCTGCCCCAGAGTGGGGCACGACAGGGGGCATTGTTGCGGCTTCCCGGTGCAACGGGAAGCCGCAGGCGTTTGAAGTGCGCTACCGAGTCAGTCGATGACGCTGAGCTTGACCTCGATATTGTCGCGCGTCGCCTTCGAGTACGGACATACCTGATGCGCAGCGTCGATGAGTTCTTGCGCTATCGCGTGGTCGATCCCCGGCAGGCGCACGTCGAGTTGGGCACCGAGGCCGAGGCCGCCGGCCTCAAGCAGACCAATGTCAACATGGGCGGTGACGAAGATGCCGTTCAACGCAACCTTTTTCTGCGCGGCGACGAACGCCACCGCGCCGGCAAAGCAAGCCGAATAGCCGCTGGCGAACAACTGTTCGGGGTTGGTCGTACCCGGCGCTTCGTTGCCGCCCAATGCCTTCGGTTTGTTGAGCTTCACGTCGATCATGCCGTCGGACGACTTCACGGCGCCATCGCGGCCACCGTCTGCGGTGGCGTGGGCGGTGTAGAGCACTTTCATCAGCATCACTCCTCGGCGGGAATGCCGATGCTAGCCACAATTCGTGACGACAACGGCAAGGCCGCTACACTGGTCGGTCAGATATCGAGAAATCTCATGACTGACACCGCACCTCAGCATTCGCTCAGCGATCTCACCGTTCTGCCCTCGCTTGACTCCGAGCGACTGCACCTGCGGCCGATTCGCGAGGATGACCTGCCCGACCTCTACGCCGTATTCGCCGATCCGGACGTGATGCGCTACTGGACGCGACCGCCGATGCGTGACATTGCCGAGGCACGCGCCTTTCTCGCCGAGATCGCGCAGCACTTCGATGCACGCACCGGCTTCAAGTGGGGCATCACGCGCAAGGACAACGACCGTGTGATCGGCACGGCGTCGCTGTTCCGTCTCGATACCCCGCACAACACCGCCGAGATCGGTTATGCGCTCGGCTCGGCCCACTGGGGCAACGGCTATGCCGCCAAAGCGGTGCGACGTGTCTGTCAGTTCGGCTTCGAGGACCTCGCCCTGCGCCGCATCGAAGCCGACATCAACCCGCGCCACCACGCCTCGATCCACGTCGTCGAGAAAGCCGGCTTCCAGCGCGAAGGCGTGCTGCGTGAGCGCTACATCTACAACGGCGAGATCCAGGACGTCGTTTATTACGGCCTGCTGGCGCGGGAATTCGTGCGCTGAGGCGAATGCTCACGTTGTAACGGTTCGTGACCTTGGGCAGATGCCGGTTTCGATTGGGCCGGCAATGATGTCGCGGTTGCCATCACCACATCCTCAGGATCCACGTCATGCTCACGATTCGCAATCTGTCCAAAACCTATCCGAATGGCGTGCAAGCGCTGAAGGCGGTCACGCTCGATATCCCGACCGGCATGTTCGGCCTGCTCGGCCCGAATGGCGCTGGCAAGTCCAGCCTGATGCGCACACTGGCGACCCTGCAGGAAGCGGACAGCGGCGAAGCAAGTCTCGACGGGATCGACCTGTTGCGCGACAAGGACGCGGTGCGCCGTGTGCTCGGTTATTTGCCGCAAGATTTCGGCGTGTACCCGAAAGTCAGTGCCGAGGACCTGCTCAATCATTTCGCGGCACTGAAGGGTTACGTGAACCGCAAAGAACGTAGCGAAGTCGTTGCCGCACTGCTGCAACAGGTGAACTTGTGGAACGTGCGCAAGCAAAAGCTCGGTGGCTTCTCGGGCGGTATGCGCCAGCGCTTCGGCATCGCCCAAGCACTGATCGGGTCGCCGCGCTTGGTGATCGTCGATGAACCGACCGCTGGCCTCGATCCCGAGGAACGCAATCGCTTTCTCAATCTGCTCGCCGAGATCGGCGAGAACGTCGTCGTCATTCTGTCCACGCATATCGTCGAGGATGTGACCGATCTATGTTCGCGCATGGCCATCATCAACCAGGGCCAAGTGCTGCTGACCGGCGAGCCGCTGGAAGCGATCCAGTCGCTGGACGGGCGGATCTGGCGGAAGGTGATCAGCAAGGACGAGTTGGCAGACGTACAACGCCGCCTGACGGTGTTGTCGACGCGGCTGGTCGGTGGTCGCCCGGTGGTGCATGTGTTGGCGGACACGCAACCGGAAGCGGGCTTCGAACCGGTCGCCGCGGGGCTTGAAGACGTCTACTTCGGCCAACTGACGCGTCACCGCGCGTCGCTCGCGGCCTGAGGGCGAACCATGTTCTCCGAATTCCTCAAGTTCGACCTGCGCTTCCAGGCGCGCACACCCCTGCTCTGGATCGGTATCGCCGTATTCGCAGCCATGGCCTTCGGCGCCACCACCTCGGACTCGGTCCAGATCGGCGGCTCGATCGGCAACGTGCATCGCAACGCGCCCTTCGTGATCGTGCAGTGGATCAACATCTTCACCATTCTTGGTCTGTTTCTGTCCGGCGCCTTCGTCGGCGGCACCTTGCTGCGCGACTTCGAGTTGGGCACATCCGAGTTGTTCTTCTCGAAGCCGATCGACGCGAAGTCCTACCTGCTCGGCCGGTATACCGCCGGGGTGCTGGTGTCGCTGCTGATCTATGGCGGCATCGCGCTCGCGATGATGCTCGGTGCAGCCATGCCGTGGATCGATCCGGCCCGCCTCGGTCCGTTTTCGATCACGCCGTACGCCTATGGCTTCCTGGTCTTCGTGCTGCCGAATCTGATCTTCACGGGCGCGCTGATCATGCTGTTCGCGGCGACCATGCGCTCGATGCTCGGCGTCTATCTCGCGATCATGGCGTTCATGGTGCTGTATGTCGCCAGCGGTTCGTTTACGCGCGATCTCGACAACCTCTGGCTCGTCGCGTTGGCCGACCCGTTCGGCATCCGCGCGCTGAGCATCACCACGCGCTACTGGACCGCCGAGGACCGCAACACGCGACTGCCGGAACTCGGCGGCTACATCCTGGCGAATCGTGCGCTGTGGCTCGCGGTCGCGGCAGCGGTGATCGCCGCGACCCTGGCCTTGTTCAAGGCGCAACGCGCTGGCACCGGTACGCGCAAGCCCTGGTTCGGCGCAAACGCCAAAACCCTCGCGACGAAGCCCGACCCGAGCTCAGTGACTGCGACCGCCTATCGCGGCATCGCGGTACTGCAGGCCGGCGGAATCGGCACCGCGTTTCGCCAATACCTCAAGCAAACCCGCTTCGACACCCTGCATGTACTGCACTCGGTGCCGTTCGCGGTCATGGTCAGCTTCGGTTTGCTCAACCTTGTGGCCAGCTTGTCCTCGCCGGGCCCGATGTATGACACGCCGTTGTATCCGACGACTTCGCAAATGCTGCAGTCGATCCAGGGCTCCTACACCTGGCTGCTGATGATCGTGGTGATGTTCTATGGCGGCGAACTGGTCTGGCGTGAGCGCTCGGCCAAGCTCGACGGCGTGGTCGATGCCTTCCCGATGCCGAACTGGGTGCCGCTGGCGGCCAAGGCGACGGCCCTGGTGGCGGTGGTCGCGGTGTTCATGGCCGCGGCGGCGTTCTGGTGCATGGGTTATCAACTGCTCAAGGGCTACACTGCGCTCGAACCGCTGCTGTACCTGAAGGGCCTGATGCTCGCCTCGGCGTTGTTCGTGCTGACCGGCTGGCTCGCCATCGTGTTCCAGGTGCTCTGCAACCACAAATTCCTCGGCTACCTCGCGACCATCGGCATCATGGTGTCGTGGATGGTGCTGGGCAGCCTCGATTTCGACCACAACCTGGTGTCTTTCGGCTCGGCGCCGGCCGTGCCCTATTCCGACATGAACGGATACGGCCATTTCGTCACCGGCTGGGCCTGGTTCACCAGCTACTGGACCTTGTTCACCCTTGCCGGGCTGTTGATCGCTGCGGCGTTCTGGGTTCGTGGCACGGCCGAGCCGTTGCGCACGCGTGTGGCGATCGCGAAGACACGGCTCAGCGGACGCAGCGGCATGCTGCTTGCGGGCAGCATGGTCGCAACTGTGGCGACCGGCGCCTGGATTCTCTACAACACGACGGTGCTGAACCGCTATCAGGCCAGCGACACCGCACTCGATGAACAGGCGCGCTACGAGACCACCTGGCGCAAGACCGAAGATCTTCCGCAACCGCGCATCATCGCTACCGACAACACGGTGCAGATCTATCCGGCCGAACGCCGCGTCAGCATCGACGGCCAATACCGGATGAAGAACAAGACGACGCAGCCGATTCCCGAGTTGCTGGTGTATGGCGATGTGGATCGCGGCACGGTCGAACTCGATGTGCCCGGCGCCACGCTGAAGGAAGACGACCGCGCCAACGGCATGCGTGTCTATGCCTTCGCGACGCCGTTGCCGCCGGGCGCCGAATTCGATTTCGGCTACCGCATCGATATCCGCAACCCGGGCTTCACCAACAGTGGTTCGGCCGGACGCATCCACCACAACGGCACCTTCTTCGACAACCTCACCTATTTCCCGCAGTTCGGCTACCAGCGCGGCAATGAAATCCAGGACCGCAACGAGCGCCGTGAACGCGGCCTCGGCGACCCGCGCCGCATGCCCAAGCTAGAAGCCACGACCCGCCAATGGAACTATCTCGGCGACGACGCCGACTGGCTCGACTTCAAGAGCACCGTCTGCACCAGTCCAGACCAGACCGCGATGGCACCGGGCTATTTGCAGCGCGAATGGACCGAGGGCGGTCGGCGCTGCTTCCGTTACGAAATGGACGCGCCCATTCTCGGCTTCTGGGCTTATCTCAGTGCCCACTGGGAAGTGAAGAAAGACCAGTGGAATGACGTCGCGATCGAGGTCTACTACGACCGCAAACATCCCTACAACGTCGATCGCATGATCTCGGCCAGCAAGAGCTCGTTCGATTACTTCAGCAAGAACTTCGGACCCTACCAGCACCGCCAATTCCGTATCCTGGAATTCCCCGGCTACGCCAGCTTCGCGCAATCCTTCCCGAACACGATTCCGTATTCGGAAGCGATCGGTTTCATCGCCAATGTCGATGCCGAAGACGCGGTCGACTACGTGTTCTACGTCACCGCTCACGAACTTGCGCACCAATGGTGGGCGCATCAGGTGATGGGCGCGGACGCCCAGGGCGCGACCCTGATGAGCGAGACCATGGCGCAGTATTCGGCACTGATGGTGATGGAGCAGGAATATGGCGCGACGCGCATGCGCAAGTTCTTGAAGCACGAACTCGATGCCTACCTGCAAGGACGCGGCGGCGAAATCATCGAGGAACTGCCGCTCGATCACGTCGAAGACAGTCAGGGCTACGTGCACTACCGCAAGGGCTCGCTGGTGATGTATCGCCTGAAAGACGAAATCGGCGCGGACGCGATCAATCTGGCATTGCGCAACTACATTGCCAAGACCAAGTTCCAGGAACCGCCGTACACGATCTCGACCGAACTGATCGACGAGTTCCGCGCCGTTGCTCCCGCCGACAAGCAACAACTGATCACCGACCTGTTCGAACGCATCACCTTCTACGACAACCGCGCCGAAGAAGTCACCGCGAGGAAACTCGAGAACGGCCAGTACGAAGTGACCCTGAGCTGGAAGGCCGGCAAGATGTTGTCGGACGGCATCGGCAAGGAAAGCGCACTCGCGCTGGGCGACGACATCGACATCGGCGTGTTCGCGCGGCCGAAGGGCGGCGATGAGGACGACGAAAAGGTGCTGTACCTGAAGAAACACCATATCGACCAAGGCGAAGGCAAGGTCACGGTCATCGTCGACGAACTGCCCTACGACGCCGGTATCGACCCCTTCAACAAGTTGATCGACCGCGTCTCGAATGACAATCGCAAACGGGTGACGATCGAGGATTGATCGTCGTGCATGCAAAGTCGGCGCCCGTACAATGGGCGCCCAGCAAGGACATCATGATGCTCAGCCTCTATTACTCTCCAGGCGCCGCCAGCCTATGCGTGCACCAGTTCCTGATCGAACTCGGCATCGAACATCGGCTGGAGAAAGTCGATACCTCCGCGAACCAACAGAAGTCGCCGGAATACCTGAAGCTCAATCCCGGCGGTGTCGTACCGACACTTCTCGTCGATGGCATACCGATGGTCGAGTCTGCGGCAATGCTGATGTGGTTGGCCGAACAGGATGCGCAATCGCGTTTTCTTCCTGGCGACGGCGGCCGCGCGCGGCGCGAATATTTGCAGTGGTTCCTGCTGTTGGCGAATGGCCTACAGCCGATCTTCCGTGCTTGGTTTTATCCGCACGAGGCGGCGGGGACGGAAGTGTGCGATGGCGTCAAATCGAATGCGCAAGCACGCATCGAAATGATGTGGGAACGCATCAATACACACCTTGAGCAGAGTGGCCCCTACCTCTGCGGTGCGCAACTCACCGCTGTCGACTTTTTCTTGTTCATGCTCTGCCGCTGGTCGCGCAACATGCCGAAGCCGGCGACCGCGTGGCCGTACTGCGCGATGTTCGTCGCGTCGATGAAAGCACGCCCCTCGTTCAGGACGCTGTACCAGCGGGAAGGTCTGACGGAGTGGGCGTGATTCGCAACCAGTAGGGCTTACGAATGCGACCGCGCCTGTGGGCGCGCTGCGTTGCGACGACTGACAGCGCGAGGCAGAGCAGCACCGTCAACAGCGACGCCTCGGCACCGAACTCGCCACCCGAGAGTAGTTCAGGCCCCTGAGTGCGTGCGTCCAGCACCGCACGCATATCAATGCCGGAAACGGCGAAATCAAACACTGCGCCTTGGGTGAAGTTCCACGCCGCGTGCACACCGATGACGAAGTACAACGAACGCGTCCACGCATAGAGCATGCCGAGCAGGATGCCCGCCTCGAGCGCGATCGCAAAACTGGTCCACAGGGTCGCGTTCGGATTGCCGAAGTGGACCATCCCGAAGAACGCGCCGGAGATTGCGACTGCAATCCATGTTCCGAGCGCATCTTCGACGACGCGGAACAATACCCCGCGAAAAATCAGCTCTTCGGTAATGCCGGGGATGATGGCCGCCAGCACGAGCGGCGCGAGCAGATCAACGTCGCTGTTCACACCGACGATTTGGTACGCGCCGAACAGCGCCATCAAACCGGCGGCGGCAGACATCAATCCGGCGCCGACCAGCAGGCCGCGTGCGCTGTCGGGCAGCAGTTTGCTTACGGCGAGTTCATCGACGCGGCGCCCCTCAACGCCGCGCACGAGCACCCAATACGCGGCGATGATTGGCAACGACGCAACTAGGACGCGCCAGCACAGTTCGATTGTGGATGCGCTGAACGCGACCGAGATGGACAGTGGATGCAGACCAGACACGCGCCTCGCCAAGCACGCAAACAGCATCGCCAGCGCGATGAAACAGACGATCCGCATCAATGGATTGCGCAGCACACGCAACCATCGCGGTATCACCACGGCCGCCACGGCGATCGGCGCCATGTCAGTGCGGTGCTCAATGGATATTTCATTCTGGCTCATGCAGATCGATTTCGCCGGGTCGCCGCGAAGACGATGACAGCACGCCTTTTGGTCAGCAACGGCCCGCAGTGCGGGCCGTTGTCGGTGCAACCTTCGGCGGTGCGATCACATCAAGTCGAGCTTGGCGCCACTCACGACTTCGACTTCGAAATCCGCATTGAGCTTCGCCAGTGCTTGCACGCGTGGGCACAGGTCTTGGGCGCGGGCTTCGAGTTTCTTCGCTGCGCCTTCGACCTTGTCTTCGATCGTGCGCTCGAGTCGCTTGGCCTTCGCCTCGATCTCGTTGGCGCGCGATTCGTCGCCCGAGAGCGCCATCGCGATCGCGTCGCCGGCCACATTTGCAGCGATCGAAGACACCAGTTCCTTCACCAGTGGCTCGACGACTTTATCGACAACGCGTTCAATTTCCTCGTCGGTTGGACGACCGTGCGAGAGATCGCTGCGCACCGCCTTGACCATCTCGACGCGAATGTGATCGAGGCGTCCGTTGAATGCGGCGATGCGGTCCTGATCGTCCTCGAACGCGGCATTCACTTCGCGTACTGCCGTCAAACCCAGTTCGATGCCTTCGAGTGCGATACCGATGGCTTCTTCGCGGATGCCAAGCACTTCGTCTTCAAAACGCATCAAACGGGTGTGATCAGCCGCATTGACCGAGACTTCGCGGCCATCGACGTAAAGACGGCCGGTATCGATCCGAATCTTGGCGCCACTACCGGTTTCTGGTGCGAAGCTCAGGCCGTCGGCAGCGATGCGCAGGTCGTAGTTGCTGTTCAGACGCACGTCGCAGTCGTGATGAAAGTGACCGGCATTCGCCGCCGCGAAGGGCAACAGGCTGGCCGTGGCGAGGACGAGGGCAGTCAAGCGATGGTTCACGTCAGTTCTCCTGGTGTCGCGCCCGGGATGGGCCGCGTTTGGGGTGCGGGAGAGACTGTAGTAGCTTACCCGGTGTATTGGAACACCATTACACCATTACTGACGACCTAGACCGCCATAGTATTGACGCAAGTCTCTGATCAATAGCCTATTTTTGGCACTTCGAACTCGACACGCACACTCGGTTGCGCCAATTTCCGCGCCGTCCAAGCCAGAGCGATGGCCAAAGCCAAGGTCATCAGCGCGCTGCTGATCTGGATTGGCCAGTACAAGGAATCAATGCCGTCGCTGATGAAACTCGGAAAACCGGCGACCAATGCCGACCGCCATGCCGCCATCTGCAGCCATTGCCACGGCACTGCGATGGCGTGCAGTAGCGCCAACACGGCACAGATCCAGACACTGGCGGCACGCGCCCATTCACGGCGCTGAATCAGCCCGATGCCGAGCGGGATCGCGACAACGCTGGTGGCGAGCAGAAACAGCGCAAGCACACCGAGATGCCGCATCAACCACCGTAGCGACGGCGGCAAGATGGCGAATACCGGCATTTCGGCAAGCACTTCTTCGGTGCCGACTGCACTCAGCATCAGCCACAACATTCCGGTCAACAAGGCCAGCAGGATGCCGAGCACACCCACCACGATCAGCGACCAAGCGGTGGACGCCACAAATAGCGAACGCGGCACCGGAGTTGCCAAGCTCAGTCCTCGCGCGTCACGCGCAACACTTCTTCGACCGAGGTGATGCCGGCCACGCACTTGGCCCAGCCATCGGCGGAAATTGAGGGCGTGCGCTTGCGCGCTTCCGCATCGAGCAATGCTTCCGATGCCCCTTCGTGGATTAGCTTGCGCATCGTTTCGTCGATCAGCACCAGTTCGTAAACACCGGTGCGGCCTTTGTAACCCGGATACTTGCCGGGCAGCCCGGTGCGCGGCCGATACAGCGTGACCGGTGTCGTCGCCGGTCGTCCAAAAGCGGCCAACTCGGTGGCCGTCGCCGGATAGGCCTCGCGCGTTTCCGGGTCGAGCACGCGCACCAGACGCTGCGCCAGCACGCCGATCATCGAACTCGACAGCAGAAATGGTTCGACGCCCATGTCACGCAAACGCATGACCGCGCCGACCGCGGAATTGGTGTGCAACGTCGACAGCACCAGATGCCCGGTCAGCGAGGCCTGCACGGCAATTTGCGCGGTTTCGAGATCGCGGATTTCACCGACCATCACCACGTCCGGATCTTGCCGCAGGATCGCGCGCAAGCCGCGCGCAAAGCTCATATCGACCTTGGTATTCACCTGAGTCTGGCCGATGCCATCGAGGTAATACTCGATCGGATCCTCGACCGTGAGGATGTTGCGTGTCGTATCGTTCAAGTGCGACAGGCCGGCATATAAGGTCGTGGTTTTGCCGGAACCGGTCGGGCCGGTCACAAGCAGAATGCCGTGCGGGCGCGCGATCAGATCATGCACCTGAGCCAGCATCGTCGGCTGCATGCCGAGTTTTTCCAAATCGAGCCGGCCCGCCTGCTTGTCGAGTAGTCGCAGCACCACACGTTCGCCGTAACCCGCCGGGATGGTCGAAACGCGCACGTCGACGGGACGCCCGGCAATACGCAGCGCGATGCGGCCATCTTGCGGCAAGCGCTTCTCGGCGATATCGAGCTTGGCCATGACCTTGATACGCGACACGATCGGCGCCGCTGCAGCACGTTGTGGCGCCAACACCTCGCGCAACTGACCATCGACGCGGAAGCGCACGACAAGACGGTTTTCGAACGGCTCGATGTGGATGTCGGAAGCGTTTTCCTTCACCGCCTGTGTCAACAGCGCGTTGATTAGACGAATGACGATGGCATCGTCGTCACTCTCCATCAGGTCTTCGGGTTCTGCCAATTCTTCGGCCAGCGCGCCGAGATCGACGCGCCCGTCCATGTCCGCGACCATCTGCCGGGCATCATCGCCGCCCTGCTCGTAGAGATCCCGCAGCAGTCGCTCGAACGCCGTTGCATCGAGTTCTTGCAACGCGATCGGCGCGTCACAGTAACGCCGCATTTCAGCGAGCGCTTCGATGCGTGCATCCGGCCGATGCGCGATCACCGCCGCGTCATCGCGCCATTCCAGGATCGTCACGCCATGGCGCTTCGCGAATGCGAACGGCGGGCGCGCGACTTGCTGCATTACTGCATCTCGCCAAGTGGAATGGTCGGCGCCGCCGGCATCAACGGTTGGTCATGTTCTGGGGTGGCGTTGCCGGGCAAAGCGTTTATGCGCAATTGCTCGGCGCGCAGGAAGTTGTATTTTTCCTGCGAAATGATCGCCTCCTGACTGGCGTCGCGCAGAATGCGCGGGCGCAGGAAGATCATCAGATTGCGCTTGACCATGGTCGCCTTGCGATACTTGAACAAGTTACCGAGCAGCGGGATATCGCCAAGTGCCGGCACCTTCGAAATGCTCTCGGTCATTTCATGCGAGGTCAGGCCGCCGAGCACGAGCATGCCACCGTCCTTGACCAGCACCGAAGTGCTGATCTCGCGATTGTTGGTGATCAGGTCAGAGGCGCCATCGACCGACGGTGCCAACGAGGACACGATCTGATTCAGATCGAGTGCGACCTCGTCGCCTTCGTTGATGTGCGGCGTCACTTTCAAGGTGAGCCCGACATCCTTGCGCTCGATCGTCTGGAACGGGTTAGTCGGCTGGTTCGCACCACCGCCATTGCTGCCGGTATTGGTGTACTGGCCGGTCAGGAACGGCACCTCTTGGCCGACCTTGATCGTCGCCTCTTTGTTGTCGAGCGTGACGATGCTCGGCTCACTGAGGATGTTCGAGCGACTGTCGCCACGAAGCAGTTTGGCCAGCGCTCCGACTTCGTAGACCGTGGACGGTTCACCGTTTGCACCAGTGATGGTGGTGGTGCCGGTGATGTAGCCAAGGTTGAGTCCGGCACCGAGCGCGCCCAGCGGATTGGTGATTGCACCGACAATGCCGCCGTTGCCTGCGGTCGGGAAGTTGGTGCCACCGACCACGCCTTCGTGCGACAACCCATCGGTGGCCTGCCACTGAATGCCGATTTCGCGCGCAGTCTCGTCGCTGACTTCGGCGATCAGCGCTTCGATCAGCACTTGGGCACGGCGCACGTCAAGACTGCGAATGACGGATTGCAATGAGCGGAACACCGCCGGCGCGGCGGTGATGATCAGCGAATTCGTGTCCTTGTGCGCTTGGATCGTCGCGGCGCGTGCTGCATCCTTCGCCGTACTGCCACCGGTCAAGGTCGCGGCAACGGTGTCGAGCAAAGCCACCAGTTGCTCGGCATCGGCATAGCGTAGATAGACCACCTGAGTGCTCTCGCCAGCATCGAGCGGCGTGTCGAGATGGGTGATCATCGCTCGCGCCTTGAGCCGTGCACTGCTCTCGCCGGACAGCAAAATCGAATTCGTGCGCGCGTCTGCGACCACCATCGCCGACTTCGCGCCATTGACTTCTCCGCCGAGCTTATTCAACGTCGCCGCCACTTCCTGCGCGTTGGCGTGCTGCAGTGGAATCGCCTCAACCGCGCTGTCACTGATGGTGTCGATGCGACTGATAATGCTTTCGATACGCGCGACATTGCCGGCGCGGTCGGTGACGATGATCGCATTGCCCGACGGGCTGGCAACGATCTGGCCGCTTTGCGGAATCAATGGCCGCAGCACCGTCAGTAGCGCATTCGGCGACACGTACTTGAGCGGGATCACGCGCGTCGTCAACGAGTCCGGGCCAATCACCGGCGACGATGCGGCGCCATCTTGCACCGCTACCGCTTCCGGCAGCACCTTGATCACGTCACCCGCCGGCACCAGGGCAAAGCCGTGCACGCGCAGCACCGATTCGAAGACGCGATAGACCTCGTCCTTGTCCATCGGCTGCGTCGAAATAACGTTGACCTTGCCCTCGACACGCGGATCGACGATGAAATTCTTCCCGGTGATCTCGCTGACCGTGCTGATGAAGGTGCGGACATCGGCGTCTTTCAGATTCAAGGTGTTCTTGCCGTTCAGCAGCGGCGCACCGGGTGCTTGCTGCTGGGCTGCAAGCGGCGCGACGAATGCAAGGGCGACCAGCAGGGCCAATGGACGTGGGCTCATGAATGCTCCGGGAATTTCGAATCAGCGGGGAATATCGACGATCAGGGTCTGTGGTTTGCCGTCGCGGCGCACGGTCACTTCGATGCGCGCCGCCTGCGCCAAACCAGCAACAGCCGGACCGATGCGCGAGGGATCAGTGACCGCCACACCATTGATCGCGGTGACCACATCTTCGGGTTGCAGGCCCAGCTTCTGCAGGGCGGCGGCATGCTGGCCGCCACTGAGGCGAACACCAACGAACTTGCCGTTTTCCATCACCGGCAGCGGCGTGATCTGGTTCGCCAGCACGGCTGGGTCGACGCCCAATTGTTGCTTCACTTTTTCCATATCGATGCCGGCCATCGGCAGGCTCGGCGCAGTGACCTGGCCGAACATCGTGCGATCGATCGGCGCACCCGGCGTTGCCGGGCTGGCATGACGGGTTGGTGTGGTGAACGGTGTGACGAGGGCAGTAGCGGATGCGCCGGACGATACTGCGGCGGTGGGAACCGCGTTGGCATCGGACGAACGCAACTTCAGGACTTCGATGGCGCCACCACGCGACAACGCGACGCGGTCCGGATACACGGCATCAAGGGTGACGCCAGGCGCAATTTCCTGGCCGACGTTGAAACCGCGTTCGCCATTGGCGTCGGCGATGAAAGCGCGGCCATGCTTTGGATCTTCGCCAGCGAGCACGCCACGTAGATCGATCGGAAGATTCGTCTCCGGTGCGTTTGCCAAGGCACGGTTGTCGATCAACAGACCAGCGTTGCCAAACAGATGCCAGCGCGACAACGACGCCGCCGGGGCCAACTGTGCTGCGTCGCTCGGCGGCGCCGGGCCTGCGCTTGGCAGTGGTGCATTCCAGTCCAGCGCCAGCCACAGAAAACGCGTCAACAGATACACCAGCAGCGCGACCAGCAGTGCATTGATCACTGCGGCCAGCGGCTTGGACCAGGGTTGGCGGGCGTAGGACGCGAGGTCTGCGGACATGGGCGATCACAAACGATGGGCAAGCGTAGCAGTGACGCCCGCTGGCCGGGAAAGTTCAGGGTTGGCGCTTGCTGCGTGCGCGCAGCAATGCGTCGGCATATTCGTAAGCACGCTCCGCCATCTGGTCGACGGTGAGTGGCAGTACGCCGGGGCGACTCGGCATCGGCAACATGCCGACCAAGGCCTGGCCGGCAAAATAGTCACGTAGCTCGGCGGCACTGAACGGAAGAGCGGCGGTATTCGACATGACAGACTCCTTCGGCTGCCGAGAGTATCAGTCGTCGGCGAATAACTCCGGCTGGATCGCGGCATCGTGCCGATCGACGAAACCGCCAAGGCCGACGCCGACCAGTCGATAGCGCGTGTGCGCCGGCAAATCGACTCGGTCAAGCAATGACAGCGCGATGCGCGCGAACGCGGCGGCGTCGGTCGGGGGCAGCACTGGCGTCTGACTACGCGTCAGGATGCGAAACTCGCGCGTCTTCAACTTCAACACGACGGTGCGTGCCACGCGCTCCGGTTCGCGCTCGGCCGCACGCCAGACTTTTTCGGCCAGCACCGAGATCATCGCTGCGGTGGCGGCCAGTGGCACATCATCGGCGAAGGTATCTTCCGCCGAGATTTGCTGCGTCGGCCGTTCCGCGACCACCGCGCGATCATCGATGCCGAGCGACAGCTCATGCAGGCGCCGCCCGTAGCGACCGAAGCGCGCCTCCAATTCCTGTACCGCGCGCGCGCGCAAGTCGGCCACCGTGGCGATGCCGAGTGTCGCGAGCTTGCCTTCCATGACCCTGCCCACCCCCGGCATCCGTCCAACCGCCAGCGGTGCGAGAAAGTCCAACACTTGCGCCGGCCGTACCACGAACTGGCCATCCGGCTTGTTCCAGTCCGACGCGATCTTGGCGATGAACTTGTTCGGTGCCACGCCAGCGGATGCGGTTAACCCGACTTCCGAGCGGATATCGGCACGGATGGCATCGGCGATCGCGGTTGCGCTGGCGATCCCGTGCTTGTTTGTAGTGACGTCAAGATAGGCCTCGTCCAACGACAGTGGTTCGATTTGATCGGTGTGGCGCGCGAAGATCGCCCGCACCAGTCGCGAGGCTTCGCGATAGCGGGTGAAATCGGGCGGCACGAAAACGGCTTGAGGACACAGCGCTTCAGCGCGCAGCGCCGGCATCGCCGAACGCACACCGAAGGTGCGCGCTTCGTAGCTCGCGGCACAGACCACCGAGCGCGCACCCTTCCACGCCACCACCACCGGGCGTCCACGCAGCGCCGGGTCATCGCGCTGTTCGACCGAGGCGTAGAACGCGTCCATGTCGATATGCAGGATCTTGCGCATCTCGTTCGCCGCCAGGAGATCGCCATTTTGGTGAAAAACGTGTCCGCGTGCATCGCGCCCCGGGACTGCCCAGGTCATGCGCCTGCCACTAAGCTTGCCCGTCGTGAAACCACATCCCTTGATACCGCGCTGGGCCTATCTTGTTTTCGCTTGGGCCATGCTGGCGCTCGGCGTGATTGGCATCGTGCTGCCCGGTCTGCCAACGACGCCCTTCATCCTGCTCGCCGCTTGGGGTGCTGCGCGCGGTTCGCAGCGTCTGCACGATTGGATGCAGACGCATCGCCTGTTCGGCCCGATGATCCGCGATTGGGAAGCCAGCGGCGCGGTGAGTCGCCGTGCGAAATGGGCAGCCACAATCACCATGCTCGTTTGCGCCGTGGTGATGTTCCTGACCGCCCCGAAATGGTGGATGGCGGCGACCGGCACCGGCATCATGGCCATCACCGGCACTTGGCTGTGGCTGCGGCCGGAGCCGAATGCGGAACGCGCAAGTTGCGCATCCAGTGACGGCCGCGGGCCGCGCCAACTCGAATGAATCCGATCGTCTACGCGATCCCGGTGTTCTTCGTGCTGATGCTGATCGAGTTCGGCGTGGCGCGTGCGCGCGGCCGAACCGCGTATCGCATCAACGACACGCTCGCTTCACTGGCGCTCGGCACGACCTCGCAAATCACCGAGCTCGCGACCAAGCTCGTCGTCATCGCGATCTACGCATTTTGCTACGAGCAGCTGCGCGTCACGACCCTGCCAGTCGATACTTGGTGGACCTGGGCACTCGGCCTGCTGTTGTACGACTTTCTCTACTACTGGCATCACCGCATGAGCCACGAGGTTGGCATTCTGTGGGCGACCCACGTCGTGCACCACTCGTCCGAGGAGTTCAATCTCTCGACTGCGCTACGCCAGACCAGTACCCGTTTCCTGCTCGGCTGGATGTTCTACCTGCCGATGGCTGTGCTCGGATTTCCAGTGATCGTATTCATCGTTGTCGGACTGGTTGACCTGCTCTATCAATACTGGATTCACACCGAGCAGATCGGAAAGCTCGGCTGGTTCGACCGCGTGTTTGCGTCGCCGTCGAACCATCGTGTGCATCACGCAGTGAACGACCAGTATCTCGACAAGAACTACGGCGGAATTTTGATCGTGTGGGATCGTCTTTTCGGTAGCTTTATCGACGAGGACGACAACGAACCCTGCGTCTACGGCACGCGCAGCCGCCTCGCTACGTTCTCGCCGCTGTGGGCGAATCTGGAAGTGTTCGCGGCGCTCGGTAAAGACGCATGGTATGCGCGGTCCTGGACCGACAAGTTGCGCGTGTTCCTGAAACCGCCCGGCTGGCGCCCGGCCGATGTCGCGACGCGGTTTCCGAAACCGGCTTTTGACCTGGACGCCGCGAAGCGCAAGTACGACCCGCCCTTGACCAGCTTCGAGACCCGCTACCTGTTCGTGCAATTTTTGATCGTGCTCGGCGCCGGCACGCACTGCCTCGCCGTCGCCGATCATTGGCCGATGCCCACCACGCTCGCCTATGCGTGCTGGATCGCCTTTTCGGCGTGGACGCTGTGTCGACTAGCCGATCATGGCCGTCTGGCATCGGCCATGGAATTGACGCGATTGGCAGCACTGCTCGTGCTCGTGCCGTATCTATGGCGCGGCAGCTAGACCGCTGGCGGCCGGAGTAGCGGAGAAACATCGCACTAGCCCATCAGTCATGTTCACAGTATGTCGAACATCGATATACTGACAACACATGAGTATGGTGCGATGACTGATACCGAGCTGTTCCTCAAGAAATTCCAGAAAGAACTGGCTGCCGGCACGGTGTCGCTGGTGCTGTTGACCGTGTTGTTGCGTGCGAACCAGCCGCTCTACGGCTACCAGATCGCCAAGCAACTCGACGGCTCAAGCGAAGGCGTGATCGCCGGCAAGCAAAGCGCGCTGTATCCGGTGCTGCGCAACCTCGAAGCAGCGGGATTGGCCGAAAGCGACATCGAGCCGTCGATCTCGGGGCCACCCCGGCGCTACTACCGGATCACCGAACTTGGCCGCGAAGTGCAGCGGACATGGGCCGAATCGTGGGCGGCCACGCGTGCTTTCGTTGATCGAACCCTCGTTGATATGACTCTTGCGGAGAAACCAGCATGAACGCCGTCGCCCTGCCCAGCACAATCGATGCCTACTTGGATGCGCTGCGCGCGTCGCTGTCGGGTGCCGATCCTGCACTCGTGCAGGATGCCTTGTATGACGCCGAAGAATTCCTGCGTTCCGAACTGGCTGAGCAATCCGGACAATCGGAAGCGCAAGTGATCGCCAAGGTCGCATCGAGTTATGGCGCGCCAGATGAAGTCGCGTCGATCTACCGCGATACCGAATACAAGGTACGCCGCGCGATCGAACCGCCGAAAGCGACGCCACGGCGTTCGCTGTCGGGCCGCTTCTTCGGTGTCGCCACCGATCCGCGTACTTACGGCGCGATCTTCTACCTGCTGTTGTCGATGGCGACTGGCATTATCTATTTCACCTTCGTCACGACCGGACTCAGCCTAAGTGCCGGCCTCTTGGTGTTGATCATCGGCATCCCGTTCTTCCTGCTCTTTCTCGGACTGACGCGGGTGCTGTCACTGGTCGAAGGCCGCATCGTCGAGACCATGCTGGGCACCCGCATGCCGCGCCGACCGCTGTATTCCGACCGAAACATCGGCTGGATGGATCGCATCAAGGAGATGCTCGCCGACATACGCACTTGGTCGACGATCCTTTACCTGTTCATCATGATGCCGCTCGGCATCGTCTACTTCACGCTGACCGTCACCGGTTTCTCGATTGCCTTCGGCTTTATCGTGGCGCCATTGTTGTTCGCCGCTGAACGGATCGGCTGGCTAAGCCCGCACATGCATGTTGACGGTATCGAATTCGGTCTGTTGTCGCTGCCTTCGGCAGTCAGCTTGCCGTTGCTGTTCGTGGCCGGCGTGGTCCTGCTGTTCGCGATGATGCACCTCGTGCGCGGTATCGGCCAGGTGCATGGCGCGATCGCGAAATCGCTGTTGGTACGCAGCGGCAGCTGATCGCAAGCAAAGGTGCCGCGCGACGGCCGCGGCACCTTGACCGGCTAGACTGGGCGGATGCCTTTATCCGCCGATCATCGCCGCAGCAATTACGGTCGTGCCATTACCGCCATGATCATCGCTGTCGGGCTGTTTTCGCTGATGGACGCGGGGATGAAATGGCTCACCCCGAACTACCCGCCGATGCAAATCGCGGCGCTCCGTGGTCTCGCTTCAGCACCGCTGGTATTCCTTTGGGCGGTGGCGACGGTTGCGCCGATTTCGCTGGTCCGCATCCGTTGGTCGATGCATTTGCTGCGCGGCGTGTTGTCGATCTTCATGCTGGCGACATTCGCGTACGCGCTGAAGCGCCTGCCAATGGCCGATGCCTATACGTTGTTTTTCATCGCGCCGCTGCTGATTACCGCACTCTCGGCACCACTGCTCGGCGAACAGGTCGGACTGCGTCGCTGGCTTGCGATTGGTGTTGGCCTCATCGGCGTCATCGTCGCGATGCGCCCCACCGGACAAGCTTGGATGAGCCTCGGAAGCCTTGCTGCGATTGCCGCCGCGCTCGGATATTCGCTATCGGCGATCACCGTTCGTGCGCTCGGCAAAACCGACAGCACGCAAAGCATGGTGTTGTGGATGACGGTGATGGTCGGGTTCGGCGCCGGCTTGCTTGCTTGGCCCGAATGGAAACCAATCGCCAGCGCAGATTGGCCAGCAATTGCGGTGATCGGCATTGCCGGCGCATTGGCACAGTACGCGATCACGATTGCATTCAAACTTGCGGAAGCTTCGGCGATCGCGCCATTCGAATACACCGCGCTGGCTTGGGGCGTGCTGCTCGACTGGCTGCTCTGGCAAACCCTGCCGGACCGCTACGTCTTCATCGGCGCGAGCATCATTGTCGCCAGTGGCATTTACTTGATCCGCAAAGAACGCGAGCACGCCGAAGCGGAACATCCCTGATCGGCGACGGCTCATCCCGCGCCGCGGCAGGATCGCGATCGACCGGCCTATGATCGCGACACTGATTCGAAGGAGTTTGCTCATGCTGGTTCGTTCCCTGCTTGCCGCCGCTGTTGCTCTGGCCGGTGCACCCGCGTTCGCACAATCGAATGCATCGGGCCTCGATCGGTCGAACTTCGACGCGACGACCGCCGCATGTACTGATTTTTATCAGCATGCGAACGGCAGTTGGCTGACACACAACCCGGTGCCCGCCGCATATTCAAGCTGGGGAACGTTCAACGAACTCGACCAGCGCAACAACACCAAGCTGCGCGAAATCGCCCGCGAGGCGATGGCGGTGCGCACCATTGCAGCGGGATCACCGCAGGTACTCGTGGGATCGTTCTATGCGGCGGCGCTGGACGAAGCGACCATCGAACGACTCGACGCCACACCGATCGCCGCTGATGTCAAATCGATCGAACGCCTGCGCAAGCGTGCCGACGTCGTTGCGCTGATTCGGCAATGGCACGCACGCGGTACGCCAGTATTGTTCGGCCTTGGGGTGCGTCAGGACTTGAAAGACACGTCGCGCATCATCGCCTACGCCACCCAAGGCGGACTCGGCCTGCCAAATCGTGACTACTACACGCGTACCGATGCCGATTCGGTGACATTGCGCGAACAATATCTGGCACATATCGCGCGCATGCTGGAACTCTCCGGCGTCAAGCAGAAGAACGCGCGCAAGCAGGCCAACGCGGTGCTGGCGCTGGAAACACGACTGGCGAACGCGGCTCTGCCGCGCGAGGAACTGCGCGATCCGAACAACAGCTACAACGTCGTCACCTTCGATGCTGCCAATACGGTCACGCCGGCATTCGATTGGCGCATGTTCTTCGATGCCATCGGCGTCGTCGGTGCGAAGGATTTCTCGCTATCACATCCCGCTTTTTTCGCGACCATGCAGCGCGAATTGGAGAAAACCTCGGTCAAAGATTGGCAGGCTTATCTACGTTGGAATCTGGTGAATGGCGCCGCGGCAAATCTGTCGAGCCGATTCGTTGACGCCGACTTCGCCTTCAGTGGCACCGTCCTGCGCGGCCAAAAAGCGCTGAAACCGCGTGATGAACGCACCGTCGACCAGATGAACTCCCTGCTCGGCGATCCGCTTGGGCAACTGTTCGTGGCCCGATATTTCCCGCCGCAAGCCAAGGCGCGGATGATGACCATGATCGGCAACCTGAAGACGGCGCTGCGCGCCCGGCTGGAGCAGTTGCCGTGGATGGGTGAGGCAACCCGTGCGCAGGCGATCGAGAAGTGGTCGACGTTCACGCCAAAGATCGGCTACACCGAAGTGTGGAAGGACTACCGTGGTGTAGCGTTGTTGCGCGATGCACACTTCGCCAATGTGCGCCGTTTGCAGCAGCACTTGACGCAACTGAACCTGGCGAAGATCGGTAAACCGGTCGACCGCCGCGAATGGGGCATGCCACCCCAGCAGGTGAACGCGTACTACAACGCAACCTGGAACGAGATCGTATTTCCTGCCGGCATCTTGCAGCCACCGTTTTTCGATATGAGCGCCGACGACGCCTTGAATTACGGCGCGATTGGCGCCGTGATCGGTCACGAACTGCTGCACGGCTTCGACGACTCCGGCTCACGCTTCGACGCGCAGGGCCGTTTGAACATGTGGTGGACGGCGAACGATCGCAAGGAGTTTGAGGCGCGCGCCGACAAACTGGTCACGCAGGCCGGTGAGTTCGAAGCACTGCCGGGGCTCAAGCTCAACGGACGCGTGTCGCTCGGCGAGAACATCGGCGATCTTGGCGGTGTCACCATGGCCTATGGCGCACTCGAACTAGCGCTCAAAGAGCGACCGCTGTTGCAGATCGATGGTCTGACGCCGCAACAGCGCTTCTTCCACGGCTGGGCGCAGATCTGGCGACGCAGCTATACCGACGAGGCACTGAAGATCCAAGTGAATGTCGGCCCGCATTCGCCCGGCAAGTTCCGAGTAAACGGACCGTTCGCCAACCTCGACAGTTTTGCTGAAGCCTTCGGCTGCAAGGCCGGCGACGCGATGGTGCGTGCGGACGCGACGCGCGTGCAAATTTGGTGAGTCAAGCGCTGCGCACCTAATGCGCGCGCAGCGTGAAACGTTCGCGATAGTCAGCAGGCGTGAGGCTGGTTTCGCGTTTGAACAGCTTGCGGAAGCTGGGCGTATCGGAATAGCCGCAGCGTTCGACAATCTCATCGAAGCTGAGCCGGCTGGTTTCCAACAAGGCCTTGGCGCGCTCGACGCGCAGGCGTTGCAGGTGTGCCAGCGGACCTTCACCAAACTGTGTCTGGCAGTGACGCAACAGCGTCCGTTCGCTGGTGCCGACATACGCCGCGATTTCGCGGACGCTGAGCGCCCGATGCATTTCCTGCGACAGCAGTTTCTCGATTTTCTCGGTCAGCGTCGAACGCGGCTTTTCGATCAGCGCCGCAGAGACGTAGGGCGCCTGGCTTTGCCGTTCGGGGTCGACCAGCAACAATTTCGCGGTCTGCTGCGCCAAAGCCGCATCGCTGACCCGTGCAATCTGACGCAAGACGAAGTCCAGCACCGCCGAAGCGCCACCGGTCGTGGTCACGTCGCCCGATTCAACGACGAGTTCGTCGGCCTGCAGCTCGACCAGGGGAAAGGCCTGACGAAATGCCGCCGCGAGCCACCAACTCGTGGTCGCGGAGCGGCCATCAAGCAGGCCGCTCATCGCCAGCAGGAAGGTGCCGGTGCAACATCCGGCAACGCGCACGCCGCGCAAGTGCATCGTGCGAATCAATGCGATCTCTGCATCCAGGCCCGCAGTCAAACTCAGCAATTCGCCGACACTGCCGTGCATCACGCCCGGAATCAGCAACACATCAGGATCGCGCTCGAGCGGCACGATGCCGGATAAGGTCATGCCGCTGGACGTCGTCACCGCATCGCCACCACGGGCGTGGATCAACTCAGTGCGAAATGCCGGTGCGTTGGCGCCGAAGCGCAGTTGCGCGAGCTTGTCGGCCACGCGCAAGGCGTCACTGGGCGTGGCGATGCTCGACATCATCACGCCATCGAAGACGAGGATGCCAAGCCGCAACGCGGTTGGGCGCTCAACCATCGACGCGCACGACGCCATGTTCACGCACCAGCGTCCGGATCAACGCCGCCGGCAAGTGCAAACCACCACTCTCGGCCGAATCACAGGCCAACAGCGGGATGCGCTGCGGATGTCTTGGCGGCAGCACGGTTACCGATGGTGCGACCAGTTCGACTTGGCCGACCGCGTCGGTCGTAACCAACCACAGGCCCGGCGCGATGGCGGCATCATCTCGGCAATGCACGTTGAGGCGCATGAGCGCGCCGGCGGCAGCGGGATGCAACAGCCACGAACCGGGTGTCTGAGTGAACACGGCGGTGTACTGGGTCTCGGAAATCAGGGCCGGTGCGTCACCCGCCTCCTGTGCCACGACCGGCAACGCCGCAATCAGTGCCACAAAACCCAGACGACAAACGGCGGAAATAACGCTCATGACACACTCCGAAGGACGGACGACAGGTCCGCATGCCGGAAGCTTGGCGTGCCGACCCATCCTGTAAGAGTGGCGGAAACGACGTATTGAGTGTTATTTCCGCCAGTCCGCCAGTCGGAAGTCACCCCGGCATCGGTGTTCCGGACAAATTCTGGCCGTCGAAGCTGTAGCGCAGATCGCGTTGAGGCGATGGTGCAACCGCCGGTGACGGCGCCAACACCACGGCCGGATCGTATTGCCGGATGTTGGCCTTGAACTCGCTTGGGCTGCTGTCCAGCACGGTGTGACCGGGGCGCGTGGTCTGCACGTAGCTGAGACCGGCAGGTGCGATCAGTTGGTCCAACATCGGCAGCAGGGCCTCGGCGAGGGGTGCCAGCAACGGGTCATTTGCAGCGGTGGTTGCCAGCAATTCGCGGAAACTCGCCGACGACACCGCCGGCGTCGTGAATTCGACGATCGCGCCGCCGCTGACGGCCTGAGTGCCGACCAAGGTTGCGTGGATATCGCCAGACAGCACCACGCTGCCGGCGGGCAGACGCGCGAACAAACTCTGCTTGCCGTGCGGGAACCCATCCCAATGGTCGGCATTGAGCAGGAAGCGTTGGTTGAATGGTGCCGGCACACCGAGCGGTGGCGGCGTCAGGTCGAGCACCAGCGGTCGCGTCGACACCGAACTCGCGAGTACCTTCCATTTGGCGGTTGAGGCAGCCATCTGTGCGGCTAGCCAGTTCAGTTGGGTATCGCCAAACGCATTCTGGGTTTGCGCGCCGCGCGTCATCACCAGCCAGGCAGCGTAGATCAGGTACGTCTGCTCGACCACGAAGTAGCGTGACCCGACCGAACCGAACAATGAGGTCTTACCGAGCGTGTACCAAGCCATGCCGGTATCCAGCGTTGCAATCAGCACGTCGGCAATCAGTGGCACCCGTTGCGCTGGTGGCACCGCGGCGTTGTACTGCTGCAGCAGCGAATTCAGAATCGTCGTCGCGACATTGCCACGCGCTGCATTCTGCGCGCGCAATGCGGCCTGACCGAGATCGATGCCCTCGTTGATGTAGGCCTGGGTCAAGGTTGCCTGCAGCACCTGTTTGTAGACCGCAAACTGTGGCTGATCGATGTCGAGGTAGGGTGAGAACTGCGAACGCACGGCCTCGTAAGGAACGTTCTGTGCAGCGAAAAACTGCGTTAGCGCGCTACGGTCCATCACCACCGCACCCGGGAATGCATCTTCCGGAATCAGGTGATCTGGTCGATACGATCGATAGTCGCTGAGGAACAGTTCGAGATCGCGGCCGAAGCGCAACTTGCGATACAGCACGGTGCGCGGATACAGGTTCGCACGCTCGACGCCGAGCGCTGCCTGCGCGCCGCCGAGATAGGTATCCACCGGCATGAATTCGAAGTAAGCCTGTTCTGCATTGCGGCGACGCTCTTCATCCAGTTCCTCGAACAATCCGTCGCGATAGGTGCCCATCGCCTTCCACGAATCATCCGAGAATTCGTGATCGTCCCAGATCGCGACCACCGGAAAGCGCTGATAGAGCTGCTTCATCAAGGCATCGTTGCGATAAGTGCGATGCAGTTGCCGATAATTGTCGAGGCTTTTCGCGGCTTGAAAGGTTGATCCTGCGGCACCCAGCGTGATTGCACCATCGCGGTCATCGAAGACGATCGCCCTTGCCGCTGCGCCGCCCTGGAAACTCGGATCACCAGTGGTTTCGTAAATCGAGTCACCCAAATGCAATACGAAGTCGAGGTCTTCGTTCAACAGCGGCATCAAGGTGGTGAAATAGCGGCCGATGTAATCATTGCAGCTGATCGCCGCGAACTTGACCGGGGTCGCATCGGTGGCGGCGCGTGCGGTTCGGGTGCGGCCGGTCGGCGAGGCCAGAAAGTCTCCATTGCGCGACAACAGGAAGCGATAGAAATAGCGCGTACCGGCGGTCAATCCAGTCACTCGCACCTTTAGGCAGCCATCGGCATCAGCGCGGGCACCAAAGTCGTGGTTGACCAGCAGTTGCGCAAAGGTGTCGGCCATCGACACCTGCACGCGCAGCGTGACATCCGCGTGCTGACCACGCTCGAAAAACCGTGTCCACAACACCACCGCATCCGGACGCGGGTCGCCCGAGGCAACACCCTGCGGATACAGCGCATCGCTCAGCACGATTGAGCCGGTTCCTTGCGGCGTCCCTGCGTCAGGGCTGTTGGAGTCGCTGTCGCAACCGCTCAGACCGAGCGCGCTGGCGCTGGCGGCGACGGTCAAGATGCGCAGCACATCGCGGCGCGTGGTGTGGTTGGTGTTCATTTTGATGTCCCTTGGTTGCGCGTGAGTTGGCTGGCACGGGCTTGCGCCACGTTCTGGCCGCGCCATGGTTCAGATCCCCCCGCGTTTATAGACGCATACCCGCGGATTGTCCCGCTGCACCGCATATGTGCCTGATCGCCTTCGCGCTGAACCAGCGTCCCCGTTATCGACTCGTGCTCGCCGCAAACCGCGATGAGTTCCATGCCTGGCCGAGCGCGGCCGCGCGCTTACATCGCGATGTACCGCAGGTCTTTGGCGGTCGCGTGCTGGCGGGCAGCCACTACTATGGCGTAGTCAGCGTCGTCGAAGCCGCAAGACGCAAGAAGAACCAGACGCTGGTCGACTTCCTGGTCGCCAAGGGCGCCCAGTAGTCCGGCCGGTCGGCGGCCCTTCGCGTCGCGCGCCTTGACCGAGTCAATCCTCCGCGTACACTGCCCAAAAGGTGGCTTTGGATTTCCTACCCTTTAAGGTGACGCTGACGCCGCAATGGGGTTTGCGGGCCATGTTTCGTGATGTCGTGCAGACCGGAATTCGTTCAACTCTGGCGCAGCGCGACCAATTGTTTTGATGGGGGAAGGCCAGTGATGAAGACAGCCGGGAATTTCTGGGGCGTGACCCTGTTCGCGATTCTGCTCAGTGCTTGCGCGGGGACGAGCGATCGAACGGATCTGGCGAGTGCTGGCAACCCAACGAACAAGCAGGTGCGTCACGATGAACCCGGCGAAGCGGCCGAGTTTTATATGCGCAAGCGACTGGCACCCGACATGAAATCCATTCCGGTGGAACGGTTGCTGCAGGGCTACGAACAAATGAAGTCGATGACGCA
>Ga0073899_10000766_pt1 | contig 29669 bp, 26 predicted proteins | sample KloWWTmetaKNB5Ph_FD_88975 | JGI IMG/M metagenome (GOLD analysis project Ga0073899, IMG submission 88975) | Active sludge microbial communities from Klosterneuburg, Austria, studying microevolution and ecology of nitrifiers - Klosterneuburg... | ecosystem: Engineered > WWTP > Aerobic digester >... | reverse complement strand
GTCCCGGCAGGAGTGGAAGGGGGGATCGGGTTCGACCTCCCGCCCGCGGGCACCCCCCGCCTGGCCTCCCTGACCACCCAACCCGCTCCCATTCCGGCAACCGTGAAGGCCCTGTACGTCGCGGCGGCCGCGAAGTACCAGCTGCCGTGGACGCTGCTGGCCGGGATCGGCATGGAAGAGACCGCCCACGGAGCCACCACCGCCACCTCGAGTGCCGGCGCGCGAGGGTTGATGCAGTTCATGCCCGCCACCTTCGCTGCGTACGGCGTCGACGGTGACGGCGACGGCCGTGCCAACCTCGTCAGCGACGCCGACAGCGTGTTCTCGGCGGCGAACTACCTCACCCAGTCCGGCGTCACCAAGGGCCCGGACGGGGTCCGCAAAGCCCTGTACGCGTACAACCACGCCACCTGGTACGTCAACGACGTCCTGCACTACGCCCACGCCTACGGCGGCGGTCTCGTCCTGGGTGACCCGACCAGTTGCGCTGGGGGGCAGGGCGACCCGAACGTGACACCGCTGCGCGCCGACCAGGTGGCTGCGCTGTTGGCGTGGGCCGCGCAGCAGGTTGGAGACCAATACGTGTTCGGCGCCAACGGCCCGAACGCGTGGGACTGCTCCTCGTTCACCCAAGCCGCCTACCGGCACATCGGCCTGACGCTGCCGCGCACCGCCGGCGCCCAACGTGACTGGCTCGCCGCCGGAGGCGGAACCCGCATCCCCCCGGGGCAGGAACGCCCCGGCGACCTCATCTTTTGGGACAGCTACCTCGGACCCAACGCCATCGGCCACGTCGTCATCATCAAAGACCCCACCACAAGAACGACGTTCGAGGCCAAGAACGCCCGCGCCGGGGTCGGCACCTTCAGCTACGCCGGCATCCAACAGGGCAAGAACATCTACGAGATCTGGCGCCCCGGCGCCACGGACGGCGCCCCATGACACCACCACCGGACCGCGCACCGACTCCGCAGAGTGGGCCCAGCGTCATCGGCCTCGTCAAACGCGATATCGGCCGCGCCGTGCGCGATGCCGCCGCCCAAACCGACTCGCAGCACACCGGAGTCGCCGTGCAGAACGTGCACGCCTACATCGCCGGGGAGCACGGCGACTCCGAGGTGCCGTTGTGGTCCACCGGGACGATCGGCGGTGTGCCCGTGCAGGACTGGGGTTCGGCAGGGGAGAGCCTCCTCGACGAGGCGGCTCGCAACCGCATCCACCACCAGGTCGTCAGCTCGGCGTACGAGATCATCGCGGACAAGGGGGCCGACGAGCCTCGCCGTCGGCCTGGCGGTCTCGCGCGTCCTGGAGGCCGTGCTCAACGACGAGCACAGGGTCCTGCCGGTCACGACGCTCCTCGACGACGTCCACGGGCTCACCGACGTGTGCCTGTCGATGCCCTCGGTCGTCGGGCGCACGGGGATCAAGAGCGTGCTGGCCACACCGCTGTCCGACGACGAGCGTGACCGGCTGGTCGCGTCGGCCGCCACCGTCCGGGCGACCGCCCGCAACCTGGGGCTGTAGCGCTTCGGAGGCTCGGAACGCGGAGGGGTTCTCAGGGGTAGGCCCGGGTCAGGTCGACGAGGTCCGACACGTCGAGGTGACCTCGTTGCTGCTCCAGCCGGCTGGCCAGCACGAGCAGCACCAGGGCCGTGGTCATGGCGTCACCGAGGGCGTGGTGTGGGGTGTGGGCGGGTACCCCGAGCACTCCGGCGAGGGCCTCGAGCTGCGGCTCGTGGTCCGCACCCTCGTGCAGGCCGGCCGCTCGGGCCAGTGCCGCGGTGTCGACGATGCCCACCGGCAGCCGTTCACCTGCATGGCGCAGGGCCCGGTCGAGGAAGGCCCGTTCGACCCACGCGGCATGCGCGACGAGCACGGTGCCGGCCACCCGCTCGCGCAGCATCCCGACGACCTCGTCGACGTCCGGCGCGGCGCTCAGCTCGGACGCGGTCAGCGAGTGGATCTTCATCGCCTCGGGCTTGATGGCGCACGACGGCCTGATGACCTGGTACCAGCGGTCGGCCTCGATCCGACCCCTCACCACGTGGACGACGCCGACCGAGATGATCTGGTCGTCGTGCAGGTCCAGCCCGGTCGTCTCGATGTCGATGACGGAGAAGCGGGCGTCCCGCCAGTCCCCGGCGACCGGTGCGGACCAGGGGCGTCGTCGGCGCAGGCGACGGATCAGCGGCCCCGGCCCAGCCACTCGGCCTCCAGACGGTCCTGGACGTTCGCGATCGCCTTGAACGACTGACGCAGGTGACGACGGCTCAGCGTGTCGATCGAGCGCGGGTCCAGAAAGGTCGACACCGGCGAGCCGGCTCGCAGCGACTCCACTTCGGCGGTGAAGACGAGCTCGTAGACCTGACGGTGGGCGTGCCGAAGCTGGGCGGCCTCGTCGGCGCTGAGCAGGCCCTCGTCGGCCCCCATCTGCAGGCGTTCCTGGGTGCTCGCGATCGGGGAGCCGGTGCGCAGGGCGAGCCAGCGCCCGATGGCCACGGTCGGGCCCAGGCCGCCGCGCTTGAGGTCGACCTGGCCGCGGTGCGCCCCGCTCGCCTCGACGACGAAGTCCTTGACGAAGCCGATCGGGGGCCTGCGCGCGAGGGCGTCGGCCAGGGCCCGGCGCAGGAACGCGTCGTCGGAGGGGATGGCTCGCAGCTCGGCCTCGAGCGAGCGACCCAGCAGCAGCCCGGTGACGGGCCGGCTGTCGGCCAGCATCACGGCGAGCAGCAGGGCCCCCGGGCCGTCGGAGTGGGCCACCCACCCGCGAGCACGGCGCAGCCACTCGTCGTGCGAACGGTGGAACAGGGGGTTGTCGGCGTTGGCGCCGTCCGGGCACCGCGACAGCCCGGTCTGCTCCACCATGGTGAGCACGTCGCCGGCTCGGGTAGCCACGTCCTCGCCGGAGGGGTGCACGGCAGCGTCGTCGCGCCAGACCAGGGCGGTGTCGACGTCGGACACCGGGAGGGGTTCGCGTCGGGCGAGCGAGCCCAGGAACAGCCAGGAGAAGTCGTCGGACCTCGCGGAGAACGGCGCGACCCAGCCGATGCACTTCTCGACGGTGGCCTCCACCATCGCGCTGACCAGCCCCCCGACGCGAAGGGGCGGGATGCCGGCATCCGTCAGCTCCACGATGACCGGCCGCAGCGCGCGGGTCGCCTCGACGAGCTGCTCGATCGTGCGCGCCGCCTCGATCGCGGAGCGCACGGTGAGCGGGTCCCGGATGTCGGCGGCCGACAGGTCGACGACCCGGCACACCCCGATCGCGCGGCCGGAGTCGTCGGTGACCACGAGGTGGTGCACCCCGTAGTGGACCATCGCGAGCAGGGCGCTGGCGGCCGACTCCCGGTGTCCGATCGTGTGGGCGGGGGCCGACGCGATGGCTCGCACGGGGTCGTGCGGGGCGACCGTGCCCGTCGCCACCAGGCGTCGGCAGTCGCTGTCGGTCATGATGCCGAGCTCGGGCCCGGTGCCGGCCGCGTTTCCTGCGCCCGCCCCGGCATCCGTGCCCGTCACGAACAGCACGCACGAGCGACGGTCGGTGTTCATGGCCAGCGCGGCGTCGCGGATCGTGGTGTCCGCCCGGCACCACAGGACCGGGCTCATGAACGAGGTGACCGGACGCATCATCGAGTCGCTGGCGGCGCGTGCCAGGAGGGCCTGGTGCGCGACCGAGCGGTCCGCGCCCTCGAAGGCCAGGCGTTCCGGGTGCTCCAGCACGAGCCGAGGGTCCGGGAGCAGGTAGAGCAGAGTGTCGGTCGTGGCGTGGGCCGTGAGCGTGGGGGGCAACCCGCTCAACAGGGAGAACTGGCCGAAGGTGTCACCGGGTCCGAGCTCGTCGACGACGGTGGACCGGTCGAGGACGGTGACCACGCCGGTGCGGATCACCGCGAGGTACTCGAGCACCCCGATGTCCGGCCCGACGATGGTGGCACCCGCGGCGAAGTACTCCACCGTCAGGGCGTCGCCGAGCCGCGCCAGGTCGCCGGGGTCCAGCCGGTCGTATGGGGACTGCTTGCCCAGGAAGTCGATGAACTCCTGCACGCCCACCTCCGTCGCCGGCCCGCCAGAGAAAAACTCTAGTTGTATATTCTTACCGTATCTCCCTAGTCTGTGCCGCATGCGACGGGTGGCGGCTTCGTGAGACCACCGGCAGGGCTGCGCGTGGACGTCGGCCGGGGCGCCGGGCCGGTTCGGCCCCTCGAGGCACACCCCGCCGACCTGCTCGACCTTCGGGTGCCGGTGGCTGGTACGGCCGACGCGTCACTGCACGAACGGCTGGTGCAGACCGCCACCGATGCGTTCATCGTGCTGCACGAGGGCGGGCTCGTGCTCGAGTGGTACGCGGACCCGGCAGCGCCGGACGAGCCGCAGGCGCTGATGTCGGTGACGAAGTCGGTCGTTGGCTGCGTCGCCGGCATCCTCGTCGAGACCGGTGCACTCGACCCCGACGCCCTGGCGTCGACGTGGGTGCCCGAGCTGGAGGGCAGTGGGTATGCCGGCGTCACGGTGCGGGACCTCCTGGACATGCGGACCGGCGGTGACCACCGCGAGCGCTATGACGACGAGGCGGGCGAGGTCGTGCAGCTGGGCCGCGTCCTCGCGGCGAGTGCGGCTGGAGGCGGGGAGTCGAGCCTGGACGAGCTGGTCCTGCACGCCGCTCGGCGAGCGCTGCACGCGGGTCCCTTCGCCTACCGGTCCCTGGACACCGAGGTGCTGGGCTGGGTGGTCGAGCGAGCCGCCGGCGCAGCGATGCCCGCGTTGCTGGAGGACCTGGTGCTCGGACCGATGGGCGCGGAGCGACCGGGCAGCATGGCCACCGACACACGGGGCCGGGCGAGCCACTCCGGCGGGCTGGCCCTCAGCGCTCGCGACGTGGCGCGCTTCGGCCAGCTGATCGCCGACGGGGGGTCCGTCGGAGGCACCCAGGTGGTGCCCACCGTCTGGGTCAAGGACACCCGGGTCGGTGCTCCCGACAGCGCGGCCGCCTTTCGGGCCAGCCTGAGCGGAAGCCCGGGCGGAAGCCCGGGCGAGAGCCTGGCCGCAGGCCCCGGCGAGGACCCCGGCATCCCGGCGGCGCACTACCGCAACCAGTTCTGGGTTCTCCATGCCGGTGGGCGAGAACTGCTCGGCCTCGGTATCTTCGGCCAGTACGTCCACGTCGACGTCGAGGCGTCGACCGTGGTCGTCAAGCTGTCGAGCTGGGTCAGCCCCCAGGACCCCCAGGCGTTCTCGGCAGGTCTCGCGTGCGCGACCACCCTGGCCGAGCACCTGGGAGGACACCCGTCCCACGGCCTCAACCTCCATGCCTGACCTGGCCGACCGTCACTCGAAAGGACCCCCGGTGAGCACCTTGCGCAACATGTCCGAGATCCGCACCTTCTTCCGGACCAACGACACGCCGATCTTCTTCGTGGGCCCCACGGCCTTCAACCTCCTCGGTGTCGACCGGTGGGTGCGCAACTTCTCGTTCATCTCCTACTACGACTCCTGGGACGGCTACCACCCCCGGGTCTTCTCACCGGGCGAGATCGAGCACGAGCCCTTCACCAGCGGTGAGGACATCAACAACTACCTCCTGCAGCATCCCGACGTGCGGGCCCACATCGCGGCCCGGTCGCGCCAGGCCGGTGTCCGCCCGAAGGTGGCCATGGTCTTCTTCGACGAGGAGACCGAGCGGATCTGCGAGGAGGAGGGCTACGACCTCATCCTGCCCAGCCACGCCCTGCGCCAGCACCTGGACTCCAAGCTGACCACGACGATGCTCGGCAACGAGGCGGGCGCCCCGTCGGTGCCGAACGTGCTCACCACCGTCTCGTCCTACGCCGACCTCGTCGAGCAGGCGGATGCCGCTGGGCTCGGTGACGACCTCGTCCTCCAGCTCGCGTACGGCGACTCGGGGAAGACCACCTTCTTCGTCTCCTCCCGCGAGGAGTGGAACACCTGCGCGACCGACGTCGTCGGCGAGGACCTCAAGGTCATGAAGCGGATCACCAACCGGGCGGCGGCCGTCGAGGCGGTCAACACCCGCCACGGCACCGTGGTCGGACCGTTCATGACCGACCTCACCGGCTATGCCGAGCTCACCCCCTATCGGGGCGGGTGGTGCGGCAACGACCTCTACCCCGAGGCGCTGACGGACAGCCAGCGGGCTCGGGCCATCGAGCACGTGAGCAAGCTGGGCGACCGCCTGCGGCAGGAGGGCTACAAGGGCTTCTTCGAGGTCGACGTGCTCGTCGACCTCGACTCCGACGAGGTCTACCTCGGCGAGCTGAACCCCCGCATCTCCGGCGCGAGCTCGATGACCAACGTCACGGCAGGGGCCTACGCCGACGTGCCGTTGTTCCTGTTCCACCTGCTGGAGTACCTCGACGTCGACTACGACCTCGACGTCGACGAGGTGAACGCCCGCTGGCGCGAGCTGGCGGCGATCGACGTGTGGAGCCAGCTGATCATGAAGACCTCCGACAGCACGGTGCGCCGCATCGAGAAGGCACCCGCCACGGGCATCTACCACGTCAACCCCGATGGCACCCTCACGTTCGTGCGGCCGACCCTGGACTGGCACTACCTCAACGAGCCCGACGAGGCGTTCTTCCTTCGGGTGTACGGCGAGGGCGAGTACCTGTTCAAGGGGGCCGACCTCGGCATCCTCGTCACCAAGTCGCGGCTCCAGCTCGAGGGTGGCGGGCTGACCGAGCGCTGCCGCCACTTCATCGACGGCATCCACGCGGCCTACGAGGTGGTGCCCGTGGAGGCCGCACCCCGGGCCGAGGCCTTCCTGGCCTACCTGAAGTAGCCACTCACAGTGACCGGGCGACGGCCCGGAACGTCGCGATGGTGCCGAGCAGCTTGTCGATGTCCTGCGGCACCGGCCATGACGAGAGCTTGACGCCCACCGTCCTCGTCGCGTGCTCGACGAACACCATCTGGCCGTGGATGCCGAGGCACAGCAGGATCGGGCCGTGGTCGCCCGGGACGAACCAGAACTGGTTGCGGTACCACCCGCCCGGCAGGAAGGGCTCGTTCTCGGAGCGGGCGAACGCGTCCCGGACGTCGGCGGGGGGGCGCAGGGCCTCCTCGACCCAGCTCGACGGAACCACCTGGCGGCCCTCGACCAGGCCGTGGTCGAGCAGCATCTGCCCGAACCGGGCCAGGTCGCGCAGGGTGGTCGACACCCCGCCGTCGTGGATGGCGGTGCCGAGGGGGTCGGCCGTGACCTCGGCGTCGTGGAACGCCCCCATCGGGCGCCAGATGCGCTCGCTCACGAGGTCGGCCATGCGCGCCCCGGCGGCCCGCTCGCAGATCCACCCCAGGGTGTCGGTGTCCATCGACCGGTAGGTGAAGACGTCGCCGTGCTCGCTCTCGCGAACCGTGGTGAGGATGTAGGGGTAGGCCCCGAGGGGGTCGCCGTGGTTGCGCGGAGCCCACCCCATGGAGCGCTCCATCACCCGCACCTCCGAGAGGGGGTCCAGGTAGGTCTCGCGGAACCGCACCCCGGTGCGCATGTCGAGCACGTCGCGGACCGTGGCGCCGGTGTAGCCGCTGTCGGCGAGCTCGGGGACGTAGGCCTCCACGGGGGCCTGCGGGTCCAGCAGCCCGTCGGCGTGCAGGGTGGCCGCGACGCACGACACGATCGACTTCGACACCGACATCACCAGGTGTCGGGTGCGCCGCACCATCGGGGCGGTGTACTGCTCCATGACGACCTGCCCGTCGTGCAGCACGAGCACTCCGTCGGTCTGGGTGGCGGCCAGCACGTCCTCGACGGTGGTGGCCCAACCCAGCCCCGGCACGGGCACGGTGGTCAGGTCGGTCAGGCGCTCGGGGAGGGCCCGCGGCGTGTCGGTGCCGTGGATCACCTGGCTCGGCATGAGCTCGCGCATGTGCTGGAAGGACCACCGCAGGTGCGGGTCCTCCTGCCAGTTGGCCAGCGTGACCAGTGGCTGGGTGCTGGGGAGCAGCCTGCCCAGCTCGTCGACGTTCGACCAGGTCGTGCCCGGTTCCGAGTGGAAGTACGAGGGCGCGGGGGCAGGGGCCAGCCCCGAGGGCTCCGGATTCATGGGCACAGCGTAGGGGGGAGCACACGCCCACGGAGCGCCAGGACCAGCAGGGCCCGGTGGGTGGCGTCGTCGAGGTCGAAGCCGGCGACGTCCTGCGCCCGGGCGAGCCGGTGCCGCAGGGTGTGCCGGTGGATGCCGAGTGACCGGGCCGTCGGGTCGGGTCGGCCGTGGTGTGCCAGGAAGGCCTCGAGGGTCTCGCCCAGGGCCGTGCCGTGAGTGCGGTCGTGGGACTCCAGCAGGCCGGTCCAGGCGACGGTGGCCGAGGCGATGTCCGACCAGGTGCCGGGGGGAAGCAGCTCGTGGCGGTCCGAGTCCACCACTCGCAGCAGGTGGACCCGCTCCGTGGGGGAGGGCGGGTGGGCGAGCAGGCGCAGCACTGCCGGCAGCGTGGCCCCGATGTCGTTCAGGGATGCCGGTGCGCCCACCACGAGCGTCAACCGGTGGGCGCGGCGCTCGGCCGCCTCCACGAGGGCCTGCTCGAACGACACCACACCCCCCGAGGGCACGAGGAAGAGCCGCCCGGGACCCTCGTGCCCCTCGCGCCCGGGTGGGGCCGACCCGTACAGGTGCGGGTGGGGCAGGGTGCGGCGCAGCTGGGCGATCAGGGCCCCCGTGTGTTCGGGCTCGGCCGCCAGCACGCCGAGGAGCACCATCGGCTCCTCGGGGTCGAAGCCGGCGCGGGCCAGGGCGCACGCAGGGTCGAAGCCGGCCGCTCCGAGCAGCGCGGTGAGCAGGGTGGCCCGGTCCTCCTGAGCGGGACGCTGGAGCTGCGCGAGGTCGAGGGACAGCAGCGAGAGCGCATGGTTGAGCACCAGTCGCTCGCTCGGTGCCAGCGCGGTGCTCCTGCTCAGGCCCACCTGACCGGTCCGGGCCCGCGGCGCTCCCAGCGGCTGCGACTCGCGAACGTGGGAGCTTTCCGCGCGCGGGCCGGCCGACGCGAGCGGCGCGAGGTCGGCGTCGACCAGGTGCACACCGGCATCCAACAGGCGTGCCAAGGTGCGCACGACGGCGGGCGGCCCTCCCCGAAGCGCCGACCGGGTCAGCGCCCGCTGGGCGTCGAGCACCTCCTGCACGCGCCACCGACGCTGCTGGCTGATCCGGTCGGTGACGGCCTGCGTCACGGCGAGGAACGGGGTCGCGTGAGGGACCTCCACCAGGGACAGCCCCTGGTCCCGGCAGGCGTCGACCACGCCCACCGGGACGGCAGCGAACCGCAGCCCTGTCCCGAAGCCCAGCCCCACGGCGCCGGCCCGCAGCAGGCTCTGCACGTAGCTCGCCTGGGCCGCCCTGCCCCTGGGCAGTCGCAGGCCGGTGGTGAGCACCAGCCCGCCCGCCCGCAGCCACGGCGAGGGGTCGTCGAGCTCGATCGTGTGCACCCAGGACACCGCCACGGGGTCGGGCACCAGGTGGACGGCCCGAAGGTGCAGCGCGGGCTGGGCCAGCAGCCACGACAGCGGGACGTGGTCCTCGGCGAGAACCGCGTCACTGTCCAGAACCGTCAGCTTCTCGTCAGTCATTGTCCACAATGCTACTGTCGGCGCCGCCGACCCCTTCCTAGGCTGGGCCGAACACCTCGTGCCGACCGAAAGGGTCTGACCGTGACCACCGCGACTGCCCCCGCTGCCCCCGTCGCCCCTGCGCGCCCCGCTGGGCGGCACCTCGTGACCAGCCTCCCCGGCCCCCGCTCGCTGGCGCTCCACGCGGCCCGCGAGCAGTCGGTGGCCAGAGGCTTCGGGGTCGTGCTCCCGGTCTTCATCGACCACGCCGAGGGCGCGATCCTCGTCGACGTCGACGGGAACCGGATCATCGACCTGGCGTCGGGGATCGCCGTGACCAGCGTGGGCGCTGCGGCCCCGGAGGTGGCTGCGGCCGTGGCCGACCAGGCGCAGCAGTTCACCCACACGTGCTTCATGGTCACCGAGTACGACGGCTTCACCAGGGTCGCCGAGGCGCTGAACCGGCTGACCCCCGGCGACCACGAGAAGCGCTCCGCCCTGTTCACCACCGGCGCCGAGGCGGTGGAGAACGCGGTCAAGATCGCCCGCGCCCACACCGGTCGCCCCGCGGTGGTCGTGCTCGACCACGCCTACCACGGGCGCACCCTGATGACGATGACGATGACCGCGAAGAACGCGCCCTACAAGGACGGTTTCGGGCCGTTCGCGTCCGAGGTCTACCGGGCGCCCTCCGCGTACCCCTACCGCTGGCCCGGCGGCGCCGAGCGGGCGGCCGAGCAGGCGCTCGCCGCGCTGGAGGAGATGGTGCTGACCCAGATCGGTGCGCACCGCGTGGCCTGCATCGTGGCCGAGCCGATCCAGGGGGAGGGCGGCTTCATCGTGCCGGCGCCGGGCTACCTGCGCGGCGTCCAGGAGCTCGCGGAGCGGCACGGCATCCTCTTCGTCGCCGACGAGATCCAGACCGGCTTCGGCCGCACCGGCGCGATGTTCGCCTGCGAGCACGAGGGGGTCGTCCCCGACTTGGTCGTCACCGCGAAGGCCCTGACAGGCGGGCTGCCGCTGGCTGCCGTCACAGGCCGGGCCGACGTCATGGATGCCGTGGCACCGGGCGGCATCGGCGGCACCTACGCCGGCAACCCGGTCTCCTGCGCGGCCGCCCTGGCCACCATCGAGCTCATCGAGCGCGAGGACCTGCCGCGGCGGGCCCGAGAGATCGAGGCCCTGGCAATGCCCCGTCTGGCCGAGCTGCAGCAGACCTCGCCGTTCGTGGGTGACGTGCGGGGGCGGGGAGCCATGCTCGCCCTGGAGTTCGTGACCCCCGGGACCACGACACCCGACCCCGACGCGGCCAAAGCCGTCGCTGCCCGCTGCAACGCGCAGGGCGTGCTGACGCTGACCTGCGGCACCTTCGGCAACGTCATCCGGCTGCTCCCACCGCTCGTCATCCCCCTTCCCGTGCTCAGCGACGCCCTCGACGTACTGGAGCGGGCCACCCTGGAGCTGTCGTGAGCGCCGACACCAGCTACGACGCACGCACCGGCGAGGTCGTCGAACACCTCGAGGTGAGCACCCCGAGCGACGTCGCGGCGGCCCTCGCCGCGGCGGAGTCGGCGGCCCCGCTGCTGGCGTCCGCACCCCCTGCGCAGCGCCGGGCGTGGCTCGACGCGCTGGCCGATGCCCTCGCCGAACCGGCGACCGCCGAGGCGCTGGTGGGCACTGCCGACCGGGAGACGGCCCTGGGTGACGCGCGCCTGCGCGGCGAGCTCGCACGGTGCGCCAGCCAGCTGCGGTTCTACGGTGAGGTCGCCGCCGAGGGGTCCTACCTCGACGTCGCGGTCGACCACGCGGCGCCCCTGTCCCCCGAGCTGCGCCGCATGGCCGTGCCCCTCGGGCCGGTCGCGGTGCTGGGCGCGAGCAACTTCCCCTTCGCCTTCGGGGCCCTCGGAAGCGACACGGCATCCGCACTGGCAGCCGGGTGCCCCGTTCTGGCCAAGGCCCACCCGGCGCACCCGGTCACGAGCCGGCTCCTCGGTGAGGTCGCGATCGAGGCGCTCGCCGCGGCGGGCGCCCCACAGGGAACCTTCGCGGTGCTCTCGGGGTTCGCCTCGGGGCAGCAGCTGGTGCGTGCCCCCGAGACCCGGGCGGTCGCCTTCACCGGCTCGCAGGGTGCGGGCACCGCGCTGTGGCGGCTGGCCAACGACCGCGAGGTCGTCATCCCGGTCTACGCGGAGATGGGGACCATCAACCCGGTCGTCATGACCCCCGGTGCGCTCGACCGCGTGGATGCCGTCGCCGCGGGTTTCGTGGCGTCGATGACCCTGGGGATGGGTCAGTTCTGCACCAAGCCGGGGCTGCTGCTCGTGCCGTCGGGCCACGACGTGCCGAGCCGGGTCGCGCAGGCGCTCGTCTCGGCGAGCCCCTCGGGCTGGATGCTCACCGGTGCGATCGCCGCAGCCGTGCGCTCGGGCGTCGACGAGCTCTGCGAGGCGGGGGCCGAGGTGCTCGCGCAGGTGCCGGCAGCGGGCTCGGGGTGGTCCGCCCCCACCACCGTGCTGCGTGCGGGGGCCGACGCGGTCCGTGCGGGCAGCCGGCTCACGCAGGAGTGCTTCGGACCGGTGGCGCTCGTGGTCGAGTACGACGACCTGGCCCAGCTGGGCGGCATCCTGGCCGGCCTCCAGGGGGCCCTCGCCGGCAGCGTCATGACGGGCGGCCCGCAGGACCCGGACACCGCGCAGGTTGTCTCGCTCGTCGCGCCGCTCGTGGGCCGGGTCTGCGTCGACGACTGGCCGACCGGCGTGGCCTTCTCGTGGGCCCAGCAGCACGGCGGGCCTTGGCCGGCGACGACGGTGCCGTCGGCGACGTCGGTGGGCGCCGCAGCGCTGCACCGGTTCACCCGCCCCGTGACCTGGCAGTCCGTGCCCGACCCGGCCCTGCCGTCGGCCCTTCGCGACGACAACCCGTGGCGGGTGCCGCGCCGGGTCGACGGCATCCGGGTCGAACCGTGACCGCCTCGGCCCCACCGCTCGACGGGCTCGTCGTCGCCGACTTCAGCAGGGTGCTCGCCGGCCCGCTGGCCACGATGACCCTGGCCGACCTCGGGGCCGACGTCATCAAGGTCGAACGCCCCGGGGTGGGCGACGACACCCGCCAGTGGGGCCCGCCGTGGAGCAGCCACTCCTCGTCGTACTTCGCGTGCGTCAACCGGTCCAAGCGCAGCATCGCCCTCGACCTGCGCGACCCGGCCGACCGGCAGGTGGCCCTCGACCTCGTGGCCCACGCGGACGTGCTCGTCGAGAACTTCCTCACGGGCACGATGGACCGGCTCGGGTTCGGCTACGAGCAGCTGCGCGAGGTCAACCCCGGGCTGGTCTACTGCTCGATCACCGGCTTCGGCAGCGGCGCCGGTGCATCGCAGCCCGGGTACGACTTCGTCGTCCAGGCGCTCGGCGGCCTGATGAGCATCACCGGCACCGAGGGTGGCGAACCGACGAAGGTCGGCGTGGCGCTCGTCGACGTGCTGACGGGCAAGGATGCCGTGATCGGCATCCTCGCCGCGGTGCGCGAGCGCGAGCGTAGCGGGCTCGGACAACGCGTCGAGGTGAACCTCCTGTCGAGCCTGCTCGGCGGCCTCGCCAACCAGGCCTCGGCGTACCTGACGACCGGTACCAGCCCGACGCGGATGGGCAACCAGCACCCGTCGATCGCCCCCTACGAGACCCTGCGGTGCGCCGACGGGCTGCTGGCGGTGGCGTGCGGCAACGACGCCCAGTTCGCCCGGCTCGCCGAGCTGCTGGGCCGCCCGGAGCTCGCCCGGCACGAGCACTTCCGCGACAACCCCGCGCGGGTCCTCCACCGCGCCGAGCTCGTCGCCGCGCTGGAGGCCCGGCTGGCTGACGCGCCGGTCGCCCAGTGGGCCGACGCACTCACCGCCGCAGGTGTGGCCGCCGGGCCCGTGCTCGACGTGGCCGGCGCCCTGGCACGCGCCGAGGCCCTCGGGCTCGACCCGACGGTGTCCGTCGGGCCGGGGCACCCGGACCAGGTACGGCATCCGGTCACCTGGTCCCGCAGCGAGCTCCGCCCCCCGACCCCGCCCCCGACCCTGGGGCAGCACGACGACCAGCTCCGGTCCGACCTGAGCGCACGAGGAGAACCCACGTGAACACCACCACCACCCTGCCGCCGTTCGACGTCTTCGACCCTGCGGGGATCGACGACCAGCTGAGTGCCGACGAGATCGACATCCGCACCTCGGTGCGCTCGCTGTGCGAGCGCGTGGCCGAGCCCCACGTCGCGGGCTGGTTCGAGACGGGCACGATCGAGGACCCACGCGCCCTGATGCGCAGCTTCGGTGAGATGGGGCTGCTCGGCATGCACCTGGAGGGCTACGGCTGCGCCGGGCTCTCCGCGGTCGACTACGGCCTGGCCTGCCTCGAGCTCGAGGCGTGCGACTCCGGCATCCGCTCGATGGTGTCGGTGCAGGGCTCGCTGGCGATGTTCGCGATCTGGCGCTTCGGCAGCGAGGAGCACAAGGTGCAGTGGCTGCCGGCGATGGCTGCGGGCGAGGCGATCGGCTGCTTCGGCCTCACCGAGCCCGACCACGGCTCCGACCCCTCCGGGATGCGCACGCGCGCCCGGCGCGACGGCTCCGACTGGGTGCTCGACGGGCGCAAGATGTGGATCACCAACGGCACGATCTCCGACGTCGCCGTCGTCTGGGCCCAGACCGACGAGGGGATCCGGGGCTTCGTCGTGCCGACCGACACGCCAGGCTTCTCCGCGCCCGAGATCAAGCACAAGATGTCCCTGCGTGCCTCGGTGACCAGCGAGCTCGTGCTCGACGGGGTGCGGCTGCCGGCATCCGCGGCATTCCCCGAGGTGCGGGGGCTGAAGGGGCCGCTGTCGTGCCTCAACGAGGCGCGCTACGGCATCGTGTGGGGCTCGATGGGGGCGGCTCGCTCATCCCTCTACGCGGCGTTGTCGTATGCCAACGACCGCACCCAGTTCGGCCGGCCCATCTCGGGCTTCCAGCTCACCCAGGCCAAGCTCGCCGACATGACCCTCGAGCTGGTCAAGGGCCAGCTGTTCAGCCTGCACCTGGGGCGCCGCAAGGATGCCGGCCGGCTGCGGCCCGAGCAGGTGAGCCTGGGCAAGCTCAACAACGTGCGCGAGGCCCTGGAGATCTGCCGCACCTCGCGCACGATCATGGGCGCCAACGGCATCTCGGGGGAGTACCCCGTGATGCGGCACGCCAACAACCTGGAGTCGGTGCTCACCTACGAGGGCACCGTCGAGATGCACACCCTCGTCGTCGGCCAGGCCCTCACCGGGCAGGCCGCCTTCCGCTGACGCCCCCCCCAACACGCACTTATTGCGCTCCACCCACCCCGTGAGCCGTCCAGGGGGCCGCTCGAGGTGGGTGGAACGCAATAGGTGGGGTCTTGGGGGTGGGCTCAGCCGATGCGGATCATCTTGAGGTTGAGGAACTCCGCCGCGCCGGCGCTGCCGAGCTCGCGCCCGGTGCCGGAACGCTTGACCCCGCCGAAGGGCAGCTCGGGGGCGTCGGCACTGACGACGTTGACGAAGACCATGCCGGCGTTGATCCGGTCGGCCACCCGCAGCGCCTGCTCCTCGTCGGTGGTGAAGACGTACGAACCCAGCCCGAACGGGGTGTCGTTCGCGAGCTCGATGGCCTCGTCCTCCGAGCCGACCCGGTAGACCGACGCCACCGGGCCGAAGAGCTCTTCGTGGTAGACGTCCATGTCGGGAGTGATGCCGGTGAGCACACCGGGGCGCACGAAGTTGCCCTGTCGCTCACCGCCGGTCGCGAGGTGGGCACCCTGGGCGACGGCGTGCTCGACCTGCTCGACGAGCCGGTCGGCGGCAGCCTGCGACGACAGGGGTCCGACCACGGTGCCCTCGTCGCGGGGGTCCCCGACCGCGACCGCGTCCATCGCCGCCGTGAACTTCGCCAGGAACGGCTCGTAGAGGTCGTCGATGACGATGAAACGCTTGGCCGCGTTGCAGGCCTGACCGGCGTTGCCCACCCGGGCCTCGACCGCCGCCGCGACCGTGGCGTCGAGGTCGTCGGTCGACAGCAGCACGAACGGGTCGGAGCCGCCGAGCTCGAGGACGACCTTCTTGAGGTGGCGTCCGGCAATGGCTGCGACGGCGGCCCCGGCCCGCTCGGACCCGGTGAGGGACACGCCCTGGAGGCGCCGGTCACCGATGATCCACTCGACCTGCTCGTTGGATGCGTAGACGTTCGTGTACCCACACTCGGGCACCCCGGCGTCCTGGAAGATCTGCTCGAGCGCGGCCGCCGACTCGGGGCACTGTGGCGCGTGCTTGAGCACGATGGTGTTGCCGATGACGAGGTTCGGCGCCGCGAACCGGGCCACCTGGTATGCCGGGAAGTTCCACGGCATGATCCCGAGCAGCACGCCGAGCGAGGCCTTGCGGATGACGGCCGAGCCGGTGCCGCCGCTCAGGGTCACGGGCTGGTCGGCCATGATGTCCTGCGCGTTCTCGGCGTAGTAGGCGTAGATGTCCGCCGAGAAGTCGACCTCGCCCAGTGCCTCGGCGTACGCCTTGCCCATCTCACGAACGATCAGCGAGGCGAGCTCCTCGCGGCGCTCCACGTGCAGCTCGCCGACCCGGGCCACGATGGCGGCCCGCTCGGCCACGGTGGAGTCGAGCGTCCACTGGCGGTGGGCGGCATCCGCCGCCGCGAGCACGGACTGCAGCTCGTCGTCGGTGTGCAGCGGGTACGTGCGTAGCGTCTCGCCCGTGGTCGGGTCGGTGACGGCATACGTGGTCATGGGTTCTGCCTTTCGTGGGGGCGCGATCCGGGCGGTGTCACACGTGCTCGGACACCTTGGGGATGGCGTCGTCGTACGGGGCGGTGCTGCGGCCGGCCGTGGGATGCACCAGCTGGTAGACCAACCCGACGACGATGACGATAAGGCCCGAGAGGAGCACCGACCAGTTGTCGTACCACGCGATGGTCGAGTCGCCGGCGGGGCGGACCAGGATGAAGATGCCGGTCAGGCCCCAGGCGAGGGCAGCGACGTTGACGGGGAGCCCCCACCGGCCGAGCTGGTACTTGCCGCTCGGCTGCCAACCCTTCAGGCGGGCCCGCAGGGCCGCGAACACGACCATCTGGAAGCCGATGTAGATGCCGAGGGCGGCGAACCCGACGATCTTCGCGGTCGCGTTGGTGGAGACCTTGGACCCCAGGACGATGACGGCGGGCACGACGGCCGACAGGAGGAGTGCATACGGGGGCACGTGGCGGGACTGGGAGAACTGCTTGAGGAGGGAACTGCCCATGATCATGTCGTCGCGGCCGTAGGAGAACGCCAGGCGGGACGCGGCGGCCTGCAGGCTCAGGGCGCAGGAGAGGAACGAGATGAGCACGACGAACAGCACGACGCGGGCTCCGGTCTCACCGAACGCCTCGGCGAGCACGGTCTCGACGGGGGTGGTGTTCTCGCCGGAGATCACGGCCGGGATGTCGGTGACGGCGAGGACGAGGGCGAGGGTGACCCAGATCGCGGCCGCCCCACCGATGTAGATCGTGCGACGCATCGCCTTGGGGATGCGCACGCCCGGGTTGGGGACCTCCTCGGCGACGTCGCCGCACGCCTCGAACCCGTAGTACTGGTAGATGCCGATGAGGGAGGCGGTGGCGAACGCCCAGAAGTAGCTGCTGTCACTGGCCGCGCCGAAGGTGTCGAAGAGGGCGCCCAGGCCGTGCTCGCGGTGGGCGATGAGCAGCCAGCCGCCGACGACGATCGCGCCGATGAGCTCTGCGGCGAACCCGAACATCGCCGCGGTCGCGAGCACCTTGGTGCCCATGAAGTTGATGACCGTCGCGATGGCGATGAGGGTGAGGGCACAGGCGATGGTGACGTTCACGCTGGGTTCGATGCCGAGGGCCGCGGCCATGTACGGGGCGGCGCCGTAGGTGACTGCCGCGATCGTGGCGAACAGGGCACACAGGTAGACCCAGCCGGTCATCCAGGCCCATCGCTTGCCCCAGAGCCGCCGGGCCCACGGGTAGACCCCACCGGCAACGGGGTACTGGGCGACGATCTCGCTGAACACCAGGGCGACGAAGAGCTGACCGATGCCGGCGATGACGAGCGACCAGATCATCGGTGGCCCGGCGATCGCCAGGGCGAACGCGAAGAGGGTGTAGACGCCGGCCACGGGGGAGAGGTAGGTGAAGCCGAGCGAGAAGTTCGCCCAGGCGCTCATGTCCCGCTTGAACTCGGTGCTGTACCCCAGGGACTTCAGGTGGGCGGCGTCTTCGTCGAGATGTTGCTCTGGTGCCGACATGTTGGGCTCCCGGTTGCTCCGGCCGACGCTCGTCGGCACTGTGAGGTGTGCTCCACGGTGCGTGGTGAGGGGAAAACTACAATCTTGGAGGATAAAGGGCAAGGGTCTGATCGAGATGAGAATGGTCGTGAGATGGCGCGGCGGGTCCGAGCCACCCGCGACAGTGAGAGGGTGGAGGTGTGTCCGCGTTCTCCACCCTGCTGCCGGCGATGGCGCCCACGAGCCGGGTCGACGAGATCGTCGAGCGGATCAGCGAGGTCATCCACCTGGGTCTGCTCGCCGACGGCGAGCAGCTGCCCGTCGAGCCCGAGCTGGCCAAGCACTTCGGCGTCGCGCCCATGACGGTGCGCGAGGCGCTGGGGGCTCTTCGGGAGCGTGGCCTGGTGCAGACGCGCCGGGGCCGCACCGGTGGGTCGTTCGTAAAGATCCCCGACGGTCCGCCGCTGGACGTGCTGCGCACCCGGCTCGTGGCGATGACCGGCTTTGCGCTGCGCGACATGGTCGACGAGCACGCGGCGATCGCCACCGAGGCCGCCCGCCTCGCGGCGGAGCGGGCGTCGACGACCAACATCCGCCAGCTCTTCACGTACACCGAGCAGCTGCGCACGGCCAGCACGCTCGGGGCCCGGGTTCGCGCCGACAGCCGCTTCCACATCGAGCTGGCCGTGGCCGCCCAGTCCGAGCGCCTCACCCGTCAGGAGGTCAGGCTGCAGGCGGAGGTCGCGGGCATGCTGTGGCTCCCCGTCGGCGAGCCGGTCGACGTCGAGCGGTTCGTGGGCGAGCACCACGAGATCGCCCTGGCGGTCGCTGCCGAGGACGCCGTCACCGCCAGGGCCCTGACCGAGCAGCACATCAGGAGCAACCTGACCCGACTGAGCGCGATTCGACATCACCTGACGGGAGGGGTGGACAGTGGCTGAACCCCACGCTCCGCGAAGCGCCGAAGAGCTGGCCACGAGTATCGGTGCCCTGGTGAATGCCGTGTTCGTCGACCTGGACCGGCTTGCCCTGCTCGTGCAGGCCGCCCATCGGGAGGCGGGCGGTGGTCCCCTCGCCGAGGCCGACCTGGCGGCCCTCGGGGACGAGATCGTCACGACCCTGCCCGGCCGACAGCACTACATCGGTCTCGGCTACGCAGCCGCCCCGGGGGTGATGCTGGGCCAGCCGCGGTTCATGCTCTGGTGGCATCGACGCGGTGACCAGGTCGGGCGGCTCCGGCTCAACCTCGATCCGAGCAACGTCGACGTCTACGACTACCAGACCATGGACTGGTTCCGCCTGGCGCGTGACGACGGGCGCAGGGTGGCCTACGGCCCCTACGTCGACTACTCCGGCGCCGACGAGGTGACCATCACGCTGAGCCTGCCGGTCGTCGCGGACGGCGTCTTCCTCGGCGTGCTGGGCGCAGACCTGGATTATGCCGAGGTCGAGAACCGCTGGATCGCGGTGCTGCGCGGCAGCAGCAGGGACGGTGTCCTCGTCAACTCCGAGCGAAGGGTCGTCACCACGAACTCGACCCGGTGGGTCGTCTCCCAGCGGCTGGCCGCGCTCCCCGCCGCCGGTGCCGGCCCCTTCACGGACGTGGCGGCGGTGCCCGACGGCACGGGCTGGGTCGTGGCCCTCGCGAACTCGGTGCCGCTGACCCCTTGACATATTTGCGCTAGTTCTAGAGTATTTCGGGACCACCACTCGACCGGGGCCCAGGAGTACTCATGACCGTCACCGCGAGCAGCGCCGTTCCGCACCTCGACGTCACCGACCCGACCTTCTCGATCACCTCGGACGAGGTGAAGGCCGCCCGGGAGCAGAACTGGTACGCCACCACCCCGTACGGCATCGCCGTGTTGCGCTACGACGAGCTCAGCCGCCTGATGAAGCACCCGAAGCTGCGTCAGGGAAGCGTGGCGTGGCCCGCGCACCACGGCGTCACGACCGGCCCCCTGGCGCAGTGGTGGCAGAGCTGGATCCTCAACAAGGAGGGCGAGGAGCACCACCGCCTGCGCCGCCTGATGAACCCGGCCTTCTCGCCCAAGCTCATCGGCGGCCTGGTGCCGCGCTTCCAGGCGCTGGGCAACGAGCTGATCGACGGCTTCCACCGCAGCGACTCGTGCGAGTTCATCTCGGAGTTCGCCGACCCGTACGCGGCGCGCGTCATCGCGATCATGCTCGGCATCCCCGAGGAGGAGTGGCCGATCATCTCCCGCGAGGCGGCCACCATCGGGCTGGCCCTGAGCGTCACCATCCGCTCCGAGCTCCCGCGCATCGAGGCGGCCCTGGGCCATCTCTACGACTACGCCGACGACCTCATCGCCGACCGTCGGGCCCACCCCAAGGACGACTTCGTCACCACTCTCGTCAACGCCTCGCGCAGCGAGGACGGCAAGCTCAGCGACACCGAGCTGCGTGACGGCATCGTGCTGCTCATCTTCGGTGGGTACGACACGACCCGCAACCAGCTGGGGCTGGCGATGCAGACCTTCATGAACCACCCCGACCAGTGGGAGCTGCTCGCGCAGCGGCCCGAGCTGGGCAGGGCCGCCGTCGAGGAGGTCATGCGGGTCAACCCCACGGTGCGCTGGGTGACCCGCGAGGTGCTCGAGCCCTTCACCTACCAGGACCTGGACTTCGTTCCCGGCACGACGGTGCACATGTTCAGCGAGTCGGCGGGCACCGATCCGCGGGTCTTCGGTGAGCCGTCCTTCGACATCACCGCGGAGCGCAAGCCGCACTACGGGTTCGGCGGTGGGGCCCACCACTGCCTGGGCCACTTCGTCGCCCGCTCCGACATGAGCGAGGCCCTGCCCCTGCTCGCCCGACGGCTGCGCAGCCCGCAGCCGATGCCCGGCGCCACGTGGCTGCCCGACTCGGGCAACACCGGCCCGACCCGCCTGCCGATCAGCTTCACCCCCGGAACCTGACCACCCCATCACCGCAGAAGGAGCCCGAAATGAGAGTCAGTGTCGACCTCGGCCTGTGCGAGGACCACGGACAGTGCGCCATCGCCGCGCCGGCCGTGTTCCGCATCAACGACGACGGGAAGCTGGAGTACGACGCAGAGCCCGCCGACAGCGAGCTCGAGAACGTCGAGGAAGCAGCGGACGTCTGCCCGGTGCAGGCGATCCTGATCGCGGGCTGAGGTGTCCGGGTCCCAGCACGTGGCCGTGGTCGGCGGGTCGCTCGCAGGCCTGCGAGCCGCCGAGCAGCTGCGTGCGGCCGGGCACCAGGGGCCGGTCACGGTGTTCGGCGACGAGCCGCACTTGCCCTACAACCGGCCGCCGCTGTCCAAGGAGGTGCTGGCCGACCGCACCCGGGACACCGCCGCGCTGATGCACGAGCGGCTGGCCTTTCGGCGGCGAGCCTCCGTGGACGACGTCACGTTCCGTCTCGGGCAGGCCGTGGCGGCGTGCGACCTCACGGCCCGGACCCTGACGCTGCCCGACGGCGACACGGCATCCTTCGACGGGCTGGTGATCGCGAGCGGCCTGCGCCCCCGACGGCTGCGCCTCGAGGGCCCCCAGCGGGGCCGCCACGTGCTGCGGACCATCGAGGACTGCCTCGCGCTGCAGGCCTCGCTCGCGGAGCCCTCGCGCGTCGTGGTGATCGGGGCCGGCTTCATCGGCTGCGAGACCGCGGCGACCTTGACCTCCCTGGGGCACGAGGTCGTCGTCGTCGAGCCCACCGGGCCGCCGATGAACCGCGTGATCGGGTCGGCGCTCGCCGGGGCGATCCAGGCACACCACGAGGCCCACGGCATCCGGTTCGTCATCGGACCCGGGGTCCGCGGCCTCACGGGCGACGGCGCGGATGTCGCGCGCACGGCATCCGCTGCCGACCTCGCCGCGGCCGGCGACCGCGTGACGGGCGTCCTGCTCGACGACGGCTCCACCATCGAGGCGGACGTCGTCGTGGAGGCCGTGGGGTCGGTGTGCAACACCGAGTGGCTGGCCGGCAACGCCGGGCTCGACCTCACCGACGGGGTGCTCACCGCCAACGACCTGGCCGTGCTCGGCGCCGAGCGGGTCGTCGCCGTGGGCGATGTCGCGCGGTTCCCCAACCCGATGTTCGACGAGGTCGCGCGCCGCGTCGAGCACTGGTCGATGCCGACCGACACGGCGAAGCGGGCGGCCCGAACCCTCGTGGCCCAGCTGGGTGGGCAGGCCCCCGACCCCACCCCCTTCGCCCCGATCCCCTCCTTCTGGAGCGACCAGTTCGACCTTCGCCTGCAGAGCTACGGCTCACCGGGGCTCGCCGACGAGGTCACCGTGGAGGAGGGCGACCTGGCCGACCTCCCGGCCGGCGTGCTCACCAGGCACACCCGCGCGGGAGCGCTCGTCGGCTACCTCGCCGTGAACCTTCCCGGCGCCCGACAACGCGACCTTCGTGACGCCTTCGTCGCGCTCGCACCGTCCGCCTGACCAGCACTTCTGACCGCAAACCAGCTGTCCCGCAACACCGTTCACCCGCTCGTGCCGCAACACACCGACCACCGAACGAGGAACCATGACCACGACCGCACTCGACCAGCACCGACAGGACAACGCCTCCAGCGATGCGCTGAAGGCCATCCTGCACACCATCACCGACTCGGGGGTGGAGTACGTCTACTACCAGGCCGTGACCATCACCGGCCGGGTCGTGGGCAAGGTGATGCCGGCCCGACACTTCGAGCGGGTCGCGACGCATGGGGTGCAGCAGCACCGCACCGCGGTCGCGAACCTCCAGTCCACGCGGGCCGGCGTGCTCCTGGGCGGCGGGGTCCACGCGCCCGAGTACACCTCGGTGCCCGACCTCGACACCTTCGCGGTCCTGCCCTGGGACACCACGGTGGCCCGGGTCTTCTGCCGCCTGTACGAACCTGACCACGTCACCGAGGACGCCGGGGCGCCGTTATCCACCGACTCCCGCGGCATCCTGCAGCGGGTGCACGCCGGGTTCACCGAGCGCACCGGGCTCGAGATGCGCACCGGCACCGAGCCGGAGATGTCCTGGGAGGGCCCTGGCCTGAAGGCGACGTTCCGCCCGGGGTCGAGCCCGGCGTACCACATCGAGCACCTCGAGAAGGCCCGGCCGATCTACCAGAAGGTCATCCAGTACGCCCAGGCCCTGGGCCTGGACATGATCGAGGGCGACTACGAGGACGAGGGGCAGGTCGAGCTCAACTGGATGTACGACCACGCCAACCTCACCGCCGACCGCCTGGTCACCTACCGGCAGATCTGCAAGCAGGTCGCGCGCGAGCTCGGCATCGAGGCCAGCTTCATGCCCAAGCCCTACACCGGCCAGATGGGCAACGGCTGCCACCACAACTTCAGCCTCTGGCGCGACGGCGTCAACGTGCTCGAGGACCCGTCGCGCACCGAGCTGCACCTCACCGACGAGGGCAGGCACGCCCTCGGCGGGGTGCTGCTGCACTCCGCCGGCTCGATGCTCGTCATGGGCTCGACCGTCAACTCCTACAAGCGGTACTGGGACTCGGGCCAGTTCGCGCCCTCGAAGATCAACTGGGGCCTGGACAACAAGACGTGCACGGTGCGGCTCTCGGCCAACGGCCGGCTCGAGTTCAAGCTGCCGGATGCCGCGGTGAACCCCTACCTCTCGCACGCGATGCTCATTCTCGCCTGCGAGGACGGCCTGACGAACCACATCGACCCGGGCGCACCGACCGTGGGCTCGAGCTACGACCAGGGCCAGGACCACCGGTTCCCGGTGCTGCCGCTCACGCTCGGTGACGCCATCACGGCCTTCCAGCAGGACGCCGTGCTGCAGGCGGGCCTCGGCGCCGACCTGTCCGCGCTGCTCGTCGACTTCCACGCCGACGAGTGGGCCCGGTTCTGCGGCCACGTCACCGACTGGGAGCGCACGATGTACTGGGACGACACGCCGTGAGCGCTCCTGACGCCGCGGCATCCGCCGAGGTCCCGCTTCGGCTGGCCTGCCTGGACTCCGACGCCCCCCCGCTGTTCGGCCTCTGGTCTCCGGAGACGGGCCGTCAGGGCTACGAGCCGGCGGTGGCGCAGCTCATCGCCGACGAGCTCGGCCGCCCGCTGGAGTGGGTGCGGGTGGGCTGGGTCGACATGGTGCCCACCGCGCAGCGGGGAGCGGCGGATGCCGTGCTCTGCGGACAGGGCATCACGCCGTCGCGGCAGGAGGCGATGGACTTCACCCGCCCCTACGCCGTCTTCCACGAGGGGGTGCTCGTGCGGCGAGGCGACCCGATCCACGCGCCCTCCGACCTCGTGGGCAAGCGGGTCGCCGCCATCGAGGCGAGCACGAACATGGCGTTGGCGCAGACCTTCGAGGGCGCCGTGTGCGTGCCCTTCGGGGCGGGGTCGGACGACGTCTACGCCGACATGCTGCAGGCGCTGGACGAGGGCGTCGTCGACGCGGTCGTCGACGATGATGTCGTCTTCGTGCCGCTCGGTGCCTCCCACCCGCGGTACGAGCTGGCCTTCGTGGTGCGCACGGCCAACCGCTGGGGCATCTCGGTGCCCAAGGACCACCCCGACACCCTCGTGCAGCTGGACGGTGCCCTGGCGCGGGTCATGGTCGACGGGCGCCTGCGCCGCGTGTGGGAGGAGTGGCTGCCCACCCTGGACTATCCCTTCGACGACGACACCGCCTCGTGAGGCCACTGATCGCCGTCATCGGCCGACGGGCGGCGAGCGTGCCGATCCTGAGGTACTCCGCCACCCTGGCGGCGGAGGCGATCTGTGAGGCGGTGTTCGCCGGTGGTGGTGAGCCGGTGGTGTTCCACGGGCGCGATGCCGAGGCCGGCGACGTCTCCGTGGGCGGACGGCTCGCGCGCTTCGACGCCGTCCTGATGCCCGGCGGAGCGGACCTGGGGCCGGAGCACTATGGCCAGCCACGGCATCCGAAAACGGTTCTCGTGGTGCCGTTCCAGGACACCCTCGACCTCGCGGTGACCCGCGCCGTGCTGCGCAGCGGCCAGCCGATGTTGGCCATCTGCCAAGGGATGCAGGTGCTCAACGTGGCCTGCGGTGGGTCGCTGGTTCAGCACCACGACGAGAGCACGGTCGTTCACCGCGACGCGATCCACGAGGTCGCCGTGTCGCCCGGCTCGCGGATGCACGCGGTCGTCGGGGCCGAGCGCATCGCCGTGTCGTCCTACCACCACCAGGTGCTCGACCGGCTCGGTGAGGGGCTGACGGTGACAGGGGTGGCCGACGACGGCGTCGTGGAGGTGGTCGAGCACCGTGATGCCGATGTCATCGCGGTGCAGTGGCACCCCGAGGACCTGCACGCGACGTCTGCACCCGACCACGCCCTGTTCGCCGACCTCGTGGCCCGCGCCGACGCCCACCGGAGCGCACGGTGACCGCCGAGGCGGTCGTGCGGCTCGCCGACGTCCTGCCCACTCGCGCTGTTCACTGCGAGCCGGTGGCCCACGTCGCTGTCCTGGTGTCGCTGAACTTCCCCGAGATGACCGACCAGACCTCACAGCTCGTGACGCGGTTCACCCGCACCGCCCTGGAGACCCTGGTCGACCTCGGTGCCTCGTTCGAGCTGTTCGACACCTCGCAACCACTGCCGGATGCCGCCCGCGTCACCTCCTGCGACGGCCTGCTGCTGCTCGGCGGCGGGGACGTCGACGGGCGGATGTACGGCGTGGACCATGAGGACGTGCCGAACTCCTACGGCGTCGACATCAGGGCCGACGAGGACGGCATCACGGCGATCCGGGCCGCGGAGGCCGACGGCCTCCCGGTGCTCGGGATCTGCCGCGGGTCGCAGCTGATCAACGTCGCTCGCGGGGGCACGATCATCCCCGACATCGACGACTACGGCCTGCACCGTGGTGGCCCGGGGGAACCGATGTTCCTCGACGAGGAGATCGTGCTCGTGCCGGGGTCGCGGCTGGCCGGGCTGCTGGGCACCGAGCACGTCGTCGGCCGGTCCGGGCACCACCAGGCGGTGGCGGCGCTCGGCGACGGGCTGGTCGTCGTCGCCCGTGCGCACGACGGCATCGTCGAGGGCCTGGAGGACCCCGAACGGTGGCTCGTGGGGGTGCAGTGGCACCCCGAGGACGACGACGGGCCGGCCGCGGACCGGGTGCGGCTGTTCTCCGGGTTCCTGGCTGCGTGCGCTGCGGCCCGGGCGGGGTCACCCGCGTCAGGTGGCGCCGCCACGTAAGCCTCTCGGGAATGTTCGCGAGATCGGCACACGTGAGAGGGGCTCAGGATGAGTGAGAGCACGTCAGAGATCCACGACGCGACCGGGGCCAAGGGGCTCCTCGGCACCATCGAGCGGGTGGGGAACAAGGTGCCGCATCCGGTGCTGATGTTCGGCTACCTCATCCTGCTCGTGATCGCCCTGTCGTGGGTGCTCAACCTCGCCGGGTGGTCGGTGACGGAGCAGGTCGCCGTGCCGGCGGACACCTCGGTGGAGTACGACTACTACGAGGACACCACGGCACCCGGGGTGATCACGAGGAGTCGCACTACCCCGACGACTGGGTGATCGTCGAGGAGGACGTCGGCATCAACAGCCTCGTCTCGGTCGAGGGTGTGCGGTTCATCTTCTCCTCGTTCGTCAACAACTTCGCGGAGTTCAGCGTCGTCGCGGTCGTGTTCATCGCGATGCTCGGAGCCGGCGTTGCCGAGGAGGCGGGACTGCTGGGCTCGTTGATCCGTCGCCTCGTGCGGTCGGCGCCGCGCTGGGCGCTGACCTTCATGCTCGTGCTCGTCGGGGTGATCTCCTCGGTCGCCTCCGACGCCGGGTACCTCATCCTCATCCCGCTGGCGGCGGCCGCGTTCGCCGCGTCGGCCGGCATCCGCTGGCCGGGCTCGCGTCCGGTTTCGCAGGCGTGGCCGCGATCTTCATGGTCAACATCACCTTCACGCCGACCGACGCGCTGATCACCGAGATCGCCAACGAGTCGATCGCCCTGGCCGGTGGCGAGCCGATCACGATCGTGGCCAACTACTACTTCATGGTGGCCACGTCACTCATCCTCGCGCTCGTGGCGGCCGTGGTCACCGAGCGCTACGTCGAGCCCAGGCTCGGCACCTGGGTGCCGCCCGAGGGCAGCCGGGCCGCCGAGGCCGACGGGGGTATCGAGGATGCCGCGGACCGGCGCGGTTCGCGCTTCGCCCTCATCGGCTTCTCCGTCGTCCTGCTCGTCGTGGTGCTCGCCTCCGCCTTCCCCGGGGCGCCCCTGCGCGACCCCGAGACCGGTGACCTCATCGGGAACACGCCGTTCATGGACAGCCTGCTGTTCATCATCATGCTGGCGTTCCTCGTCTCGGGAGTCGCCTACGGCGTGGGCGCCGGCACGATGCGCAGCGCCAACGACGTCATCGCCGCCATCGTCAAGACCTTCCAGGGGCTCGGCGCCATGGTGCTGATGCTGCTGATGATCAGCCAGTTCATCGCCTACTTCAACTGGACCAACCTGCCGCAGGTCATCGCGGGAAGCCTCGCCCAGCGGCTCGAGACGGCCGACATCGGCGCCGTTGCGCTGCTCATCGGGTTCATGCTCGTCATCCTCCTGCTCGACGTGATCATGCCGGGGTCGCTGCCCAAGTGGGCGATCTTCGCGCCGATCTTCGTGCCGCTGTTCATGCGCCTCGGGGTCGCGCCCCAGACCCTGCTGGCCGCGTACCGGGTGGCAGACTCGCCGATGAACGCGCTGACCCCGCTCATGGTCTACCTGCCGTTCATCGTCACCGTGGCGCAGCGCTACGACAAGAAGTCGGGCATCGGCACCGTGATCGCGCTCATGCTGCCCTACTCCGTGGTGATCTTCCTGGTCTGGGCGCTCATCTTCATCCTGTGGTTCGTGCTCGGCATCCCGCTCGGCCCGGGTTACCCACCGGCCACCTGACGCCACGTGGCTTCGGAGAGTATCGCTGGGAGCTAGCGAAGGGCGGCGGGAGAATGCGCCATGCGATACGAGGACTGGGGCGTGCGATCTCAGCAGTGGGCAGGGTTGCGCAGCGTGTCGACGACCGTCTGCGGTGTGCCCGTGCACTACGTGCGCGCGGAGCCTGCTGCGACGGTGGCTGCTGACGCACCGGTTCATGTGTTGGTGCCCCCGATGACCGGCAGCGCGAGCATGTGGATCGATCTGGTCCCTTACCTTCGACGACTCGGACCCGTGATCTCTGTCGACGTCCCTGGCACGATCACCGGCCACACCGGTGCCCCCTACCGGCACGGGCCACGCCCGGACCTCGACGCTGGCTTCGTGGTGGCCTTCGTGCGGCAGCTGCGCCTGCAGAGCCACGTGGTGCTTCATGGCTGGTCGACCGGTGGCCTGGTCGCGGCGTTGGCCGCGGCGATGATGCCCGACACGACCCGCGGGGTGGTCCTGCTGGCGCCGGCGCTGCCGTGGGCCAGGAGCTCGCGAGGCGAGTCGTTGGCGTGGCAGAGTCTGGGCCGCTTGGCCGTGGCAGCCGGACCGCCCGCGACCCGGCTCGTGCTGGCGGTGGCGGGTCGGCGCCTGCTGGAAGCCAAGGCCGACGCGGTGGATGCTGCCCGGTCCGGCCCAGGTGGGCGCACCGACCTGGCCGGAGGTGACCTGGCCCGAGTCTCTCGCGCGCAGGTCGACCTGTGGCTCGACGAGATCGACGCGGTTCGCGAGCACCCCGAACGGTTGAATGGCACGGCCACGGCGTTCGCCTCCATCGTGAAGGCCATGTTCATCACCCAGCGGCACACGAACCAGGCGTTGGATCGCGTGCGGGTGCCGGTTCTCCTGCTGTGGGGCAGCGACGATCCGCTGGTGGACCCGACGTCCCTCGGGCAGCACGCCCGGCGCACGGGCTGGACGCCTCGACCGGTCGACGACGTGGGCCACCTGCTGCCCGTCGAGGTGCCCGATGTCTGCACGAACGCAGTCGGGCAGTGGCTTGCTGACATCGGGACGTGAACGCCCGAGCCCTGCACGACCCAGCCACCGCGCGGCACATGCTGGGGAAGGGCTCGCGTCGTCGCGCCGCCAACCGCCAGAGCTTGGCCTGTCGGTCTTGTCGAGTTCGCCGGTGTGCGGCGTTGGTGCTCCTGGTCCCGTACCAGTTCGGAACTGGGCCCCTCCGGAAGCGTTCGTCATCGCGTACTGATGAGTGAGACTCTGGATTGGAGTGATCATGGACAAGCTGCACCAGCAGTTGGCGGAGTTGGCCGGCCAGGCACCTACGGGAGGTCCCCCCGGCGGAGCTGTGGGCCCGCGGCCGGCGCGCCCGTCGCCTGCGGGCCGCCGCAATGGCGGCCACGGTGGTGGTGGTGGTGGTGGGCGCCGTCGGCGCAGTCTGGGTTTCGGCCTGCTCGGAGACGGTGGCGGTAGCGGTGTCCGTGTCGGTGACACGGGCTCCCAGCCGGCGCGAGCCGGGACCTTGGGCATCGTGTTGCCGCTCGAGTACCCCGTGGGCCCTACTTCGGGCACGCCGCCCTCCACCGCGACCTCGGCCGACTCCGAGAGCGACTGACCCTGCTCGAGCAGCGCCGCCCCGACCTCCTTACCCAGATCGCTGACCACTTCGACGTCCCACCCATCGCTCAGGACGTCGCCACTGCCGCACATGACCTCGCCGACCGGCTCCTCGAACGACGCTACGCGCAAGCAGACAAAGGCGCTGACGCCCGGATCTCGCGAGCCGCGGATACGACAGCGGCGCGCCGGCGAGCCGACACCGCCCAGCAGATGCGTGCACAACGCAGCAGCCCGTCTTCGTCAGGGGCGCGGATGCGCCGCTGACTTCCACCATGGACCAAGGTGCTGCACCGCGGGTGACCACAACGAGCACCCCAGCGGCCTTGGGACATAGCCACCCTCGAGGAGACCCGATGC
>Ga0073899_10000765_pt1 | contig 29673 bp, 26 predicted proteins | sample KloWWTmetaKNB5Ph_FD_88975 | JGI IMG/M metagenome (GOLD analysis project Ga0073899, IMG submission 88975) | Active sludge microbial communities from Klosterneuburg, Austria, studying microevolution and ecology of nitrifiers - Klosterneuburg... | ecosystem: Engineered > WWTP > Aerobic digester >... | reverse complement strand
CGGTGGTTGCGGTAGCGGGATGCCGCTCTATGGCGTGGAACTGCGCAACGATACCGGCTGGGTGGAGCGCATCCCCTTCGAGCTGGAACAAATGGATTGCGGCCTGCCGTGGGCGGACTGGACGGACCAGCGCTTCATGATCGCACTGCCGGTGTGGCTGCGTGCGAATACCCGCGAAGGAGAGGGCGAACTGAGATCAAGGAACTATCGCCTGGTGTTCATGGGGGCGAACAGGGAGCGGATGCCCACGGGGCCGTTCCGGGTGGACTGACGGGTGCGGCGCTTGGCTCAGCGGCCTCTTGGCTGCTTTGGCGCATTTGGGGTTGTAGGCCTTTGGCGGCGCCTCGCCGGTATTGGTTTCAGGTGGCGGTATTCCGCCGAGCGTTATTCAGGCTGGCAGGCCGGTCGGCTGTTGGCTAGGCTGAACAGGCCAATGCGTGGCTTCGGGTTGTTGACAGGGAGCGTCGGGCGGCATTCATGATGGCCGGAGGCCGTATGGCGGTTGGCACGGGGCACCCCGGATGAAGCTCCGGGGTTGGGCCGAGCGCCGGGGTGGGGACACCTATCCGTTCGGCACTGCCACCACCACCAAACTCTCCGGCTTATACCGCTTGCCTTCGTACTCCACTTCCGGCTCTTTTAGCACGGTGATGGCGGAAGGTGTAAAGCCGTTGGCGCGAAGGGTGGCTTCCAAATCGGCCTGTTCGTACATCGCGAAACCGTAAGGTGCGAAGGGCAGCTTTTCCATGGCGCTGCGCGTGCGGAGTACGGCGGTGAAGGTGCCGCCGGGTTTCAGCACGCGGCGCACTTCGCGGAGGTGTGCGGCGGGGTCGTCCCAGAAGTACACCACGTTGATGGAGAAGATGCGATCCAACTGCGCATCCGCGAAAGGCATCCGGTCGCTCGCACCGTGCGCGAGGGACAAGCTGCCGGATGCAATGAGCGCTTGGTTGTGCGCGGTGGCTTGTTCCACCATGTCCCGGCTGAAGTCCAGCCCGTGCAGTCGCAGGCCCTTGGCTTGGCGCGCCAGTTCGCCGAAGAACTGTCCGTTGCCGAATCCGATCTCCAGCACATGCTGTCCCTCGCGCAGGTCCAAGGCTTTCCACGCACCATCGTACATCGGCCGGTTCGCGGCATTCATGCGTTGGCCCAACTTGCGGGCCATGAAGCCCTGCGGCTTGCGCAGTTGCGCGGCCATCTGCTGCGGCGTAGGACCTCTGAAGAGCAGGCGCAGGAATTCGATCGGACCCATGGTGCAAAGATGTGGGTTGGGTTTTGGCTGGATGGTTCAGGCCGATGAGAAGAAGGGGGGTGAGGTTGAGCTCACTGGGATCCTTTTGGATGGCCGGAGACCGATCGATGGTTGGCACTCGGGAAACAGGTGAGCGGCGGGGGCTTAGGCTTCTTGGGCCCCTCATCTCGCGCGAGTGACTTCGCTCGTGCGCATACCCTCTGCACTCACGCCTCATCGTATGCAAACCCCAAGTGCGGGTCGTCACAGCTCCACATATGCGCCAATACATCATGGACTAAACCTGCACACAGCTGGCAAAAGGCACGAGCGTGGTCCGATATGCATCGGACACTCGCGCCAGAAAGGGGTTGTGTGAAAAAGGGGCCCGGCCGTTGATCTTGTTTTGATTGACCGAAGACAAGCTCTTGCCCAGATAGAGACGCATTTCTTCCAAACTGATAGAGGCCATGAGCGGTTCGTTAAAGAAATAATTTTGAGTGTCAGTTCCACTTTTCGGCAACATTCGCTTGGTGCCAAGCCAAGGCGTCGTTATGCAGCCTATACTGAGCTGACCGGGATTCGCGAATGGGTTTGCCAGCGAACTCATGCAGAAAAGCACAAGACTCAATTTTTAGTACCTGCTTCGGCACAAACACCTTGCGTTCAACCGGCTGAATTCCAAAAAGGCCGAGGTCGAATGCCCAATGCAGGGTGGAGGTGAGGGCCAAGCCATTTCGGATATCATCGCTACCTCCGTGCTTCAACGGTACCACATGCGCCGCTTCGACTTCTACCAGACCAGAAGGAGTTCGAAGACCAATGCCACTCACGGCGCAAAGGGTATCGTACTCGTAACGGACACTTGAGCGGAACGCAGTGCCTCGTGCTATCCGCGCTTGCGTGGTGGTGACGCGCTTGATCTCATCGATAGTGGTCTGGAAAGGCTTGAGCGCAATGGTCACCAACTGTAGACGCGCTTCATTGATCTGCTTCTGAACGACCGGTGGTTTATCGTGCCACACGAGTCCCCAGCGCCTATCTCCGACGAAGCCCAGCAGATCAGCATATTCTGGTGTGCCTTGCTTCACGAGTGAGAACCGATACTCCTCCAAGGTGTCGATCCGCCGTTGCATGACGAGCACATCATTCTCCACAGCAAGTGCGCGGAGCAGCAGCATGCCATTCGTCAATCTGCTTTCAGGCGAGCGTGTGCCACCCCATGTCTGGAATTGATACCGAACGGACGATTCCGTGATCCACTGGGTTCCCACATAGAGGTCAACATCGAGCTGGCGATCCACCGTGGGAGACTCCTCTTCTGTATGCTCTTCAGCCAAGGCAGGAAGGAATTCCCGCAGGTCTTTTGGGAAGGCAAGTCCAGCTTGATGGCCTTTCGCCGCTCCGGAGTCGTTATGTGCAAGTCTCTTGAAGAATGGCATCTCACAACTTCTGCGCGGCCGTCCTGTGGCGACTGAGCAATTCGGCGTCTGGCTCGAATCCTTTGGACAATATCAGAGGCTTCCCATCAAAGGCAGTGAGCCATTGTGCTTCGGCCAGATTCCCTATTAATCCTTCGACAAGGCGAGGTGCTACTTGGACCATGCCGTTGTTAGTGACCCAGAGCAGACCACGATCGAAGGCCTTGTCGTGAAGAGCATTCAGGCAAAGGCCATTGCGGACGTTCAAACGGTTCGTTTTATCCTTTGCCCAAGGAACAATGTGACTGGCGACAAGAAGCTGGGGCACAGCCAAACCGGTGATGCAGCACGTATTGTTGTATGCTGACAAAACACGGCGCCGGAAGAAGTCCTGATTCACACGTAGCTTCACAATTGCTTCGCGCTCCTTGCCTGCAGGTGGAAGGTCATCGGTCATCACTCCGGCATATTCCAACAGGTCTTGGCCTGTGTACTTCGCCATCAGGCGTTGGCTCTCGAAGGCGAGGGCTTCCGGGTTATTCGCAAACTCACTCCAAACTTCCTCTTCTCCCTTTGCACCATGATCCGCACCCTTGATGTTTCGCACGTGCAACGCTGGGTCAAGCCGAGCGAAATTGGCCAGCTTGTAGGAGACGGCTCCGACCGACCGACCGATCAGCTTCGCCAATGCCTGCAACTTCGGATTTCGCATGTGGATTGTTCCGAAAGGAATCTGGCTATATAAGTTGAATGCGAGAATGTGTTGCTCGCGGTTCCAGTTATCATTCTTCGGCATGGGCGTTGTCTGTGGTTGAGAAGGTCATCGACCATTTGATTGTCGGCCCATAGAGCTGATCAACCGAGTCGCGATCTTTGAAAGCATTCAGGTCGAAGATCGGCGTTTGGATTAAGTGTGCCACATGCCACGCCCAGTAATCAACTAACCATCGTGAGGCTATGAGCGCGAAATCATGTCCATCCAACTGCGGTCCCCCAATTAATGCCGTTGTGTTGTCCATTGACCAGTATCCCTGAACCACCCCGTGAAATCTATGCATCACCTGAAGAGCGGAACTCGTGCAAATCGCACACGCACTTCCATCGGCAAACTGCCACTCATCGCAGTCTGTGTTGTAATGCTCTTCCTCCCTAAGGTCTAGAACGAAGCGTAAGATGTCATCCTTCATCACGGCATGTTCTTCAATGGTCTGTCCAATGCAGGGATCAGCCATTGCAATGCTTCGCGTTCGTTCTTCGGGGTGGGCTTCGTGGGTTCCATGGTTGACGATTTTAAGGGCAAACTGCCGCTTATAATGTAGCCAGATCAAAGTGCAGATCCAAATCCTGTTGAAAAGTTTAGTCCCATATTCTCTAATGCCCCAAAGCCCAACTCGCCTTCGCCCAAGCCTACCAAGCCGACCAGCCCAATGCCCCTGAGCCTACCGACCGACTCGGCCTTCGTAGCCGAAGCGGCTACTTCGGCGAAGGAGGCGGCCGCCGGCCCCAAGGCCGAATACCTCGCCTACCACCGCAATGAGATATTCGCAAAGTGAGGAACACTTTGTCGTCCTCGCTCGTTCCGAGTCCTATATTTGCAATTCATGAATCGTGAAACATGAAGAACTCGAATGGAATGCGCCCGCAGGATGTGGCGGTGCTGTTGAAGATCGTGCGCATGGGCAAGCAGCCTTGGCTGGCCAAGGATTTGGCAGCAGCGCTTCACCTGAGCCCGGCGGAAGTGAGCAATTCGCTCAGCCGTTCGGCCTTGGCCGGGCTGCTCGATAGTTCGAAGCGCGTTGTGTCGCGGGGCAACCTGCTCGACTTTCTTCGGCATGGCCTTCCTTACGTGTTCCCGCAATTGCCGGGCGGTCTGGTGCGGGGCGTTCCCACGGCGCATTCGGCCTCGCCGTTGAATGCTAAATTCCAGAGCGAGGAGGCTTACGTGTGGCCATCGGGCAAGGGAACGATGAAGGGGCAGGCTATTGCGCCCTTGTATCCCGGCGCGGTGGACGCGGCGCTGGAGGACGAGGACCTGCATCAACTTCTCGCCCTTGTGGATGCCTTGCGCGTGGGACGCAGTCGCGAGCGCGCCGAGGCCGCCAAGGAATTGGCCAAGCGGATGAAGTGATGCGGGACGCAGTGAACATCCAAGCTGTGCAGCTAGTGGCCGATGGTCTGAAGGAACTGCGCGACCAAGTGGTCTTTGTCGGCGGTTCGGTGGTCAGTCTCTACGCGAACGATCCCGGTGCTGATGTTCCACGCCCCACCTCGGACATCGATCTGGTGGTGGTCGTTTCCAGTTATGCGGAATACGAAAAATTGGAGGTGCGATTGCAGGAACTGGGTTTCCAGCACTCTCCGGAGGACAAGATCCTGTGCCGCTATCGCTTTCATGGGGTGATGGTGGACATCATGCCCACGGATGTCCCGGCCATCGGCCCGACGAATCCGTGGTTCGTTCCCGGAATGGAGCATGCGGTGGACCATGGGCTTCCGGACGGCGGAACGATCAAGCTGTTGACCGCGCCCTATTATCTGGCCACCAAACTAGAGGCGTTCAAGGGACGTGGCGACGACATGCGTACGAGCAAGGACTTCGAGGACATCATTTTCGTGCTGGACGGTCGCATAGGGGTCTTGGAGGAACTGCAGGAGGCTCCGGTGGACGTGCGCGAATACTTGAAGGCGGCGTTCAAGGGGCTAATGAGGCGAAGGGGATTCACTGAAGCGGTTGTTGGTCATCTAGATCAACGGGTGGCAGCGGAAAGGTCTGCGCTGGTCCATGAGGTGATCAGTCGCGTAGTGGCAAGCGGCGAATGACCGTTCCGAAGTGAAGGCCGGTTGCGCATCCAATACGCGAACGCCCCCGTGCCGCCGCACGGGGGCGTTCGCGTTCGTACCGCCCGGCCTCGCGATGGCGGCCGAACGATCGTCATCGCGAAGCCCGCCCCCGGCCCCTACCTTGGCCAATGCGGCAGCGGGGCTTCCCGCGCCGCCGTTATGCGGAAGAACATGGGCAAATACATGTCCGCCGAGCAGGCGGTATCCTTGGTGAAGAGCGGGCAGCGGGTGTTCGTACATGGCAGCGCGGCCACGCCGCTGGTGCTGATGCGCGCGCTCTTCGCGCGGGCGGCGGAGCTGAGCCGGGTGGAGCTGGTGAGCATCAGCACTATCGGCCCGCTGGACCTGCAGCAGCCCGAGGTGCAGCGGGCTTTTTTCATGAACAGCCTCTTCGTGAGCGACAACGTGCGCACCGCCGTGAACGGGCCGCACGGCGACTACGTGCCGGTCTTCCTCAGTGAGATCCCCCGGCTGTTCGAAGGCGTGCTGCCGCTGGACGTGGCGCTGCTGCACGTGTCGCCGCCGGATGCGCACGGCTATTGCTCCTTGGGCGTGAGCGTGGACGTGGCCCGGGCGGCGGTGCGCAACGCCGCGGTGCTCATTGCCCAAGTGAACCCGCGCATGCCGCGCACCCATGGCGAGGGGCAGGTACACAGCAGCCGCTTCACGGCGATGGTGGAGGTGGACAAAGCCTTGCCGGAGGTGGATTATTCCAGCGCCATCGGCCCGGTGGAGGAGCGCATCGGAGCGCTGTGTTCCGATCTGATCGAGGACGGGAGCACGTTGCAGATGGGCATCGGCGCCATCCCGGACGCGATCCTGCGCGGGCTGCGGGACCACAAGGACCTCGGCGTGCATACCGAGATGCTCAGTGACGGACTGCTGCCCCTGCTGGACCTCGGCGTGATCACGGGCAGCCAAAAGCGCAGGCACCCCGGGCGCATCGTCACCAGCTTCGCCTTGGGCAGCCGTGCGCTCTACGACCGGGTGGACGACAATCCGCTCTTCGCCTTTCTGGACACCGCCTATGTGAACAGCGGCCATGTGATCCGGCAGAACCCCAAGGTGGTGGCCATCAACAGCGCCATCGCGCTGGACCTCACCGGGCAGGTGTGCGCGGACAGCATCGGTATGCGCCAGTACAGCGGCGTGGGCGGCCAGATGGATTTTATGCGCGGCGCCGCCTTGAGCGAGGGCGGCAAGCCCATCATCGCCATGGCCAGTACGACCCGCACGGGCGCCAGCAAGATCGTGCCCTTCCTCGCGGAAGGTTCCGGCGTGGTGACCACCCGCGCCCACGTCCACCACGTGGCCACCGAGCACGGCATCGTGGACCTCTACGGCAAGAGCCTGCGCCAACGCGCCGAAGCCTTCACCGGCATCGCCCACCCGGACCACCGCGAAGCGCTGGACCGCGCGACCTCCGACCGCTTCGGGCCGAAGTTCCGATGAATCTCCGCGGAGGACGGGATCGCGCGACGGCCTTTCCGGGCGACAACGGCCGAAGGGTCGCTGCAAAGGTTTTTATCCACAGATGACACAGATGGCGCGTTGCGCTATGGGTACGTCGGCAGCCGACCTTATCCGTGTCATCAACGCCATCTGCGGACAACCATCGGCAGCCGGCATTATCGGTGTTCATCCGTGTTCATCCGTGGTTTAGCTCCTTCTTCAAGGCAGCACCCACTATTCGTGCAACACCAGCAGGGGCACCGTGGTGTTCAGCGCCATGCGCTTGGCCACGCTGCGGTGGAACAGCTCGTCCAGCCAGCCTAATTTGCGGTGCAGTACCGCCAGCATGCCGTAGTCCCCGCTGTCCGCCAGAAGGGCCAGGCTCTCGGTAACGTTGGTCCCCGCAGTGGAAGCGGTGCTGGTCTTGATCCCTTTGAAGATATCGGAATTACCGGCCGATCCCGGTTCCGGCCCGCGGACCACCTCATCCTTGTTCACATGCACGAAGTCGATCCCGGCCCCGTAGTGTTTGGCGAGCTGCACCAAGGGGAGGAGCGTCTTCAGGTCGGCCACCTCCTCGCGATCGTCCGCGTAGAGGATCTTCCCGATCGGTCCCGCTTCCCATTCCGGGGGCACCACGATCACCGGGCCGCCCGCGTTCCGCGCCACCACTTCGGCATTGCTGCCCCATTTCAGCGCACCGCCTTCGCCCCGCGTGCCCATCACTACCATGTCCACCGGGTTCTCCTCGGTGTAACGTTGGACCACGGCGAACACGCTGCCGTTCGCCACCACGTCCTGGATGTCCAAGGTCTTCCCGGGGTGCAAGGCCCGGATCTCCGCCGTGAAGGCATCCAGTTCCTCGCGGGCCTGCTGCTTCACGAACCGGATAAATTCCGGGACCAGCGAGGGCCGCGGCACATCGCCGACGGAGAGGAGCAAGGTGAACCGGTTCTGTTCGGCGCCAAAGGCGTCCAGCGCGAAGAGGACCGCCTTGCGGGAACCTTCGCTCATGTCGGTGGGGATGAGGATCTGTGCCATCTGTTCAGTTTTATTGCGGTGATAGGGACCGCTGCCAAACAAGGTACGAACGGGACAAGATGCTGAATTGACGAAGCTCAGCTATGCAAGATCGCGACGCCGTCATCGCTCCGCGGGGCCTTGTCCGTCGGGTCCATAACTATGTTCCGCGGGATCTGTTAAGGATCTCACTTCACCAAGGAGGCGCTCAGCGTAATGGGCACTGCCTTCAGCGCTTGGCTGATGGGGCAGTTCACCTTGGCTTCCTCGGCGCACGCATCGAAGTCCGCTTGGCTGATGCCGGGCACCTTCGCCTTCAGCACCAAGTGGATGCCGACGATGCCGTTCCCGCCATCCACGGGGCCGAGCTTCACTTCGGAATCGCAGTCCAGCTCGTCCGGCGTAAAGCCTTTGTTGCCCAGCACGAAGCTCAGCTTTATGGTGAAGCAGCCCGCGTGCGCGGCCGCGATCAGCTCTTCCGGGTTGGTGCCGGCCTTGCCGTCCTCGCTTACAAAGCGCGTGTGGAAGGTATAGGGCGTATCCTTCAGCACACCGCTGGTACTGGTGAGTTTGCCTTTGCCTTCTTTGCCGGTTCCTTTCCAAATGGCCTTGCTTGATCGGATCATGATGTGCTTTTTTGTTCGGGTTCGTAGAGGGTCCCAAAGGTAGGGCAGGGGGCAGGGGCGCCTGTTCCGCGGCTGCCGCTCGCGCCTGACGGCATGATGGGTAAATACGAACCGTGCTCCGCGCGCCGTCGCCGTAGCGCTTTGGCGAAGGAGCCCGACTCGGCCTTCGCAGCCGCTTCGGCGAAGTAGGCAGCAGCTACGCCCGGACGAGTGAACCACGGATGCACACGGATAAACACGGATACCAACGTACCGGCCTCACCAGAGGGTCCATTGCTGCTGTCCATGATCTCGGCAATCCGTGTTTATCCGTGTGCATCCGTGGTTTATAAAAAACATGGATGGCGATCCCGCCGAACGGCGGGCGCTCAGACGCGAAAGCCCTGCGTTCCGACCATGGGCCATGCTGCCGGTGCCGTACCTTCCCCACGGTCATGAAGCGCACGCACTGGTTGGTCCTTTTCCTGTTGCTCGGGAGTTTCTCCCGAGCGACGGACCAACAACGGATCGACTCCTTGCTGGCCGTGTCCCGGACCATCCCGGTGGCTCCGGCACAAGTGCGGGCCTTGAACCGGATATCGGTGATCTATGCGGGCCGGCGATCCCGATCGGCCAAGGATTCGTCCATGTTCTATTCCCAGCAGGCCATTGCGTTGGCGCGGCGGATCGGCGATGAAGAGGGGCTTGCGGAGGCGCTCTACGATCTTGGGAAATACTACGTGGGCGTGGCCGGAAGTCCTGCCAAGGCCACGGAGAACCTGCTGGAAAGCCTTGAACTGTACACACAGCTCAACGACCGGTCGGGCATTTCCATGTGCCACATGCAGCTGGGCCTGGTCAGCTACATACTGAAATATTACGAGGACGCGGTGAAGAACCTGGACCTCTCGCTCAAGGCGGAGGATAACCCGACCGCCACCTACCTGATGGCACTGTCCTACACGGAACTCGACAGCTTTTCGCTCGCCAAGGCGTACTTCTCCCGCGCCATCACCGACTATACGGGCCGTGCGAACGCCGAACGGTTGGCCGAATGCCACTTGTACTTGGGGCGCTTGTACCTACGGACGGGGGCGCTGGACTCCGCCCTGTACTACATGAAGATGGCCATGGAAAGCAGGGCCCTGGTCGGGGATCCACGGGACATGGTGCGACCCTATGCGTTCGTGTCGGAGGTCTATCTCCGGTCCAACGATCTTGACCGGGCCATCCACTTTGCAGAACGCAGCTATGAGCTGGAAACAGGCCAGCAGGACAAGAACCAGGACATGATCAGTTTGATCCAAGCGACCAAGACCTTGAGCGAAGCGTACGCCTTGAAGGGGCGCTACGAGAAGGCCTATTTCTTCCTGGACCTGTACAACAAGGCCAGCGACCGGGATGCGAGAGGCAGCATCAAGCAGAAGGTCGCCGACATGCTGAGCATGTTCGATTTTGAACAGCGCATGAACCTGCAGCAGGTGCGGCAGGAGAAGGACCGGGAGATCGCCCAAGCGCAGATCGCGAAGGAAAGGATACTGCGGAACGCCTTCCTGGTGGGGACGGTCCTGTTGCTGCTGCTGCTGATCGGGCTGTACAAGCGTTACCGGTTCAAGCGGCGCTCCAATCAGACCTTGGTGGAGCTCAATGAGGAGGTGACGCGGGAGAAGGAACGCTCGGACCATCTGTTGCTGAACATCCTACCGGAGGACGTGGCCGAGGAGCTGAAGATGAACGGTGAGGCGGCGGCGCGATCCATCGAGCATGTCACGGTCCTGTTCACCGACTTCAAGGGCTTCATCGCCGTGAGCGAACAGTTGGGCCCGAGGGAGCTCGTACATGCCCTGAACGAGTGTTTCTCGGCCTTCGATGGGATCATGGAGAAGTGGGGCATAGAGAAGATCAAGACCATCGGTGATGCGTACATGGCGGCGGGAGGGTTGCCATTACCGGACGAGGGGCATGCCCGGAAGGTGATCCACGCGGCCTTCGAAATGCGCGACTTCGTGGAAGCGGAAAAGGCGCGGAAGATCGCGGCCGGGGCACCGTATTTCGAGATCCGTATCGGCATGCATACCGGACCGGTGGTGGCGGGCATCGTTGGCGTGAAAAAATTCCAGTATGACATCTGGGGCGATACGGTGAACACGGCGAGCCGAATGGAAAGCAGCGGCGAGGTCGGAAAGGTCAATATCAGCGGGTCCACCTACGCGCTGGTGAAGGATGATCCGGAGTTCAACTTCACACCGCGCGGTATGATCGAGGCGAAAGGCAAGGGAGAGATGGAGATGTATTTCGTGGAGCGCGCTCCTGATAGAGGCTGACCGTACCGATCACACCGCCCGTGGTCAATGCTCCGTCTTAGGGCAGTTGTTCGGTGATCACGGTCGTGGGCGATAAGCCACCGATGTTCAGCAGCAGCAGGTCCCGGTCGTTGTCCGCACCGGTGTACTTCACCGTTCCGTCCATGTTCGCATCCTCGCGGTGGTAGCCCGTGCTTGTGGCGGTGGGCATCACGCCCCCGACCTCCTGAAGGATGAGGTCGCGGTCGTTGTTGTCGCCGGTGTACTTCAGCTCGCCATCGCCTTGGCAATCACCTGCCCAAAGCGCGCGCCGTGTACCGATCGTGGCTTGCGCATCGGTGCCGTACGTGGCGGTGCCCGGTATGCTGAAGTCGACGACCGTCGTGGTGTTGCCCAAGGCGAAGGATGCATTGCTCATCACCCCCAAGTGGTTCCTGTGGCGAAGAGCGACATGGTAGTTCCCCGCCGCGATGTTGAAGAATACCGGACCGGTCCCGCTGGTGCCGGCCACATCACCGTCGCGTTGCAGCAAGGCGCTTTTCGTCGCCACCACGGCATATGGTGCCGTGCTGCTCCGCAATTCCACCACCACCCAGTCCACGATGGCATCATCGCCGCTCACGGCCAGCACCGCGGACGTCGTGGTCTCCCCACCACCGTTCACATGGGGATAGCCCAATGCGGTGTAGGGTTCAGTGAACGGGATCAGCTCTGCGGCGCGCAGGCCGTCGCTCATGCGTTGCGTGGCTTCCTCGTAAGGCCCGCCCAATAGCATTCGGGGTGAAATGGCCACACCCGGAGATGCAACGGTCAGGATGGATGGATCCGTGATCACCGGCGGGTTGAAGTCGAAGAAGATGTTGGCGATGTTCTCGATGGTCGTTCCGGGCACCACCGGGTCACGAGGCTTGATGCGGAAACTCACGAAGCCATGGCTTGCTGCTTCGTTCACGTTGCTGTCCGGCAAGAAGATGTTCGCGAACGTGAAGCGCAGCACCCCGTGCCCCAGCAAGCTGCGCGTAGCGGCGTGCGAACTGGCACCCCATTGGATGGACGCAGGGTCCAACGTCGCAGGAAGCGTATCCGTCACGATCACATTGAAGGCGGTGTCCGTTCCGGTGTTCTGGAAGCGGATGGTGTAACCGATCCTTTCATCGGAGTTGATGAAGTAGAGCTCATCACTGGCGCGCGAGCTGGTGGTGGCCACCTTGTCGTTGGGGTCGAAGCTGCCCGTTACGGTCACGCTGGTGCTTGCTGTGTTGTTGGCAGCGATCACATCCGTGTTCGCGGTGGAGAACACCACCGAAGCATTCAGCACCGTACCGATCAAACCCACATCGGGCGGCACTTGCATCCGCACTTGGATGCTCCTTTGGGCGAATGCACTGAGGCTGCCCTGGTCCCATGTGATCGTGTTCCCCGCCACGGTACCCGCCGGGCTCGATGAGAGCACTGTTATCGCCGGGTCGAAAGTGAAGGTGGTGACCGTGTTGCCGGTTACCGCTGGCGTGAGGTTCGATTGGCGGATGGCGTAGTTCAATTCGAAGCCGGGACGCGCCGGTCCACTGGCGATCCTCACCTCGGCATCCAGCGGCACCAAGGAAGTGTCGGCGATGTTCAGCGTTTGCATGCCAACAACGTTCACAGGAGCCGGAGGTGTCGGGCAATGCTGCGCGATGTCCGTGGCGATCTGTTCCACGGTGTAGGCACCGGTGGGCAGGTTGATGCTGTACTTCCCGTTCGATGCCGCGGTGGCATAATAGGGCCCGGGTTGGAATTCCAGGATGGCACCGGGCACGCGCGTCTCACTGCTGCCGCCCATGACGCAGTCCGCGTTGTTGTCCATGTACACCGTGCCGTTCACATTGCCGCATGCCGGGCCGAGGTCGGGCACGGTCACCATGATCGAATCGCCGCATTGGGCACGCAGGAAGGTGCCGTTCGGGCCAGAGCCCAGACCGATGATGCGTTGCACCAGCCAGTAATCGCCGGGAAGGAGGCCGGTGAACGTGCTCGTCATGGCGGTAGGGCCGGAGTATGCGTTCTGCACCACTTGGCCGGTGGAATTTTTCAATTCGAGGTCGAGGACCTGGCCGTGCCCTTCAGCTGTAAGCGCCACATCGAGGCTTCCGGTTGCCGTTGATGCGCAAGCTCCTTCGATGTTCAACACGGCCATTGCGGGAAAGATCACCGGATACCCGATGTGCAGGGTCACCGATCCCAAGCAGCCATTCCCGTCGGCATACGCGGTCTGGAATGAACTGCCGGGCGCACCTTGCACCACGACAAGGATGTCGCCGCCCATGTCCTCGGTCACCACGCCCCCGAGGGAGATCGGGCCCTGGATCGGAAGGTCATAATTCCCTGATGCGAATTGCCACGGGCTGAAGGTGGCGAAGCTGTGCGGATCGCAATACGCCCAAGGCACATCCCAGTCCCTGTTCGGAAATTCCGCATAGCCGTCCACTGTGGCCTCTTCCGTGGCCTGTGTGCCCATGAAGTCGGTAACGGTCAAGCTGTAGGTGCCTGCTTCCACATTCCATAGTTCCGGGGAAGTGGACCCGTTGCTCCAGGCGTAGGTGTAGGGTGGCACACCTCCGCTCGCATAGGCGGATACTTGGCCATTGGGAACCCCGCAATATTGATGGACAATGGAGAACGTCACGGTAAGCGCGTTCGCTGCACCAGCGTACAGTGCCAAGGCGATCAATAGTTGGTTGCGGAACGACTTCATTTACCAGCTTCTTTAATGAATGATGCGGTGGTGCTGCCCTTTGTTCCGATCGTCCGCAGCAAGTAGGTGCCATTGGCCAAGGTGGAGATGTCGATCCCTTCCGCTCCGGAGGTGAGCGTTGCTTGAAGGACGATCCTGCCGTCCACGGCTTGAATGGTGATGTAGTATGGCGTGCCTCCGCACTCCGGGCAAGAAGCGTAGATCCGGTCGCTCGCCGGGTTCGGGTACACCTTGGACCCGTCCCTCATCACTTCACCCACCGCCGTACTGAAGTCCGCCACCAGCACGCTCGGCTCGGTGGTCACCGGCGGGTTGAAATCGAAGTAGATGTTGGCGGAATTGCTGATCTCCGTTCCCGGCAACAGGGGCAGCACCGGACGAATGCGGAATGTCACTTGCCCATGACTGCGGCCCTCGTTCACGTTGCTGTCCGGAAGCAGGATGTTGGCGAAGCGCCACTCCACGGTACGGCCGGGTTTGAAGCTTACTTCGAACGGATGCGATGCGATCCCTTGTTCAAAGGTTCCCATGTCCAAGGTCGCAGGAAGTACATCGCGGACCACCACGGTGAAGGCTGTATCCGTACCTGTGTTCTGGGAGCGGATGGTGTAGTCCATCCATTCGTCCTGATCGATGAAATAGAGGCTCTCGCTCGCACCGGTGCTGGTGTGCACCAACTTGTCGTTCGGGTCATAGCTCGCGGTGAACACGGCATTCCATGTGGCTGCGTTGTTCGCGAGATCGGATTCGGTAATGCTTTGGCTGGCACTTGCCAGATGGCTGAAGGGTAGCCCGAAGAGCCCAATGTCGGCCGGGACCTGCAGCAGGACGGATGCTTCCACTTGATCAAATCCATTGAGCGCAGGCAAGCTCCAGGTCACCGTATTACCCGCCACGGAAAGCGGTGCAGGTTCCGCGCTGATGAAACTCATTTGCGGATCGAATTCCATCGTGGCCGTGATCGATCCGGAAGCTTGTCCACTCGTGTTCCGAATACGCATCCATGTGCTGTGTTCGAAACCGATCCGTGCAGGTCCGGCGCTGATCGTGGTGACCAGGTCCAAGGGCACGAGGCTGCTATCGGCCACATTCACCACTTGGTTCACGCCACTAACGACCACAGGTATCGGCTGCACAGTAGGACAGATCGGGTAGAGTTCCGTGCCCGTGCCTTCCACTTCCATGCTGTAACTCCCATTGGCCAAATTGATCCCGTAATTCCCGTTCGAACTGGTGATCGCATAGAATGGACCCGGTGTGAATTCGATGAGCCGGTGACGCAAGGCCGGATCGTTCGCATCCTTCACACAATCCTGGTCGTGATCGATGAAGACCTGCCCGCTCACTTGTGCGCATTGACCCAGCCAATCCGGAACTTCCACATACATGGAATCCACACAGTAGAGCTGGCCTCCTTCATCATTGGGCACCGTGCCGAGGATATCCGGATCGGTGATGATCCAATACGCTCCCGCAGCGTGGTTGGAGAAGTTGAAGGAGGTGTTGTTGGATACGTCCTGACCACCAAAGTTGAATTGTTGACTGGGAGGGATCTGTCCATTCAATGTGCGGATGTTCACCCGGAAGTATTGCCCGGAAGCCACGCCACTCACCGCTACACTGATGCGTCCGTTGCTCCCATTACACGCACCCAGCACACTAGGGATCTGCACGGTCGGTTGCACGAATGTGGACGAGAGCTGCAGGTAGGTCGATCCCGGACAGCCACTACCATCGGTCCAATCCACCGTTACCCAGCTCCCCGGGGCCGTATCCATCCAGATCGCGTAGTAGCTGTATTGGGCACTCATATCACTGAAGTTGCCGAACAAGGTGCCCGGCGTGGTGATCGAATGTGGCTCGGGTCCATGGTGCGGGTCATCCAAGTAGACAAAGGCATAAGGGTCGTCTCCGGGGCAATTCACGAGGCCGTCGAACCCGCCCTGATAATTCGGGTGAAAGCTGGTCACGAGGATCTCCTCATCGTCCGTGGCCATGTCGCTCAGCGCGTCGGTCACAGTAACCGAATAGATGCCCGGTGGCAGGAATTCGATCACCGGGTCGGTGGAACCATTGCTTCACAGGTAGGTATATGGCCCTGTTCCTCCGGAGACTTCCGCAGTGAGGTAGCCCAGAGACTGGCCGCAAGGTGCATCCGAGGCCTTCCAAATGCTCACTGAAACCGCAGAACATGGGAGCGAGCAGAGCAGGAATGTCGCCAAGGCGATCGTGTTGTTCCGGTTCATGGATGTGTGGATCTGAGCAAGGTGATGGTGCTGACACCTTCGTTGGTCTGTAGACGGAGCATGTACGCTCCGGTAGCAGCCGTGTGGATATCAATGGTCTCTTCGCTGCCTGTGGTTCGTCCGTTCAGCACAATTCGGCCATCCGCTGCAACGAGCGCCCATGGTGCATTGATAGGGGTTCCAGCGGGCCAACTCACACGTACGTGGTCATTGGCAGGGTTCGGGTACAACTTCACTCCATCCCGCTGTCGTTCCACCATCCCCGTACTGAATTCCGCCACCAATACGCTCGGATCGGTGATCACCGGCTCGTTGAAGTCGAAGTAGATATTGGCGATGTTCTCGATGGTGGTACCGGGAAGCAGTGGCAATACCGGTTTGATCCGGAAGGTCACCAGACCGTGGCTCGCGGCCTCGTTGGCATTGCTGTCCGGCAGGTTGATGTTATCGAAGCGCCACTCCACCACCCTACCGGGCTTGAAGGAAACATCGAATGCATTTGACGCGACACCTTGCTCAAAACTCAGCATGTCCAGGTCCTCGCTGAGCGTATCGGTAACGATCACGAAGTAGGCTTCAGCCGTTCCTGTGTTCTGGAATCGTATCGTGTAGTCGATGTATTCGTCCACATCGATGAAGTAGTTGCTTTCGCTGCTGCGCGAACTGGTCAGAGCGGTCTTGTCGTTCGGGTCGAAACTGCCGACCACCGTTGCAAGGACAGTACGCGTGTTGTTCGTCAGGTCCGGTTCGGGTTCCGTGTTGGACGCAGTGATGGAATGGGTCAAGGTCGTGCCAAGCGCTGTGCCTACTGGTACGTTGGCCACCACATGCATAGCTTCACCTTGGAAGCTGGTGAATGCGGGGAACTCCCACGTCAACGTATTCCCGATCACCGTACTGGGAGTCGGTATTGCACCGAGATAATCGACCGCAGGATCAAGCGTCATCGATACGGAAACAGCTCCGCTCAGCTGCGGTGATCGGTTCCCCACACTACCGTGAATGGTGACATCGAAGCCCGGCCTGGACTGCCCGGAAGCGATGGAAACACCTAGGTCAAGAGGAGCTGTACTTCCATTGGCGAAGTCGATCACGGTCGTGTTCGCGTTCACTGTGAACGGCACGGGTTGGGTTGCGGGGCAGATCGGGATCAACGTCGGGTCGGTCTGTTCCAGTGTGTAATTGCCATTGATGAGTGGGAAAAAGAATGACCCAATTGGGTTGGTCAAAAGCACATCACCGCTGGGTTGAAGCAAGAGTGGACTGTATGGAATGCCGACCTCATCCACATCACGAATGCAATCGCCGTTGGAGTCGTACCAGCTGGTTCCGGAAACCCATCCACATGCCGGACCAAGGCTCGGGACCGTGAACCAAAGTGTGTCATGATCACAAGGCCCGACAAGCAATTCGATCGTAAGTCCAAGACCCCATGTGATGCCATAGTTCCCGGGGAATATGGATGTGATCGTCCCGTCCAAGGTACCGGGGTCCACATTCCCGGAACTGACCAATGCCCCGCTCTCATTGACAAGCATGATGTATGCGTCGTTCACAGTGCTTGGAACTTGGTAGCTCACACTCCCGGTGCTCTGATTGGAGCAAGAAGGCTCAATGTTCGTGATCGTCAACGTAGGCCACGTGGTGATCTGCGGGCCGATGATCCCGCTGATCGTTCCGGTACAGCCATTACCATCCGCAAAGTCGTAGGTATAGGTTCCGCTACCGGGGGGGGAGAAGACGAATAGTCCCTGAACGCTCCCCGGCGCTGGGTCCATGGGTACGCCGTTCACATACCACGGCTCAACGGCACCGGGTGGTGGCTCGAAATCACCCCCCGGGAAGAGCTGTGCGGGTGCATCGCAATACGGCCAGGGCTGGCCCATATTGATCACATAGGGAATGGAGGCGACAACGGTTTGGTCACTGACCTGATCACTGTTCGAATCCGTCACGGTCACCGAATAGTTTCCGTTAACGAGGTTCGTGCGGTACCCCTCTGTGTTTCCGTCGCCCCACAGGTAGGTGTATGGTGGCAAGCCACCCGACACGTTCACAACGATCTCCCCGTTCCCGTAACCACAACGCTCGTGGGAAACGAGCAGGGACATGGATAGGGGATCCGCACTGCAAAGTGTCGGAATTGGTGCGGCAAACAGGAAAAGGCGTAATGCCCAATTCATGGGGGTCAGTATTTGGTGAACCGTTTTGTGATCCTGGTGCCGTCGTCGAAATGCAGTTCTGCGAAGTAGACGCCGGCCGGTAAGCCGGCGGTGTCCATGGAGATGGTAGAACCTTGATGCTTGCTAACGGCGATGGATCGGCCATCCGCAGCGAACAGCCGAAGTGATGTGATGGATCCGCTCGTTACTGCAATGGTGATCCGGTCATGCGCCGGGTTGGGCGAGAAGGACACTCGGCGGTCGACTACGTTACCCGCAACGCCCGTGCTGAACTCCGCCACCAGCACGTTCGGCCCGGTGATCACCGGTTCATTGAAGTCGAAATAGATGTTGGCGGTATTGGCGATCTCGGTTCCGACAAATAGCGGTTGCATCGGCTTGATGCGGAAGCTCACCAAGCCGTGGCTCAGTGCCTCGTTCGTTGTGCTGTCCGGAAGCAGAATGTTCGAGAAACGCCACTCCACCACACGGCCCGCCTTGAAACGAACATCGAACAGGTGGGAAGCCGCACCTTGCTCAAAGCTCGACATGTCCAATGCTGCGCTCAACGTGTCTGTTATGATCACGGTGAAGGCGGTATCGTTCCCGGTGTTCTGGAAGCGGATGGTGTAATCGATATGATCGTCCTGATCGATGAAATACTGCGTATCGCTCAGTCCACTGCTGGTGCGCGCGATCTTATCGTTCGGGTCCAACGATGCGGTAACCACGGTGCCCGCGTTCACTGCATTGTTGGTGTAGTTGCTTTCAGCGAGAGTGTTGGAGACGCCCAGGGCATGGACCACCGGCACCCACCGCAGTGCCGACAGGAACAAGTGTTTCCACGGACAGCTGTGCTGAACCGAACAGGCCGAATGCCGGAAGTTCCCACGTCAGCGTGTTGCCCACTACCGTGGTCGGTGCAGGCGTGGCGTTCACATAGTTGACGTCGTTATCCAGGATCAGCGTAATGGTAACAGCACCGCTCTGTTGCGGAGCGAAGTTGTGGACCAGGGCATGGACGAGGCTGATGGATCCCGGTCGCGCAGCGCCGCACGACGCGAAGGCAACAAGGTCCAACGGATGGGTGCTTCCATTGGCCAGGTCGATCGTGGTCCCGTCATCATTCACGGTGAACGGGACCGGCTGGACCACGGGACAAATGGGGATGAGCGAAGGATCCGACTGCGTAAGTGTGTAGGAACCGTCAACGAGTTCGAACTGGTAGGTACCATCCGCGCCGGTGAGGGCCCATTCCGGTCCGGGCTCGATCCGTAGCGTGGTGTAGGGTATGCCAACATCCTCGGCATCGAGCACACAATCGCCATTCACATCGTACCAGCTTGTTCCGGCAACAGTGCCACAGGATACGCCGATGTCCGGGATGGTGAACATCACCGAGTCGGCGCAAGTCCCTATAAAGCTCGGCAGCACACCGAAGAGGTAATACTCGTCCACGTCCAGCACGGCCCAGTAGTCTCCCGGCGCCAGTATGGAGAAGGGAATGTTGAGGCCGGAGAATCCTCCGGGCTGTTCACCCAGACAAGGCGTCTCGTAGACAACCACACCCGATGCGTTCTTCAAGGCGAAGTGCAGGTCGTTGTCGTTCGGAACTGCGGGCACGTATACTGTGGCCGTACCCGTGGCACCATCGCTACAGGAGCCGCCGATGCCCGAAATGGTGATCGCAGGCAATACGACGGGTTCATGGATGTTCCAGAAGAAAGATCCCGGGCAGCCCAAGGCATCGGTGTAGAAGATGTGCGTTGTCCCCGGCGGATCGTTGATCTCGATCACATACCATTGTCCGTTCTGCGAGATCGATTGCCCCAACACCCCGCTGCCGGAGAACGTTGCCGGTGCGATGGGATTGAGCCCACCGGCATCATCGACCGGGAAAAGGGCATATCCCTCACCGTATGTGCATGAACTCATGGTGGCCACCGGGAACACCTGCGGGTACTCGCTCACGAAGGTCACATCGGCGGAGGCCTGCGCCGTAGTACCGTCATCGTCCGTGACCGTGACCGTATACGTACCCACCGGCAGGTCAAAGATCGTGTTCGTGGTAGCCCCATTGCTCCAAGCGATCGTGTAAGGCGGAACACCACCGCTCGGTTGGGCCCTCATGGAACCGCGTGCTTGCCCACAGGGAGCTTGACCGTGATAAACGGTGATGGAAACGGAAAGGCACCAAGCGGATGTGCCGAAGGCCAAAGCCACGCACAGCAATGCTGATCGGTGCAACATGTTCAAGGATCGTGCTGATATGCAGAGCATGATCCGATCCATGGTGGGTGTGCTTGTGTTCATGGTCGGGAGAGTTTTTGGAATGGGATGGTATACCGCCGTTGAGCGGTGAACAGCGTGATCAGGTAGATGCCGTCGCTAAGGGATCCGACATCCACTGATCCGGGCTCGGTGTTGAACATCCCTGAGGCCAGCCTTCGCCCATCCATGCTGGTGATGGTCCACCGCGCGTTCGGCATACCGCTCAGTGCAATGCTATTGATCGCGGGATTGGGAAAGAGCTTCACCTCGGACAGGTGTTCATCAATACCCGTACTGAACTCCGCAGTAAGTATGCTCGGCGCGGTGATCACGGGATCATTGAAGTCAAAGAAGATGTTCGCGGTGTTGGTTATCTGCGTGCCCGCTGTGAGCGGAAGGCGCGGGCGGATACGGAAGGAGACGAAGCCGTGGCTGGCCGCTTCGTTGGAATTGCTATCGGGGAGCATGATGTTCGGAAAAATGAACTTCAGTAGGCCTTGGCCGCTCAACGAACGCGTGCCCGTGTGTGAAAAAGCGCCCCACTGCACCGTGGCCGGGTCAAGCGTGTTCGGCAAGGTGTCCGTGATGATCACGGTAAAGGCCGTGTCAGTACCCGTGTTCTGGAAGCGGATGGTGTAGTCGATCCATTCATCCACATCGATGAAGTACTGCGTGCTGCTGGACCGACTGCTTGTGGTGGCGACCTTGTCGTTTGGGTCGAAGCTGCCTGTAACGAGCTGGGCCGATGTGGCCGTGTTGTTCGCAAGGTCGATCTCCGGATTCGCGGTGGTCAGTTCAATGGAGGTGTTCAAGGTGCTTCCGATCAACCCGACATCCGATGCCACCAGGAAATCCACGCGGAAGTCGATCGCTTGAAAGACCGAATTCATCATGAGCTGCGGTGCGGTCCATGTGATGGTGTTGCCCACCACCGAGGTTGGCGTTCTTGTCGCGTTCAAGTACGTCAGGTCCGGGTCGAATTCCATGGAGAGCGTCACCGTGCCAGGCGAGGCCGAGGTAAGGTTCTGCAGGTGAATGCCATAGCGCAACTCGAAACCGGGCCGTGCCGGACCGTTCGCAATGGCCACCTCTACATCCAAGGGCACACCGCCTTCGCAACCGATGTTCAAGGTCTGTGTAACTCCGGCATTGATCGTCACATCTCCCGGGCAAGACTGGGTGAATGTGGGGTTCTGCTCTGTGAACGTGTAGTCGCCGAAAGGCAGTGCAAGGGTGTAGAGCCCAGTGCTCGATGTGGTCACGTAGGTGGGTCCGGGAGTGATGGCGATGATGCTGGAAGGGATGCGGTTCTCACCGCCGTTCCGGATGCAGTTCGCATTCTCATCGATGTACAACTGACCGGTCACCACCCCGCAATCCTCCGTCAACGCGGGTACAGTCACCATGATCGAGTCCTTGCACTCCAGATAGGAATAGGTGCCCTCTTGAAAGATCCCGAGGGCATCGCTGCTCATAATGAGCCAATAATCCCCTGCTTCCAGATCACTGACCGTCTGTCCCGTGGTCCCACTAGCAAGATCGTAACTATAGTTCAAGTGACCACAGGAAGAAGGATCGCCATCGGAGCGCCAACGGATGGAGTAACTCGAATTGATGTCGGTTCCTTGGCAAGCGAAGGTGAAGGAGCCCGTGGTGTAGTTGGGACAACTGGGAGATACATCGATCACCTGCAGGTCCGGCCAGGTCATTTCGCCACCAAGGACCACGTCGAAGGTGCCCGGGCAGCCGTTCGCGTCGGTATAGTCGAGTTGGTAGGAGCCGGGCTGCACACCATCAAAGGTCAAGAGTTCCCAGACGACCCCGTTCGGATCATTGCACGAGGTGGATTGCCCCAAATGCGTTAGTCCCGGACCCGTGAAGCTGTAAGGGTTCGGGCCGTAGATGTCATCTTCCGGCGGTTGCACACCGGGTTGGTTCATACCTGTAAAGACCGCAAGGTGCATGGGATCTCCCGGACAGTGCATGAGGATCGGAGGCAGGTTCACTCCATAATCGTAGCTGTTCAGCAAAGGCACCTCACCGTCCGCTGTGGCCTCGTCCAATTGCGAATCGGTGACCACCACCGTATACATGCCCGGAGGGAGCCCCGGGTTGTACTGTTCCGTGGAACCATTGCTCCATTGGACGTCGTAGGGAGGGACTCCTCCACTGACATTAGCTATGAGGGTCCCCGAGGCCCTGCCGCAATAGGAGGGCCTGACCACACTGATCGTGACCGTGAGCGCTTGTATTGCGATGGATGCGAACAAAGCCGTAGTGAAGAGTAGAGGTCGTTTCATCATCGGCGGGATCGGTTTCTATGGGTAAGACGCAAGAAAGCGGATCGGATGTCTCAATTGGTTCAACTTACTGGCCCGACTGCTCGGACAACAACACATCAGAGATCGCTCCCTGACCTAGTTCTTCACGAAGGTCGAACGCAAGCGATGGCCATCCTCCCGCAAGACCTCCAGAATGTAGATGCCTGCGATCAGTCGGGCCACATCCAGCATCTGCCGGGTTCCTTGTGCGCGTAGTTCCTGTGCCACCCGTCCATCCGTGCTCAGCAACCTCGTCCCGACCATTCGTTGAACGCTCGTAACGTGAAGCATGTCGCTCGCCGGATTGGGGTGGAGCCGGAGTCCCTCTTTTCCATTTTCTTGCACCTCCGTACTGAACTCCGCCACCAGCACGCTCGGCTCCGTGATCACTGGTTCGTTGAAATCGAAATAGATATTCGCGGTGTTCTCGATCACGGTGCCCGGCAACACCGGTTCATTCAACTTGATGCGGAAGCTGGTCAGTCCGTGGCTCGCCGCTTCGTTCACGTTGCTGTCGGGCAAGAGGATATCATTGAATGTCCATTCCACCACGCGGCCTGCTTTGAAATCAACGGTGCAAGGGTGGCTGCATACACCGGGTTGGAAGCTGCTCATGTCCAGCTCGGCGCTTAGTGTATCGGTGATCACCACCGTGAAGGCGGGATCCGTGCCGGTGTTCTGGAAGCGGATCGTATAGTCGATGTATTCATCGTTGTCGATGAAGTAAAGCTCATCGCTGGCCCTGGTACTTGTTCGTGCGGTCTTGTCGTTCGGGTCGTAGCTGCCGGTAACGGTCACGTGTTCTGTGTTGCTGTTGTTCGTGTAGTCCGTTTCGGTCAGCGTGTTCGTTGCACTGAAGGAGCTGGTGAGCACCGTGCCCAATAGCGTGCTTACCGGAATGTTGAACTGCACCGAGACGTGCGCGTATTCGAACGAGGTGAATGGCGGCAACTCCCAGGTGAGGACGTTGCCCACAATGCTGGTGGGAACAGGCGACGCTTCCAAATACGTCATGGAAGGATCGTAGGTGAGCGATGCACTCACGGGTCCGCTCACCTGTGGTGTGGTGTTCCGCACTTGTGCGAAGAGCGTGTGGTCGAAGCCGGGCCGTGCCCGGCTACCGTTCAGCCATGTGCGCAGATCCAACTCGGTGCTACTTCCATTGGCCAGTTCGATATTCACTGGAGTGCTGCCGATGATGAAAGGCACGGGTTGCACGACGGGGCAGATCGGCAACAGGGTAGGGTCCGCCTGTTCCAAGGTGTAGTTGCCGTCGGGCAGATCCATGCTGAAGGTGCCATCGTATTGCGTCAACGCGAAATAGCCGCCGGGTTCTATAGCGAGTACACTATTCGGAATGCCCACTTCACCGGCATCGCGGATGCAATCGCTATTCGGGTCATACCAACTGATGCCGGTCAAGGTGCCGCATTCGGTACCGAGGTCGGGTATGGTGAATTGCAGATCTTGGACGCACTGGGCAGGGGGCCAGGTCGCATGGAGGTCATAGGTGCCCGGAGCAAGGTTCATGAACCGTACACTGTTTGAGGACCAATCCTCGCCGGGTTGCACCAATTGGCCGTTCAGCCGCACTTCGATGAACTGTTGGAACTCCTGGGTCTGAAAGTCGAAGAGCGCACTTCCGCCCATACCTCCAGAACAGGATCCTACAACATCCGATTGTTGGAGGTAGTTGCCCGCGTTGAAGGTGGCAATGTAGGCGTAGCCCGTGCCGGTGCAGCCTAGGGCATCTTCCATGAAGTACGTAACTAGGTCATCTGCACAAAAGCCACCGTACACCGGGCGGCCGGAGGGTTGTTCGTAGCCGAGGATATTCGCACCGCTCGGGAACGAGTAGGTCATCGGGCCGGTACCGCTTTGCAGATCATCGATCATCAGCATCGCGCCATTGCATTCGCCGGGGCAAGCGTGGCCCATGTACCCGATAATGGGTTCCAGGGCAGAGAACAGCCCACCGTACCCCTCCATCAAATTCGCGAGATCATCCACGATGCCGCTTTGCACCGCTGTGGCCAGCAGAGCATCCGTCACGGTCACTTCGTAGGTGCCGGCTTCCAAGTTGGTCAAGCTATCGATGGTGGCCGTGAAACCATTGGGTCCGGTCCACGCATAGGTGTAGGGTCCGGTGCCGCCGTATGGAATAGCCCAAGCCGTACCATTCGCGTTGCCGCAGGTCTCCGGGACCACGTTCACGATCACTTGCAAGGCAGCGCTGGCAGGTAGGGAGAAGGCGAGCGCAAGGAGTAGGAGTATCCGCATGAAATGGTGGTTTCGGAATAAAGACGCGCAATAGGGTAAATGGTGGTCTGGAAATGCCACTATCGGGCAAGATATAGCGGGGCCGCCCTCCTCTTGCTCCCGTCCATCCACGAACTTTGCACCATGTGCTACGGAGTGAAGGCCCGCACGGAGATGTCCCTGCGCATCGCGAAGAGCCGCGGTAACACCGCCGCCGCTGAGCGTTTGGCACAACTGCTCAACCCCTTCCCGGAGTTCGACCACCACTTCGCCAACGGCTTTGCGCACCCGGGCATGGTGGTGTACACCGATGCCGCGCCGCGCGATCCGCAGTTATCCTTTTGGGGCCTGGTGCCCGCATGGGTGAAGGACGACGCCCAGCGCAAGCAGCTCTGGAACCAGACCCTGTTGGCGCGCGGCGAGACCATGTTCGACAAGCCTGCTTTCCGCACTTCCGCCATGGGAAAGCGGGCCATCGTGCATGTGGAGGGCTTCTACGAGCACCATCATTTCGGCAAGCGCACCTATCCGTATTTCATCCGCCTGCGGGACCGCGACCACTTCGCGCTGGCCGCACTATGGGAGCAGTGGAAGGACCGGGAAAGCGGCGAAGTACTGCACACCTTCAGCATCGTCACCACGGAAGCGGACGAGCTGATGCGGCGCATCCACAACAACCCCAAGGCGGAAGGTCCGCGCATGCCGCTGATCCTCACGGAGGAGGAAGAGGAGCAGTGGCTCGCGCCGATCGCATCCCCTGCGGACGAAGCGGCGATCAACGCGTTGATCAAGCCCTATCCGGCGGACGCGCTGTTGGCGCATTCCGTGCGGCCGCTACTGGGCAAGGCCGGATCCGGCAACGTGCCGGAAGCCAGTGAGCCTTTCGAATACCCGGAGCTACAGCTCGCAGACCCGTTGGCGTGAGATCCAAAGGCCACTTCAGTTTTCATCGAACAATGGATCGACCGTCTACGGCTTGAACCGGTACACATAGTTCTTATCCGGGCCGCAGACGGAAGGGCAGGGGAAGCCGCAAACCCGTACGAACTTGGGATCGCTGCCCAAGGGTTCCGCCTTGCCGCCTGTGATCTTCATGGCCGTCAGGCGCATGGTGGTCTCTCCTTTAGCGGTGTCCGGGGCGGCTTGGAGGGCTTGGCAACCTTGGAGATCCGTTAGCGCCTCGATCTCCGTGCGGGTGAACGAGGCGGAGTAGGAGGGATGGCCGGATGCCTGCATGGATGAACAAGCCGTTTTAGCGTCCTTGGAGTTCAATGCGTTCATTTTGATCACGCCGTTCACAAAGCCTAAGCTGACCTGGTACGCATTGCCCTTGTTGATCTCGCTGCCATCGGCATGGATACCGATCGCCATGGCGCTGCCGTCCTTATTTTCAGGAGGCACGAGAACGTTGTAGAAGCGTACGGCCATGGCCTTGTCGTCCTTGAGCATGTCCGCGATCGTGGTGCTGTCGAACAGTGCCTCCGTGAAACCGGGATCAGTTGGCTTCGCGGCCGGTGCGGAGGGTTCCTGCCCCATTAGGTTATGGATCGGCATCAGCAGGGCTAATACGGAGGCGGTGGCAAGTAAACGCATGGTGGTTTGGTGGTTTGGTGTAGGGTGAAGGTAGGCTATTCGGGTAAGCTGGGCGTGCCAACAGGGCCAATGGGCCGAGTTTTCTCATGGCTCCGGATCAATGGGGGCCATCTATCCGGGCGGAACGAAAATCGAAATCCGCCAAATGGTAAAAAGAGGGTATTCGAGCCCCGGGAACCTTGGCATTACCCTACCTTTTCCCCCATGATCGTTCGGTGGAAACGTGCAATGCGGCATTACTGGGATCGACCCGCAGTGCTCGGCACGGTCCTAGCCCTTGTTCTTTGGGCCGCTGCGGACCGTACTTGCGCCGCAAAAGTGGATAAGTCCCCCGAGCTGCAGAAGATCCTGAACGTGGTGGACAGCTTGAAGCAGAACGGCCAGATGGCCCGTGCGGCCGTCCTGCTGGACTCGGCCGTGGTGATGGCACGGGCGGCAGGGGAAGAAAAATTATTGGGCCGCTTGATGTTGGAACAGGCGGCCATGTTGGAGACGAGGGGCGAGAGCGGGAGGGCATTATCCTTGCTTTACGAAGTTATGGCGGACGTCCGCCGATCGGGTGACAGTCTGGGTTTGGCCGAGGTGCTCAACAGCATCGGCACCATCCAGCACAACCAGAAGAACTACGACAAGGCCGAAGAGTACTACCGCAGCAGCGGGGCGATCTATCAGCAATTGGGATCGATGCGGGAAACGGGCAAGTACTGGAACAATCTCGGCTCCCTTTACGAGGACAAAGGCGACCCGGCCCAGGCGCTCACCTTCTATAGGCTTTCCTTAGGCGTATGGCAGGCCTTGCGGAATACCGGCTGGACGGCCGTCAGCTACATGCACCTCGGCACCTGTTACGGCCTGCTGGGCGAGACTGATTCCGCGAGGTACTACCTGAAGCAGAGCATGCGCGATCAGGGCCTCACGAGCAAAGGGTATTTAATGGCTATTACAAAGGTCAGGTACGGTGCCGTCGAGAACCAGGCGGGGCGGCGGGGAGAGGCCTTGCGTTTCTGCGCGGATGGGCTTGCCATGGCGGAGGAACAGCAGGCGCGCATGCTGGAGCAGCAGGCCTGTGAATGCCTCTATGATACCTACGACGCACTGGGCGACAAAGGCCGTGCCCTGGACTACTATCGCCGGTCGATCGTGTTGCGGGACACCCTCTTCGGAGAGGCCAAGATCAAGGAGATGACCCGCATCGAGATGGACCATGAGTTCGCCCAGAGGCAATTGGCGGACAGCCTGAACCGGGCCAAGAAGCAGGTGGAGGAGGAGATGGTCCATCAGGCGGAAGTGACCGGTGAGCGTGAAGCGCGCAACCTCGCACTGTACGGCGCGATCGCGGTGTTCCTGCTGGCCGCCGGCCTCTGGAGCCGCCTGCGTTTCATGCGCATATCCAGTGCCAGGGTCCAACGCGAGCGGGGACGTTCGGAGCGGCTCCTGCTCAACATCCTGCCCGCCACCGTGGCCCAGGAGCTGAAGGACAACGGCAAGGCCATGGCGCGCGATCACCCGTGTGCCACCATCCTCTTCTCCGATTTCAAGGACTTCACCCGGATCAGCCAGACCATGAGCGCCCAGGCCTTGGTGGAGGAGCTGGACCATTGCTTCAAAGCCTTCGACCGCATCGTGGCCGCACACGAGATCGAAAAGATCAAGACCATCGGTGACGCCTACATGTGCGTGGGCGGACTGCCGGGCCTGGCACCGGCAGCACCGGTGGACGTCGTACGCGCCGCTCTGGAGATGCAGGCGTTCATCACGGCGCGCAAGGCCGAGCGTGAAGCCAAGGGGCTCAGTGCCTTCTCCATGCGCGTGGGCATCCACACCGGCCCCGTCGTGGCGGGCATCGTGGGGTTGCGGAAATTCGCTTTTGACATCTGGGGCGATGCCGTGAACACCTCCAACGCCATGGAGCGGAGCGGCGAGGAAGGAAAGGTGAACATCAGCAAAGCGACATATGAACTGGTGAAGGAGGGCCCGGATCTCTCCTTTACCCCGCGCGGCATGGTGGAGGCGAAGGGAAAAGGGGAAATGGAGATGTACTTTGTGGGGCGAAAGATCACATGAAGCCGCTCACTCGGTGCGTTGGTAAGAACATGGCCTGGCTTGGAGCCTTGCTGCAGGTCGTTCCTGCGTTTGTGGCGATGCTTTCATTCGGGACCTTGTACGGTCAGGACACGACCAGCGCGGTTGTTACAGGCACGACGATCACAGAAGAGCCTCGCGATGCGGAGGTGATCACCCCTGTGCGGCTTTCGCAAATGATGGATTCAGCCAAGGTGTATGTCTATGATTGCAATGAACCCGAGATGTATGCCGAAGCCCATGTGCCGGGTGCGGTGCTCACCGTTTATGATGAGGTGACCGAGGCGAGCCTCCCCAAGGACCATCAGGTCATGCTCGTGTTCTATTGCTACAGCCCCGAGTGCCCGGCCGGGACCAATGCGTCAAAGACCGCATTGAAGTTGGGCTATGCGCATGTTTACTCCATGGTGGCGGGGATCACCGGCTGGCAGGATGCCAAATTGAGGACGGAGCCATAAGCGGCCGATAGGCCGGGAAGCGCGGCTTCGTTCATCTTTGCCCCATGCGTGTGATCGTCGTCGGAGGGGGTGCAGCGGGTTTCTTCGCGGCGATCAGTGCCAAGCAGCACCATCCAAGTGCCGATGTGCTTTTGCTGGAGAAGAGCAATAAACTCCTCGCCAAGGTGCGTGTCAGCGGTGGCGGGCGCTGCAATGTCACACATGATCAGCCCAACATCCGCAAGCTTTCGGCACACTATCCGCGCGGCGAGCGCTTTCTGCGGAAGGTGTACGAGTACTTCAGCGTGAAGGACACCATCGCGTGGTTCGCGCAACGCGGCGTTCAACTGAAGACCGAAGCCGATGGCCGCATGTTCCCCATCTCCGATGACTCGGGCACCATCATCCGCTGCCTGATGGACGAGGCCGAAGAGCAGGGCGTGCGCATCGCGTTGCAGTCCGGCGTTGGCGCGATCGACAATGCGACGAACGGATTCACTGTGCATGGAAAGCGGAGGCGAATTGCAAGCGGATCATGTCATTGTTACCACTGGCGGCCACCCCAAAGCGGAAGGCTACGCATGGCTGAAGCAGCTCGGCCACACCATCGTTCAGCCGGTGCCGTCGCTCTTCACCTTCAACATGCCGGGCGAGGCGATCCGCTCCCTGATGGGCGTGGTGGCTGACCCGGTGCG
>Ga0073899_10000764_pt1 | contig 29683 bp, 29 predicted proteins | sample KloWWTmetaKNB5Ph_FD_88975 | JGI IMG/M metagenome (GOLD analysis project Ga0073899, IMG submission 88975) | Active sludge microbial communities from Klosterneuburg, Austria, studying microevolution and ecology of nitrifiers - Klosterneuburg... | ecosystem: Engineered > WWTP > Aerobic digester >... | reverse complement strand
TGGCCAGGTGCGAGAAGTAGCTGAAGGCGCGGATCACGCTGACCGTCTGGTCGGCGCTGAGGTTCTTCAGCAGGCGAGCGAGCGCTTTGCCGGCGCTGTCGTCCTGCTTGAGCCGGTAGGCCACCGAGAGCTGGCGCACCCGCTCGATCAGGTCGTAGGCCTCCTTGCCCTCCTGCTCGCGGATCACCTCGCCGAGGATGCGCCCGAGCAGGCGGATGTCCTCCACCAGCGGGCGGTTCTTCTCGGCGGCGGCGGCGCGGGCCCTGGCGGCGCTGTCGTCGCCGTTGGCATCGATCGGCGGGGGCATGTCGGCGGCGGCTTGACGGGGGCGGCGGGGGCTTGCAGCGCTGGGCATTGAAACCTCGGGAGGGCTCAGGAAGGGATTGGACGTAATCCAGTTACGGAATGGTAGCAGGTCGCGGCAGGGTCATGCCGTATCGACATATGAACCGTATTGATCGGCATGGCTGGGGCGACGGCATGGCCAGCCATCGCAAGAGCATGGTTCATGCCGGTGGAGGCGGTCCGACCCTGAGGGACAATCCCGGCATGAGCACGTTGCCCTCGACCGTCGTCATCGCCACCCGCGAAAGCCGCCTCGCCCTCTGGCAGGCAGAACATGTCCGCGCCCTGTTGGGCCAGCGCTTTGGCTGGAACGTCGAGCTGCTCGGCATGACCACGCGCGGCGACCAGATCCTCGACCGCGCCCTGTCCAAGGTCGGCGGCAAGGGGCTGTTCGTCAAGGAGCTGGAAGTGGCGCTGGAGGAGGGGCGTGCCCACCTCGCGGTGCACTCGCTCAAGGATGTGCCGATGGAGCTGCCCGAGGGCTTCGTGCTGGCCGCGGTGCTGGAGCGCGAGGATCCGCGCGATGCCTGGGTGTCGCCGCGCTACGCCAGCGTCGAGGATCTTCCGCAGGGCGCGCGCGTGGGCACCTCCAGCCTGCGCCGCGTGGTGCAGCTCCGGGCGCGCAGGCCGGACCTGGACGTGCAGCCGCTGCGCGGCAACCTCGACACCCGGCTGCGCAAGCTCGACGAGGGCCAGTACGACGGCATCGTGCTGGCGGCGGCGGGCCTGAAGCGCCTGGGCCTGGCCGAGCGCATCCGCAGCGTGATCGACCCCCAGACCATGCTGCCCGCGGCCGGGCAGGGCGCGCTGGGCATCGAGGTGCGTGCCGACCAGACCGCGCTGCGCCAGGCGCTGGCCACGCTGACCGATGCACCGACCTGGCTCGCGGTGCACGCCGAGCGGGCGGTGTCGCGCCGCCTGGGCGGCAGTTGCAGCATGCCGTTGGCGGCCTTCGCGCAGTGGCGCGGTGACCAACTGCACATCGAGGCCCGCCTGGGCCACCCGGCCGATGCCGAGCGCGCGCTGGTCGTGCTCGATCGCAGCGCGACCGTGACCGACACCGCAGGCGCCGACGCGCTGGGCGTGGCAGTGGCCGAGTCGCTGCTGGCCAGTGGCGGCCAGGCGCTGCTGGACGCCTTGCCCCATGCGACGGACCCGGCCTGACCTGACCCGATCCCGCCCGGCATGACCGCACGGCCCCATGTCCTCGTGACGCGCCCGCAGCCGCAGGCCGACGAGTGGGTCGCGCGGCTGGAGGCGCTTGGGCAGCCGGCCGCTGCGCTGCCGCTGCTGGCGATCGAGCCCGTCCCTGCCGACGACCCGGCGTTGCAGGCCGCCTGGGCAGCGCTGCCAGCCAACCGCTTGGTGATGTTCGTCAGCCCCAACGCGGTGGCGAGCTTCATGGCCGGCCGGCCGGCTGGCTGGGCCTGGCCCGGCACGCTGCTGGCGGGTGCGACCGGCCCGGGCACCGTGGCCGCCCTGCGTGCCGCGGGCGTGCCCGAGCCGGCCATCGCCGCACCGCGTCCCGATGCGGCGCAGTTCGACGCCGAGACCCTCTGGCAGCACCGCCTGCAGCAGGAGACCTGGGCGGGGCGGCGCGTCCTGGTGGTGCGTGCCACCGAGGGGCGCGACTGGCTGAGCCAGACCCTGCGTGAGCACGGTGCCGAGGTGCAGCCGCTGGCCGCCTACCAGCGCTGCACGCCGCGCTGGACGCCCGCGCAGGTCGACCGGCTGCGCCAGGCCCTGGCCGATCCGGCGGCCTGGTCCTGGCTGTTCAGCAGCTCGGAGGCGATCGCCCAGCTGCCGGCGCTGCTGGCGGCGCATGGGCTGGTGGCGCAGGGAGAGGGCCTGCCGCCCGCCCTGCTGGCGATGCCCGCGCTGGCCACCCATCCGCGCATTGCCGTGAGCGCGCAGGCCGCCGGGTTCGCTCTCGTGCATCAGTTGCTGCCCGATCCCGAGGTGGTTGCGCAGGCCCTCGGCCGCAACGCGGCCTGAATGGCCTGCCCCGCGCGGCGGGGCTGCGCCGTGCGGAGCGTCACGGTGCGCCGATACAATGGGTTGAAGGGCCGGATTCGCAGGCCTTGCCAGATTCGTGAACAACGCCACTCCCCCCGCCGAATCCCTGGACGCTGCAGCGCCAGCCGCCTTGCCTGCAGTGTCGCCGCCGTTACTGGCGGACGCTGCAGCGCCCGCTGTGGCGGCGCCTGCTGCCACCCCTGCGCCGGCCCCGGTGCCGGCTGTTCCGCCGCCGCTCTCTCCCCCTTCTGCCCCCACGACTCCGACTCCGCTCCCCACCGGTGCCTCGGTGCCGCCGCAGGTTGCGCCCGTCGTTCCTGCCGTGCCGGCCGGCGCGGCGGTGCTGCCTGGCTGGCTGACGTCGGCGCTGATCGGCGTGGCCATCGTGGCGGCCTTCGCCGCCTGGACTGCCTGGGACAGCCGCGAGCAGGTGCGCAGCCTGGAGCTTGAGTTGGTGCGCCGCCAGCAGGGCAGCGCCGAGCAGGCGGCCGACGCGCGGGTGCAGTCCAAGCAGGCGCAGGAGCAGGCGCGCGACGCCGCGGCCAAGGTGGCGCTGCTGGAGGCTCGGCTGGCCGACGTCACGCTGCAGCGCAGCCAGTTGGAGGAGTTGATCCAGTCGCTGTCCCGTTCGCGCGACGAGAACGTGGTGGCCGACATCGATGCGGCGATCCGCGTGGCGATGCAGCAGAGCGCCCTGAGCGGCAGTGCCGAGCCGATGGTGGCGGCGCTGCGCTCGGCCGATGAGCGCCTGGCGCGCATCAACCAGCCGCGCCTGGAGCGCCTGCGCCGCGCCGTGGTGCGAGACCTCGATCGGGTGCGCTCGGCCGGGGTGCCGGACGTCGGCGCGCTGCTGATCAAGCTCGACGAGGCGGTGCGCCTGGTCGACGAGCTGCCGCTGCTGTCGCAGGCGCAGCGCCCGGCCACGCCCCCGGTGGTGGCGCGTAAGCCAGCCGGCGGCGCCAGCGCAGCTGCGTCGGCGGGCGATTGGTCGGCGGCCTGGGGCAGTCGCCTCGATGACTGGAGCCAGCCGTTGCAGGCCGCCTGGGCGGAGCTGCGTGGCCTCGTGCGCGTGACCCGCATCGACCGGCCCGAGGCGATGCTGCTCGCACCCGAGCAGGCCTTCTTTCTGCGGGAGAACCTCAAGCTGCGCCTGTTGAACGCGCGCCTGTCGCTGCTGTCACGGCAGGCCGATGCCACCGCGGCCGACCTGCAGGTTGCCCAGACCGGGGTGCAGGCCTATTTCGAGGGCTCGGCGCGCAAGACCCAGCTGCTGCTTGATCTGCTGCGCCAGGTGCAGGGCCAGAGCCGCCAGCTGTCGGTGCCGCGGCCGGACGAGACCCTGGCAGCCACCACGGCCGCCGTGGCGGGTCGCTGAGGGCGGGGGCCACATGCGCTGGGTCGTCTGGCTGCTGCTGCTCTTCGCCGTCGCCGTGCTGGCGGCGGGCACGCTCGGCAACAACAGCGGGGTCGTGTCGGTCTACTGGCCACCGTACCGGCTGGATCTGTCGCTCAACCTGTTCGTCCTGCTGCTGCTGGGCGCGGGGCTGGTGGCACATGCGACCACGGCCGCGGTCAGCCGCCTGATCGGCCTGCCGGCGCGGGCGCGCGAGTGGCGCGGGCAGCAGCGCGAGCGGGCTGCCCAGGCGGCGCTGCGCGAGGCGCTCGGGCTGCAACTGGCCGGCCGATACAGCCGCGCCAACAAGGCCGCGCAGCGGGCACTGGAGATTCGCAGCGTCACGCCCGAGCTGGCCCGCGATGCCGAGTTCGGCGCACTGGCCCACCTGTTGGCAGCCAGCAGCCTGCACCGGCTGCAGGACCGAGCGCGGCGCGATGAGCAACTCGTCGAGGCCCAGGCGCTGGTCGCCGCCCAGGCGAGCGGATCGGCCGTGGGCGAGGCCGCGCACCTGATGGCGGCCGAGTGGGCCGTGGACGATCGCGATGCCCACCGCGCGCTCGAACAGCTCCAGGCCCTGCCCGCTGGGGTGGCGCGCCGCACCCAGGCCCTGCGGGTGCGCCTGCAGGCTCACCGCCTCGCACGCCAGCCGCTGGAGGCGCTCAAGACGGCGCGCCTGCTGGCCAAGCACCAGGGCTTCGCGCCCGCTGCCGCGCAGGGGTTGCTGCGCTCGCTGGCGGTGGAGGCGCTCGACACGGCGCGCGATGCCGACCAGCTGCGCCGGGTCTGGCTGCAGCTCGATGCGGCCGACCGGCGTGACGCCTACGTCACCGCGCGTGCCGCGCTGCGTGCGGCCGCGCTGGATGCGCCGGCCGAGGCGCGTGGCTGGCTGCGCCCGCACTGGGAGCATCTCACCCAATTGGGTGAGCGTGAGCGGCAGGCGGTGCTGGAGGCCTTCGTCGCCGTGCTGCCGGGCCTGCCGGCGGATTGGCTGCCGCTGCTGGAGGCAGCCGTTTCCAAGCTCCCGCAGGATCCCCAGCTGGCCTATGCAGCCGGCCGGGCGATGGCCGAGCGCCAGCTCTGGGGGCGCGCGCGCCGCCTGCTCGAAGCGGCCACCAGCCTACCGGGCGCCGAGCCCGGGCTGCGCCGGGATGCCTGGCGCAGCCTCGCAGCCATCGCGGAGGCCGAGGGCAATACCGAGCTCGCGCAGCGTTGTTACAGTTCTGCCGCTCGAATTGCTTGACGCATTGGAGAATAGGGTGATATAGTCTCTTTCTCGCTGCAAAACACAGCGAAACAAAGCGGCTGTAGCTCAGTTGGATAGAGTACTTGGCTACGAACCAAGGGGTCGTGGGTTCGAATCCTGCCAGCCGCACCAAACAAATCAAAAGGTCAGCATCCACAAGGTGCTGGCCTTTTGTGCTTTTGCGGCACCTGAGGCGTGAAGTATTTCTGTGCACAGGCCTTGTCTTGGCGTGCCGCCTGCTCGGGAGATGTCTTCGGGCCCGGTTCACCGCGCGGGGTGCGCGGTTCGGCGGCCCAGGCCTCAGCGCTTCGGTGCGGCGGCGTCCGGCAGCAGGCAGACCTCGGCAAACTGCAGGTCGTTGTCGCGGGCGAAGTTCATCACGAAGTCCCAGGCCATCGGCTCCAGGTCGCGCAGGGCCTCGTTGACGACCACGCACTTGGTGTTACCGAACACCTTGGGGATGCAGTAGGGCGAGTAGCCGATCGCGGCGCCGATGCCGCCGGGGCCGCTGCCGCGGGGGCGGAAAGAGGACATCGCCCCGGCCAGGCGTTCGGCCCAGTCGCTCGGACGGAAGGTGCGGCCGTCCCGGGTGATGCCCTGGATGATGATCTCGCGGGGAGGATGGTGCTTGGTCACGTGCAGCTGCCTTGTCGTGCAGCCGCAGGTGGATCTGCACGTAAACCCGTATTGTGCGGTAGAGCAGCGGGCGACGGGCCCTGTCGGGATACCGATCCGCTGCCTGGGCGCCAAGCGTCCACCGGGACACGCAGTGTGTCACCCCAGACTGTCGCCGTGCTGTCAGGGCAATCCGTACAATGCAACGGACCCGAAATCGAAGAGCGCCCCGTCCAGGCCGGGGCGCATTTTTTTTCTTTCCTGCGCCTGGCCGGAGACCCCTGCGATGACCGCTTCCGCATCCATCGAGCAACCCCATGTGATGAAGACCTACGGCCGCCTGCCGATCGCGATGTCGCATGGCCGAGGCTGCCGCGTGTGGGACACCGAGGGGCGCGAGTACCTCGACGGGCTGGGCGGCATCGCGGTGAACACGCTGGGCCATGCCCACCCGAAGTTCGTCGCGGCGCTGCAGGAGCAGGTCGGCCAGCTCATCCACTGTTCCAACTATTACCACATCCCCGGCCAGGAGGCCCTGGCGGCCCGGCTGACCGAGCTGTCCGGGCTGACCAACGCCTTCTTCTGCAGCACCGGGTTGGAGGCCAATGAGGCGGCGCTGAAGGTCGCGCGCAAGTTCGGCCATGACAGGGGCGTCGAGCGCCCGGAGATCATCGTCTACGAGAAGGCCTTCCACGGCCGTTCGATCGCGACGCTCTCGGCCACCGGCAACCCGAAGGTCCAGGCCGGCTTCGGCCCGCTGGTGGAGGGATTCCCGCGCGTGCCGCTGAACGACATCGCCGCGTTGCGCGAGATGGTGGCGAGCCGGCCGAACGTGGTGGCGGTGTTCCTGGAGACCATCCAGGGCGAAGGTGGCATCCTGCCCGTGCGCTGGGACTATCTGCGCGAGGTGCGTGCGCTGTGCGACGAGCACGACCTGCTGCTGATGCTCGACGAGGTGCAGTGCGGCATCGGCCGCACCGGCAAGTGGTTTGCGCACCAGTGGGCCGGCATCGTGCCGGACGTGATGCCGCTGGCCAAGGGGCTGGGCTCGGGCGTGCCGATCGGTGCGATCGTCTGCGGCCCCCGCGCCGCGAACGTCTTCGGCCCCGGCAACCATGGCACCACCTTCGGCGGCAACCCGCTGTCCATGCGCGCGGGTGTCGAGACCCTGCGCATCATGGAGGAAGAGGGGCTGCTGCAGAATGCCGCCACCGTCGGTGCGCACCTCAAGGGTGCGCTCAAGCGTGAACTGGCGGGCGTGGCGGGCGTGGTCGAGGTGCGCGGTGAGGGCCTGATGCTGGGCATCGAGCTCGACCGGCCCTGCGGCGAGGTCCTCACGCTGGCCATGCAGGCCGGCCTGCTGTTGAGCGTCACCGCCGACAGCGTGGTGCGCCTGGTGCCGCCGCTGATCCTCACGCAGGCCGAGGCCGATGAGATCGTCGCGATCCTGGTGCCGCTGATCCGGCGCTTCCTGGGTGGTTCGCAGGGTGGTGCGGAGAGCAAGGCGGCATGAAACCGGGGATGAGCCTGATGAAACACTACCTGCAGTTCAAGGACTTCCGGGCCGAGGAGTACGCCTACCTCTTCGAGCGGGCGAGGTTGATCAAGACCCGCTTCAAGAACTACGAGCGCTACCAGCCGCTGGCCGACCGCACGCTGGCGATGATTTTCGAGAAGGCCAGCACGCGCACCCGCGTGAGCTTCGAGGCCGGCATGTACCAGATGGGCGGCTCGGTGGTGCACCTGACCACCGGCGACAGCCAGCTCGGCCGCGCCGAGCCGATCGAGGACAGCGCCCGCGTCATCAGCCGCATGGTCGATCTGGTGATGATCCGCACCTTCGGTCAGGACAAGCTGCGCCGATTCGCGGCGCACTCACGTGTGCCGGTGATCAACGGCCTGACCAATGAGTTCCACCCCTGCCAGATCCTGGCGGACCTGTTCACCTACCTGGAGCACCGCGGCCAGATCGGCCCGGACGGCGTGGACCTGTCGGTGCTCCAGGGCAAGGTGGTGGCCTGGGTGGGTGACGGCAACAACATGGCCAACACCTGGCTGCAGGCCGCCGAGATCCTGGGCTTCAAGGTGCATGTCAGCACGCCCAGCGGCTACGAGGTGGACCCGAAGCTGGCCGGCATCGAGGACGCGGGCTGCTACCGGGTCTTTGCCGACCCGCTGGAAGCCTGCCGCGGCGCCCACCTGGTGACCACCGACGTGTGGACCAGCATGGGCTACGAGGCCGAGAACGAGGCGCGTCGCACGGCCTTCGCCGATTGGTGCGTCGATGCCGAGATGATGGCCGTGGCCCAGCCCGACGCCCTGTTCATGCACTGCCTGCCGGCGCACCGTGGCGAGGAGGTCGCCGCCGAGGTGATCGACGGCCCGCAGAGCGTCGTCTGGGACGAGGCTGAAAACAGGATGCACGTGCAGAAGGCACTCATGGAGTACCTTCTGCTCGGGCGGATCGGCTGAAGGCCGAGCCTGCGGCCCGGCGGGCGCGGCGTTACCCCCGTGCCCGGTACTCCGAGAAGATCCCGACTTCCACGTGGCGCTCGACGTCCAGCAGGCCCTGGCTGACCAGGGTGCCCATGACCTGGGCCGGCGGCACGCAGGCCTCGATGGTGTCCCAGTAGTAGCGCCACAGCATCGGGCTGGCTTCGGCGCGTGAGACGACGCGCGCCAGCAGCGGCACCACGCCGCGCATGTAGGCCTTGAGCAGGGCGTTGGCGAGGCGGCCCTCGGCGCGGGTGATCTCCAGGATCAGCAGCCGACCGCCCGGGCGCAGTACGCGGCGGAACTCGACGGCTGCAGCCGCAAAGTCGGCGATGTGGCGCAGCGCATAGCCCATGACGATGAAATCCGCGCTGGCGTCGGGCACCGGGATCTGCTCGGCGCGGCCAAGGCGGCACTCCACCTCCCTGGGCAAGGTGGATTCGCCCATCATGCCGGGGCTGGGATCGACGCCGATGAGGCGTCGGGGTTCGCCGGTGATGTGGAGGACCTCGCGCGACACCAGCCCGGTGCCCATGCCCACGTCCACCACGTCCATGCCCGGGCGCAGGCCCGCGCGCAGCAGGGCCTGGCGCCGATACCACGAGCCCGTGCCCAGGCCGAGGATGCGCTCCAGCCGGTTGTAGTCGACGGCGGTGCTGTCGAAGGTGGCGCGCAGGAAGCGCTCGCGCTCCTCATGGTCGCCGGTGCGGTAGTACTCGGGCAGCGGCTGGTGCGGCAGGTGGACCTGGTGGTCGGGCTCGGCGGGGCGGGTGGAGGGATTCATGCAATGACGGACCCTGGCGGGCAGGGAATCGGCCCGGCACAGTGGGCGCCAATTTTGCACGTGCCAGACGGGCATGGAGGCCCGGCACGGGATTGTCTCCTGCGTTGGCTCAAGCCGGATCGAGCCGCCGCCAGCGGGCGTCGCTGGTGTCCGGTTTGCTAAACTGCAACGCTTTACGCAAAGCAGTTTCCCTGCCGGCCCGGCGTCCAAGCCGGGGCGGCGTGTATGGCCGGGAGGCCCGTGCCTCAAAAAGGAACGGGGATCACGCGGCGGGGACGACAAGACAGGCACTCCAGCATGACGATGACAGCCGACAGCAACCAGCTGCAGCGGGAAGTGGCGGCCCTCCTGGTCGAAGCCCTCAACCTCGACGTGACCCCTGAATCGATCGACCCGGCCGCGCCGTTGTACGGCGACGGGTTGGGGCTGGACTCGATCGACATCTTGGAGGTGGCGCTGGTCGTTTCCAAGCGCTACGGCTTCCAGCTGCGCTCGGACGATGACGACAACACGCGCATCTTTGCCTCGCTGGCCAGCCTGACCGAGCACGTGGCTCGGCACCGCAGCGTCTGATTCTCCAGGTTTTCGCGGCATGCAAGACCGCACCCGCCTGGCCCTGCTGGCCACCGCCCTGGCGGCCTATGCCGTGCTGGCACACCAGCTGACGGCCCACGCCGGCTCGTCGTTGTGGGCGCTGCTGGCCGTGCTCGGGCCGATGCTGGCGCTGCTGCTGGCGGGGCTGTGGCGCAGTGGCCAGCGCTGGCTGTGCGCAGGGCTGGCGGCCGTGCTGGCCTGGCTGGCCGTGCAGGTGGAGCGCGGTGGCGGTATCGCGCCACAGTGGCTCTTCCTGGCTCAGCATGCCGGCATCCATGCCGCGCTGGCGCTGCTGTTCGGCCGCACCCTGCTGCCGGGGCAACAGGCCCTGATCTCCGCGATGGCCGAGCGCGTGCACCGGGGCCTCACGCCCACGCTGGCCACCTACACCCGCCGCCTCACCGCCGCGTGGACCGCCTACTTCGTCGGCGTGGCGCTGACCTCGCTGCTGCTGTTCGTGGCCGCGCCGCTGGAGGTCTGGTCGCTGTTTGCCAACGTGATCACGCCGCTGCTGCTGGTGGGCTTCTTCGCGGGCGAGCACCTGCTGCGCTACCGGTGGCACCCCGAATTCGAACGCATCAGCGTCACCACGGTGATCCGTGCCTACGAGGAACACCAGCGCACGCGCCAGTCAGGCCGCCGACCCCGGGCAGCCGACCGCGTGTGATGGTCGATCCTGAATCTGCCCCCTTGCCGATGTCCCGACGACTGCCCGTTCTGATGGGTGCGCCGCTCGATGCGCCACTGGCTTGGCGCGCCGGCCGGCCGCTTTCGCGCGATCGCTACCTGGCCGACGTGGCCACCCTGGCCTGCCGGCTGCCCGAGCGGGCGGCCGTGCTCGCGATGACCGGCGACCGCTACCGCTTCGCCGTGGCGCTGGCGGCGGTGGCCCAGCAGGGCGGCTTCAGCCTCCTGCCGCCCAACCACACGCCGGACATGCAGCGCCGCCTGGGCGCCCTCTTCGAGCAGGCCTGTGCGCTGGTTGAGCCCGGCGGCGAGGACCTCGTGCTGCCGACCCTGCCCTTCGGGGAGGACATGGCGAGCGCCGGCCCGGCCGCAGCCGATGTGCCTGCCTTCGGGCCCGACACCGTGCTGGCGCAGGTGCTCACCTCCGGCTCCACCGGCATGCCGATGCCGCACCCCAAGCGCTGGGGCGGGCTGGTGGAAAACATCTCCGCCGAGGCCGAGCGCATCGCCGAGCACCTCGGCCAGTCCGATCTGCAGGGCGTGACGATCGTGGGAACCGTGCCGCCGCACCACATGTACGGTTTCGAGTCGACCGTGCTGATCGCCATGCTGGGCGGCGCGGCCTTCGCGGCCGAGCGGCCCTTCTTCCCAGCCGACGTGGTGCGGGTGCTGGAGAGCGTGCCGCGCCCGCGCGTGCTGGTGACCACGCCCTTCCACCTCAAGACCCTGCTCGAGGCAGGCGAAGGGGGCCTGGCGCTGCCGCCGGTGGACCTCACCGTCTGCGCCACCGCGCCGCTGTCACCGCAGATGGCCGCGCGTGCCGAGGACGAACTGGGCGGGCCGCTGATGGAAATCTACGGCTGCACCGAGGCCGGCCAGGTGGCCACCCGCCGCACCACCGACGGGCCGGAGTGGCGCACCTTCCGCGGCCTGGAACTGACCGGCGACGGCGAGGCCAGCGTGGTGCAGGGCGGCCATGTGCCCGAGCCCACCCGGCTGGCCGACGTGCTGGAGGTGCTGCGCCCCGCCGGCACGGCACCCGGTGCCGCCGACCTGCCGGCCACGCGCTTTCGCCTGCTGGGGCGCTCCAACGACCTGATCAACGTGGCCGGCAAGCGCAGCTCGCTGTCGCACCTGAACTACCACCTCAACAGCATCGAGGGCGTCCGGGACGGCGCCTTCTGGCTGCCGCCCGACGGTGCGGTGGTGGAGGACGTGGTGCGACTGGTGGCCTTTGTCGTGGCCCCGGGCATCGACCGGGCCTGGCTGCTGGCGCAGCTGCGCGAGCGCATCGACGCCGCCTTCCTGCCGCGGCGCATCATCGCCCTCGACCAACTGCCGCGCGACCCCACCGGCAAGCTGCCGGCTGGGCGGCTGGCCGAGCTGGCGCAGGCGCATCTGGTGCAGGCCCCGACGACCCAGCCGCCGGCATCGGTCGCCCGGCGGCCCGGCTGAGTGCGCCGCTGCGCACCAGCCCCAGCCGGTTCACCTGTTCGCCTGTTCGCCTGTTCGCATCGCCCCCCCGCCATGTCGTCCATCCCCTACCGAGTCGAGCTGTCCGTTGCTGCCGATCACCCGTCGTACGCCGGCCACTTTCCCGGCCGGCCCATCCTGCCGGGTGTGGTGCTGCTGGCCGAGCTGCTGGAGTGCATGGGGCGCGATGCCGCCACGCGGGCCTGCCTAGGGGATGCGCCGAAGCTGAACACCGCCAAGTTCGTCGCGCCGGTGCGCCCCGGGCAGAGGCTGCAGGCGAGCTGGAGCCTGCCGGCGGCGGGCGGGCGGCTGCCCTTCGATATCCGGGTCTGGCCCGAGGCTGAGGCCGGCGACGCTCCGGGCCCGGTGGTGGCCAGTGGCCAGTGGGAGACCCTGCGGTGACGGCGGCCGCCGAACCGGGCCCGGCGGCCGCGCCGGCCTCTGCGCCAGCGGCCTTGCCTGGGGCTGCACCTGCCCCGGAAGCCTGGACCGGCCAGCGCGAACGCAGCAACCTCGCGACCCTGCGCCTGATGCGCTGGATCGCCACGACGCTCGGCCGGCCGGTCGCGCGCCAGGTGCTGTGGCCGATCGCGCTGTACTTCCTCTGCTTCGGCGGCGCGGCGGCGCGGGCCTCGCGCGACTACCTGGCGCGGGTGCTGGGTCGACCGCCCACCTGGGTCGAGCGTTATCGGCACATCCACCACTTTGCGGCCACCGTGCTTGACCGGGTCTACTTCCTGCAGGGCCACCTGCGCGGCATTGACGTCGCCCTGCGCGGCGGCGACGATTTCGACGAGGCCCTGCTCGACGGCCAGGGCATGCTGTTGATCGGCGCGCACATGGGCAGCTTCGAGGCGCTGCGTGCCATCGGCCACCAGCGCAGCGGCCTGAAGGTGGCGATGGTCATGTACGAGGACAACGCCCGCCGCATCAACGAGACGCTGCAAGCATTGGTGCCCAATGGCGGCCTGCACGTCATCGGGCTGGGGCGGCTCGAAGCCATGCTGCAGCTGCGCCAGTGGCTGGACGACGGCGGCGTGGCCGGCATGCTGGCCGACCGCACGCTGCCGGGGGCCTCGGCGCGCTCGCACCTGCACCGCCTGCCGTTCCTGGGCCGGCCGGCGGCGTTTTCCGATGGCCCCTTCCGGCTCGCGGCGCTGCTGCGCCGGCGTGTGATGTTCATGAGTGGGCTGTACCACGGGGGCGGTCGTTACGAGCTGCGCTTCGTGCCGCTGGCCGATTTCCGCCAGCGCGGTGCCGGGCCGGCCGCGCAGGACGCCGCCGTCCAGGCCGCCCTGCAGCACTACGTGGCGCTGCTCGAAGGGCTGTGCCGCGAATCGCCGTACAACTGGTTCAACTTCTTCGATTTCTGGGCCGCTGCCGAGGAGGTGCCTCAGGTGGCACCGCCTCCTGCGGCCCCGTGAGGACCCCGAGATGATGTGCTTTCCTTCCTGTGGCGGCCATGCGGTGCGCCGGCCGTGGTGGTCGTGGTGTTCGCTGTTGGCCGTCCTGCTGATCAGTGCCTGGCCCGCAGCGTCCGCCTGGGCTGCGTCCTGGACCCTGGATGACCTCATGGGCCAGCTGGGCAAGGTGCGCAGCGGCGAGGCGCGCTTCGTCGAGCACCGCAAGGTGCAGCAGCTGGAGCGCACGCTGGTCTACAGCGGCCGCCTGAGCTTTGCCGCCCCGGACACCCTGGTGCGCGAGACCCTGCAGCCGCGCCCGGAGAAGATGACCGCCGAGGGCCGCAACCTCACGGTGACGCTGGGCGGGCGCACCCGCACGATGGCGCTGGATGCCTCGCCCGAGGCGATGGCGATGGTCGAGGCGATCCGTGGCACGCTCAGCGGCGACCGCGCCGCGGTCGAGCGCCACTTCGAGACGACGCTGGAGGGCAGCAGCGACCGCTGGACGCTGGACCTGGTGCCGCGCGATGTGCGCCTGCGTGGCCAGATTCCCCGGGTGACCATGCAGGGCCGCCGCGCGCAGCTGCGCGAGGTGCGCATCCTGATGGGCGACGGCGACGAGTCGGTCATGAAGATCGAGCCCGTCACCGCGCCGGCCTCGGCGCCCTGAGCACCGGCCGCAGAAAGCCCCCCGCATGACCACCGGTCACGGCGCGGCGCCGCAGCGCAGCCGCCTGCAACGTCTCGCGGCCCCGCTGCTGTGGCTGCTGCTGCTCGCCGCCGCGCTGGGCGTGGCGCTGCGCGCGCGCTACGTGGCCGACCTGTCGGCCTTCCTGCCCGCAGCCCCCACGCCCGAGCAGCGCGTGCTGCTGGAGCAGCTGCGCAGCGGCGCCACCGCGCGCCTCCTGTTCATCGGTGTGACCGGGCCCGAGGCAGCGGCACCTGTCGCCGCCGGTGCATCGGCTGGCCCATCTGCCGGTTCCCCGGAGGCCGCCGCGCTGCGCGTGCGCCTGTCGCGCGAGCTGGGCGCGGCGCTGCGGGCCAGCGGGCGCTTCGAGGTGGTGCACAACGGCGACAGTGCCGCCACCGAGGCCATCGGCCGTTACCTCTTCGAGCAGCGCTATCGCTTCAGCCCGGCGGTGGACGCCCAGCGCTTCAGCGAGGCCGGGCTGCGCGCGGCCATCGACGACACCGTGGCGCTGCTGGGCACACCGGCCGGCAGCCTGATCAAGCCGCTGCTCTGGCGCGACCCCACCGGCGAGGCGGTGCAGATGGCGCAGGCGATGACGCCTGCCACCGCACCGTCGCAGCAGGACGGCCTGTGGGTGTCGCGTGACGGCCGGCGCGCCGTGCTGCTGGCCTTCACCCGCGCCGATGGCGCCGACCTGGACGGCCAGGCCGGCGCGGCCGACGAGGTGCGCAGCCAGTTCGATCGGCTGGTGGCCGCGGTTCCCGCGGCGCAGCGCCCGCGGCTGGAGCTGTCCGGGCCGGGGCTGATGGGCGTGCAGTCGCGCGCCCTGATCCAGGACGAGGTCGAGCGGCTCGCCCAGCTCGGCACGGCGCTGATGGTGGGGCTGCTGCTGCTGTCCTTCGGCTCGCTGCGCGCGTTGGCGGTGGCGATGCTGCCGGTGGCCACCGGCGTGCTGGCCGGCATCGCCGCGGTGGCGCTGCTGTTCGGCGAGGTGCATGGCTTCACGCTGGGCTTTGGCACCACGCTGATCGGCGAGGCGGTGGACTACGCGATCTACTACCTCATCCAGGCGGGCGGGGCGGCCGGCGCGGCGGCGGGGGCCACGCACTGGCTGCGCAGCAACTGGCCCACGGTGCGGTTGGGTCTGTGGACCTCGCTGGCGGGCTTTGCGGCGCTGGCGATCTCGGGTTTTGGCGGGCTGGCGCAGCTGGGGGTGTTCTCGATGGCCGGCCTGCTCGCCGCGGCCGGCACCACCCGCTGGGTGCTGGTGCGGTTGGCGCCCGCAGGGGCGACCGGGCAGGGGATGCGCCCGGCGATGGGCCGCTTCATGACCGTGGCGCTGCGCAGCTGGCCGCGCACCCGCTGGCTCTGGCTGGGCCTGACCGCCGCGGCGCTGCTGCTGACGGCTTGGCAGCCCAGCGCCTGGCGCGGCAGCCTGTCGTCGATGAGCACGCTCTCGCCCGCAGCCCTGGCGCTGGATGAGTCGCTGCGTGCCGACCTTGGGGCAGCCGATGGGGGCGTGCTCGTCGCCGTCGAGGGGCCTGATGAGGCCACCGTGCTGGAACGGGCCGAGGCGGCTGGCCAGCGCCTGGACGCCCTGGTGGAGGCCGGCCAGTTGCTGGGCTACGAGTCCCTGGCGCGCTGGCTGCCCAGCCCGGCCACGCAGCGTGCCAGGATGGCCAGCCTGCCGTCGGCCGAGGCGCTGCGCGAGCGGCTGGCCGCTGCCACGGCCGGCGGGCCGCTGCCGGCTGCCAAGCTGGAGCCCTTCATCAACGACGTGCAGGCCCAGCGCGGCCAGCCGCTGCTGGACCGCCAGGCCCTGCAGGCCACGCCGCTGGCGCCGGTGCTCAATGCCCAGCTGCTGCCGGGCGGCCGGGATGCGCGCAGCGGCACGACCCGCCCGTGGACGGTGTTGATGCCTCTGCACCTGAAGCCCGACGCGGCCGAGGCCGCGGCCGCGGACCTGCAGCGCGCCCTCCAGGGCCTGCCGGAAACCCGCCTGGTGCGCATCAGCAAGGAGCTCAACGCGCTGTACGCCCACTACCTGCGCGAGGCGCAGTGGCAGACGCTGGCCGGCGCGGGCCTGGTCGTGCTGCTGCTGGCCTGGCACCTGCGCTCGGCGCGGCGGCTGTGGCGGGTGCTGGTGCCGCTGGCCGCCAGCGTGGTGCTGGTGCACGCCGGCCTGGCGCTGGCCGGGGTGGCGTTGGGCATCCTGCACCTGGTCGGCTTCCTGCTCGTGGTGGCGGTGGGTTCCAACTACGCGCTGTTCTTCGACCACCTCCAGTCCGATCCGGACGCACCGGCGGGCGGGCCCGACCGCGACACCCTGACCTCGCTGCTGCTGGCCAACCTGACCACGGTGCTGTCGTTCGGGCTGCTGGCGGTCTTGGGCATGCCGGCGCTGGCGGCCATCGGGCAGGTGGTGGCGCCCGGGGCGCTGCTCAGCCTGTGGCTGGCGGCGGCGCTCACGGCGCCGTGGCCCGCGCCAAGCGAGGGGGCCGCACGCGCCTGACCCAGCCAGTCGACGCCGGGCAGTCTGTGGGAAAATCCCCGCTTCGGCACGGACCCTCGATGCTGCCGAGCACCGCCGCCGCCCCTGCCCGAAACCGACTGTGTCCGCCCTTGTCTCGCCTGCCGGCCCTGAACGCTGGCCCCTGCCCCCCGTGCTGCGCACCAGCGCCCTCCTGCACGGAATGGCCCTGCTGCTGTGGCTCTGGCGGCCCGCCCTCTGGCCCTGGCTGCTGGCTGCGGTGGCGCTCAACCATGGCGTGATCGTTGCGCTGGGCCTGTGGCCGCGCTCCACCGGACTCGGTCCGAACGTGCGGCGCCTGCCCGCGGCGGCGATCCAGCGAAGTGAGATCGCCCTGACCATCGACGATGGCCCGGACCCGGAGGTCACCCCGGCCGTGCTGGACCAGCTGCAGGCCGCGGGCGCGGTGGCCACCTTCTTCTGCATCGGCGAGCGGGTGCAGGCCCACCCGGCGCTGGCGCGCGAGATCGTTGCGCGCGGCCACAGCCTGCAGAACCACAGCCAGCGCCACGACCACCGCTTTTCCTTCTCCGGCCCGGCGGCTTTCGCGCGCGAGCTGCGCGCGGCGCAGGCCACGATCGGCCAGGCCACGGGCGTGACGCCTTGCTGCTTCCGCGCCCCGGCGGGGTTGCGCAACCCCTTCCTGGCCCCGGTGCTGCAACGCCTGGGCCTGCACCTGGTGAGCTGGACCCGACGCGGCTTCGACACCCGCGAGCGCGACCCCGCCCGGGTGCTGGAGCGGCTGTGCCGCGACCTGGCCGCTGGTGACATCCTGCTGCTGCACGACGGCCACGTGGCCCGCACCGCGCAGGGCCGGCCGGTGGTGCTGGAGGTGCTGCCCGAGCTGCTGGCGCGCTGCCGCACCGCGGGGCTGACGCCCGTCACGCTGCCCCAGGCCCTGGGGGCGGTTGCACCCACCTTCCGATGACGCCTCCCTCGACCCCTACCCCCGCCCATTCCACCCGGGCCACCCCGCTGGCGGCGCGGGCCTGCTGGAACCAGTTGCTCGACCACGTGGCCGACCGCTACCGCCCCGCGGGCCGCTTCGCCTCGCACTTCGCGCGTGGCAAGCTGGGCATGGACCCGGTGTTCCGCCACCTGCTGGCCGAGGGCCTGCTGCCGGTGGGCGCCGAGGTGGTCGACATCGGCTGCGGCCAGGGCCTGCTGACCGGGCTGCTGCGCGCGGTCGATGCGGTGGAGGCCCGCCTGGGCTGGCCCGCCGACTGGGCTGCTGCGCCGCTGGGCTGCCGCGTCACCGGGGTGGAGCTGATGGCGCGCGACGTCGAGCGTGCGCGCGCTGCCGCCGCTTCTGCTGCCGCGCGCGGAGGTGCCAGCCGAGACGAATTCATCTGCGGCGACATGCGCCTGGTGCCCTTTCCGCCCTGCGACGCGGTGGTAATCCTGGACGTGCTGCACTACATCCCGGTCGACGAGCAGGATGCCGTGCTGGCGCGCGTGCATGCCGCCCTGCGCCCGGGCGGGCGCCTGCTGCTGCGCGTGGGCGATGCCCAGGAACGCTGGGGCTTTCGCGTCAGCCAGTGGGTCGACCGCGTCGTCACCCTCGTGCGGGGCCACCGCTCACCGCCCACCTGGGGCCGCTCGCTGGCCGACTGGCAGGCTGCGCTGCGTCGGCTCGGCTTCACCGCCGAGGCGCGCCCCATGAGCCAGGGCACCCCCTTTGCGAACGTCCTGCTGATCGGACGCCGGCTGGACGGCCCCCTGCCGCCCACGGCGAACCCGGAGACCTCCTGATGACGCCGCTGGCCATCACGCACTTCACCCTGACCACGGCCCTGGGGGCCGGCTGCGCGCCCAACGCGGCCGCGCTGCGCCAGGGCCGCAGCGGCCTGCAACCCTGCCGTTTCCTCGACGTGAAGCTGCCCGGCTGGGTCGGAGGTGGGCGGGCTGGACGGGTCGGCGCTGCCTGCGGCGCTGGCGGACTTCGACTGCCGCAACAACTGCCTGGCCTGGCTGGGCCTGCAGCAGGACGGCTTTGCCGACGCGGTGGCGCGCGCGCGGGCGCGCTGGGGCGCCCACCGCGTGGCGGTGCTGATGGTCACCAGCACCTCGGGCATCCTGCAGACCGAACTGGCCTACCGCCACCGAGGTTCGGAAGGCCCACTGCCGGCCGACTTCCACTACGCCCAGACCCACAACACCGGCTCGCTGGCGCTGTTCGCAGCGCAGGCCCTGGGCCTGCGCGGGCCGGCCTGGGTGGTGTCCACCGCCTGCTCCTCCAGCGCCAAGGTCTTTGCTGCGGCGCAGCGGCTGATCGAGGCTGGCTGGGCCGACGCAGCGGTGGTGGGCGGGGTCGACAGCCTGTGCCTGACCACGCTGTACGGCTTCAACTCGCTGGAGCTGTTCTCGCCCGAGATCTGCCGCCCCTGGGACGCCCGGCGCAGCGGCCTGTCGCTGGGCGAGGCGGCGGCCTACGCGCTGCTGCAGCGCGGCGAAGGACCTGGGGACGCGCCGGCGGGTGAGCCGGCCGCGGGCTGGCTGCTCGGCACCGGCGAGAGCAGCGACGGTTACCACATGAGCTCGCCCCATCCGGAGGGCGTGGGCGCCATCGCGGCGATGCGCCAGGCCCTGGACAGCGCCGGCTGCGAGGCCGCTGCCGTCGACTACATCAACCTGCACGGCACCGCGACGCCCAACAACGACGCGATGGAAGACCGCGCGGTGCGCGCCGTCTTCGGCGACGCCGTGCCCTGCAGCTCCACCAAGGGCGCCACCGGCCACACCCTGGGGGCGGCCGGCGCGGTGGAGGCGGCGGTCGCACTGCTGGCGCTGCAGCAGGGCTTCATTCCGGGCGGGCTCAACTGCGGCGAGCGCGACCCGGCCCTGGGGGCGAACTACGTCACCGAGAGCCGGGCGGCGCCGCTGCGCCGGGTGCTGAGCAATTCCTTCGGCTTCGGCGGGTCCAACGCCAGCCTGCTGCTGGGAGCCGCCTGATGGGTGCCGCTGCTGTCGAGATCGACCTGCTGGGCATCGGCCTGGCCGGCCCCGGGCTGCCGGGCTGGGAGGCGTCGCTGCCGGTGCTGCGCGGCGAGCAGGCCCACGCGGGCCAGCCCACCGCGGTCCCGCCGCCCACCTGCCTGCCCGCGGCCGAGCGCCGCCGTGCCGGCCTGGCGGTGCGCGCGGCCATCGCCGTGGCCGAGGCGGCCTGCACCCATGCTGGCCTGGCCCCGGCAGCCCTGGCCAGCGTGTTCACCTCCTCGTCCGGCGACGGCGGCAACTGCCACAGCCTGTGCGAGTCGCTGGCCGCGCCGGACCCGCTGGTGTCGCCCACCCGCTTCACCAACTCCGTGCACAACGCCGCGGCCGGCTACTGGCACATCGCCGTCACCGGCCGGCAGGCCTCGACCAGCCTGTGCGCCTTCGACGCCAGCTTCGATGCCGGCCTGACCGAGGCGGTGATGCAGGTGCTCGCGCTGCGCCAGCCCGTGCTGCTGGTGGCCTGCGACGCGCCCTACCCGCAGCCGCTGCAGGCCGTGCGGCCCCTGCCCGATGCGATGGGTGTGGCGCTCGTGCTGGCGCCGGCGGGCACGGTGGCGCAGCCGCTGGCCCGCCTGTGCTTGGCGCTGCAGCCCGACGCGGGCGAGCCCGTCACAGACTGCACCGATGCCGGCCTGGGCGCCCTGCGCGCGCAGATCCCGGCTGCGCGGGCGCTGCCGCTGCTGGCGGCGGTGGCCCGGGGCGAGGCGGCGCGCATCGTGCTGCCGGGCTCGGGGGCTGGAGTCGGTGCAGGTGCGGTGCGCCTGCACATCGACGTGAACGGCCCGGCGTGACCGAAGCCGCCGTGCTGCTCGACGCCGCCGGCATCGCCGCGCTGATCCCGCACAGCGGCCGCATGTGCCTGCTGGAGCAGCTGGTCGGCTGGGACGACGGGCACATCCACTGCCGCACCGCCAGCCACCACGCGGCGGATCACCCGCTGCGCAGCGACAGCGGCCTGCTGGCCTGCCACGCCATCGAGTACGCCGCCCAAGCGATGGCCCTGCACGGCGGCCTGCTGGCCCAGGCCGGGGGCGGCGTGGCCACCCCCGGCTACCTGGCCAGCGTGCGCGGCGTGCAGCTGCACCGCTGGCGCCTGGACGACCTGCCCGGGCTGCTGGACGTACAGGCCGAGCGCCTGGCCGGCGACGAGCGCCAGCTGCTCTACGCCTTCACCGTGCGCCACGACGGCCTGCCGGTGGCCGAGGGCCGCGCCGCGGTCGTGCTGAACACGCCGCTGCCCTGAGGGCGCTGCCGTTCCTTGTCTCCGCCCCTACTTTCCTTCTTCCCCCCCACCCCGCCACCGATGAGCAGCGCCATGTCTTCAGCCACTCCCGTGGCATCCACCAACGCCCGGCTGGCGCTGGTCACCGGTGCCAGCGGCGAACTGGGCCGCGCCATCGCCCGCCGGCTGGCCGCCGATGGCCTGGAGGTGATCGTGCACGCCAACCGCCGGCTGGACGCGGCCGAGGCGGTCGCGGCCGAGATCGTCAGCGCCGGTGGCCGGGCCCGGGCGCTGGCCTTCGACATCACCGACCGCACCGCCTGCCGTGCCGCGCTGGAGACCCTGCTGGCCGAGGGCCGGCCGGTGCAGGTGCTCGTCAACAACGCCGGCATCCACGACGACGCGGTCTTCCCCGGCATGCGCGACGCGCAGTGGGACCGTGTGCTGGACGTCTCGCTCAACGGCTTCTTCAACGTCACCCAGCCGCTGACGATGCCGATGATCCGCTCCCGCTGGGGCCGCATCGTCAACATCAGCTCGGTGGCGGCCGTCACCGGCAACCGCGGCCAGGTCAACTACGCCGCGGCCAAGGGCGCGCTGCACAGCGCCGGCCGTGCCCTGTCGCTGGAGCTGGCCTCGCGCGGCATCACGGTCAACACCGTGGCGCCCGGGGTGATCGCCTCGCCGATGGCCGACGCGGCCTTCAGCGCCGAGGCCATCGCCAAGCTGGTGCCCGCCAAGCGCGCCGGCCGCCCCGAGGAGGTCGCCGCGCTGGTGGCCTTCCTGGCCGGCGACGACGCGGGCTACATCTCCGGGCAGGTGATCTCGATCAACGGCGGGATGGCCTAGGTATCGCTGATACTGCCCAGCCATGAACCCGACTTTGCCCACGGGGGTCCTGTCCGAGGTGCTGCGCCGATCGCGCCGCCTGTTCTGGCTCAAGCTGCCGGGCATCAGCGTCTTCATCTGGCTGTTCTTCGAGGCCTACTTCTTCCTGCTGCGCAACCCGGCCCAGCCGGTGCTGGTGATGCCGCAGCTGGCGATCGACCGCTGGCTGCCCTTCCAGCCGTCTGCACTCTGGCCCTACCTGTCGCTGTGGCTGTACGTGGGCTTCGCACCGGGCCTCATGGGAGGGCTGCGCGCGCTGCTGTCCTACGGGATCTGGGTGTTTGCCCTGTGCCTGGGGGGGCTGGCCTGCTTCTACCTGCTGCCCACGGCCGTGCCCGTCTACACCGGGCCCGGCACCGACAGCGCGCTGTATGCTGTGCTGCGGGGGTTGGATGCCGCGGGCAACGCCTGCCCGTCGATGCATGTGGCGGCAGCCTGCTACTCCGGGGTGTGGCTGGAACGCATCTGGTGCTCGGTGGGGGCGCCCCGTGCGCTGCGCCTGGCGACGGCGGCTTGGTGTTTGGTGATCGTGTACTCGACGCTGGCGGTCAAGCAGCATGTGCTGCTGGACGTGCTGGCCGGCGGGTTGTGGGGTGTGGGCTGGGCGTGGGCGGCGATGCGCTGGAGCAGTGCGCGCTGGGACACCGAGCCGCGGCAGGCCGCGGCACCGTCGGACCGACAGCCTGGCCCCGTTGGTTTTGTTGCATGGATGTCATCGAGATGAGCTGCCTGAAGGAACTGCAGAAACTGATCCAGGAAAAGTACGACGTGGAGCCCGACCAGCTGGATGTGAACGGCTCGATGCGGGCTGCCGGACTGGACTCGCTGACCATGGTCGAGTTCCTGTTCGCCGTGGAGGATCACTACGGCATCTCGCTGCCTGACGTGCCGCCCGAGATGGACACCCTGGCCGAGCTGGCCGTGGTGGTGGACGGCGTGCTGGCAGCCAAGGCGGCCGGCTCGGCAGCGGCGGCAGCGTCCTGACCCATGGCCGGGCTGCGGGTGCCGGCACGGTGCCGGCAGGCCCCAGCAAAGGATTGAAGATGCCGATGCAAGACCTCCCGAAGGTGGTGGTGACCGGGCTGGGCCTGATGTCGCCCCATGGTGACGACCCCCAGGCGGTGTTCGACGCCGTGATGGCCGGGCGCTCCGCGGTGCGCCCGGTGTTTCCCGAGTTGCCCAAGGCGGCTGCGGCCGCGGTGGTGGACTTCGACGAGAGCCGCTGGTTCAGCAAGCTGCAGCTGGCCGGGCTGGACCGCGTCAGCCGCCTCGCGGTGGCGGCGGCCGACCTGGCCCTGAAGGACGCGGCGCTGCTCGACGGGCTCGATCCCGACCAGATCGGCGTGTACGCCGGCTGCGGCATGGGCGGTGGCGGCTCGCTGGAGCTGGCCTACCGCGGCAACGGCCGGGTGCCACCGCTGACGATCCCCGCCTTCATGCCCAATGCGCCGGCCGCGCACATCGCGATGCGCTGGAAGCTCACCGGCCCGGTGCTGACCTACTCGGTGGCCTGCGCCTCGTCGGCGGTGGCGCTGATGGAGGCGGCCAAGGCGGTGCAGCGTGGCGAGGTCGAGGTGGCGCTGACCGGCGGCAGCGAGGCGCTGGTTTTTCCCGGCATCACGCTGGCCTGGCAGGCGATGCAGACGCTGGCCACCGTGTCGCCCGATGACCCGGCCAGCGCCTGCCGGCCCTTTGCCAGCGACCGCAGCGGCTTCGTGATCGGCGAGGGCGCGGCCTTCCTGGTGCTGGAAACCGAGCAGCGTGCCCGCGCGCGCGGTGCGACGATCTACGCGGAGCTCGCCGGCTGGGGCACGAGCTGCGACGCCAGCCACCTGAGCAAGCCCGACGCCACCGGCCAAGCCAAGGCGCTGCGTGCCGCGCTGCGCCAGGCGGGCGTCACGCCGGCCGAGGTGGGCTACTGCAACGCCCATGGCACGGCCACCCGGGTGGGTGACCTGGTCGAGGCGCAGGCGCTGGCGCAGGTGTGGGGCGACGACCTCGCCCGGCTGCAGGTCAGCTCCACCAAGGCGCTGCACGGCCACCTCATCGGTGCGGCCGGTGCCCTGGAGGCGATCCTGACCGTGCTGGCCCTGCAGCAGCGGCGCCTGCCGCCGAACATGCACTGCGACCTGCCCGATCCGGAGTGCCCGCTGTCGCTGGTGCGGGAGCCCGGGCAGGCGGCGCCGGACCTGGAGGTGGCGCTCAGCAGTTCGTTCGCCTTCGGCGGCAGCAACGTCGCGCTGGTGTTCCGGCGCGCCTGAGCCGAGGCAGCGTCGGCCCGCTCAGGACCGGCCCTGGCGGTACTGGAAGGGCGGTTGGCCCATCAGGCGGCGCGCCAGCAGCGCCGGCAGGCGCAGCAGGAACTCCAGCACCAGCCGGGTGTGCATCCAGGTCAGCAGGGCGTTGTCGCGCAGGTAGTTGAAGTGCGAGACGCCGCCCTCCTCGGCGCTGAGGTACTTCACCGGGGCCGGCAGGTTGACCGGCGCGATGCCCAGCCAGGCCAGGCGCACGACGGCCTCGGTGTCGAAGTCGAAGCGGCGCATCCAGGGCTGTTGCTGCATCACCGTCATCAGCTCGGCGATCGGGTAGACGCGAAAGCCGTAGAGCGAGTCGGCGATGCCCGCGCCGAGCGTCTCCAGGTTGGTCCAGGCGTTCGAGACGCGCCGCCCGCGCACGCGCAGCAGCGGCGCCGAGGCGTCGAACACCGGCTGCCCCAGCACCATCGCGTCAATGTGCGTGAGCGACGTTTCCATGAAGTGGCGGATCAGCGCGGCGGGGTGCTGGCCGTCGGAGTCCATCGTCAGCGCGTGGGTGTAACCCTGCGCGCGTGCCGCCTCCAGCGCGGCCAGCACGGCGGCGCCCTTGCCGCGGTTCTCGGGCAGCACGATCAGGTGCAGCTGCGGATCCTCGGCGGCCATCTGGCGCAGCCCGTCGGCGGTGCCGTCGGCCGAGCCGTCCACCACCACCCACACCGGGGCCCACTCGGCGCGGGCGGCGCGCACCGTCTCGTAGACCTTGGGGCCGGTGTTGTAGCTGGGGATGACGACGGCGTGCGTGGCCGAGCGCGGCCGGGTGCCGTGGGCGGTTTCGTGGACGGGGAGGGCGGCGTTCAAGGCGGTCGGCTCCGGGCGATGGGGTGGGCTCGGCAGGGCAAGCTGGAGATGGAGACGGAGATGTGCGTCAGCGCGGCGGGCCGGTCGCCAGTTCGTGGCGGAAGTAGTCTTCGAGCCGTTGCAGCAGGGCGTCGTGGTGGGGGTCGGGCTCGAAGCGCTGGCCCAGGCGCAGTCGGAACACGATCGGGATCGGTGCCAGCTGCCAGATCGGCCAGCCCTTGCCGAGGTAGGGCGAGTCGGTCTCGATGATGACGGTCTGGATCGGCGCCTGCGCCTTCAGGGCGATCAGCGTGATGCCGGGGCGGAAGGGGTTGAGGCCCCGCGGCCCGGCGGCCGGCTCGGTGCGCGTGCCCTCGGGGAAGAGCACCAGGTGGCCGCCGCCACGCAGGCTGTCGACCGCGGCGCGGATCATCTGGCGGGGCGAGTCGTTGGCGATGTAGCGCGCCAGGCGGGCGCCGGCGCCCAGGAAGATGTTGTCCACCAGCGAGGCCTTCATGATGCACACGGTGCGCGGCAGGCGTGCGCCGATCAGCAGGGCATCGGCCATGCTCGGGTGGTTGGCCGCGATGATGAGGCCCTGTGGGTCGGTGTTGAGGGCGTCCAGGGCCGTGGCGTCGATGCGCATGAGCCCGGAGGCCTGGGCACAGGCCCAGAACAGGCGGTAGCCGTAGGCGATGCCGGCGCGTCCCACGGCGGCGCCACGGGCGTCCGACAGCAGCGGCAGCAGCACGAAGGCCGCCAGGTTGTAGACCAGCGAGATCACGCCCAGCCACAGCAGCAGCACGAACATCCACGGGGTCAGCAGCAGGCGCTGCCATAACGGAGCGCTGCGGCGGGCCGGGACGGGTGGGGTGGTAGACACGGAGGGCGGCAAGGTCGAGGGTGGGGACTGGGTCCAGTCGGGATGCGCGGCTAGTCGGCTGTGCGCACGGTCTGCGTGGAGGAGGCAAAGATCCAGGCCAGCGCCAGCCCGCCGCTCCAGCTGGCGCGGCGCTCGACCAGCGGGCTGTCGGCAACGACCGCGCCGTGCAGGTCGTCGTGGCGCAGGTAGCCGCCAAACCACCAGGCCCCCTGGCGGCGCGACAGCGATGCCAGGGCCTTCCAGCCGGCGTAGCCGGCGCGGGCGTTGTAAGCCGGCCGTGTGGCGCTGGCCTCGGCGGCCGCCACGCCGTAGAACTGCCCGTGGTAGCGAGCGCTGCCGAACAGCGGGCCGGCTTGGAGGCCGGTGTTCCAGCCGGCCTGGCCGACCAGGTCGAGGTTGATCACCGGCTCGAACACCGCGCCGATCGAGCGCGGCGAGCGCTGCACGGTGAACACCGCGCGCAGCGGCAGGCGCAGGTCGAGCTTGTGCCGCGCCGCGCCGCCGCCCCACAGCGTGAGGTTCAGGTTGGGGCCGATCTCCACGGTGGCCGGCAGGTCGGCCATGCCGGCGCGCAGCGGGTTGTCGTCGCTGGCCGCGGGCGCGCTGCCGCCCACGCTCACGTCGACTTCCGCGACGCGGGTGTCCAGCAGCACGGCGCGCGCCCCCTCGCGGTCGGCGCGCAGCCAGCGGCCGCGGTAGATCAGGTAGGGCAGCGGCAGCCACAGCGTGCGCCGGTGCGCCAAGCCGCGGTAGTCGGCCAGGTTCAGGCCGGCCAGGCCCAGCCCGGCTTCCCAGAGCGGGCGCTCGCGCAGGCCGTCCTCGGCGCGGTGGGTCGCGGCGGGCAGGGCGATCGACGAGGCCGCTGGCGAAGCGCTCGGAGGGCTGGCCGGCGACTCTGCAGCCACGGGATCGACTTTGCTGCCCGTCTGGGCGAGCACCGCCGCGGACGCGGCCGCCAGACACAGTCCGAGCCCGACCCGTCCCGCCGCCGCCCGCCGGCCCCCCTGGGCCGGGCGCGGCACATGCACCGGCATCACGCGCCGCTCGCCTCGACATCGCGGATGTTCACCTGCCGCTGCCTCCAGGCACGCCAGGTGCGCCCGAGGTTCTGCAGTGAGACCAGGTAATACAGCCCCTTGAGGATGCGCAGCGGCCGCCACAGCGGGGTGCTGCCGTAGATGTCGCCGGCCAGCAGCGACAGCAGCGCCTCCTTGACGCGGAAGGGGTTGGCCGGCGCCATGAAGAACTCGCGCATCGTCGGGTTGGTGACGCGGAAGATGAACCAGCTGAACTCGCGCGGGCCGAAGGCCATCTTCTGCTCGAAGGCGCGGCGCGCAGCGGCGGCCTCGCGCGGGCGGTCGAGCGTGGCCTCGATCAGCGGCACGGCGGCAAAGGCGCTCTGCATCGCCAGCAGCACCCCGGACGAGAACACCGGGTCGATGAAGGCGTAGGCGTCGCCCAGCAGCGCCCAGCGCTCGCCGGTGCAGGCGTTGGCGGTGTAGCTGTAGTTGCCGGTGGCGTGCACCTGGTCGTCCACCAGTTCGGCCTCGGTGAGCCGCTCGGCCAGGGCCGGGCACATCGCGATGGTGTCGAAGAAGAACTGCTTGAGCGAGCGCTGCTGGCGCGTCTTCAGGAAATAGGGCCAGCACACCGCACCGATGCTGGTGCTGCCGTCGGCCAGCGGGATGAACCAGAACCAGCCATGCTCGAACCAGAGGATGGTGATGTTGCCTTCCTTCTTGCCCTCCAGCCGGCGGGCGTTGCGGAAGTGGCCGAACACCGCTGCGCTGGCGTGCTTGGGGTGGCGCGTCTTGGTGCGGAACTGGCTGGCCAGCAGCGTGTCACGCCCCGAGGCGTCGACCAGGTAGCGGCAGCGCCAGGTCTGTGTGCCGCCGTCCTCGCCTATGACCTCGGCGGTGGCGCCCTCGGTGTCGAAGGCCACCCGCTTGACCTGGTGGCCCTCCAGGGCCCGGGCGCCGGACTTGGCGGCATTGCGGAACAGGATCTCGTCCAGGTCGGAGCGGCGCACCTGCCAGGCGTAGGGCATGGACTTGTCCAGCGCGTCGCCGAACTCGACGTAGCTGCGCTGCGTGTGCTGCGGGGAAACGAACTCGACCCCCCACTTGGGCATGCCGATGGCCTCCACCTCGGCGCGCACGCCCAGCTCGTCGAACAGCGACACGTTGGCCGGCAGCAGCGACTCGCCGATGTGGAAGCGCGGGTGGTGCTCCTTCTCCAGCATCGCCACGTCGCGGCCCTGGCGGGCCAGCAGCGTTGCCAGCGTGGCACCGGCCGGGCCGCCGCCGACGATCAGGACCTCGCATTGATGGGTCGGAGCAGTGCCAGGAGCGGGGTGGTTTGACATGGCTGGGGTCGGGCGACGGCCACCGATCGGGGTGACGGGCAGGAGGGCATACCGGCAGCCCGCCGCCGAGCGGACGCTGCGCGCCCCCTCCCGGCGATGTCTGTACCAGCAGCGTGAATTCTAGCCAGCGCCGGGCCTGCCTCCGGAGGCTGCACGGGCCAAGGCCGCAGCGGCCGGCGCCAGGGGGAAACGCTTGCGCTGTGTCAAGGGCGCCGTATCGGTGGGCGCAGCCGCGATCCCCGGGCTTGCCTGCTTGTGGGGTCGACAGGCGGCCGTCAGACTGGCGATGCAGGCTGGCCCGGATAGGGTACGGTTACCGGCCCGCCCAGACCCCGAGGAGACACGTCGCATGAAACTGGCCCTGATCACCGACATCCACGCCAACCGCGAGGCCTTCGAGGCCTGCCTGGAGCAGGCGCACCTGCACCGGGCCGACCGCATCGCGCTGCTGGGGGACTTCGTTGGCTATGGCGCCGATCCGGCCTGGGTGGTCGAGCAGGTGCGTGACCTGGTGTCGCAGGGCGCCATTGCCGTCAAGGGCAACCACGACGAGGCGGTCGTGCAGGGCCCCAGCCCGCACCTGATCGAGGACGCGCGCCGCGTCATCGCCTGGACGCGCGACCAGCTCGACGAGGAGCAGCTCGACTTCCTCGGCGCGCTGCCCTACACCCGCGAGGAGGGCACCTGCCTGTTCGTGCACGCCAACGCCTTCGCGCCCAGCGAGTGGGAGTACGTGCTCGGGCGCAACGAGGCGGTGCGCAGCATGCATGCCACGCACTGCCGGCATACCTTCGTCGGCCATGTGCACCAGCCCACGCTGTACCACCTGTCCAGCACCGGCAAGATCGCCGACTTCACCCCGGTGCCTGGCGTGGCCGTGCCGGTGCCGGCGCACCGCCAGTGGCTGGCGATTCCCGGTGCCTGCGGCCAGCCGCGCGATGGCAACCCGGCGGCCTGCTGGGCGATGTTCGACACCGCGCATCACACGCTGACCTTCCACCGCGTGCCCTACGACCACGAGGCCACCGCCGCCAAGATCATCGCCGCGGGCCTGCCGCGTGCGCTGGGAGACCGCCTGCACGCGGGCACCTGAGCCCCGGCCAGGTCTGCCCCTCCTTCCGTGCCGCCCGCCCCGTCCCGCCCCAGCCTGCGTCGTCAGCCGTCATGAGCGAACAGCCTCCTTCCCCCCCGTCCATGCCGATGCCCGTGCCCCCGCCCGGCACCAATGGCCTGGTGCTGCCTCCGCTCGAAGCCGGTCAGGTGATCGATGGCTTCCGGCTGGAGGAGCGCCTGCACCAGGGCGGCATGGCCTACCTCTGGCGCGTCACGCACCCTGACCACCAGGCCCTGCCACTGCTGATGAAGGTGCCCCGCATCAAGGGGGGGGAGGACCCGGCCACCATCGTCGGCTTCGAGGTCGAGATGATGCTGCTGCCCATGCTCAAGGGCCAGCACGTGCCGCGCTTCGTCGCCAAGGGCGACTTCACCACACGGCCCTACATCGTGATGGAGCACATCCCCGGCGACTCGCTGCGCCCGCGGCTGGACGCCGCGCCGCTGCCGGCCGAGGAGGTGGCGCTGATCGGCGCGCGCGTGGCCACCGCGCTGCACGACCTGCACCGCCAGAACGTCATCCACCTCGACATCAAGCCCAGCAACATCCTCTTCCGCCCGGCCACCGATGGCTCGCCGCTCGGCGCGGCGGTGCTGGTCGACTTCGGCCTGTCGCGCCACGACCACCTGCCCGACCTGCTCGACGAGGAGTTCAACCTCCCGATGGGCACCGGCCCCTACATGTCGCCCGAGCAGGTGCAGTTCGTGCGCAACGAGCCGCGCAGCGACCTCTTCGCGCTGGGCGTGATGCTCTATCACCTCACCACCGGGCAGCGCCCCTTCGGCGCGCCCAGCAGCGTGCGCGGGCTGCGCGAGCGGCTCTACAGGGAGCCCGTGCCGCCGCGCCTGCACC